>LNFM01008017.1_pt1 | contig 23334 bp, 27 predicted proteins | sample 596031 | NCBI WGS metagenome assembly LNFM01 (sample SAMN04254537, study PRJNA301005) | activated carbon metagenome | isolation source: dual media filters at the Ann Arbor, Michigan drinking water treatment plant | place: USA: Ann Arbor | reverse complement strand
CCAGCAAAGTCCTCATCCTGAGGAGGTCGCGCAGCGACCGTCTCGAAGGATGGGCGACACTCGAGATTGTTGGAATACCGGTGTCGCAGCACCCGGTATGTTGCTGACCCTTCGAGACGCGGCCCTCCGGGCCGCTCCTCAGGGTGAGGTCTTCGGTAAGGTTAGCGCCGCAGGAGTGGCGCGCTCCCGGCGCTGAGCTTCGAGACGACGATGCTGGCGCGCTGGGGACTCCCGGCCCCAGCCGCTCAGGCCGACCAGCCGAGCCGTGACCGGCCGATCGCCATCGACACCGCGGCTTGGCTCGGCTCGACGACGGGCAGGCCGACATGGCGCTGCAGGCGGTCGCGATAGCGCGCCATGCCGGCGCAGCCCATGACCAGGACGTCGGCGCCGTCCTCGTCGCGCAGCTCGGCGGCGACCTCGGCCATGCGGGCGAAGGTGATGGCCTCGTTGGCCAGCTCGACGACGCCCAGGCCGATGGCCCGGTCGCCGGCCATGCGCTCGCCGACGCCCATCTGGCCGACATAGCGCAGGTGGCGCGGAATGGACTTGCGCAGGATGGAGATAACGCCGAAGCGCTGACCGAGAGTGAGGGCGGTCAGGATGCCGCACTCGGCGATGCCCAGCACCGGCTTGGTGGTGAGCTCGCGCGCCGCATGCAGGCCGGGATCGGAGTAGCAGGCGATGACGAAGGCCGAGCAGTCGTTGTCGCGCTTCTTCACCATCTCACCGATCGGCGTCACCACCTGCTCGACATGCGCCTGGCTTTCGATGCCGGGCGGGCCTTCCTTCAGGGTGACGCATTCGATCGCGGGGCCACCCGCCAGGCGCAGCGGTTCCATCGCGGCATCGATGCCCCGCGTGACGGCTTCGGTGGAGTTCGGGTTGATGACGAGGATGCGGTCTGACATGGCTGCCAAGATGGCCTGTAAATTGCCATTCAGCAACGCGTGTTCTACGGTCGAGCCACGGGGATTTACTGGAAGGAAGGGACTTCAGATGCTGAAACGTCGTCTGGCGGCCGTCGCGCTCGCGACGCTCATCGGAGCAACGCCGCTCCTCGCGCAGGACAAGCAGCCGCCGCTGCGCACCGGGGTCGACGGTACGTTCGCACCGCACGCCATGCCCAAGCTGGGCGGCGGCACCGAGGGGTTCCAGATCGACGTCTTCACCGAGGTGGCGCGCCGCATGAAGCGCGAGATCGTGATCGATTCGGTGAGCTTCTCGACCTTGATTCCCGGCATGCAGGCCGGCCGTTACGACTTCATCGCCGCGCCGACGACCGTCACCAAGGAGCGGGCGGAGAACATGCTGTTCACGGCGGGCTACCTGTGGACCGCTTATCAGTTCGGCATCAAGAAGGGCTCGGCCCCGATCAAGAGCTGGGAAGATCTCAAGGGCAAGTCGGTCTCCGTGAACAAGGGTACGCCGTACGAGAAGCTCGCCAAGGAGATGGGCGAGAAGCACGGCTTCGCCGTCCAGGTCTACGACACCCAGCCTGATGCCACCCAGGCCGTGCTCTCGGGTCGCGCCTACGCCACGCTGGGCGGCAACACCACCATCGTGTTTGCCGCCTCGAAGAACCCGCAGTTCGTCGCCGACCTCGAGCTCAAGGACACGCGCGCACACTGGGCCGCCCCCGTGCCGAAGAGCAATCCCAAGCTTCGTGCCGAGCTGCAGGATGCGCTCGACTGCATGAAGAAGGACGGCACCATGGCCAAGCTCTACGAGAAGTGGTTCAACAAGAAGCCGGAGGCCGACGACCTCGCCGTCGTCATCACGCCGGGCTACGGCGTGCCGGGCATGCCGGGCTACGACCCGACGCCGCACGAGCTGAAATGTGGCTGAACCGATCGTCGACGCGCGTGACGTCCACAAGCATTTCGGCGCCCTTCATGTCCTGAAGGGTGTCGATCTCGCGGTGGCTGAGCGCGAGCTGGTGTTCGTCATCGGGCCGTCGGGCTCGGGCAAGTCGACCTTGCTGCGCTGCCTGAACCGGCTGGAGGAACCGTCCTCCGGCTCGGTCGTGGTCGACGGCATCGACATGCTCGACCCGCGGACCGACATCAACCATGCCCGCCGGCGAATCGGCATGGTGTTCCAGTCGTTCAATCTCTATCCGCACATGACGGCACTGGGCAACGTGACGCTGGCGCTGCGCAAGGTCGTGGGCAAGTCGCGCGCCGACGCCGATGAGCTGGGGCTCGCGGCGCTGAAGCGCGTCGGCCTGGCCGACCGCGCCGGCCACACGCCGGGCCAGCTCTCGGGCGGCCAGCAGCAGCGCGTCGCGATCGCCCGCGCCATCGCGCTCGAGCCGCGGGTCATGCTGTTCGACGAGCCGACCTCGGCGCTCGATCCGGAGCTGGTGGGCTCGGTGCTCGAGGTCATGCGCGACCTGCGCCAGAGCGGCATGACGATGATCGTGGTCAGCCACGAGATGGGCTTCGCCCGCAACGCCGCCGACCGCGTGGTGTTCATGGATCACGGCCTGATCGTCGAGCAGGGACCGCCCGCCGCCATCTTCGAGAACCCGACCCAGGAGCGCACCCGCGCCTTCATCGGCCAGATCCAGCGGCACTGACGTGGAAGAGGCAATGCGCACGCCTCACCCTGAGGAGCGGTCCGTCCTTCGACGCGCTCCCCTCCTCACCCTGAGGAGCCGCGCGGAGCGCGGCGTCTCGAAGGGCGAGGAGGGGAGCTTGCCCAGGATGAGCGGCGCGCGTCTCGATTCGCGCGAAGCAGCCTTAGCCCTTTGGTGGGCGACATCACGTCTGTTGCCATCCTTCGAGACGCGGCCTGCGGCCGCTCCTCAGGATGAGGTCGTCCTGGTTGCTGCCTTCGCTCCGGCTCTTGGTAGGGTGACCTGTCCTCGAGGTGAGGTACCTTCGCAATGACCACCTGGGACCGCTTCGTCGAGACCTTCTTCAATGCGAAGGTGATGCTGAAGTACTATCCCGACATCCTGTCGGGCATGGTCGTCACCATCGAGCTCGCCGTGCTGATCGTGGTGAGCGGCCTGCTCGCCGGCCTGGCGCTGGCGCTGCTGCGGGCGCTCGCCATCCGGCCGCTCAACTGGCTGATCATCTTCGTCGTCGACCTGTTCCGCTCGCTGCCGCCGCTGGTCATCATCGTCCTGATCTATTTCGGCCTGCCGGCCGCCGGCCTCTCGCCCTCCGGTTTCGTGTCGACCTGGATGTCGCTCGCCTTCGTGCTGATGGCCTTCTCCGAGGAGATCTTCTGGGCCGGCATCACCTCGATCCCGCGCGGCCAGTGGGAGGCGTCGCGCTCGACCGGGCTTTCCTTCTGGCAGACCCTGATCAACGTCGTCCTGCCGCAGGCGCTGCGCCTCACCATCCCGCCGCTCACCAACCGCACCATCGCCATCACCAAGGGCACGGCGCTGGGCACGGTCGTGGCGGTCACCGAGATCCTGGGGCAGGCGAGCTCGGCGATGTCCAACTCCTACAATCCGTCGCCGCTGATGATGGGCGCGGCCGCCTACATCGTCCTGTTCCTGCCGGTGGTGGTCGCGGCGCGCTGGATCGAGACGAAGTTCGCGTGGAAGCGATGATCGAGACCTTCCTCAATCCCGAGATCATTGCCGCGATCTGGCCGATCGTGCTGGCCGGCCTGTGGAACACCGTCCTGCTGTCGCTGATCGTGGTGCCGCTCGGCCTGCTGGGCGGATTGATGCTGGCGCTGCTCGCCACAATCCATCATCCGCTGGTGCGCTGGCCGCTGATGGCCTGGGTCGATTTCTTCCGCGCCTTCCCGCCGCTGGTGCTTCTGGTCCTGCTGTTCGCCGGCCTGCCGTTCGCCGGCCTCGAGCTGGGCGGTTTCGCCTGCGTCGCCATCGCCTTCTTCCTCAACACCGGCGCCTACTACGGCGAGATCCTTCGCGCCGGCATCGAGTCGGTGCCGACCGGTCAGGTCGAGGCAGGGCGCTCGACGGGCCTCAGCCGCCTGCAGGCAATGACCCATATCGTGCTGCCCCAGGCGGTACGCAATGTCCTGCCCGATCTGCTGTCCAACACCCTCGAGGTGGTGAAGCTCACCTCGCTCGGCAGCGTCGTGGCGGTCCCCGAGCTCCTGTTCCAGGCGCGCCAGGCGCAGAGCGTCACCTACAGCCCGACGCCGATCGTTCTGGCGGCCATCGTCTACTTTCTGCTGCTCTGGCCCCTGGTCCGCCTGCTGAGCCGCCTGGAGAACCGTGCGCTCGCTGGGCGACGCTGACGGATCATCGGGCACTCGCGCGAGCGAAGCGCGATATGCAAGGATAGGCGTCAACGACGCGATCCGGCTCCCCGCCGAGTATCGCGATATGGGAGGAGCGTCCATGAGCCTGTTTGGCCGATTCGTTGCTGCGTTCGCGATTGCCGCCTTCTTCACCTCGCCGCTGGCCGCCCAGACCAGCTGGCCCGACAAGCCCGTCAAGCTGGTGGTCGGCTTCACGGCGGGCAGCGCCACCGACGTCAGCGGCCGCATGTTCGCTCACAAGTTCTCCGAGATGTGGGGGCAGCCGGTGGTGGTCGAGAACGTGCCGGGCAACTCCGGAGCCATCGGCACCGACCGCGTGGCGAAAGCCTCCCCCGACGGCTACACGCTGCTGTGGTCCGGCAATGCCGCCATCACCATCCTGCCCAGCCTGCAGAAGCTGCCCTTCGACCCTCTGAAGGATCTGGCGCCGATCACCACCACCTTGATCACCTCGAGCATCCTGTTCGTGAACAACGACTTGGCCGTGAAGTCGCTGGCCGAGCTGATCGCCTATGCCAAGGCGAACCCCGGCAAGCTGAGCTACGGCTCTCCCGGCGTCGGCACGCCGCAGCATGTCGCCACCGAGTTGCTGAGCAACCTCGCCGGCATCAAGATGGAGCACATTCCCTATCGCGGCGCCAACCTCACCGATGTCATGAGCGGCGTCGTGCCGGTCGGCATCCAGAACGCGGGCGCCGCCATGCCGTTCGTCAATGACGGCCGGGTGCGCGGCATCGCTCTCACGGCCCAGAAGCGGGCGGCGGGCGCGCCGAACCTGCCGACGGTGGCCGAGCAGGGCTTCCCGGGCTTCGAGGCAGTGTCGTGGTTCGCCCTGATGGCGCCGGCCGGCACGCCCAAGCCGATCCTCGACAAGGTGCGCGCCGATGCGCTCAAGGTGCTGGCCGATCCCGACATCCAGAAGAAGTTCCTGGCGATCGGCCTCGAGGTCGTCGGCAGCACTGCCGAGGAGACCCGCGCCGCCATCGCGGCCGACATCCCGAAGTGGGAGAAGGTGATCAAGGACGCCAACATCAAGGTCGGCAACTGAGCATGGTCGACTTCACGCGCCTTGCCAGAGCGCTCGACGGCAACCCGGCCCTGCAAAGGCGGGCCAGGCTCGCCAACCTGTCGCTGGCCGTGAGGAGCGGCGAGGAGGTGGTCGGCGTGCGGATTGGCGATCGGATCGCCGTGAGCCCGGACGGAGCGTCGATCGCGGTCTTCAGCCTCGCCGCCAGCCCTGGCGTGTGGACCGAGTTCGCCAGGCCCACCCCGCCGGTCGGCTTCCAGAGCCTGGTCGCCATGCAGCGCGTCGGGCACATGACCGTCGATGGCGACATGTTGGCGTGGGGACGCAACCTCCTGTTCCTCGAGCAGGTGTTCGCCGCGCTGCGGCCGGAAGCGCTTCCCGCAACCGTGGCACCCGCCGGTGCGCCGGTCATAGAGGACATCGTCGGTCGCTACATGCGGCTCGACCTTCGTGGCAGGCCGCACCGGCTCTACTTCGAGGAGGCAGGGCAGGGAATCCCTCTGTTGTGCCTGCATACCGCTGGCTCCGACGGCCGGCAGTATCGCGCCCTGCTCAACGACGCCGACATCACGCGGCGCTACCGCGTCATCGCCTTCGACCTGCCGTGGCATGGCAAGTCATCGCCGCCGCCCGGCTTCGAGCGCGAAGCTTACCAACTCACCACCGACGCTTATGTCGACATCGTCATGGCGCTGTCGCGCGCGCTGGGCCTCGATCGTCCGGTGGTCATGGGCTGCTCGATCGGCGGTCGTGCGGTCCTTCATCTGGCGTTGCGCCACGGAGAGCATTTCCGGGCGGCGATCGGCCTGCAGTCGGCAACCCACGCCGATGCCGGCGCCGACACCCGGCTGCGCGATCTCGGATTCATGTTCAGGCCCGACGTGCACGGCCAGGAGGCCGCCGCAGGCTCGGTCGCCTGCCTCATATCGCCGACCGCGCCGGTGGCCGATCGATGGGAGACGCTGTGGCACTACATGCAAGGCGGCCCGTCGGTCTTCCTCGGCGACATTCACTACTATTTCGTCGACGGTGATCTGCGCAATGCGGCACTCGAGTCGCTCGATACCCGGAAGTGCCCCTTGTACCTGTTGACCGGCGAGTACGACCTTTCGGCCACTCCCGAGCTCACCGCCGAGGTCGCCCGCCTCACCAGGGCACGACATTTCGAGGTGATGCGCGGCATGGGGCACTTTCCCATGTCGGAGAGCCCGGCCGAGTTCCGCCGCTATCTCCTGCCGATCCTCGATCGCATCGCAGCCGAGGCGCCAGGATAGTCGACGTCTAGCGCTCCTCGACCATGCGACCGTCGGGATAGATGATGACCCGGCTCGGCACGCCGTCGCGCCGCGTGTCGGCCTTCCACGAGCCGTTGATCTGCGGGGTGATCCGCTGCACGCGGTAGCCCTGCGACTGGATCCGGTCGCTCGACAGCGACTCGGTGTTGGGATAGCGGTTGCCGTAGGACGCCGATGGTGCCGGCGCCGGGCTCGACGGGGCCGGCATCGTGGGCGGCGGCGGCAGCGCACCCGGCAGCATCGTGTCGGGAATGCGCCCGCCGTTGCCGGCCGAGCCGGGCACCAACTGCGCCATCGCCGGGCTGCTGAGCAGGGCCAGCGCGATCAAGGCAACGGGAAGAGGGCTTCGCATGTCGCTGATATGGGCCGCCGGCGCGAATGCCACAAGGGACCGCGGCCGTCCTCCGAGCCTTCCTCCCCGGAACGTGAAGCGTGGTGGTCTTCGTTTTCCTCCCGAGGCGCGACGGAGGTGTCATTGCCGGGAGCTCGCCAAATCGCAGGCGCAAACTCAACTTCTCGGTTCTCCTCCCCAGCGACGCTGGGGAGGAGTGGGATGGAGGTCGCTCATTGGGTCCTCTCCGCCCGCGTAAGCGGGGGGAGAGGAAGGGGCCCCGCGCTTGGCGCGGGGGAGGAGAGGTGGGTGAATGCCCCAGCACCGAGCCGAGCGAGCGCGTGCTCGAAGAGCGCGAAGCCATATGGACCGACCCATGACCCACCTCTCCTAGCCTCTCCCCCCGCTACGCGGGCGGAGAGGAACATGAGGCTTCGCATCTTCTCCGCCCGCGTCAGCGGGAGAAAAATGCGCTGTGCCCGCTCCGTAGCAGCGACGCCGGGGAGGAGAACCGAGCAGTTAGCGCCTGTGTGTGCGTCACCCATTGAGAAAGACCGGCAATGCCGGGCAGGCGAACGAACGCCGGAGCCTGTATACTGGCCGCGATGTCCGGCAGGTCCATTCTCAATGCGATCGCTCTCGGCTGCTGGCTGTTCGCCTCGGTCGTGGCGTTCATGATCGTGGCCTACACGAGCTTTTTCGGCGTCGGCGTGATCGGCCTCATGATCTGGTTCGTGAGCACGCGCGTCGATCTCGAGCAGGACAGTCCCGTCGGCGGCCCCGCGGTGTCAGCGAGCTTCCTCGCCCATCAGGTCAGGGTCCGGGCCGAGATGTCCCGGGCGGAGCGGGCGGCGCTGCGCGGGCAGCGATTGCTGGAAGCGCGCTCGGCACGCTTCTTCAAGTATCTCGGCATGGCCTTGACCGTGGGCGGCTTCGCCGGGTTCTGGTTCTTCCAGCTGTAGGCCTCGGCACCCTCGGGGGGCTACTTCCTCCCGATGCAGTCGGCATAGGTCACTGTCCGGCTGGCGCCTTCCTCGACGAAGGCCGTGTCGCCCTTGCTCCAGAAGACGAACGACTCGCCGACGTTGGCATAGCGGATGCCGGAGCCCGACAACGTTTGCGGCAAGGTGAGCTTGTTGCCGTCGGCCAGGGTCAGGACGACATGGCCGCCGGGAAGCGGCGCGCCATCGGGCGCGGTGCGCGTGGGGCCGGTGAAATATTCTGCCGTCAGGCTGCGCCCGTGGGCGCAGGCGTAGGTCACAGTGCTGACGGGCGGCGCCGGCTGCGCCCACGCCGTGGCGAGGAACAGGAACGGCAATGCCGCGGTGCCGGTCGTCGTTCGAAGCACGGGAATTCTCCTCGCGTCTGGACAGGGGTCCTCGCATTGCTATGAAGCTTGGCTGTCGACATCAAGCCTGCGAGTCCTGCGTTCATGAGCCTCGAATCCGTCCGCGCCTTCCTCGCCCTGCATGCGCCCGACATCTCGATCGTCGAGCTCGGCGGCAGCACCGCCACCGTGGCACTTGCAGCGGCCGGGCTGGGAGTCGCCCCGGCGCAGATCGCCAAGACGCTGTCGCTCAGGGTCAAGGATCGCAACCTGCTTCTGGTTACCGGCGGCGAGGCGCGTCTCGATAACAAGAAGGCCAAGGCGGTGCTCGGCGGCAAGCCGAGGATGCTGACGCCGGACGAGGTGACGGCGATAACCGGCCATCCGGTGGGTGGCGTCTGCCCGTTCGGCCTCGCGACGCCGTTGCCGGTTTATTGCGACATCTCGCTCGAGGCTTTCGACGACGTCTATCCGGCGGCGGGCTCGATCAGCAGCGCCCTGCGCATCAGCCCGGCGCGCATGGCCGAGCTGGTCGGGGCGCAGTGGGTCGACGTCTGCGGCTGACTCAGGCGCTGTTGCGCTTGCCCCAGCGCTCCAGGTAGTCGACGCAGAACGCCAGGTCCGTGACGTCGACATAGCGCCGGCCGATGTCGCGCAGGTTGTCGCGGTGCGGGCCTTCCTCGATGTCGCCGACGCAATCCTCCGGCACCAGCGTGCGGAAGCGATGGCTGAAGCTGTCGAGCGCCGTGCCGCGGATGCAGCCCGACGTGTTGCAGCCCGTCACGATCATGGTGTCGACCCGCTCCTTCATGAAGTAGTTGGCGACGCCGGTCTCGAAGAAGATCGACGGGCCCTTCTTGGTCACCTTGAGATCGTAGGATGGCTCGTAGATGCGCGGATCGAGCGCCGTGCTCGGGTGATCGTGCAGGAAGGTCTGCTTGACCGCCGTGATCTTCCAGTACGGCATCTCGCGCTCGTTCATGTAGGCGGTGTTGCACACCGCGACCGGGACGCCGACCCGGCGGGCGACCTGGAGTAGCCTCGACGTGTTCTCGACGGCGCGCAGGACAAGCGGGGCGCCACCCAGCGGGTATTGCGGATCGGTGAAGCCGAGCTGGAAATCGACCACGACGATCCCGGGCTTCTCGCCGGTGCCCACCGAGATCTCGCCATAGCTGCGTCGCGCGTAGTCGTCGTCGGTCATGTCACTCCTCCTGGCCAGAACCGTGGCCTCGCGGGCTCAGCCGAGCAACGAGTGGAAACGCCGCGTGATCGGCACCACGACCACGCTGGCGCCGGGACGCTTCAGGGCTTCGGTGACGGCGGCGGTGACCTCGTCCGCCGTCGGCGCCAGCACTGTGGGAGCGCCATAGCCCCTGGCCAGCGACACGAGGTCGATGCCGGGAATGTCGAGGCCCGGGACGTTGGGCGTTCTCTCGAGCTCGGCGAAGGATTTCAGGATGGCGTACTCGTCGTTCTGGAACACGACGTACACCGCCTTCACCTGCTGGCGAACGGCGCTGTACAGGCTCTGCACCGAGTACTGGAACGAGCCGTCGCCCATCAGCACCACGACCGGCCGGTTGCGGCCGCTGTCGCGCTCCGCCAGGGCCAGCCCGACGGCCGCCGGCATGCCCCATCCGAGGCCGCCCGAGGCGAAGGTGTAGAAGCTGTCGGGCCGGTCGATGCGGAAGATGTCCTGCATCTCGGGTACGTTGGAAGGCGATTCCTCGACCAGCACGAAGTCGGCCGGACAGGCCCGGCGCACCGCGGTCATGGCGGCAGCGGCCGAGAGCGGCAGGGTCGCGAGATCTGCCGGTCCGGTGGCCGGCCGCAGCGCCGGTGCGGCGGCTGACGGCACGCGGCTGCGGATCGACGGCAGGAGCGCTTCGAGGAACAGGCGGCTGTCGCTCAGCAGGCTGTCGCCGACCGGCGCCTTGGCCGACATCTCGGGGTCGTCGGTCACTTGCAGCAGCGCCGCGTTCGCCGGCAGGTAGCGGCCGGCGACGAACGGGTAGTAGCGAAACACCGGTGCGCCGACCACGACGACCAGGTCGTGTCCCGCCAGTCTCTCGCCCAGCGGGCCGATGCCGGCCGGCAGGGTGCCGGCATGGAGCGGATGGGTCTCCGGGAAGGGCGTGCGCTCGGCGAAGGGCGCGGTCCACACCGGCGCTGCGAGGCGCTCGGCGAGGGCGATGCCTGCCTGCCAGGCCTGGCTGCGGGCGATGTCGGAACCGTAGACCAGGACCGGGCGGGCACTGGCGTCGATGCGGCGGGCGAACTCGGCGAGGCGCTCGGGATCCGGCCCGACGCGGGTGGCCACGCTGCGCGGCGCGAGGCTCTCCAGCAAGGACGCGGGCATCTCCTTGTCCCAGTCGTCGAGCGGCAACGACAGGAACACCGGGCCCGCGGGCGGCTGCAGCGCCGCGGCGTAGGCCCGCAGGAAGGCGCCCGGCACGTCCTGGGCGCGGGCCGGCTCGTAGCTCCATTTCACCCACGGGCGCGGCATGTGGACGGCGTCGACATTGGTCAGCAGCGGCTCCAGCAGCACCATGTCCCGCGTCTGCTGACCGGCCGTGACGATCAGCGGCGTCTTGTTCTGGTAAGCGGTCAGGACGCAGCCCATGGCATTGCCCAGCCCGGCGCCGGTATGGATGTTGACGATGACCGGCTTGCGCAGGCCCTGGGACAGTCCGTCGGCGATGCCGACGACGCTCGCTTCCTGGAGCGCCAGCACGTACCGGAAGTCGTCGGGAAAGTCCTTGAGGAAGGTCTCCTCGGTCGATCCCGGATTGCCGACGATGGTTGTCAGCCCGAGCTGCCGCAGCAGCCCATAGGTCACGTCCTTGACGGTGCGCATGACAACTCCGGTTGCCGGGTCAGTGACATTCTCTATAGCCCGGCGACCGCTCCAGGCAACAGGAAGGCCCGCCCCGTCGGGGACGGGGCGGGCCTCCATGGGCGTCAAAACTACAAAGGAACCTCACCCGGAGGAGGCCGCGAAGCGGCCGTCTCGATTAGGGCGAAGTATCCTTCGCCCCTTGGGGGGACAACAGTGAAGTGTGCTGCGACAGCACTTTTCCAACGATCCTCTGTGCGGCCCATCCTTCGAGACGCGGCTTGCGGCCGCTTCTCAGGATGAGGATTCCTTCTACTTCAACGCCTGGCTAGGGCGGACCCTTGGGCGTGCAGCCGCGCGGCGTCAACGCGCCTCGCTCACATTGCCCTGGTTGTCGAGGACGACCGACACGGGCGCGTTCTGGGCATTGCGCGCCCTCGCATGCCAGGTGCCGTCGGCGGCGCGGCTGACGCCCCGCACGCCGGTGTAGCCGCCTTTCTCGATCTGGGTGCGCGCGACCGCGGTGGCGACCGTGACGGTCGGCTCGCTGCGCGGGCCCAGAGCGTCGTCCTGCAGCGGCGGGCGCGACGGCATCCCGGCGCCGCCGTAGGGCGAGGGAGGCCAGGCCGTCTGGGCGTTGGCGGCGGCGGTCGAGGCGACGATCAGCAGGGAGGCGAGGAGGGGACGATTCATCATTTGGCTACTCCTTGTACAGGCGTCCTTGTCGGACACCCGTGATCCTGAGCAGCAATGAGGCCGCTCTGTGACGGCGGCCTGCGCCGATCTGTCCCGCTGCATCAACCGTGCTGCAATCGGCGATCTACGCTGCCGTGACGCCGAACAGCGATTCGTGCAGCCACAGGATGGCGAAGTAGGCGATCGTGCCGATCGCCACGACGATGACGTCGTTGCGGCCCCAGCTTGCGACCGGCGGCGGGCCGGGATCGCCCCGGCGCTTGACGGCGATGCGGTCGTAGACGGCCCACGCGAGAAGGCTGCCGAACAGCACCATCGAGCCGAGGTCGCCGTTGACCAGAAGGTGGGACAGCGCCCACGCCTTGACCCCGACCAGCATGGGATGGCGCAGGATCGACTTGATCCGGCTCGCCGGCGCGTAGGCCGCGGCCAGGGCGACGAGGGCGAACCACAGTAGGGCGAGCGAGATCGGGTGAAACAGCGCCCAGGGGGGATGCCAGACCTGGATGTAGCCGGCGCCGCGGTAGAGGCTGAAACCCCAGACGATCAGCAGCAGGCCGGCCAAGGCCACTACCGAGTAGAGGCCCTTGTAGGGCCCTTCGCCGATACGCCCGATGATCGCTGCCCGTGTCGGGCGGAGCGTGGTGACGGTGTGGATGCCGATGAACAGCACCAGGCCGAGGATCAGGATACCCATGGCTGACCCTAGCACACCCGGCACGCCGCGCTCAGTGTGGCGCAGGATACACACCTCGCGAGATACTCGCTCATATGCATGGCCGACCGGCATTAATATCCAATCCGGTTCGGGCAGGTGTGTTAATGTACGTTTACCTCATATCGCCACATGCGGGGATTGGGGATATGGATGCGTTTTCTTGGCGTCTCTTTGACCTTGGCGTTCCTGCTGGCAGGCGGTGTGGCACTCGCCCAGGCATTGCCTTCCTCGTCGGTCCGTCAGGACTGTCCGCCGAGTGAGCCCGATTCCATTCAAATCAGCTGGAACGAGCCGTGCGAGGCAGGCACGTGGCTGCTCGACACCGATCTCGGCTGCCGGATGTGGGATTGGCACCCGGCGCCCGAGGACAAGGCCGAGTGGTCGGGCGCCTGCCGGGCGGGCCAGCCCGAGGGGCGCGGCACGGCGCAGTGGTACGAGCATGGCCGGCCGATCGATCGCTTCGTCGGGACCTACCGCAACGGCAAGCGGCTCGGCGAGGGTCACTACGTCTGGAACGAAGGCGTGCGCTACGACGGCGGCTATGCCAACGATGTGCCGAACGGCAAGGGCGTGTTCAAGCTCGACGGCGATACCTTCGCGGGCGACTGGAAGGCGGGCTGCTTCGCCCGCGAGGACGGGCGGGTCGTGGCGATCGGCGTGCCGCGGGCGTCCTGCCAGCCGGGCAGCACGCCGGACACCAAGAAGAACATAGCCGAGCGCTAGCCGATCCCTGCCAGCCAGTAGGCGAGGATGCCGATCACGCCGGAGGCCACGATCGGATACGCCGGGTTCACCTTGGTCTTCAGCAGCAGCAGGAACACCACTGCGGCGATCGCCGCATGCAGGGCGTCGACGACGGCGCCCTTGGCCATGATGACGGCGCCCGCCAGCACGAGGCCGACCGATACCGAGCCCAGCCCGGTCTGGATGGCCGGCCGCCAGCGCCAGGTCTGCATGTGGGTCCACAGCCGGCCGATCCCCCAGGTGAGCACGCCGGTCGGCAGGAAGAAGGCGACCAGCGCCACCGCGGCGCCGGGCAGGCCGGCGACGACGGTGCCGATCGAGGCCACCATCATCATGTTGGGCCCGGGCGCCAGCTGGCCGAGGCTGTAGTAGTGCAGGAGCTGGGGAAAGGTCACCCAGTGATGGACGTCGACCGTGAGCGTCTTGAGCTCGGGGAAGGCCGCCATGCCGCCGCCGACCGTCAGCAGCGATAGGTAGGCGAAGACGCCCGCGAGGTCGCCGAGCTGCTTCATTTGGGCGTCCGGTCGCGCGGGCGGTGCCACCAGATGGCGACGATGCCAGCCACGATCAGGGCATAGGGCACCTGCACGCCGAAGCCCGCCACCGCCGCCGCCGTCGCCAGCACGAAGAGGTAGTCGGCCAGCGACTTCAGGACCTTGGCGCCGAGCTGGACCATCACCACGACGATCAGCCCGAGCGCCCCGGCGGCGATGCCGTGCAGGAAGGCCTTGGACCACGGGTCGTCGCCGCCAATCCCGTAGGCATAGGCCGCGCCGATCATCAGCGTGGCGCCGGGCAGGCACATGCCCAGCGTGGCCACGATGGTGCCCCAGCCGCCGCGCAGCCGGTCGCCGACCAGGATCGACATGTTGGTGGCGTTGAGCCCCGGCAGGGTCTGGCTGATCGACAGGAGCTCGACGAAGGTGACGTCGTCGACCCAGCGGTTGCGCACCACCAGGCCGGTCCGCAGATAGCCGACGACGCCGCCGCCCAGGCTGGTGGCGCCCATCACGAAGAACACCCAGAACAGCCTGGCCAGGGAGACGGTGGGGGGCGGAGCGGTGGGGGCAGGGTCGCTCATTCGTGGGCCTGCGGCGGGTTGCCCTTCAGGCGATAGACGGCGCCGGTCTTGGTGGTGGTGAGCGCCAGCCAGTCGGCGCAGACCTGCTGGAGCTCGAGGAAGAAGCGCTCGCAGGCGTGCAGCGCCTTGTGGCCGATGCCGTCGGGGCCGTCGAAGCGCAGCTGAAAGGCGAACTCGCCGACGAAGGAGTGATGGTCGCCGCGCGACCGCCACAGCCCGAGGTTGGCCGTCGCCGCCGTCCGGTGCCCGAAATCGAGCAGGCAGATGTCCTGCATCAGCTCCTCGACGATGGTCTGATTGACCAGCGACACGTCGTCCGAGCCCTCGCACGGGATGGCCGCCAGCGGCGGGAAGATCGTCGCCAGCTCGTGCAGCGACATGTGGCCGAGCGAGGCCATGACGATGCGCTCGGCCTGCGGCGCCTGGCTCAGCCCGAACTCGACATTGTGCGAGATCAGCCGCCGCATGCCGTCGATGCGGTCGCGCAGCGGCACGACCTCGAGCTTGAACTTGATCCTGTACTTGCCGTCGATGGTCGGCCGGACGTCGAGTTCCTGGGCCGCCTTCATGTGGGGCGAGCGGAACTTGAAGACGATCTCCGGATCGCCGATCGGGAAGCCGTCCTCGTAGGCGATGCGGCGGCGGACGATGAAGCCGTTGTTGTAGAGGTGGAAGCCGCCGGTATCGAGGAACAGCACCTCGCGCACCTCGGGCCGCTGCTCGGATCTCGGTGTGCTGTCGTACGCGACGCCGGTCGCCTCGGCGGCACGCCGCACCAGGTGGGCGAATTCCTTGAACACGCGTGACGTGGTGATCCGGTCGGGCTTGAGGATCAGCTTGCACTGCAGATAGCACAGCTCGTCGCGCCGCTTGCCGTCCGCATAGGTGCCGGGATAGCGCTCCTCCAGCCAGCCCTGCAGCGTCGTTTCCTTGTCGGCGACAGCCATCCCTGCTCCCTGCGATACGCTAGCGTGCGACGTTCGCGATGTCACTGCGGCGCCGCGCCGTCGACCTTGCCGAAGGCCTCGACCCGGCCCGCGTCGTAGCAGACGTAGTAGCGGTCAGAGACCGACCACGGCACGCGGCTCCAGAAATCCTTGAGCATGGTGTAGTAGGCGCACTCCTTGCCGGGGGAGTGGGCGACGGTCTGCGGCGGGCCGATCGTCGACTGGACCTCCTGGCGGCTCATGCCGGGCCGGATCTGGTCGAGCGACCTCGCAGGCGCGGCGCAGCCGCCGGCAATCGCCGTCGCCGACAGCACGAGGGACATGACGAGAGAGACGCGCTTCATCGGACCACTCCTGGCAGACGGTCAACGGGCCAGCGACAGGCCGGGCCAGCAATTAATGTCGGGCTGGCCTGAACAATTGTCGGGCAGCCCGGTGTCTGGCGGAAGCCCGGCCGATGCGCTACCTCGGCTCCATGCAAGATCAAACGCGCTTCCAGCCGCCCGGCCTCGCGGCCTCGCTGAGCGGACCGGTCGCCCGCGACCTCTCCGAGACGCCGATCTCGGAGGTGGCGTCGTCGGTGTTCGGCCAGCCCGACATCGTGCCGCTGTGGTTCGGCGAGGGCGACCTCGTGACGCCCGACTTCGTGCGCGACGCCGCGGCCAGGGGCCTGCAGGCGGGCGAGACCTTCTACACCTGGCAGCGCGGCATCCCGGAGCTGCGGGCCGCGCTCTCGGCCTACACGCAGCGCCTGTACGGCATCGATTGCCCGGCCGATCGCATCACCGTCACCACGGGCGGCATGCAGGCGATCGTGCTGTGCTGCCAGCTTCTGGCCGACCCCGGCGACAACATCGTGATCGTGTCGCCGATCTGGCCGAACATCACGTCCGCCGCCAGGCTGGTGCGCGCCGAGCCACGCTACGCCCCGCTCGACCGAACGGCGGACGGCCGCTGGACGCTCGACCTGCAGAAGCTGTTCGACGCCGTCGACGAGCGGACGCGGGCGATCTTCGTCAACTCGCCGGGCAACCCGACGGGCTGGACGATGACGTCGGAGGAGCAGCGCGCGGTGCTCGACTTCGCCCGCCGCCGCGGCCTGTGGGTGATGGCCGACGAGGTCTACGCCCGGCTGATCTACAGCCGCCCGGTGGCGCCGTCCTTCCTCGAGCAGGCGCGACCGGACGATCCGCTGCTCGTGCTCAACTCGTTCTCCAAGCCGTGGGCGATGACCGGCTGGCGCGTCGGCTGGCTCACCCACCCGGCGGGCCTCGGCGAGCAGTTCGCCAAGCTGGTGCAGATCAACACGTCGGGCGTGCCGCACTTCCTGCAGCGCGGCGCGGTCGCCGCGCTCGAGAAGGGCGACGGCTTCATCGCCGCGATGCTGGAGCGCTGCCGGGCCGGCAACGAGCTGGTGTTCCAGCGCCTCTCGGCGCAGCCCCGCGTCACCATCGCGCGGCCCGAGGCGGCGTTCTATGCCTTCTTCTCGGTCGAGGGCGTGAGCGACACGATGAAGTTCTGCCTTTCCCTGGCCAAGGACCACAAGGTCGGCCTGGCGCCGGGCGAGGCGTTCGGTCCGGGCGGCGAGGGCCACGTGCGCCTCTGCTTCGCGGCCGGCGCCGATCGCCTCAGCAAGGGCCTCGACCGCATCGAGGCGGCCCTCGCGGCGCTGTAACGAGTGTCCTCCCCAGCTTCGCTGCAGCGAAGCTGGGGAGGACTCCGCGCTACCCGTCGCCTGCCTCGCGGAAGGGCGCTCATTCCCCTCCCCACGAAGTGGGGAGGTGTCCGCGTCATCGCGGACGGAGGGGTCATGAGCCACAAATGATAGCAGTGCCATGGCTCATGACCCCTCCGTCGCGTATGACGCGACACCTCCCCGGCGGAGCCGGGGAGGAGTATGAGAGTTAGCGTGTCCACAACCCTCTCCATCGAAGTCCGTCACCTGCGCAAGGAGTACGGCGAGATCGTCGCGGTCGACGACCTGACCTTCGCCGTCCCGCGCGGCGCGGTGCTCGGCCTGCTGGGCGGCAACGGCGCGGGCAAGACGACGACGATCGCCATGCTGCTGGGCCTGCTCGAGCCGACCGCGGGCGAGATCTCCGTGCTCGGCATCGACGTGCGCCGCCGGCGTTACGCCGCCCTGCCGCGCATGAATTTCTCGTCGCCCTATGTCGATCTTCCGCACCGCCTGACGGTGCGCCAGAACCTGCTGTTCTATGGCCGGCTCTACGGCGTGCGGAAGCTTTCGCGGCGGATCGACGAGATCGCCGAGCACATGCAGGTGGCAGCCTTCCTCGACCGCCAGGCGGGCAAGCTGTCGGCCGGCCAGAAGACCCGGGTGGCGCTCGCCAAGGCGCTGATCAACAAGCCCGACGTGCTGCTGCTCGACGAGCCGACGGCCTCGCTCGATCCCGACACCGCCGACTGGGTGCGCGGCTATCTCGAAAGCTATCAGCACGAGACCGGGGCCACGATCCTGCTTGCCTCGCACAACATGGGCGAGGTCGAGCGCCTGTGCGACGACGTCATCCTGCTGCAGGCCGGCCGCGTGTTCGAGCGCGGCAGCCCGCGCGAGCTGATCGAGCGCTTCGGCCGCGATGACATGGAGGAGGTGTTCCTCGACATGGCGCGCGGGCGCGGCCGCGGCCTCGACTCGCTCGACCGGAAGGAGCCGGTGTCGTGATCGGCTCGGCGGAGCGCATCTGGGCGCTGGTCATGCGCCACATCCACCTGTGGCGCAGCTCGGTGATGCGGCTGGTCGATTCGATCTACTGGCCGGCCGTGCAGATGGTGATGTGGGGCTTCATGACCCAGTACCTGCTGCCGCAGGCCTCGTTCGTGGCCCAGGCGGCGGGCGTGCTGCTGTCGGGCCTGCTGCTGTGGGAGGTCGTGGTGCGCGGCAACCTCTCGCTGTCGATCGCCTTCCTGGAGGAAATCTGGTCGCGCAATCTCGGCCACCTGTTCGTCAGCCCGATCCGGTCCTGGGAGCTGGCGACCGGCATCATCGTCGCCGCCCTGCTGCGCACCCTGCTGGGGCTGATCCCGGTGTCCCTGATGGCCTGGGCGTTCTTCGGCTACTCGATCTATTCGCTCGGCCTGCCGCTGATCGCCTTCTTCGCCATCCTGCAGATGTTCTCGTGGTCGATCGGGCTCGCCATGTCGGGGCTGGTGATGCGGGTCGGCCAGAGCGCCGAAAGCTTCGCCTGGGCGGCGGTGTTCATCCTCATGCCGGTGAGCGGCGTCTACTACCCGATCTCGGTCCTGCCGCAATGGCTGCAGGTGATCGCCTACGGCCTGCCGACCGCCTACGTCTTCGAGGGCATGCGCGCCATCATGGCCGAGCAGACCGTGCACTGGGATCTGCTGGGCGTCGCCTTCGCCCTGTCGGTGGCCTATCTCGTGATCGGCTTCCAGGTCTTCCAGTGGTTCTTCCGCCTGTCGCGGCGCGCCGGCAGCCTGCTGGGCCAGGGCGAGTGAGGCTGGTGGAGCGGCGAGAACGTGTTCTTGCTCGCTCGAAGCAGCAAGGAATGACCTCACCCTGAGGAGCGGCTGCAGGCCGCGAAGGGTCGGCCAGAGTACGTCTGTTACCCACCTTTCGAGACGCCGCGCGGCGCGCGGCTCCTCAAGGTGAGGTGTTCTTTGGTGCTGCGACCTGAGATAATCTTGCTCTACGGCGCCTTCAGCACGGCCGTGCAGGCGGCGGGCAGCTTCGGCCGGTAGGGCTGCTGCGGCGTGCCGGGCGGCGGCAGGGTGACCGGCGGACGGGTGAACCAGAGATCGAGCTGCTCGCCGCAGCCGTCGTCCTCGTAGTAGCCGGCCTGGGGCTGGCACTGCGGGTTGCCCGGCGGGCAGTGGAGCCTGACGTGGAAGTGCGCGTCGTGGCCGACCCAGACGACCAGCTTGCGCAGCCAGGCGCGATTGCCGCCGACGGCCTGGCAGAGCCGCTGCTTGATCCACTTGTTGACGAAGATGCGATCGAGATGCGGCATGCCGGCGGCGAGCCGCAGCAGGGTGACGTGCTGCTGCGTGAGGACGCTGTCGTCGATGCCGCCGTCGTCCGCCCGCACCAGCGAGCGCAGGCGCGGGTTCTCGCGCTCCGCCGGCGCCCGCCGCGCCCCGGGCTGGCGCTCGAACCAGATGTCGGCATCGAGCCCGGTCTGATGGCTGGCATGGCCCGACGGTGCCGGGCCACCGCGCGGCTGGCCGATGTCGCCGATGTAGAGCGGCGCCTGGCCGTCCGCCCGCACCTTCTCCGACAGCGTCCTGATGAAGTCGATGGTGACCGGCTGTCCCCAGTAGCGATTGCGGCTGACCCGGATCGCCTCGTAGCCCGGGCCGTCGAGCGGCAGGGCCTGGGCTCCCTGCAGGCAGCCTGCCGTGTAGAAGCCGATCGATTGCGGCGGCCCGGCCGTCGGCGTGGCGACGTTGGCCCACTCCTGCGCCGACGCGGTGACGCCGGCGAAGGTGACGAAGAGCGCGGCCAGGAAAGACTTCATCCCCGGGAGCCTACACTCATACTGTCCTCCCTGCGCGCAGCGCGGGGAGGACAACCTGATCCGTGAACTCGGAAACGCAGGACGGGGGAGGGAGCGTATCCATGAATTTCGCTGCCGGCGATGCTAAGAAGGCGGCCATGGCGGCCTACACCTCGCTCGATGTGACGCGCTGCGGCCCAGTGACCCGGCTGACGTTGAGCCGTCCGGCGCGGCGCAATGCGCTGACGCACGCCATGATGCTCGAGCTGGAGCAGGCCTTCGCCGCGGTGCGCGACGACGCCGAGTGCCGGGTGCTGGTGCTGCGCGGCGCCGGCGGGCATTTCTGCGCCGGCGGCGACCTCGATGCCATGGCCGACATGCCGCCGCGGCCGGCCAATGGCGCGGACGATCCGCTGGTCCCGGCCTACCGCCAGTTCGGCGATGCGCTGCTCGCGCTCAACACCCTGCCGCAGGCCACGGTCTCGATCGTCGAGGGCTCGGCGGTGGGTGGCGGGTTCGGCATGGCGTGCTGCTCGGACGTCGTGATCCTGCATGCCAGCGCGCGCTTCGGCGTGCCCGAGCCCAAGGTCGGGTTCATCCCGTCGCAGATCATCCCGTTCCTGGTGCGCCGGCTGGGCGAGGGCGTGGTCCGCGACCTTGCGGTGACGGGCCGGGTGATCGACGCGGCCGAGGCCCACAGGTTGGGGATCGGTCGCCATCTCTGCGCCACGGCCGCCGAGATCGACAGCACGCTCGACGCCGTGATCGAGGACATCCTGCGGCTCGAGCCGCAGGCGCTGGCGACCGTCAAGGACCTGGTGCTGGCCTGCGCCGCCCGGGACGACCACGCCGTGCTCGACGATGCGGCCGAACGGCTGGTCGGCCTGCTGCGCCGGCCGCAGGCCTCGCTCGGCATCAAGGCTTTCATGGCCAAGACAGCGCCGCCCTGGGTGAAAGGATAGAGAGACATGAGGAACTATCGTCACATCGAGGTTCGGCCGATCGCCGGCGCGCTGGGCGCGGAGATCCACGGCGTCGACATGGCGCGCGAGCTCGACGACGAGGTCGTGGGGGAGGTGCGGCAAGCCTTCCTCGACCACCTGGTGATCTTCCTGCGCGGCCAGAAGGTGACGCCGCAGCAGCAGCTCGGCTTCGCCCGCCGCTTCGGCGAGCCGATCGAGTACCCGCAGCTCAAGGGCCTGCCCGAATCGCCGATGATCACGCCGGTGGTCAAGCTCGAGCACGAGCGCAACAATTTCGGCGGCATCTGGCATTCCGACACGACCTATCTGCCGATCCCGCCGATGGGCAGCATGCTGCTGGCGCGCGAGGTGCCGCCCTATGGCGGCGACACGATGTTCGCCAACCAGTACCTCGCCTACGAGGCGCTGTCGGACGGCCTGAAGCAGACGCTCGACGGCCTGATCGGCGTCAGCTCTTCGGTCAAGGCCGACGTGACCCGGACCCGCGAGGATCGCCTGAAGGCCGCCGGCGTCGAGCACAAGGCGCTGAGCGCCGAGCACCCGATCGTGCGCACCCATCCCGAGACCGGGCGCAAGGCGCTCTATACGTCCGACGCCCACACCGCGCACATCAAGGGCTGGACCGAGAAGGAGAGCCTGCCGCTCCTGAAGTTCCTGTGGGAGCACCAGACGCGGCCGGAGTTCACCTGCCGCTTCCACTGGGAGGTCGGCTCGCTGGCCTTCTGGGACAATCGCTGCGCCATGCACAACCCGATCAACGACTATCACGGCCATCGCCGGGTGATGCACCGCATCACGATTGCCGGCGACAAGCCGCGCTAGGCGGCGGCGGCCCGGATGGACGCCGCCACGACGATCGACTTCTATCTCGGCCTCGGCAGCCGGTACTCCTACCTGGCCGCCACCCAGGTCGCGCGCATCGAGCGCGAGCTCGGCTGCCGGTTCATCTGGAAGCCGATCGCCAGCGGCACCTTGCTGGACCGCCGCGGCAGCAACCCGTTCCGCCAGCAGCCGGTGTCCGGCCAGTACGACGGGGCGTGGCGCGCCTACGACGCGAAATGCTGGGCGGCCCACTACGGCGTGCCCTTCGAGGAGCCGAAGCCGTTTCGCGTCGACCCGGCCTTGCCGGCGCTCGCCTGCCTGGCGGCCGGTGCCCAGGGTGCCCTGGTCGCGTGCTGCCGGCAGCTCATGATGATGATCTTCGTCGAACGACGCGAGATCGACGATGCCGCCATCGGCGAGCTTCCCGCGCTCCTGGGGATCGACGCGAAGGCCTTTGCCGATACCCTCGAGGCACCGCAGGCCAAAGTCGCTCACGAGGCCCTGATCGAGGAGGCGCGCGCCCGCGGCGTGTTCGGCGTGCCGACCTTCGCGGTCGACGATCGCCTGTTCTGGGGCAACGATCGGCTCGTGCTGCTCGAGGCGGCGCTCGCCGGAACGCCCATGCCGTCCGGCGGGCGGCCGGCCTGACGCCGGGTCGGCCGCGCGCGCGGAGCGGGCCTGCGCGGCTGAAGCGGCCCCTGGACGCGTCGCGTCGGGGGCGCCGGAGCCGCACCATCGCCGGCGGAGACACGGACACGCCGTCCAGCAGAATGGAACGACCCCCCAGTTCTTGCGGTCGGTGCGGTCGTTGCGGTCGCAGCCTTTGGAATCAAGGAGTTGGACCGGCCGCAAGCGACCGTTCGGCCCGCCTGTTGCGGTCGCAGCCGTCGTCTTGCGGTCGCAGTCATCGGATGCCCGCTCCGTCCCGGTCTCGGCTCTCCTTCCCGGAGCGGCCGCGAAAAGACAGCGTGAAATCTTGCGTCATTTGCGTCACAGCGTCATTGGCCTTCGAAATCAATGACTTGGCAGTGACGCAAAGGAATGGCTGTTCGTCATGAGTGGGTTCGCTTGCGCCGGCCATGGCGATCGGGTCGGTGTTCTTCGAATTGTGGGGATCTGGCCCTGCTGTCATGAGATTACATGCGCGGGTAGACCGAGAAGCCGGGTTGGCTCTCTTTTGCAGCCACCATCGATTCTTCCTCATGCGCATGCCCCGCCTGGGGCAGGAGCAGGCGAGCGCGGCGCGGCGAGGCTCGCGGCCGTGATCTTCGGGAACAGCGGCGGCGGCACGGAGAGCGTGCGGCCGGCGGGCAGGGCGGCGATCGCCGTCGGTCCGTCGCTGATCCAGGTCGGTGGATCGGCGTCCTCGCCGAGACAGCGCAGCACGAGGCTGGCGGCCCGGGGAATGAACGGCCAGGCCACAGTCGCCGACAGGCGCACGAGATTGAGCGCCGTCCGGGTGAGGACGGCGGCGCGGTCGCGATCGTGCTTCAGGACGGACCATGGCGCGGCCTCGGCGACGTAGGCGTTGGCGGTTTTCCACACCGACCGTACGGAGGCGGCGGCCTTGCGCAACGCCAGCCCGTCGTGATGGCGGCAAAGCGCAGCCAGTTCCAGATCCAGCCGCTCAACCAGCGCTTGCTCGGCGGGACCGGGTTGCCCGCCTGCCGGGACGGTGCCGCCGAACGCCGAGGCGGCGAAGCTGAGGCAGCGGTTGACCAGGTTGCCGAAGGTATCGGCGAGGTCCTTGTTCACCCCGTCGACGAAGCGCTCGACGGTGAAGTCGCTGTCG
>LNFM01005061.1_pt1 | contig 23339 bp, 18 predicted proteins | sample 596031 | NCBI WGS metagenome assembly LNFM01 (sample SAMN04254537, study PRJNA301005) | activated carbon metagenome | isolation source: dual media filters at the Ann Arbor, Michigan drinking water treatment plant | place: USA: Ann Arbor | reverse complement strand
TCGTCAGCCTGCCAGCCGTGGCGGCCTGACCAGCCCGGCCAAAGCCGGCATCGTGGTGGCCCTCGGGAGCTACACCACCATCAGGGACACGACCATCCGGCAGAGCCGGAGCGGGCCGCGCACAGATCTCGCCGGCATAGGCGTTTGCCTCCCCGAGAGGCCCGATCGACACGGTCGCGACGGTCTTTTCGACTGAAAAGCGATATGGGCATCGAAACAGGGGCCACGACTTGCCGTTGTCATCGACGTGGGTTTGGATCGAACGGGTGTCGTCGCCGGCCTCAGCTCCGGCGATTTCGTTGAGCGTCCGAACGGAGCCGGCTGCGATGCCGGCCTCTTCCAGCAGCTTGATCGCGGCGGCCCGCATTGGGACGGTTTTCGGGCCGATGACCTCGTCCGCCGTCGGAGATTGGCACGCCGCCACAACGTATCCGTCGGCGCATGGCAGCACCGAGTACGGATCGGCCGAGGACGTGCCCCACAGAGTCTGCGTTAGCCAGGCGCTGACGTCCTGCATCGATAGGTCGATCATCGTGCCGCGCCCGGTTTGCCGGCGTTGCTCGAGCCCGTAGATCACGGCCAGCAGGCCGGCGATGCCGCCGGTGACGTCCGCGGCCGAAATCCCGAGCTTGAATGGGATGCCTCCCGCCCTTGTCGCATCCATCAGCCCCGACATCGCCTGGACCACCGTGTCGAAGGCCGGCCGGCCGGGATATGCGGAATCCTGGCCGAAGCCCGATATCCCGCAATAGACGAGCTGGGGGTTGAGCTCCGAAAGCCGCTCCCAGCCGAAGCCGAGCTTGTCGAGCGAACCCGGCTTCATGTTCTCGATCAGAACGTCGGACCGTTCCAGCAGGCTCGCGAAGGTCTGGCGGTCGGAGTCGCTACGCAGATCGAGCAGGCAGCTGCGCTTGTTCGCGTTGTTCATTGTGAAGAAGTAGCCCTGCCCATCCTGATGCGGAGGCCAGGCGCGGGAAGCTTCGCCGCCGGGCGGCTCGATCTTGATGACCTCGGCGCCGAGCAGGGCGAGCTGCTTGGCCGCGAGCGGGGCCGTCGTGTACTGCCCGATTTCGATCACGCGCAGACCTGCCAGCGGCTGGGCCGGCAGCTGCGGGGGGCTGGCCTGTTTCGCCGAGGTACGGCCCGGCTGCGCCTTGAGGAAGCCGAGCGGCGCGGGCCTGTCGCCCGCCGAGACGGAGCGGCGGTGCTTCAGATTGGGGTCCTGGCCGAGTTCGGCGAGCGTCAGGATCGGCCCTGCGGCGAGGCCCGCCGCGTTCAGCGCGGCGACGCAATCCTTGACCGATAGCGTCGACGTCCAGGCTTCGACCTGCCCGTCGACTGCCTCGCATTGCTGGACGCGTTCGGCCAGCTTGGCGAAGGCCCCCTGGGCGAGCTCGGGCCGGCCCATCAGGGTGCAGAGCTTCACCCAATGCTCGTCGGTGGCCGAGCACAGCAGGATCCAGCCGTCGCTGGTCCTGTAGGAGTTCCACGGAACTGCCATGGGATGGCGGTTGCCCGAGCGATGCGGCGTCTTTCCGGCATAGACCAGCGGCAAGAACGACGAGAGTCCGTTCAGGGCGCATTCGATGAGCGAGAGCGAGATCTGCTGCCCTTCGCCCGTCGCGGCCAGGCGCGGCCAGGCCACGAGGATGCCTGCCGCCGCGAAGATGGCGGTCTGCAGCTCGACAACGGGTGCGGCGCAGATGGTGGGCGGCGTGTCCCTTGTCCCGGTTATATCGGAGATGCCTGCGACCGCCTGCAGGAGCGGCTCGGTCCAGTGGCCATGCTCGCCCGTTTCGTCGACCGTGATGTCGAGCACGATCTGGTCGTGACGGAAGGCGGGAAGCGCCATCTCGTCGCGACGGTCCGAGGAGTGCAGGACGACATTGGCGCGGGCCAGCGCCTCGGCGCGCGCTTCGCTCGTTCCGGGCAGGTAAGTCTTGAAACGGGAGAGCGCATCCTGCGGGGCGGTGCCGGTCAGGTCGATCACGGTCGCGCCGAGCTGCGCGAGCAGCCCGCCGCAAGCCCTGACCGCGGGGCGCGAGCCCCATTCCAGAACAGTCAGGCCATCAAGGCGTTGTTCGAGCGTCATCGCGCGAACGCCTCCTGAAGGCCGCCGACGCCCAAGGTGGTCGGGAAAGACTGGATCTCGTCGAGCAGCGTCTGGAACGCGGCGTCACTCAGCCGGCCGCCGACGAGTGTGTGCGCCTTCAGCCTGAGCCGCTCGATGTCCATGGGGTTAGCCGGCGTGCCAACGCTGTCGAGCACGCGCTCCGTACGGCGCTCGCCATCGAGGAAGGCGACCTCGACCTCAGTGCCGAAATGAGCCGGATAGGACGCTTCGAGCGCTTCGTCGGCTTCGACCTCGACCCGGTCCGCCCAGGCGAGGATGCGCGAGTCCGACAGGTTGGCGGCCTCGAAGGCGTCGAAACGCTCCGGTCCATAGGCAAGCGTCGCGCCGACCGTGTAGGGCAGGCTGTACTGCGCCGCCATCGGTGTCTGGGGGCGGCGCACCATGTGCTGCTCGACGAGCTTGCGCGGGCCGCGCACCGTGATCGAGACTATCTGGTCTGCTGTCGCTGAGAAGTTGCCGGTCGTGGTGCGCAGGCCGTCGATCATCGAATGCAGGAGACGGCAGCAGGCATAGGGCTTGATGCTGATGTCGTGGATCGCGAGGCCGTTCGGGCCCATCCTGTTCAATTCGCCCGGCATGGGATCGTCGCCATAGAGCGCCAGGAAGCCGTATTTGCCGTCGAGGCTGCGACGCGGAGCATCGATTCCCACCAGCGCCATCTGCGCGGCGAGGACGCCGTTGCGGGCTGCGTATCCGGCATGAAGCCGCTTGACCTCGGCGCCCGTGACCTCCTGCGAGAACTGCATTGATCCGGCAGAGAGAGACAGGGCGTGGCCCCACGCGCAGCTGATGCCGTCCGCATCAAGGCCCAGAAGCTTGCCGACGGTGGCGGCGGCGCCGAAGACGCCGAGGACCGCCGTGGGGTGGAAGCCGGTGGCGATGAGGCGCTCGGCGCGCGCGGCGATGCCGATGCGCGCCATGGCCTCGTAGCCGGCCGCGACGGCCGCCATCACGTCCCGTCCCGAGGCTCCGGTCTCGGCCGCGACGGCCAGCGCGGCCGGGATCACGACCGCGCCGGGATGGCTCATCGAGGCGTCATGCGTGTCGTCGAGCTCGAAGCTGTGACCGGCGGCGCCGTTCACGAAGGCGGCGATCTCGGCCGTGGCCATGATGTCGCTGGCGACGATCCGGGCCGGGCCGGTGCCGCGGTAACGCTCGGCCCAGCGGTGCAGCGCCACGATCCAGGGACGTTCCGTGCCGCCGAAAGCGACCCCGGTAAAGTCGAGGATCAGCGACTGGAGCTGGATCCGGTCGGCCTCGCTGAGCGAGCCCGGATCGAGTGCGAGAAGCTCTGCGGCAAAAGCCTGCGTGTGATCGACGTCGTGCGTCATGATGCTCAGCTCCCCGCGGTCTGCCGTTCACGAAATGGCTTCAGAAAGTCGCCGGCGCGCATGGAGGGGTGGGAGCGCTCGTATTGCGGCGGAAAATAGACTTCCTCGCCGAAGTGGGCCGCCGCGTGCCAGGGCCAGCGCGGATTGTAGAGCATGCCCCGCCCGAGGGCGACGAAGTCGGCCTGTCCATAGGCCAGGATGTCCTCGGCCTGCTGCGGCTGCGTGATCAGCCCCACGGCCATGGTGGGAATTCCGACCTCGCGGCGGATCTGCTCGGCGAAGGGAACCTGATAGCTGGGTCCGACCGGAATCTTCTGCCTTTCGGTAGAGCCGCCGCTGGAGGCGCAGATGTAGTCGCAGCCACGCTTTTCCAGCTCGCGGACGAAGACGATAGATTCCTCCGGGGTCCAGCCGCCTTCGGCCCAGTCCGTCGCCGATATGCGGACACCCAGCGGCTTGCGCTCCGGCCAGACCGCGCGAACCGCCTCGAAGACCGAGAGCGGGAAGCGCATCCGGTTCTCCAGGCTGCCGCCATAGGAATCTGTGCGGGCATTGGCGAAGGGCGTCAGGAAGGAGTGCAGCAGGTAGCCATGCGCGTTGTGGATCTCGATGATGTCGAAACCCGCCGCGTCGGCCCGGATCGCCGCGTCGCGGAAGGCGTCTCTGACCTGCGCCAGCCCCGCTTCGTTGAGAGCTTCCGGCATCGGGCGGCCGGGATAGGCAACCGCGGAGGGGCTCGCCATCAGCCAGCCGCCCTCGCCGTCCTGCATGCCGACCTGCTTCTCCCAGGGAACCGTGACGGAGCCCTTGCGGCCGGAATGCGCGAGCTGCATGCCGAGTTTCGCGCCGCCGTGCCGCCGGCAGAAATCGACGACGCTCCGCAGGCCCTCGACATGATCGTCCGACCAGATGCCGAGGCATTTGCCGCTGACGCGGCCGCGCGGTTCGACGGCCGTCGCCTCGGTGAAGACGAGCCCGGCGCCGGACGCCGCGAGATGGCCCAGATGCATCAAGTGCCAGTCGGTCGCGCGGCCTTCCGCATCGGCCGAGTACTGACCCATCGGTGAGACGACAATCCGGTTGTCGAAGGTGACGGACCGCAGCGTCGTCGGTGAGAAGAGCATCGTCTTGGACATGTTCTCGGGGCCTCTTCTTAGTTTGCGTTTGGCGTCATCAGCAGGGCGTCGATGTCGTCGATCTGCTCGATGGCGAGCACGGCCGCCCTGAGCCGCTGGTTCGAGGCCTCTCCGAGGACCGGAACGACCATCTCGTCGAACTTGGCGAGCAGGGCCTCGTCGCTGAGCGGATGGCGCGCCGAACCGAGGGGTTCGTCGACATAGCGGCAATGCTCGGCGCCGGCCTTCGTCCTGACCAGGACCTTGGCCGAGCGCAGGCGCGGATAGTCGGCCTCGCAGGCGTCGTCGACGCGAACATCAACCTTGCCGGCAAGCTCCGAGACGTTGGCCTCGGCCAGTACATCCGCATCGAAATCGGCGATGCCGACGCGTTCCCTGGTCGCCGCCAGCGCCGTGCAGAAGCGGTAGTTCATCTGTGCCGACGGCATGTCCTGCCAGCCGCCATGGGCATGGCCGGCGGCGATCTCATAGGTGCCGATCTCGATGGCGGCGATATCGCCGGGCGCGACGCCCTCTTCCCGCGCGATGGCGATGACCGCGTCCAGCCCTGGATGCAGATGCCGGCAGCAGGCATAGGGCTTGATGTAGCAGCGGGCGATGTTGAAGGATTCTCCGAGCCCGGCCACGAGCTTGCCCGCGTCGGCCTTGCCCGCAAAAGCCTGCAGGAAGCCGTCCTCGATCTCCAGCACGCCGGCGGGGCCGGTCATGCCGTTGCTGGCCAGATGCGCGGCCAGCAGGCCTTCGCGCGCGGCGAAGCCTGGGTGGAGGCGCTTGATCTCCCCGCCGCCGTGCAGGAAGGCGAAGAGGCCCGCTGCCGAGCTCGCGGCGATGGCGAGAGCATGGGCGGTCTGGCGGGCGTCGAGCCCGAGCACCGAGGCGACTGCGACGGCCGCCCCCAGCACGCCGGTGATCGACGTGTTGTGGAAGCCGCGCTTGCGGGACGCGGGATGGACGGTCTCTGCGACGCGCGTCACCACCTCATATCCGGCGGCGATTGCCGCGGCGACCCGTCGCCCGTCGACCTTGTTGCCCCAGGCGGCGGCGAGTACGGCGGGGATGACCGGCGCGCCGGGATGGACGGAGCCGGCGCGATAGCCGTCGTCCAGTTCCAGGCCATGCGCGCTCGCGCCCATCAGATAGGCGGCGGAGAGGCGCTGGCGCTTCGCCGAGAAGCCGGGGACAGGAATGTCGCCTTCCGGCTCGAGCTCGGCGATGGTGCGTTCCGCGATGCGGGCCGGCGAGCCCTGCGTGCCGGCGATGATCGCGCCGAAGGTGTCGAGCAGGTGCCGGCGCACGCCGCGCCGTGCAGCTTCGTCGAGATGATCGTAGCGCAGGCCCGCGCAGAACGTGGCTAGTTCCGTGGTCGGGCCGTCGGGGATGTGGGTGTCAGCTTTCATCGCGACGTCCGCCCTTGATCAACAGCGCATCGAGAGCGACGACGCCGTCGCCCTGCCTGCCGATGAGTACCGGGTTTATCTCGGCCTCCTCGACATCGAAGAAGGCCAGCCGGGAGAAGGCGGCGATCGCCTTGGCGAGAGCCTCGATATCGCCGAGCTCCATGCCGCGATAGCCGCGCAGCGGCGCAAAGCCGCGAACCTCCGCGATCATCCGGCGGGCCTCGTCGACGTCCACCGGCGCGATCCTGACCGAGACGTCGCGATAGATCTCCGTCAGGACCCCGCCGACGCCGAGCGTGACCACCGGCCCGACCGTGGGGTCGAGCCCGTATCCGAGCAGCGCCTCGCCGATGCCGCGGAGCATGGGCTGGACCTGGATGCCGCTCAGGCGTGCATCCGGGGCGGCCTTGCGGACGCTTGCCAGGATCTGGCGGCACGCGGCCTTCAGCGCCGCCTCGTCGGCGCAGCCAACGACAACGCCGCCGACTTCCGTCTTGTGGGTGATGTCCTGCGACAGAATCTTGGCGACGGCCGGATAGGCCATGTCGCCGAGGGACATCTGCTCAATGGCCGACATCTCCGCCGGCAGGATCCACTCCGAGGCCATGGGGACGCCGAGTTGCGCGAAGATTGCGCCCGCCGCCTTTGCGTCGAGCGAGTCGCCCTGCGCGGCTTCGAGGAGTTCCGCGATGCCATTGGGCAAAACGGCCGGCAGGATCTGGCGCGGCGCCCGCCAATCGAAATAGGCGCGGATCGCGTCGGCGCAGGATTCCGGTGTCCGGAAGGCTGCGACATCGGCCTCGGAGAGCAAGCTCAGCGAGGCTTCGGCATGCGGGGTCAGGAAGACCGCGACGGGCTTGGCGGGATCATGCTTCACGGCGGAGGTGATCGGAAACACCGCCCTGTCCGGTCTGAACTGGGAGGACGAGCCGACGACCGGGACGACGAGGTCGCAATCCTGGGATGCCATCAGTTCGCGCAGCACGGCGCCATAGGTGCGCGGGTTCGTGCCGGCGAGCGTCAGGTCTACCAATGGCGTGCGGCTGATCGTGATACCCTGCTCGGCGAGATTGCGAACCGCGCTCTCGGACGGCGCCACGATCTCGACGTCGTGGCGCGACATCGCGTCAATCACGAGGGTTCCGCCGCCGCCGGTGGTGCTCATCACCGAGACGCGGCGTCCCAAAGGCGGTCGGCGCCCCTTCACCAACGGCCCGATCTCGAGAAACGCATCGAGCGTCTCGACCCGGATCACGCCGATGTCGCGAAGAAACGCATCCATGGCCGCGCCGTTGCCGATGATGGCGCCTGTATGAGACGCGGCGAGTTTTTCGCCGACTTCGGATCGGCCGACGCGGAAGGCGATGACCGGCTTTCCGGCGCCGAACGCGCGCCGCGCCATGGAGGCAAGACCGGATGGATTGCGCACCGTTTCGAGGAACAGGAGGATCGCGTCGGTCGCGGGATCGTCGATCAGCATCTCGCCGATTTCCGCGACACCGAGATCCGCCTCGTTCCCGACCGACACCATCTTGGCGAAGCCGAGACCGCGCTCCTGGCCTCGCGATAGCACCGCGCCGATCAGGCTGCCGCTCTGCGAAATAAGGCTGTAGCGACCGGCCTTCAGCTCCGGCAGTGACAGGATCTCGTTCGCCGACAAGGCGACATGGTCGGGAAGGTTGATGATGCCGAGGCTGTTGGGGCCCAGAAGCCGCATACCGCCGTCGCGCGCCATATCCACCAGTTCGCGCTGCCGATCAGGCCCGCTTCCCCCGCTCTCCGCAAACCCGTTCGAGAGGATCGTCGCGCAGCGCACGCCGGCCCTGCAGCAGTCCGTCACGGCGTCGACGACGCCATGGGTCGGCAGCATGATGAAGGCATGATCGACGGGCTTGCCGATCTGGTCGACGTTTTTGTATGCCCGCTCGCCGAAGACGGAATCGCGATTGGCGTTGATGGGGAAGATCTCCCCGCCGTAACCGTGCCGGCGCAGATACTGATGCGGCAGCGAAGCATGCTTGTTCTCGTCGCCAGATGCGCCGACGAGGGCGATGCTGCGAGGATTGAACAGGGCGTCCGGAAGAGTTGCGGGGGTCATCAGGCCGGGACCTTCGCGAGCGATGGCAGACGCTGGGGGAACGTCTGGTCGAAGACGTGCTCGGCGATGCGGTTGAGCAGAATTTCGATGGTGCCGCCGGCAATCATCCAGCCGCGGGTGCGACGGAAGCAGTATTCGACAAGTGAATCCTGACTGTAGCCGGCGCCGCCCATGACTTGTATCGCCTCGTTGGCGACGTTAAAGCCCGCCCTGTTGCAGGCGACCTTCGCGATGGCGGTCTCTTCCGCGGATGGAAAGCCGCGATCAGCGCTGGCGGCCGCCCGGTAGAGTAGAAGTTGGGCCGCATCGAGCTGGATCTTCATCTCGGCGAACTTCCATTGAAGGCCCTGGAAGTCGGCGAGGGGGCGGCCGAACTGCTTTCTGGTCAGCACATGGTCGCGTGCGACGTCGTACGCGTAGCGGCCGAGCGCGAGCGAGCGCGACGAATTGCCGATCCGCTCGACGTTGAAGCCGGAAATCTGCTTCTTGAAGCCGCCCGGCCCGAGCAGCACGTTTTCGCGCGGGATGTAGACGTTGTCGAAGAATATCGGGTTCCACTCCTCTCCGGAGAGGAAGCGCACCTGTTTGCCAAAGGTGACGCCCTCGGTGCCCCGCTCGACGAGCACCGACCCGATATTGCCGACGCCCGGCCCGAAGCGGACATAGACGAGGAAGACCGTCGCATGCGTGCCGTGGGTCGTGAAGATCTTGCTGCCGCTGAGGCGAAAGCCGTCCCCGTCTTCCTTCGCCGTGGTCGTCAGTTCGGTGACGGCCGAGCCGGCGTTGGGCTCGGTCATGGCCACCGAGATGAGCGCGGTGCCCTCGAGCAGCGGCTTGAGGTAGCGCTCGCGCTGCTCGGGCGTCGCGTACTGCATAAGAACGCGGATCGCACCGAAATTGCCGGCCTGGACCACGTCCGCCGAGCGCGGGCAGGAGCGCGCGATCTCCTGGATAGCGATCACGGCGTCCATCAGCGTCCCGCCGCCGCCGCCGCTTTCCTCGCTGGCGGTGATTCCGAGCAGACCCTGCTCGGCCATCATCTTCGCGACATCCCAGGGATAGTCGTCGCTGTGAGCGCGTTCGAGCGACCCGGCGGCGAGATGACGCTCAGCGAAGGCCCGGACCGAGTCGCGGAAGAGGACCTGTTCCTCGTTCAGATTGAAATCCATGTGTGTCAGCCCGTCGTGCCGGTTCTTGCGGAGGAAGAGAAAGCTATGCCGGCATCGCCGATCAGCGGAGCCGCAGCCCTGCGCGGGCGCATGACGCCCGAATTCATCAGCCCGCTGCGCAGCGTGAAGGTGTGGCCTTCGGTGGGATGCTCGACGGCTTCGACGAGCCCGCGACTGCGGACATGGTCGCTGGCGACGGCTTCGTCGGGCGTGAGGACGGGGATGACCGGCAAGGCCAGTTTCGTCATGACGGAGCCGATCTCGTCGCGATCATGCGCCAGGCAGTAGCTCGCGATGGCCTCGCGGAAGAGCTCGGCGCGCTCGCCATGGCTCGACAGCCGGGCCTTGTGGCCCTCATCGGCGAAATCGAGATCGGGACGTCCGATCAGCTCGCAGAACTTGCGCCAGATCTTCGTTTCCAGGAGGCAGACCGCGACCTTCTTGCCGTCGCGCGTCGGGTAGGTACGATAGCGCGGGTTGCCGCCCCAGACTTCCATGCTGGGCGTGCCGGACCCGCCGGCATGGCGCCCGAGCGCGCTGGCCAGACCTATATTTCCCATGCCGAACAAGGCATCGAACATCGCCACGTCGAGATAGGCACCTTGCCCGTCACGGTCGCGGTTGCGCAGCGCACCCATGATGGCGATGACCGCCATCGTCGCCGCGGCATAGTCGGCGGCCTGGAAGGCGGGCGCCGGCGTGTCGGCGAGCGAGAGCAGGCCTGTCGCCGCCTGGATGGCGAGATCGTGGCCCGCGATGGGAGCGAGCGTCCCGGTCTGGCCGAAGCCAGTGATGCTGCAATAGACGAGCCGCGGGTTCAGCGCCCTTGCGCGGTCCCAGTGCACGTCGAGCTTTTCGGCGCCGCCCCGGCCATAGCTTTCGACCAGCACGTCCGCATCGGCAATCAGCGCATGGGCGGCCGAGCGCCCCTCCTGCGTCGAGAGATCGAGCGGGAGCGACGTCTTGCCGCCGTTCACGGAGCAGAAATAGACGCTTTCAGCGCTATAGAGCGGTGGATTGTGGCGGCTCGGATCACCGTCGGGGTGTTCGACCTTGATCACCTCCGCGCCGAGGTCGGCCAGCATCTGCGTGCACCAGGGGCCCGGCAGAAGGCGGCTGAAATCGGCGATCCTGATGCCGTCGAGTGGGAGCTTGCGATCGGCCATCGTTATTCTCCTTTGAAGCTGGGGCGGCGCTTCTCGAGGAAGGCCGTGATGCCCTCCTGCTTGTCCTTGGTGCCGTAGACCGTGGTGACGAGGAAGGTTTCGAACTCGATCGCCGAGGCGAGATCCATCTGCATGCCGCGATGCACGACGCGCTTGACGAAGCCGAGGCTGAGCGGGGCGCGCGTGGCGTAGAGCTCGGCCATTTCGAGTGCTTTCTTCAATGCGCCGCCGCGCTCAGTCAGACGGTTGATCAGACCGATGCGGAGCGCCTCGGCGGCGTCGATCGGCTCGGCCGCGAACAGCATGTCCAGCGCGTTTGAGATGCCGACCACGCGCGGCAGGCGCTGCGTGCCGCCGGCGCCGGCGACCGTACCGATGCGGGCGCTGGTGATGGCGAAGGTCGCGCCCTCTGCGGCGACGCGCAGGTCGGCCGCGAGCGCGAGTTCGAGGCCGCCCGTCATGCAGAAGCCTTCGATCGCGGCGATCACCGGCTTCGAGGAATGCTCCAGCGTTTCGTTGAGCGCGTGCCACTTGTTGAAGTAGCGGGTGCCGTCGGTCGCAGTCTTGATCTTGATGGCTTCGGTCAGATCGGCGCCGGCCGAGAAATACTCGGCGCCGCCATAGAGGATGATGGTGCGCGTCTCGGCGTCGTCCTCCGCCGCCTCGAAAGCTGCGATGATGTCAGCCATCATCTGCAGGCTGACGGCGTTGCGCCGCTCGGGCCGGTAGAGGTTCAGGATCAGGGCCGAACCGCTGCGCTCGACCCGCAATGTCTCGTATTCAGTCATGTCGCCACTCGCTCGTGAAAATTGATCAGCAAGGCGTCCACCGCATCTGGAGCCTCGAATTGGACCCAGTGCCCCGCATCCGGGACGACGTGGAATTCGGCGTCCGGCCGCGCCCTGCGCACGAGTTCGATGCGCGCCGCGATCGAGGGCACAGGCAGCCGGTCGCTCTCCCCCCAGATCAACTGCAGGGGAGTGGAGCTCGCGCGCAGATCGTCGATCAGCCGGTCCTGGAAGCTCAACTTGCGGCTGTCGAACCGCGTGCGGGCAATGTTAGCGCTCTGCAGGCGGACCACCGGATCGTCCGGCGCGGGCGCGCTTGCCAGCATGAAGGTGCCGAGATTTTGCGCGACCGCCCCGGCATGGCCCGTGGGGTCCTCGGTGATCGGAGGCACGGGCAGCAGGGTGACGTCCCGTCCCGCGGGAATGCCGAAGCCGCCGGGACCCAGCAGCGACAAGGCGCGGACGCGCGTGCCGAGCCTGCGCGCCACGGCGGCCGAGATCACGCCACCGAAGCTGAAGCCGACCAGTCCGAATTGCCTGGTCGCAGGCGCGATCTGAGCGAACGAGGCAATGACCTCCTCGACATAGCCGAGCGCGTCGCGCTCGCGCGGCGCTGGCGCGTCGCCGTAGCCCGGCAGTTCGACCGCCGCCACCTCGAACCGCCTGGAAAGCGCCTCCAGATTGGCAATCCAGTGGCTTGCCGAGCCGACGCCGCCATGGACGAGAACCAGCAGCGGGCCATCGCCGTACCGGCGTACCGCGAGCGACCCGACGTACTCCGGCGCGACGGCCAGGGCTTTCGGATGCGCGTTCATGCGGCCTCCACGTCGAGGGGCCGGCCGAGATAGGACTCGATGACGTCGGGATGCTCGACAACCTCGTCCGGGGAGCCCTCGTAGAGCTTGCGACCGAAGTTCAGCACCACGACGCGCATCGAGAGCGCGATGATGACCTCGACGAGGTGCTCGATCATCACGATCGTGACGCCCGCCGCATGGATGCGCTGCAGGACGAGCATCAGCTCATCGACCTCGCCGCGATTGACGCCGCCCATCACCTCGTCGAGCAGGAGTAGCCGCGGGCTCGTCGCCAGCGCCCTTGCGAGCTCGAGCTTCTTCTTCTCGCCCAGGGTCAGTGCGCCGGCCATGACATGGCGCTTGGCGGTCAGGCCCGTCAGTTCCATCGGCAACTCTGCCGCCTCGCGGGCCTTGGCCAGCGTCGCGGCACGCTGGCCGGAGAACAGCGCGCCGGTCATGACGTTGTCCTCGACCGACATCTCCGAGAAGGGGCGGACGACCTGAAAGGTGCGCCCGATGCCGCGATGAGAGATCTGGTACGGTGCCAGGCCGACCAGCGAGGTTCCCTCGAAACGGATATCGCCCGACGATGGGGGGAGATACCCTGTGATGAGGTTCATCAGCGTCGTCTTGCCGGCGCCGTTGGGGCCGATGACCCCGACGAATTCGCCCTTGCCGACAGTCATCGAGAAATCGCTGACGGCGGTCAGGCCGCCGAAAATCTTGGTGAGGCCGCTGATCTCAAGCATGTCGAGCCTCCCGGATCGTGCGGGCGGACTTGCCGCCGATAAAGGCGTCCCGAACCTCGGGCGACTGACGTAGCTCCGCGGCGCTGCCGGCGTGGACAATGCGGCCCGCCGACATGACGTAGCCGCGACTGGCGACGCTCAGCGCGGCATGGGTGTTTTGCTCGACCAGGAAGATGGTGATCTCGGTCAAGGCGATCTTGCGGATCGCCTCGAAAACCGCCTGGACAATCATTGGCGCGAGCCCGAGGGACGGCTCGTCGAGCAGGAGGAGCCTCGGTTTCGCCATGATGGCCCGGCCCAGGGCCAGCATCTGCTGCTCGCCGCCCGACATCAGCCCGGCGCTCTGCACGCGTCGTTCCGCAAGCCGCGGAAACAGGGTGTAGACTTCCTCGAGCCGGGCGGAGCGGCCGGCGCGTGCCTTGGCATTGAACGATCCGAGGACCAGGTTCTCCTCGACGGTGAGGTTCGGGAAGACCTTGCGCCCTTCCGGAGAGAGCGACAGCCCGGCCTCGACCCGCTGATGGGACGGCATGGCGAGCAGATCCTCGCCATCATAGGTCACGCTTCCCGAGCTGGCGTCGACGAGACCGGACAGCACCGCCATCGTCGTCGTCTTGCCGGCGCCGTTGGCGCCGAGCAGGCAGACGACCTCGCCTTTCTGGAGCTCGAAGTTCAGCCCCTGGAGAACGCTGGATTCGCCGTAGCCGGCATGGAGATCGCGGACAGACAGCATGGTGGTCATGACCTGCCTCCCTGACCGGTCGCCAGCGCCGGGGACAGAGCGTCCGCCGTGGCTTGCTTCTTCTTGCGGCGTTGCATCACGCCCTCGATGCCGCGCGGGAGGAACAGGATGCAGATGACCAGCACGAGGCCGAAGGTCATCTGGCTGACGCCTTCCATGTTGCCGAACCAGATCCGGGTGCCCTCGGAGAGCGCAATGATCGCAAAGGAGCCGATGACCGGACCTGCGAGCGTGTGGATGCCGCCCAGGATCGGCGCGATCTGCGCCAGGATGGTGTTGTGCAGCGTGAAGCCGACCTCGGGGTCGAGATAGCCGCCGTACCAGGCGTTGATCGCGCCCGCCGCCGAAGCCATCGCGCCCGAGATGGCGACGATGATCATGCGCTGCCGGCGCGGTGCGATGCCGAGCATCTGGGCCGCAGCCTCGTTGTCGCGCATGGCGCGGGAGGCGAACTGCAGTTTCGAGCGCGAGATCAGGATTGCCACGCCGACACTGGCGACGGCGGCGAGCGCAGCGACGAGATACAGCGTGTGCTGGCTCGGCCGCAGATCCTGGCGCAGGAACAGGCCGACGGCGCCGCCGGTGACGTCGGGCAGCATCAGCGCCGAGATGCGCAGCCCCTCCGAGAGAGCCAGTGTGGAGATCGCGAAGAAGATGCCCTTCAGGCCGCCGGTGACGGCAGCGACGATCAGGCCCATCAAGGCGCCTGCGAGCAGGGCTACGACGAGCGTTCCCAGGACCGAGCCGCTCCAGGCATTGGCCGATAGGATCGCGGCATAGCTGCCGACGCCCCAGAAGGCCGAGTGCCCCAGCGAAACCAGGCCGGCATTGGCCATCAGGTTCCAGCTCGTCGCGAGCATGATCAGCGTGGAGGCGCGGAACAGCCAGTTGTTGATCTGTGGAGCATCCCAGAAGGTGCTCGCCACGAGACCGAGCGCGGACAGAACGCCGAGCGCGATCATGACATTGGATTGACGTGCCATTGCTTAGTCCGCCACCGCTTGGCCGACGATGCCTCGCGGACGGAGCACCAGGACGAGGAAAAGAACCGCGAAGGCAACCGCTTCGGCCCAGCCGGTCCCGTTGGGGACGTAGTAGCTGACCGCGGTCTCCGCGAAGGCGAGCAGGAAGGCGCCCAGAACCGCTCCGACGATGCTTCCCAGCCCGCCGAGAACGATGATGGCAAAGCCCTTCACCAGGATGTGGAAGCCCATGAAGGGCGAGATGGCGCCGATGAAGCTCAGGATGACGCCGGTCGCAACGCCCAGCGCGACGCTGAGGCCGAAGGCAAGCGCATACATGCGCTTGACGTTGATGCCGACCAGGACGGCGGCATCGCGCTGCTCGTCGAGGGCGCGTGTCGCCCGGCCGAATTCCGTGCGCCTGAGCCAGAAGAACAAGGCGGCAACCAGGACCACGGCGACGCCGAAGCCGATCAGGCGCCCGCCGGGAACGAAGACCTCCCCGAACTGGAAGGAGGAATAGGCATAGGGCGTCACGACTGAGCGCTCGTCGGCCTTCCAGATCATGACGGCGGCGTTCTGCAGCACGAGGCCGATGCCGAAGGTCAGCAGGATCTGGTTGACGTGCGGCGCCTTGAGGACCGGCTCGATCGAGACCTTGAACAGGGCCATGCCGAACAGGCAGCCGACGACCATCAGCAGCGGCAACGCCAGCAGCGGGTCGATTCCGCTGACGAGGGCGATCGTATAGGCGCCATAGGCGCCGAGCATGACGGCCTCGCCATGCGCGAAGTTGATGACGCGGGTCACGCCGAAGCTCAGCGCCAGGCCGATCACCATCAGCGTATAGATTCCGCCGAGCAGCAGCGCGTCGACGATGAGTTGTGGGATGTAGTCCATTATCCTGCTCCGCCTCGTGGCGGCCCGGGCACTAGGCCCGGGCCAGCTCTGTCATTCCTGGACGGCGGATTTGATCTTCCCGACGGTCGGACCGGGCGGAAACAGCATCACGTTCTTTCCGCTCTGGCGCTGGAACACGACGAGGTCGGTGAACGCCTGGTTCTTCGTGCCGCCGGGGGTGGGGACGAACTTGGCGTCGCCGAGAAGCGTGTTCTTGACGTCGAGCTTCTGAAGTTCGGCGACGACCTTTGCCTTGTCGTCCCCGCCAGCTTTCTCGATGGCCAGGAAAAGCAGCATGGCGCTGACGTAGCAGCCGGCGTCCTCGAAGTCGGGCTCCTGGCCATACCTCTTGATGAAGGCGGCCTCCCACTCGTCGCTCGGCGGGAACAGTTTCGGATAGTCGGGATTACCGGGACGCTTAAGCCCGGGCAGATAGGTGGTGACGCCGATCCAGCCTTCCTGGGCCTGGCCGACGGCCTTCTGCCATTCTTCAAGCTGCGTAGCCGCCGTTCCGACGAGGTAGGGAACAGGCAGCTTGCGGGTATAGATCTGCTTAGTGAGCGTGACGGCGTCAGTCGTCTGGACGAGGCCGAGCAGGATGCTGGGCTTTGCGCGTGCAATCTTCGTGAGGAGCGGGTTCATATCCGGCGCGTTGGTCCGGACGATCTCCTCGGCGACGATCTCGAAGCCCGATTCCGTCAGGTATTTCTTGGCGTAGGGCTGGTGGGTCCGGCCATAATTGTCGTCAGAGAAGACCAGCGACACCTTCTGCCCCGTCGGCAGCTGGCTTTTCAGGGCCGCGGCGACGCTCTGGTGATAGTGATAGGCGAAGGGGAAGGTGTGGAAGAACTCCGGCTCGGGGCCGGCCTCCTCCTCGAGCTTGGTGCTGGTCGAGCCCGGGACGATCCAGAGCGGCTTGGTCTGGCGCCATGCCGGGATCGCAGCCGCCACCGTGGGGCTCGCGATCGGCCCGATGATGTAGTTGACCTTCTCTTTGTTGACGAGCTCGTTGAAGACCGAGATCGTCGCCTGGGATTCCGACTGAATGTCCCGATGCAGAAGCTCGATCTTCTTGCCGGCGACCTTTCCGCCATAGACCTCGGCGGCCAGCTCGGCGCCGCGCTTGCCGGATGCCCCGTAGGCGACGAAGCGCCCGCTGAGTTCCATCGGTACGCCGATCTTGATGCTGTCCTGCGCGATAGCTGCCGAAGAGGCCGCAAGGGCCGAGACGGCTAGGCCAGCCAATATGCACGATCGAAAATCAGACTTCATGTTTCGCTCCCGTTGCGCCGATTCTGAGTTGCTAGTCGGCATTGATCGGGGCTATAACATTTTGGAACCGGGTCCGTCTAGTGAATTCGGACGAGGATTTTGAGGAGACGCAAGGTGGCCTACGAGGATGTGCTTTACGAAGCGCAGGGCGGAATCGCCCGGATCACGATCAACCGCGCCGAGGTTCGCAACGCCGTGCGGCCGCGCACCTATGAGGAGCTGACCGACGCGATGGCGCGCGCCGCCGACGATCCCGAGATCGGGGTGGTCGTGCTGTCGGGGGCCGGCGACAAGGCGTTCTGCTCGGGCGGTGACATTCGCGACCAATCGAAGCGCGTCCCGGCCGTTGGCCGCAAGCACATGCGCCGGCTGTTCAACCTCTCGACCGTGATGCGGATGATGGACAAGCCGGTCATCGCCAAGGTGCGCGGCTTCTGCGTTGGCGGCGGCAACGAGATCAATCTGTTCTGCGATATGACCGTCGCCAGCGAGGATGCGAAGTTCGGCCAGACGGGTCCGCGCGTCGGCAGTATCCCGATCTGGGGAGCCTGCCAGCTGCTCGCCCGCTATGTGGGAGAGCGCAAGGCCCGCGAGATGGTCTTTACCTGCCGCCTCTACAGCGCGCAGGAAGCCCTCGCGATGGGCCTGATCAACCAGGTGGTCAGCGCCGAGGATCTCGACGCCACGGTCGACCAGCTCTGCTCGGACATCCTCGACAAGAGCCCGCAGAGCATCCGCATCGCGAAGCTTTCGCTCAATGCCGGGTCTGATCAGGAGTTCTACTCGGCATTCTTCCCGAACGCGGAGCTGCTCGCCTCGATCTACGGCAACGAAGAGAACATGGAGGGCATCAACGCTTTCATCGAGAAGCGCAAGCCGGACTTCCGGCGTTTCCGGAGGCCGGTCTGATGGCTGCGGGACGTTTCGAGGGCAAGGTCGCGCTCGTCACCGGCGGCGCCCGCGGCATCGGCTTCGCCGCGGCGCAGCGCATCGCCAGCGAGGGCGGCCGGCTCGCGCTCGCCGACATCGACGCGGCATCGGCCGAGGCGGCGGCGAAGACGCTGCCCGGCGCCATCGGCATCGGCTGCAACATCACCCGCGAGGATCACGTCAGCGCGATGGTGGCGCGCGCCGAGGCGGAGCTCGGCCCGGTCTCGATCTTCGTCAACTCGGCGGCGATTCTCGACGACAAGCTCTTCCTGGAATCGGGACCCTCCGATTGGGAGCGGATGCTGAGCGTCTGCCTGCACGGCCCCATGCTCGGCCTGCGGGCCGTTCTGCCCGGCATGGTCGAGCGCGGCTACGGCCGCGTCGTCTGCCTTGCGTCGGACTCGGCGCGCATCGGACAGGCGCGGCTATCCTATTACGCAGCCGCAAAGGCGGGCGTCATCGCCCTGATCAAGTCCGTCGCGCAGGAGGTCGGAAAGGGCGGGGTGACGTTGAACATCGTTTCGCCCGGCGCGACGAACACGCCGCTGCGCATCTCGCGCGAAAAGGGCATGCGTGAGCAGATGGGCGAGGAAAAATATGCCCGCCGCGTCCAGAGCGTGCTGAAGCTCTACCCCGTTGGGCGCATCGGCGACCCCGAGGACATCGCGGCGGCGATCGCTTTCCTGTGCAGCGACGAAGCGTCGTGGGTGACGGGCCAGGTGCTGAGTGTGAATGGCGGCTTTGTCATGCCGTAACGGCATGACAACGGATAACAACAAACGTAGCGAGGAAGCGGTCATGGATTTCAGGCTTACCGAGGAGCAGGAGCTGCTGCAGGACAGTGTGTCTCGCATGGTCAGGACGGAGATCGAGCCACGGCTTAAGCGCCATGACGCGACGAAGCCGCTGCCCAAGCAGACCATGCTGGAGATCTACGGCGTACTGGCGGAGATGGGGCTGACGGCGCCGCGGCTGCCCGCCTCCGCCGGCGGCGGCGAGATGAAGATGCTGGATTACGGTCTGGCCTTCGAGCAACTGCCACCCGTGATCGCGATCTCGCTGATCTCGCACGAATGCACGATCGCGCGGATCCACGCCGAAGGCGGCGCCGAGCATGTCGCGGCCTTGCTGCCCGATCTTATCGCCGGCCGGAAGATCTGCTGCACGGGCTCGACCGAGCCCAATACCGGCTCCGACCCCAGGGGCGTTCAGACGCGCCTGACCGATCTGGGGGACGGATGCAGCGTCTCCGGGACCAAGATGTGGATCACCAACGGCACGATCAGCGACGTGATGATCGCGACCTGCTCCACGGGGCGCAGCGAGCATGGCGCGACCGTGATGCAGCGGGTGCTGATCGAGCGCGACAAGTCTCCCTACGAGGCGCGCGAGATCCCGGTCCTCGGCTTCAAGCAGGGGCATTTGTCCGAGATTTCGCTCAACGATTGCCGGGTCCCGAAGCGCAACGTGCTGGGGCAGGGCGGAGACGCGGCGCGCATTCTTCAGAGCACCTGGGTCGGCAACCGGCCGCTTCTAGGGCTCTGCGCGGTCAACATGGCGCAGAAAGCGCTGGATGTTTCGATCGCTTATGCGCAGGTCCGCAAGCAGTTCGACGAGCCGATCGGGCGCAAGCAGCTCGTGCAGGGGCGTCTCGCTGACATCGCGACCGCGATCACCACCAGTCGGCTCCTATGCTACCATGCGTTGTCCACCATCGATAATGGCGGTCGTGCCGACGGCACGTCCGCAATGGCCAAACGCTATGCTACGACCGCGTGTGCCGAGGCTATCTCGCTCGCCATGCAGGTGCATGGCGCTATGGGTGTGGCAGAGGAAACCGGTTTGGAACAGCTCTATCGAGACGTGCGCATGTTGCCCATTCCGGACGGAACCAACGAGATTCTCACATTGATCATGGGACGCGAACTGACGGGATTGAACGCCATACGGCCCGACACGCGCACGCCGCGACTCGCGGCCGAGTAGAGCCGTGGCCACAATGTCCCGAAATGCCCTGTTGATGGAGGCGCGCCCATGATCCGTGCCGTCGAGCGAGCTCTGGCCATTTTCGATGCTTTCGATGTGCAGCATCAAAGCCTATCCCTGCTGGAGATCGGCGAGCGCATCTCGATGCCGAAGGCCACCACGTTTCGTTTGGTCAACACGCTGCAACGAAACGGTTTTCTTGTTCGGCTCGAGGACCAACGCTACTGCCTGTCGCTCAAAATCCTGCGCCTGTCCGGACTGGTGAAAAGCACTCTTGGCATCCGAGAGGCCGCCCGGCCGGCCATGGCTGAGGTCTGCCGCGCGACCGGCGAAACCGTGACGCTGAACATCCGCTCGGGCGTGGAGCGCGTCTGCATTGACGTCGTCGACACGCCTTCGCCGCTGATGACGATCGTCCGCCCCGGCGATCATGTCAGCCTCTTGCGCGGCGCGACGGCGCGGCTGCTGCTGGCCTATGCGGGGGATGAGGCGATCGCCAGGATCGTCGCCCAATCTGCTGCGGCCGACAAGGTGGATCCGACGGAACTCATGGCTGACCTGGCCAAGATCCGTAATCAGGGCTTCGCATGCACGTCGGGACAACGCATTCCAGGCGTGACCGCGATCTCGGTGCCGATTTTCGACATCAAGGACGAGGTTCACTATTCGCTGTCACTGACGGGCCCGAGCATTCGTATGGATCCGCGTCTTAAGGAATTCAAGGCGATTATGCTCGAAGCCGGAGCGTCGATTTCAGCGATGATGGGGACCTCGCAATTGCCGATCGCCGAGCTGGAGCTGGTCGCGGGCTCCGAGACCAAGGCGCCCAAGAAGCCCGTCAACGGTGCGGTCGCGGCGAGCGGCACGCCCAAAGGCAGTCGCCGACGCGCCCCCGCCGCCTGAGGCCACCTTCCTGGCGCCACCATGGCCGACCGGCGGTCGGCCATGGCTCATGCCCCGCGCCGTCCTGCCGCCGGTCGCGCAAGCCAGATCAACGACGGCAGCCACACTGCCATTGCCTTGCGAGTGCACCCATGCCCGCCTTTTCCGACCCATCCGTGAACTCCACCGGCCAAGCCGTTCGCGTCGAGCGCCATCCCGGTTCGGCGGGTATCGCCGTGATCGTCATCGACAACCCGCCGGTCAATGCCGGTTCGCATGCCGTGCGGGCCGGGTTGATCGCGGCGATCGACGCGATCTCCGCCGATCCTCAAATTATCGGCGCGGTTCTGGTCGGAGCCGGATCGACCTTCGTCTCCGGGTCCGACATCAAGGAGTTTTCGCTCCCGCTGATGGATCCGCAGATGCCCGCGGTGATCGCCGCGCTGGAGGCGAGCCCTAAGCCGATCGTCGCCGCCATCCACGGCGCCGCGCTCGGCGGCGGTTACGAACTCGCTCTCGGCTGTGATGCGCGCGTGGTGGCGCCGGACGCGATCCTGGGTCTGCCGGAGGTGACGCTGGGCATGATCCCGGGCGCCGGGGGAACCGTCAGGCTGCCGCGCATCGCCGACCCCGCAGTCGCGCTCGACCTCATCGTCAGCGGGCGCCGGATCGCGGCGAAGAAGGCCGTCGAGGTCGGCATGGTGGACCAGCTCGCCGACGGAGATATCCGCGACGTGGCCGCGGCGCTGGCCGCCGAACTCGCGGCGACGACCGGGAAGCGGCGGATCCGCGACCTTCGCGTCAGGGAGCGCGACGCCGGAGCCTATGGGAAGGTCGTCGAGGCCGCGAAGCGCGGCGGCAAGGGGCGGCCGCAGGTGCTCGAGGCGATCGCAGCCGTCGACAGGGCCCTCGTATTGCCATTCGACGACGCGCTCGCGGCGGAGCGCTCGGTTTTCCAGACACTGCGCCAGGGCGAGGAAGCGGCCGCACTGCGCCACATCTTCTTTGCCGAGCGCTTGGCCGGCAAGGTCGAGGCCGGCAACGCCTCGGCAATGCCCGCGAAGGTCGCGGTGATCGGGGCGGGGCTGATGGGCTCCGGGATCGCCAGCAGCTTCCTCGGAGCGGGTTTCGACGTCCATATGCTGGACACCTCGGAAGAGGCGGTCGAGCGCGGGCGCAAGAGCATCGTTGCCATCGAGGACCAGGCCGTCGCTTCGGGGCGGATCGCCGCGTCGGAGCGCGAGCGCCGCCGCGACCGCCTTTCGACAGCGGCCGACTGGTCGCGCATCGGCGATGCCGATCTCGTCGTCGAAGCCGCCTTCGAGGATCTCGACGTCAAAAAGGACATCTTTCGCCGGCTCTCGACGGAGGCGGCGCCGCACGGCATTCTGGCGACCAACACCTCCTATCTCGATGTCGATGCTCTCGCCGCCGAGTCGAACCGACCGCAGGATGTGGTGGGCCTGCACTTCTTCAGCCCGGCGCATATCATGCGGCTCGTCGAGATCGTGCGCGGTGCCAAGACCGCGCCGGACGTGCTCGCGACCGCGGTCAGGATCGCCAGGAAGCTGGGCAAGATCCCGGTGATATCGAGTGTGTCGGAAGGCTTCATCGCCAACCGCATCTTCATGGCCTACCGGCAGCAATGCGAATACCTGCTGGAAGACGGCGCCCTGCCTGAAGAGATCGACGCCGCGCTGACCGCGTTCGGCTTCGCGATGGGGCCGTTCGCGACCTGGGACATGGCGGGCCTCGACATCGCCTGGCGGACGCGTCGCCGTCTGGCGGCGACGCGCGATCCGCAGGAGCGCTACGTCCCGCTGCTCGACCAGCTCTGCGAAGCCGGCCGCCTCGGTCGCAAGAGCGGCACGGGCTGGTACCGTTACGAAGCCGGTTCGCCGCGCGGGCAGCCCGACCCCGTCGTCGGGGAACTGATCGAGGACCACCGCAAGGCGAACGGGATCACTGGCCGCGCGATCGAGCCGGAGGAGATCGTGGGGCGGGCGCTCGGTGCGATCGTCAACGAGGCCGCCCTCGTGCTCGACGAAGGCGTCGCCGAACGAGCCAGCGACATCGATCTCGTTCTCGTCCACGGCTACGGCTTTCCCAAGCACAGGGGCGGGCCGCTGTTCTGGGCCGGTCGCCAGCCGGGCGCGAAGATCGCCGCGATCCTCGACATGGTCGCGAGCGCCTGCGGCGCGAGGTTCCGGCGCGGGCCGGTCGAGCGCGTGATCAAGTCTGCCGGGGCCTGACCTCGTCCATGGCGCATCGCGATTTCTGAAAGACGACGAGAGGCTGACAGATGAAGATCCTTGTGCCCGTGAAGCGGGTGGTTGACTACAACGTGAAGATCCGCGTGAAGGCGGACGGTTCGGGCGTCGAGCTCGCCAATGTGAAGATGTCGATGAACCCGTTCGACGAGATCGCGGTCGAAGAGGCGCTGCGGCTGAAGGAAGCGGGCAAGGCGACGGAAGTGGTGGTGGTTTCGATCGGCCCGGCGCAGGCGGCCGAGACGATCCGCACGGGTCTCGCCATGGGCGCCGACCGCGGCATCCTGGTCAAGGTCGACGGCGTGGTCGAGCCGCTCGCCGTTGCCAAGCTGCTGAAGAAGGTCGTCGAGCAGGAGAGCCCGCAGCTTGTCATCCTCGGCAAGCAGGCGATCGACGACGACTCGAACCAGACCGGCCAGATGCTGGCCGCCCTGCTCGGCTGGCCGCAGGGTACCTTCGCCTCGAAGGTCGTGGTCGGCGACGGCGCGATCGATGTCACCCGCGAGGTCGATGGCGGCCTGCAGACTGTCGGCCTGAAGCTGCCGGCGATCGTCACCACCGATCTGCGCCTGAACGAGCCGCGCTACGCCTCGCTGCCCAACATCATGAAGGCCAAGAAGAAGCCGCTCG
>LNFM01018236.1_pt1 | contig 23340 bp, 30 predicted proteins | sample 596031 | NCBI WGS metagenome assembly LNFM01 (sample SAMN04254537, study PRJNA301005) | activated carbon metagenome | isolation source: dual media filters at the Ann Arbor, Michigan drinking water treatment plant | place: USA: Ann Arbor | reverse complement strand
TACATCGTGTCGATGGTCGCGGCGCCGAGGCCGAGAGCGTCCTGCACCGCGCCGAGCGCCTTGTTGTCCGAGCGCATCGTCGTGGCGATCGACCAGTAGGCGGCGTTGTCGGAGGCGGTCGAGACGCGCTGGCCGGTGGCGATGCGGTTCTGCGACTGGGCGAGGTTCTTGTTGGTCTGCGTCAGCGTCTGCAGCGCAGTCATCGCCGAGGTGTTGGTGAGCAGGCTGGTCATGATGATGTTCCTCAATCTGGAAGGGATTGGTGGGAACATTCCGGGTTTGCACCGGGATGGCAGGGCGGCTTCATGCCTTTGACGCCGGGGACGCACCCATCGGGTCAACCTGCCATGGGTCTGGTGTAGCGGGCGAAGCTTGCGCGGGGCTGGAGTGACGCAGCGCCCCTCACGCCACCTTCTTGGCGTAGACGAGGCAGAGCAGCTCGGCGACGACCTTGTAGAATTCCGGCGGGATCATCTGGTCGAGCTGGACGGCGGCGTGGAGCGAGCGGGCGAGCGCGCGGTCCTCGACCACGGGGATGTCGTTGGCCTCGGCGATCTCGCGGATCTTGAGCGCGATCAGGTCGGTGCCCTTGGCGAGAACGAGGGGAGCGCCGCCCTCATCCTGCACATAGCGCAGCGCCACGGCGTAATGGGTCGGGTTGGCGATGATCACGGTGGCGCGGGGCACCGCCGCCATCATGCGGTTGCGGGCGCGGTCGCGGGCGAGCGAGAGCCGGCGGGACTTCAGGATCGGGTCGCCCTCGGCCTGCTTGTGCTCGTCCTTGACCTCCTGCTTGGTCATGCGCAGCGAGCGGCGCCAGAACTTCTGGGTCCAGACCAGGTCGATCGCGACGATCACGATCGTCGCCACGCAGGCCGCCGAGAGCAGGCGGATCGCGATGGTCAGGATCAGTTCCGGAAGGGCGCTGGGGTCCCTCAGCATGGCCGTCACCACCGTGTTCTTGTCCGATTTGAGGATCAGCCAGACGGTCACCGTGATGGCGGCGAACTTGGCCAACGACTTGCCGAATTCAACGAGGCCCTGGCTGCCGAAGATCCGCGTGAAGCCCTTGGACGGCGAGAGCCGCGACCATTGCGGCGTGATCCGTTCGAGGGCGAGCTGGGGCGGATGCTGCAGGAAGGCCGCACTCAGGCCGAATACGAGGAAGAGCGCGAAGATGGGCCACAGGAACAGGCCGGCCTGCATCGCGGCGTAGAGCAGAAGCGCAGTCGTGTTGCCGCTGGTCGAGATGTCGAAGCCGGCGGGGTCGGCCAGGAAATCCGTGAGGAAGCGGGCCATGCCGCCGGCGCCGGCGCGCATCAGGAAGACGCCGGCGATCAGCGTCGCCGCGATGGCGGCGAAGATCGGGGCTTCCTTGGAGGAGGGCGTGTTGCCGCGCTCGACGGCATCGCGCACCTTCTTTTCGGAGGCTTCCTCGGTCTTGCTCTCCTGGTCCTGTTCGGACACGTGTCGTCACCTCCCCGTCGGCACGCGGCCGTTCACTGGAAATAGGCGCCCTCCTCGCGGTCCGGGTTGAGCTCGATCTCGCCGCGGCTGGCCATCTCGAGCGCGATGTCGGTGATGGCGCGGCGGGCATCGACGACCTCGCGCTGCAGCGCCGGCTCGCCGTTCTCGAGATCCTGCTGCACGATGCGGCGCGCGCGCGCCGCGAGCGAGGACAGGATCTGGTCGCGGAAGACGGCCTCCGTGCCCTTGAGCGCGAGCACGAGCCGGTCGGTCGGGACCTGGTCGAAGATCGCCATGCGGGCCCGGGCCGAGAGCTTGACGATGTCGTCGAAGGTGAAGAGCAGGCCCTTCAGCATCTCGGCCGATTCCGGCCGGATGCGCTGCAGGCTGCCCAGCGCCTCCTCCATGTCCTGGCTGTCCATCTTGTTGAGGATGTCGGCCATGCGGGCATGGGTATCGGCGCCCTTGTTGCGCGAGAGGTTCAGCGTGAAGCCCTCGTAGAGTGCCTTCTCGACGATGGCCGCCGGCTGCTCGGCCACCGGCTTCAGGTTCAGCATGCGGCGCATCAGTTCGTGGCGCCTGTCGGCCGGCCACTGCGTCATCACGCGCGAGGCGCAGGCCGGCTTGAGCTTGGACAGGACATAGGCCGCCGTCTGCGGGTGCTCCTTGGCGAGATAGCCGGCGAGCGCGCTTTCGGGCATCTGCGAGATGCGATCCCAGATCGAGCGGTTGGCCGCCTCGGCGGTCTCGCCGATGATCTCGGTGATCTCCTCGGGCGGCAGCACGCCGGTGAGCAGCTTCTGCACCTCGCTGGGCGAGCCGACCAGGTTCATGCCGCGCGAGAACTGGTCGCTGAACTCGTCGACGAGATCGGCGATGTCGTCGGCGGCGACCGGGCCGAGCTCGGAGGCGCGCCGCATCAGGGCGCGGACCTCGGCGGTGTCGAGATGCTTCAGCATCCGCCCGGCCAGCGGCTTGCCCATGGCGAGCACGAGCACGGCCGCCTTGCCGGCCCCGCCGAGCGCCGCCGTCTTGCCCGCCGGGGCGGGCGTGGCGGGGCTTGTGGCCCGGGTGTCCTTCGCGATCGCCGTCATCTTGCGCCCGGCCTCACTCTTCGAACTTGGCCTGGACGCCGACGATCTCGGTCAGCGAGACGCCGAAGCGGCTGTTGTCGTCCTCGACGATCACGACCTCGCCGCGGGCGACGATGCGCCCGTTGACGACGACGTCGACGGGCTCGCCGACGCGGTGGTCGAGCGGCACCACCGCGCCGCGGCGCAGCTTCATCAGGTTGGCGACCTGCATCGAGGCGCTGCCGAGCACGACCTGGATCGTGACGGGGATGCGCATCACCGCCTCGAGATTGAGCGGGTCGTCGGCGGGGGGCGGGGCCTCCGCGGCCTCGGGCTCGGCCGGGGCCTGCGGCTCCATCAGCGCGACATCGGCCTGCTCCTCGGAGAGGGCGAGGTCGGAGAGCTTCATCGGTTTGGTCGGCTTCTTCATGGTGGTCTCCCGGCGGGAAGCGATTGGAAACGGCCGTCAGGCGGCGTTGGCCTTGCGGCCGGCGGCATGGGGCGCGTCGGGGCCGGCGCCGATCCGCTTCAGCTCGCCGGCGAGGCGGCGGCCGGTGTCGATGCGCTGGCCGAGTTCCTCGACGACATCGCGGCCGCTGGCGTGCAGCTCGCGGATCGTCGTCTGGATGGTGGAGAGCGCGGTCTCGGTCTTGCCGAAGACCTGCTGGAATTCGGCATGGTAGGCGCGCATGCGCTGCAGCTCGCGGCGCATGCGCAGGACCTGGAGGCTGGTCAGCAGCAGGGCCACGAAGAGGACGGCTTCACCGAGATAGAAGATCATCGAAAAACTCCTGTTCCTGGTTGGCGCTGTCCTGCACGCGCAGGACATAGGACCCGTCGCGCTGGCCGAGCTGGCACCAGAAGACGGTCTCGTCGTTGCACTGGAGGCGGACGGGGGAACGCGGCGAGGCCTGCAGCTCGATGACCTGGCCGACTTTCAGGGCGCTGATCTCGCCCAGCGTCATCGGGCGCTCCTCGAGGATCGCCTGCAGCCTGACCTCGGTCTTGTGGACCTCGGTCTGGATCTGCCGCGTCCAGCGCTGGTCCTTGACGGTGGTGTGGCCGGAGACGACGCGGGTGAGGCTCTGGCGGATCGGGTTGAGGGCCGTCTGCGGGATGATGACGAACATCTGCCCGCAATTATCGAGGCCCTGGACGAGGAGCTGCGACTTCACCGCCAGGTTGCTGCGGCTGCCGATGGCGGCGAAATACATCCGTGTCTCGATCTGCTCGAAGATGAAGCTGACATCGGCGACCGGGCTGAAGGCGGCCTTGAGGTTCTGCGCCGCGAGTTCGCAGAGCGCCTGGGCGACCTGGATCTCGATCGGGGTGTAGGGCCGCTCATCGTCGGGGAAGTCGGGCTCGTATTTGTAGGGGCGCTCGCTGCCGTCGGCGCCGAAGAGCACCTCGATCAGGGTGAAGACGAAGTCCCGGTCGAAGCCGATCAGGATGCGCGAATCCCATTCCGGCGAGTGGAAGATGCCGGCGATGGTGTTGTGGGCATGGGCGTTGAGCGCGTCGCCGATGCGCTGGCTCTGGACGTTGGCGACGGAGAAATAGGTCGGCGAGGTCGACATCTGGCGCACCGCGTCGGCGCAGCCGGTGGCGAGCCGGTCGAAGACCATGCGCAGCATGGGCAGCCGGTCGATCGAGATGCCGGTCGATTCGAGGAGCTTGTCCTCGCGGATGGCCTGGGCGGCGGTGCTCATCAGGCGGCTTCCTTCTGGGCGCGGTCATTGGCGGGCGCCGCACGCTGGCCGGCGCCGCTGATGGTCTTGTCCTCGACCTCGTCGATGGACGGGCGCTCGGCGGCGGAGATGACCTTGCGGCCGTATTCGAGCGCGACCTGGGGCGCGGCGCCGTTGATGAAGGCGAGCAGGGTCTGCTTGACGACGATGTAGACGCGCAGCTGCTTCTCGCGCACCGCCTTGATCTTGAGCGAGATCGGCCCGATCACCCCGTAGGAGAAGAAGATGCCGGCGAAGGTGCCGACCAGGGCAGCGCCGATGAAGCCGCCGAGCAGGGCGGGCGACTGGTCGATCGCGCCCATCGCCTTGATGACGCCGAGCACGGCGGCGACGATGCCGAGCGCGGGCAAGGCCTCCGAGACCGTGCCGAGCGCGTAATAGGGCTTCAGCCGGTCCTGGAAGAGGCTGCCGATCTCCTCGTCGAGCAGCGCCTCGACCTCATGGGCCTGCGCCTTGCCGACGATGATCAGGCGGAAATAGTCGCAGATGAAGGTGGTCAGCTGGGTGTCGGCGAGGACGCCGGGATAGGTCGCAAAGAGCGTCGATTCATAGGGCGTCTCGATGTGCTGCTCGATCTCGGCGCGGCCCTTGTTGCGCAGCTCGCGCATCAGCGCATAGAGCACGCCGAGCACCTCGAAGTAATGCGCCTGGCTCGGCGTGGTGTTGCGCATCGCCTCCATCACCGCCGCGCCGGTGTCGGTGACCGTCTTCATCGGGTTTGCGACGAAATAGGTGCCGATGGCGGTGCCGAGGATGATCACCAGCTCCCAGGGCTGCCAGAGCACGGCGACATGCCCACCCATCGCGGCGAAACCGCCGATGAGCGAGCCGACCGCAATCAACAAACCGATCAATACGCTCAAGGCGCCGCTCCTTCTCGCAATCTGCAAGTGAAGCGCTAGAGGATCTGGCTTGCGCGAGGCTGAAACGACTGTCGAAGCTGGGGGTCAGGCCCGCGCAAGCCTTGCGCGCGAGCCTGATGTCTCATGAATGTCCGGGTACACGCCCGGATCACGGCCGGGATTGCAACGATGACCACGACGACGATGGCGTTCCAGGCCGTGGCGCGGAACCTGCCCAAATCGCTGGAGCGGGCGGCCGCGGTGCCGCAGACGGCCAATGAGAGCGCCTACTATCTCGCCAATATCGGCAAGATCAAATCGATCGACGACTTCCTGGGCAACGACCGGATCTATCGCTACGCGATGAAGGCCTTCGGGCTGGAGGAGATGACCTACGCCAAGGGCCTGATCCGCAAGGTCCTGACCGAGGGTGTCGACACCGCGTCGAGTTTCGCCAACAAGCTGACCGACCCGCGCTACAAGGAGCTGGCGACGACCTTCAACTTCGCCCGCTACGGCTCGGCGACGACGAGCTTCGACCGCACGCAGAAGCCGATGACCGAGCGCTATGTGCGCCAGGTCTTCGAGGAGCAGCAGGGCAGCCAGAACGAGAATGTCCGGCTCGCGCTCTATTTCGAGCGCAAGGCGTCGGGCCTCAAGAACGCTTATGAAGTGCTGGCCGATCCGGCGCTGCTGAAGGTGGTGCAGACGGCGCTCGGCATCCCCGCCTCGACCTCGATGATGCCGATCGACAAGCAGGCGGAGATGATCTCGAAGAAGCTCGATTTCGACCAGCTGAAGGACGCCGAGGGCGTCCAGCGCTTCCTGCTGCGCTTCACCTCGCTGGCCGATATCGGCACCGGCCAGAGCGCGGCCAGCAACGCCCTGACCATCCTCGTCGGGCCGCCGGTTGCGGCCGGGGTCAGCACCGACGTGCTGTTCAGCATCCAGAATCTCCGCCTCGGAGGCGTGTGACCATGCAGTCCTCGATCTATGTCGGCCTGTCCTCCCAGCTCGTGCTGGAGAAGCGCATGGAGACGCTGGCGCGCAACGTCGCCAACATGAACACGGCCGGTTTCCGCGCCGAGGAGGTCAAGTTCAGCACCTTCCTGTCGAAGAAGGGGCCGGATGCGGTCTCGTTCGCCTCGGCGGGGGAGACCTATATCAGCCGTATCCAGGGCGGGCTCGACAAGACCGGCAACCCGCTCGACGTCGCCGTCGAAGGCGAGGGCTGGCTCGCGATCACCACGCCCGCGGGCACCGTCTACACCCGTGACGGGCGGATGAAGATGACGCCGCAGGGCGAACTGCGCACGCTCTCGGACCATCCGGTGCTCGATGCCGGCGGCGCGCCGATGCAGCTCGACCCCGAGGGCGGGCCTCCGGTGATCGCCCGCGACGGCATGATCTGGCAGGGCACCCAGCAGGTCGGGGCGATCGGTCTGTTCGCCATCGACCCTGCCGCCAAGCTGCAGCGCCACGACAATTCCGGCGTGATCCCGGACCGCAACGGCGTGCGCCAGGGCTTCGTCGAGGGCTCGAACGTCAACCCGATCCGCGAGATGACCAAGCTGATCGCGGTGACGCGCGCCTTCGAGAGCGCCGCCAATGCGATCGACAAGGGCGAGAAGGCGGTCGATGGCGCCATCCGCTCGCTCGGCGAGAGTTGAGCGGCCGGACGGCATCCCCATGAACGCCCTGACACGCCTCGAACAGGCCCTGGCCGGCGGGCCGCAGCCGCATGATCTGGTCCAGGTCAGCGGCAGCGTCAGCGAGGTCACGCCGGCGGCGCTGCGCGTCGGCGGTCTCTCGCGCTTCGTGCGGCTGGGCGAGCGCATCGCGCTCTCGACCCAAGGCCGCGCCGAACTCGGCGAGGCGATCCGGATCGACCGCGACGGCGTTCTCGTGAAGCCTTTCGCGACCACGGTCGGCGTCGGGCTCGGCGCCCGCGCCAGCCTCGCCGGGCCGCTCGTGCTGCGGCCCGCCCAGGGCTGGAAGGGCCGCGTCGTCAACGCCTTCGGGGAGCCGATCGACGACGGCGGGCCGCTACCGGCCGGGGATGTCGCGATGCCGGCCGAGGGGCCGCCGCCGGAGGCGATGCGGCGGGCGCGGGTGACGCGGCCGATCCGCACCGGCGTCAAGGTCGTCGACCTGTTCACGCCGCTCTGCGCCGGCCAGCGCATCGGCATCTTCGCAGGCTCCGGCGTCGGCAAGTCGAGCCTGCTGTCGATGCTGGCGCGGGCGCCGGGCTTCAGCACCATCGTCATCGGGCTCGTCGGCGAGCGCGGCCGCGAGGTGCGCGAGTTCCTCGACGACACGCTCGGCCCGATGCGCGCCCAGGCGGTGGCCGTCGTCTCGACCAGCGACGAGAGCGCGATGATGCGCCGGCTCGCGCCCAACACCGCCATGGCGGTCGCCGAGTATTTCCGCGATCAGGGCGAGGATGTGCTGCTGATCCTCGATTCCGTGACGCGCCTCGCCCATGCCGCGCGCGACGTCGCGCTGGCGGCCGGCGAGCCCGCGGTCGCCCGCGGCTATACGCCGAGCGTCTTCAGCACGCTGCCGAAGCTGCTCGAGCGGGCGGGGCCCGGCGTCGAAGGCACCGGCACGATCACCGGGATCTTCTCCGTGCTGATCGACGGCGACGACCATAACGACCCGGTCGCGGATTCGATCCGCGGCACGCTGGACGGGCATCTCGTGCTCGACCGCGCCATCGCGGATCAGGGGCGCTATCCGGCGGTGAACGTGCTCGGCTCGGTGTCGCGCCTCGCCCACCATGTCTGGACGCCGGAGCAGCGCGGGCTCGCCTCGCGGATGAAGGCGCTGATCTCGCGCTTCGAGGACACGCGCGACCTGCGGCTGATGGGCGGCTACCAGGCCGGCGCCGATGCCGAGCTCGACAAGGCGATCGTGCTGGTGCCGAAGATCTACGAGGCCCTGCACCAGGAGATGAGCGCGGCGCTCAGCGCGGATGCCTTCAAGGATCTGGCGAGCACGCTGCAGGGGTGATGGTGGTTGAAGCGCGTACCGTCGCTTGGCCGCCACCGTCATTGCGAGCGCAGCGAAGCAATCCAGGGGCCGTCGAGCGCGCCCTTCTGGATTGCTTCGCTTCGCTCGCAATGACGGTGAGCGCTGTGGGTCTCAGCCGCGCAGCTGGTCCTTGCGGACGTAGTTGAACTCCTTGACCAGCACGTCCTTGACCAGCTCGCCGCCGAGGCGGGCGTTGACGCCGGTCTTCACCGTCTTCAGCAGCGCGTCGATGTCGACGCGCTCCAGCCGGGAGAAGTCGACCTTGCCGTTGGAGTAGATCGCCCGCAGCGCCTCGTCGCGGACGTAAGCGTGCGGTTTCACGGTCATCTGGCGGAGCGTGCGGGCATCGGCGGTGAAGACGAACTGCGCCGCGACATAGCCCTGCACATCCCCGTTCGCGATGATCGGCACATGGATCAGCGCCGTCTCCTCGTATTCGAGGCCCTCGAAGAACGGCGCCTCGGCCGCCGGCGGCGTCTCGGCGCGCCAGGTCAGGGCCAGGTGGCCCGAGACCAGCGTGACCCCGCAGATCCAGGCCCCGAGGACGAGCAGCCGCGCCGTGGTCATGAAGCGCGGGCCCGGGGGACCGGCGCGGCCGCGAGGCGCGAGGTGGCGGAATAGGTTCCGTCCGACTCGGCGTCGATCAGCGTGCTCGTCATGGCGGAGGCGATCTCGCGCACCGCCTCGAGATGCATGCCGATCGCCATGCGGTTGTGCTCGAGCTTCAGCCGCAGCGTCGAGAGCCGCGCGATCAGCGGGCCGTCGCCGGCCTCGTCGCGCATGGCGCGCAGCGCCCGGCTGGCGTCGAGCAGCAGCCGGCTCTTGATCTCGTTGAGGCGGTTGAAGTCGGCGCTGCGCAGCGCCATCAGCTCGCCGGTCTCGTGGTCGATCGCCTGTTCGAGGCGGTCGAGCACGGCCCACATGGCGCGCGAGGCGGCGCTGGGGGCCGCGGGCTCCTCCTGCATCGCCACGGGCGGCGGGACCAGTGCGGGGAGCAGGGCCGCGACCTCGGCGGAAAGGGGCGTATCGGACAGCTCGGTCATGGGGTCAGGCCTGTCGGAAGTTGGAGCGGGCGACGCCACCGGAGCTGGCCGGCTTGGTCAGGTTGAGGAAGCGCTGCTCGACGGAGAGCGGGATGGCGAGGTCGCGGGCATTGGCGCCGGCGATGCGGCCGTCGAGCAGCTTGTGCGCGGCGGCGACGGCGCCGTCGGCGGATCCCGTGTTGTTGCGGGCGGCGATGGCGGCCTCGACCTTTTCGCGCAGGCCCAGCCCGCCCGCCTTGGCGATCTGGTTGGCGATCTGCTCGGAGAGCATCGAGCGCCAGACGCCGCCGGCGGTGCCGCTGCCGAAGTTGTTCGCCGTCGCCTCGGGCATCATCTGCTCGATGAAGGTCTGGATCACCTGTGCCTCGAACTGCTGCATCGTCTTGGCGGTCTTCGAGGGCACGGCCGGCGCGGCGCTTTCTAATTTAGCCGGCGCAAGAGCGGCGAATTTCTCGCGCGCCCCGGCCAGCCCGACCGGTGCCGCGCGATGCCGTTGCCGAGCTTCTGGAGCCGGTCGACGGCGAGCTGCAGGCGCGCCGGATCGGCGGCGCGGGCCACGTCGAGCACGATGTCGGACGGAGGAGAAATCGCCATTGTCACCTTCCAGGGTCGTTGAACGATCTGGGACGATGATGGCGGATCAGGCTTGTTTCAGGCTTGCGGGCGGGAGCGGGGTTTCGGCGTCGGTCGGCGGCGCCAGCCCTCAGAGCGCGGCCGCCCGCTGGCCTTCACGCGCATCCATGATCTCGACGAGCGCGCCGTCCTGGTCGGCCCGCAGCTTCACCCTGCGGACATGGTCGGCGAGGCGAGCGGTGCGCTTCTCGCGGCCCGTCTCGGCAAGGACCTGCTTCGCCTGGACGATCGCCGCCGCCTCCAGCTGCGCGGCCGAGACCTCGGTCCGGTGCAGGCGCCTCGCGGTCATGTCGGCGAAGAGCCCGGCGGTCGGCCCCTCGCCGTTGAGCGCCGCGACCAGCGCGCGGGATTCGGCGCGGGCGGCGGCGGCCTGCAGCTCGATCGCCTTCTGGCGCCATTCGGCGAGCTTGCGGATGCGGGACTGGATCGACAGCATCCGCTCGATCGCCTTGAGGCGCTTGCCCTGCATGGCCGCTCAGCCCCGCGCCAGCCAGGTGGAGAAGGCGGCGATGAACAGGCTCAGCGCCTCCGGCCCGGAGAAGTAGAGCAGGAACAGCCCGCCCGCGATGACGAAGGGCAGGGAGATGAAATAGACCGGGATCTGCGGCGTCAGCTTGTTCATCAGGCCGATCGCGAGATTGACGATCACCGCATAGATGATGAAGGGGCTGCCGACGCGCAGCGCGAGATAGAAGGTCTCCGACGCCCGGTCGGCGATCTGGATCAGCCCGGCCTGGGCGTCGAGCGGCGTGCCCGGCGCGATGCGGCTGTAGGAGCCCGCCAGCGCACGGATGACCTCGGCGTGCTGGTTGGTGACGAACATCAGCGTCGCCGCCGTCAGGGTGATCAGCGTCACGAAGGGGGCCGAGGCCTCGGCCTCGTCGATCGGCAGGCCGGGCAGCTGGCCGAGGCCGGCGGTCGTCGCCATCGCGGTCGCGATGGTCTGGAGCGCCAGAAAGAAGAAGCGCGCCATCAGCCCGATCAGCGCCCCGGTCATCGTCTCGGCGAGGACGACGCGCAGCAGCGTCGCCGGGCCGGGCGAGACGAGATGGGCGAAGGCCGGCAGCACATAGGGCGCGAGCGCCAGCGTGACGCCGACCGCGATCATCAGCCGGAAGCGGACCGGCACACGCGGGCTGGAGAAGCCCGGCATCAGCATCAGGCAGGCGCCGATGCGGCAGAAGATCAGGAAGGCATGCAGCACCGTGTCGGGCGTGAACGGCGTCACGAGATGGTGCCCAGCAGGTTGACCTCCAGCCCGCGCGCGATCTCGACATGGGAGAGAACGGGCAGCGCCGGGAAGATGCGCTCGACGATCATGCGCACGTAAGGGCGCGCATCCGGGCTGGTGACGAGCACGAAGCTCTGGCCCTGGTCCATGCGGGCGCGGATCGCCGTCGTCGCCTCGGCCGCGAACTCCTCGATCAGGCGCGGATCGATGTCGAACTCGACGACCTCGCCCTTGGCGTCGCGGCGCAGGCTCTCATGGAAGGCGAGGTCCCAGCGGTTGCCGAGCCTGAGCATGTTGAGCACGCCGCCCTGGGTGAGGTCGCCGCAGATCTGCTGGGCCATGCGCATGCGCACATGCTCGGCGATCTGCTCGGCGCGGCGGACATGGGGCGCGATCTCGGCGACGACCTCGAGGATGAGGTGGAGGTTGCGGATCGAGACGCGCTCGGCCAGCAGCAGGCGCAGCACCGCCTGCAGGCTCGAGAGTGACATATGGGCCGGGCAGATCTCGTCGAGCAGCTTCTTGTATTCGGGTCCGAGCCGGTCGAGCAGCGCACGCATGTCCTTGTAGGACAGGAGCTGGCCGAGATTCTTGCGGATCGTCTCGCTGAGATGGGTCAGCAGCACCGAGAGCCGGTCGACCGGCTGCATGCCCTCGCGCCGGACCTCGTTGGCATAGCTTTCCGAGACCCACATCGCCTTGACGCCGAAGGCGGGCTCGCGGACCTCCTCGCCCGGCAGATCGGGCAGGCGGCCGTCGCCGACGACGACCAGCATGCTGCCGGGGCGCATCTCGCCCGTGGCGGCGACGGTGCCGTGGATGCGGAACTCGTAATGCTTCGGCGGCAGCGTCAGGCTGTCGGAGAGTTTGATCTCGGGCACGACGAAACCGTATTGCTGCGCGAATTTCTTGCGCATCTTGCCGACGCGATGGGCCAGTTCGCTGTGCGAGGTCAGCATCTCGGCGGCGAGCTGCTTGCCGAGGCTGAGTTCGATCTCGGCGGTGCGCAGGGATTCCTTGATCGTGTCCTGGCTCTCGCGCGCGGCCTCCTCGGCCTCCATGGCGCGGATTTCCTCGGCGGCCGCGGCGCGTTCCGCGTTGCGCTTGGGGATGGTGTAGCCGACGAAGGCCATGACCCCGCCGAGCAGCGCGAAGGGCAAAAGCGGCAGGCCCGGCACCAGAGCCAGGATCACCATCAGGAAGGAGGCGACGAAGAGGGCGCGGGGATAATGCCCGAGCTGGCCGAGGATCGCCTGCTCGGCCGTGCCGCGGGTGCCGCCCTTCGAGACGAGCAGGCCGGCGGCGAGCGAGACGATCAGCGCCGGGATCTGGGTGACGAGGCCGTCGCCGACCGCGAGCTTGACGAAGACGTCGGCCGACTGGGACAGCGACATGCCGTGGCGGGTGACGCCGATGATGATGCCGCCGAGGATGTTCACGGCGGTGATGATCAGCCCGGCGATGGCGTCGCCCCGGACGAATTTCGAGGCGCCGTCCATGGCGCCGAAGAAGGAGCTCTCCTCCTCCAGCTCGTGGCGGCGGCGCTGCGCCTCGGGCGCGTCGATCAGCCCGGCCGAGAGATCGGCGTCGATCGCCATCTGCTTGCCGGGGATGGCGTCGAGGGTGAAGCGGGCGCCGACCTCGGCGATGCGGGTCGCGCCCTTGGTGATCACGATGAAGTTCACCGTGACGAGGATGATGAAGACGATCAGGCCGATGACGAAGTCGCCGGCGATGACGAAGCGGGCGAAGCCGTCGATGATGTAGCCCGCCGCATGCGAGCCCTCGTTGCCATGCGAGAGGATGACGCGCGTCGTGGCGATGTTGAGGGCCAGCCGCAGCATCGTCGCGACCAGCAGGATGGTCGGGAAGGAGGAGAACTCCAGCGGCTTCTTGATCCAGAGCGCCACCATCAGGATCAGCACCGAGAGGGCGATCGAGAGCGCGAGCCCGATGTCGATCAGGAAGGCCGGGATCGGCAGGAACAGGATCGAGAGGATGCCGATGATGCCGATGGCGAAGCCGATGTCGCGGCGGCTGGCTGGCGGTTCGCCGAGCATCGCCTTGGGCGCGACCTTGCCGGTGATGAGATGGGGCGTGGCCATTTGGGCACCCTGTCCTGTCGTCGAAACTGCGTGCCGTCGGCGCGCGCTCAGAAGCCGCGCTCGATGCGCCCGTAGACGCGCTCGGTGAAGGCGAACACCTGGGCGCCGGTGAAGGCGCCGGTGGCCGCCATCACGATCAGGATGACGACGATCTTCGGCACGAAGGTCAGCGTCGCCTCCTGCACCTGCGTCAGCGCCTGCATGAGGGCAATGATCAGGCCGATCGCCATCGCGGCGGCCACGGCCGGGCCGGCGCCGATGATGATCGCCCAGACCGCGTCGCGCATCAGGTCGAGGGCGTCGGCCTCGTTCACGGCCGCCGCCTCAGACTTGCGTCGTGGCGGGCTTCAGCGCCGCGATGCCGGCGATGATCTGGTCGAGCTTGGCATTGGCGGTGACCGATTGCTCGACCTGCGAGAGCGCCGCGAACTGCTGGACGTATTGCGCCGGATCGGTCGGGTTGGTCGGATCCTGGTTCTTGGCCTGGGCGATCAGGAGCTGGAGGAAAGTGTTGTAGTCGCCCATGGCGTTCTTGGTGCTCGTCGAGCTCGAGGTCGTGCTCGTCGTGGTGCTCTGGATGCTGCTCACGTCCATGATCGGCTCCGCCGGGTTCGGTGTGGCGGCCCGCCGGAGCGGGCCCTTGATCGTCAGGCGAGCTGGGCCTCGCGTCGCAGCGGCGCGGCGGCGGCAGGCCTCAGCCTTGCCGGCAGGCTAGGCTCCGGGGCCTGCCCGGAGCTTGCGAGGATCGCGGCCTCGGCCGGATAGAGCGCCCGCAGCTGCTTGAGCGCCTCGAAATGGCGCTCTTCCGCGATCAGACGGTCGACGGACTGGAGCCCGAGGAGCACATCGGCATCCTCGAAGATGCAGGCGGTGGTCATCAGCATGCGATCGAAGAGCAGCCGGGCGGCGCCGGCTAGAGCTGCCGCAGCGGCGTCGTCGTCTCGTCGGGCTGGATGACATGGGTTTCGAGCAGGAAGGTCGCGTCGTTCATCAGCTCGAGGCTGACCTTGCGGTCGAAGCGCAGGATCGCCCCGTTGATGTAGATCTTCTCGTTGGCGCGCAAAGAGAGGTTCATCGGCTTGCCCATCCTCCGGTTCAGGCCAGGCTGTCGCGGATCATCTTGTTGACGTCGATGACCGACTCGAAGTCGTCGGACTGGCCGAGCCGCAGCGCCTCGCCCTGGCGCAGGGCGAAGAGGCCGATCGAGATCAGCGAGGCGCGCAGGCTCTCGGGCAGGCCGTTCTCGGCGCTGCCGAGGTCCTCGATCAGCAGCGTCCAGAGCCGGCGCAGGAAGCCGACCGCCTCGATCGTCTCCGGCGAGGCCGCCCCGGTCGGGCGCGCCTCTTCGAGCAGGGTCACGGCGTGGTCCAGCGCGCGCCATTCCTGGGCGCGGGCGAGGGCATAGTCATCCGCGGCCATGGCCGCATAGGAGCTCTGGTACATGGGGCATCTCCGGACGGGTGGACGGGAGGGCGGGCTTCGGCGCGCAGCCGCCCGGTCGCGCCGGCGGAGCCGGAGCGGGAGGCGAGCGCGGATGGCGGGACGCCCGGCGGCGAGGTCGGCGGCCGGGCGCGGGATCAGCTCATGTATTTCAGGATGTTGAGCTGCTGGATCCTGACGGTCAGCGCATAGGCGGTGTCGAGCTGCGTCGTCAGATCGGTGACGCGGACATTGGCCTCGTAAGGATCGACGTTCTCGAAGCCCTGGATCTGCTTGGTGACGATGTCGCGCTGGATGGTGAGCCGTTCGCTCGAGACCTTGACGCGCTCCTCGATGGCGCCGAGCTGCGCCTGCGTCGCGGTGAGGCCGAGGATCGCCTTGTTGACGCTCTCGATGCTGGCATCGACGACGGCGCGGAAGGCGTTGGCGTTGAGCGTCTCGGTGCCGAGGTCGTAGGCCATGGTGTAGGCCATGGCGAGGTCGCGCATGGTCTGCGTGTTGGCGTTGGTCGAGACCTCGACGACTTCGCTGAGCGAGATCCGGCCGGTCATGTTCTGGTCGAGCGCCGAGGACCAGTTCGTGTTCCAGGCCGGACTGGCGAATTCCGCCGGCAGCACGGTCTGCAGGAAGGTCGTCATGTCGGCCTGTGTGATGTTGGCGGCGGCCGGCGCGTCCTGGGCGAAGCCGAAATAGCCGGCGAAGGCGGCGTCGATCGCGGCCTTGTTCCCCGAGGCCGGCGTGGCGAAGTAATCCGTCACCGGGCGCTGCTGGGTGTTGATGCCGGCGAAGAGGAACTGGCCGCTGGAGGAGGCGTTGAGCGACGCCGTCACGGCGCCCTTGTCGCCGTCGCGCACGCTGATCAGCGTGGCGAGGAACTGCTCGGCGGTCTCGCGCATGCCGTCGAGCGCCTTCTGCGTCACCTCCAGCCGCGAGGCGACGAGGCCGTTGGTGTCGACGATGCCGTTCAGCCGGTCGTACTGGTCGCGCAGGCCGACGGTCTTGCCGGTGCTGCCGCCGAGCGTCAGGCCGATATCGGCATGGCGCAGCGTGGTCGATTCCGTGGTGGCGTCGGCCAGGCTGTCGCGGGCCTTGGCGACCGCGTTGCGCAGCGTGCCGGAGAGCGAATAGTTCGAGATGAAGCTCGTCTTCATGGTCGTTACCTCACGGCCTGCAGCAGCGCCTCAAGCATCCGGTCGATGGTTGAGATCAGGGTCGACGAGGCGTTGAAGGAGCGCTCCAGCTCCATCATCAGCGTCATCTCCTCGTTGATGTCGACGCCGGTGACGTTGGAGAGCGCGGCCGTCGTGCGCTGGAGCAGCGCGGTCTCGTAGCCCAGCGTCTGCGTCGAGGTCTGGCGCTGCGCCTCGAGCCAGCCGACCGAGGAGCCGGCGAAGCCGACGAGGGTGTCGGTCGGGTCGGCGCCGGTGGCGGGGTCGAAGTTGCGGCTGGTGCCGAGCGCGGTCAGCAGGCCCTGAATGCGGTCGGGGAAGCCCGCCGCGCCGCTGGTGTTGTAGCCGTAATTGGGGTCGAGCGGGTCGGAGATGCCGCCGTCGCGCAGCCGGTCGAGATCGCCGCCCTGGGACGGATCGGCATTGGCGTTGATGCGGATCATGCCGGCGAGCCCCGCCACCGTCAGGCCGGTGGCGGGAATGGCGGCCGGGCCGGGCGGCGGGCCATAGGTGAAGAGGCCGGCCTGGTCGGGGCCGACGCCGGTCTGGTCGCTCTCGGCGAAGACCTCGATCAGCCCACGGGCGATCTCGTCGAGCTGGCTCTGATAGGTGACGGTGATCTCGTCGCGGACGATCGAGGACCCGTAGATCTGCCCGGATTTCAGCGGCATGATCGCATTGGGGCCGGTGACCGGCACGCCGTCGACATAGACCGCGTTCCCGGCGGTTCCGGCCCCGAGCGCGAAGCTCGGCGCCATCGCGACGCTGCGCGGCACCGTCTCGAACAGGGTCACGCCGCCATCGGTGTAGATCACCATGTCGTTGTTGGGCCGCGTCGCGACGCTGATGCCCATCTCCTCCGAGAGCTGGGAGAGGATGCGGTCGCGCGTGTCGAGCTGGTCGGTGATGTCGGCGCCCGACTGGCTGCCCTTGACGATGGCGCGGTTGGCGACCTCGAACTCCTTGAGCAGGCCGTTGACCCGCTCGACGCCGAGCGCCATGTCGGCATCGGCCTGCTGGCGGACGGTGCGCACCGCCTCGCTGGCGGCGTTGAGGCTGCGGACCATCTCCGTCGCCTTGGTCAGCACGTTCTGCGCCAGCAGCGGATCGTCCGGCGTCACGCCATATTGCTGGAGGGCGTTGGTGAGCGCGCCGAGCTTGGCCGCCAGCGACTGGTCGAGTTCGGGGTCGTCGACCGTGGCTTCCAGCTGGTCGAGCGCATCGACGATCGCCTGCTGCCCGGAGGTGGTCGCGGTGGAGCCGAGCTTGGCCGCGAAGAGCACCGAGTCCATCGCCCGGCTGATCGAGGCGATCCTGACCGCACCGCCATAGGTGGTCACCAGCGTGCCGGCCTTGCGGTTGTAGTTGGGGTCGTCGGCGCCGGCGACGTTGCGCGAGAGCACGGAGGTCTGGGTCGAGGTCGCGGTCAGGGAGGACTGCGCCACGTTCAGGGCGGATGACAGGCTCATGGCAGGGTCCCCGTCTCGCTTTCCAGCGCGCTCAGCGCTTCAGGTTGACCAGGACGTCGAGGATTTCCGAGCCGGTCTGGAAGACCTTCGAATTCGCCGTGTAGCTGCGCTGCGACTCGATCATCGCGGTCAGCTCGGTGGCGAGGTCGACATTGGACTGCTCGAGCGCGCCGGAGCGGATCGAGCCGAAGCTGCCGCTCTCGGGGAAGCCGACGATGACGTCGCCCGACCTGTCGCTGACTGAATAGACATTGCCCGATTGTGGGGTCAGCTGGTCGACGCTCGGCACGGTGGCGAGCGGGATGCGGTAGGTCGCGCGCCGGGCGCCGTTCTCGAAAACGGCGTAGACGGTGCCGTCATCGGCGATGTCCACGCTCTCGACCGCGCTCGGCGCGTTGCCGTCGACGGCGAGTTCGAGCGCGGTCTCGCCGGTCGCGACCTGCGAGACCTGGCTGAAGTCGATCGTGGCGGTGGCGCCGCCGGGGATGGCGACGGTGAAATTCGCCGGCGCCGTGGTGAGCTGGCCGGTCGGGCCGAAGGCGAGTGCGACGTTGGCGAGCGGGCCGCCCGCATAGGGGAAGCCGCCGGCGGTCGCGCCCGCCTGGTCGAAGACCACCGCCTGCCAGGTGTCGGGCGCCGTGCCGGTCTTGGCCATGTAGACGTCGAGGAATTTCTTGTTGCCGAGATTGTCGTAGGAGACGATCGAGGCCTTGCTCGAATAGGTGCTGCCGGCGACGTTGTCGGAGGGCAGGGTGCCCGGCGCGATCACCGCCGCATTGGAATCGAGCACGCCCTTCAGCGTGCCGCTCACCGTCGGGTTGGCCTCATAGGCGACATTGGCGAGGTTGATGCGCTCCAACCCGTCGAGGCTGTTGGCGACGACGGTCGGGTCGCCATTCTGGATCGGGTAGCCCATCAGGTAGAAGCCCGCCGAATTGACCAGCTCCTGGCTGCCGTTCTTCACGAAGGCGCCGGCGCGGGTCATGTAGGGCGTGCCGCCGGCATCGGTGACGACGAAGAAGCCGTTGCCCTTGATGGCGAGGTCCGTCTTCGAGGTCGAGCCCATGATCAGGCCCTCGTCGGAGATCGCGTAGCGCGTCGTCGTCTCGACGCCGCCGGAATTGTATTCGCTGTGGTTCCCTTCGGAGATCAGCGAGGAAAACTCGGTCGAGGCGCGCTTGTAGCCGACGGTGTTGACGTTCGCGATGTTGTCGCTGACCGCGCCCAGCTTGCTGCCCTGGGCGGCCATGCCGGATACGCCGGTGCGCATGATCCCGAAAATGCTCATCTGCCAATCTCCAAGCCAAGCTTTCGAGGCTCATCTGATCTGGTGTTGCTTGCCCGAAGCTTTCGCTGAACGGTGTCGGGGTTTTGATTCAATTTTGATAGAAACGCGTTGATGAATACGACCCGATTCGACTCCTTATACTATAGGCGGTCCGGCGCGCCGCGAGCCGCCGCCAGCGGCAGGCATGCGAGGTGCCGTTTGGTCAGCAAGCAGACGCGCGGGCGACACCTGTCTCAGGCGCGGTCGCGGCTAAATTTCGAGAGTTAACGAATGGTGTATCCTTTTTCATAAATCCGTATAACGGTCTTTAATCGAGGTTTCCGCAGTGTTTCATCTGCTGTCTCATCATGTCGATCTTGCATTGACCATGACGAAGACGATCCCTAGCGTCATGCTGCTTCCAGTTCTTACGAGGGGGAGTTGTGCCGATGCTGGGGGGTATCCATGTATATCGTCATCGATGACCGGGTTCTCGTCACCGAAGGATATCAATCTCTGTTTACGGGCGAGGGTGTTCCGGCGATCGGCTTCACCCCCTCGCGCTTCCAGGAATGGGTCGAGGACACCTCGGCGGACCATCTCAACAGCGTCGAGGCCTTCCTGATCGGCGACTGTGCCGAGCGGTCGACCTTTCCGACCATGATCCGCCGCCGTTCGCAGGCGCCGGTGATCGCGATGAACGAGGCCTCGTCGCTGGAAAAGACGCTGGAGCTCTTCGCCGCCGGCGTCGACGACGTGGTCCGCAAGCCGGTGCATGTGCGGGAGATCCTGGCCCGGGTGAACGCGATGCAGCGCCGGGCCGAGAAGCGGCGCGCGACCGATGACGAGGTCACGATCGGCGAGATCAAGGTCCATTTCGACGGCAGCGACCCCGAGGTCGCCGGCGAACAGATGGCGCTGCCGCGCCGCGAGCGCCGCATCCTCGAATTCCTGATGCGCAATCGCGGGCGCTGGGTGACGAAGACCCAGGTCTTCAACGCCGTCTACGGCCTGTTCGATGCCGAGGTCGACGAGGCCGTGGTCGAGAGCCATGTCAGCAAGCTGCGCAAGAAACTGCGCGAGCGGCTCGGCTACGACCCGATCGAGTCCAAGCGCTATCTCGGCTACACGATCTCCTGACTTACACCCCGGCCGCAGGGCCGGGGCCGGCTTGGCCGTACGTCTCCGACAGTCTTCGTTCCCGCTTCATCTCTCCCGGGTTCGTCGAGACCAGCTTCACGCAAGTCAATCCTCCTAGTGTCGTCTGGTCACGACAAGGGAGGCTTCCGGTGGAGCCCATCCATCTCTTCGATCTCGCCGCCCAGCAGTCGCGCTGGCTGGCCGTTCGACAGAACGCCGTCTCGCAGAACATCGCGAATGCCAACACGCCGCGCTACACCGCTCGCGATGTCGAGCCGTTCGAGGCCGTGGTGCGCAAGACCACGCTGTCGCTGGCGGCGACCGCGCCGAACCATATCAGCTCGACGCCGGCCGAGGCGCTGACCGCCCGGCCGCGCAAGTCGGACAGCTGGTCCACCGTCCATTCCGGCAATTCGGTCAGCCTCGAGCAGGAAATGCTCAAGGCCGGCGAGATCAGCCGCAACCACGCCTTCACGACGAGCATCGTCCGCAGCTTCCACCGGATGATGATGACCGCGATCAAGGGCTGATCAGCCCCGCGCAAGCATTCGCTGCTCGAATACTGTCCAGAGTGAGTACAGAGCCATGATCGACCCTCTCGACGCTTCGATGAAGATCGCCGGTGCCGGCCTCCAGGCCCAGTCGACGCGGGTGCGCGTCGTCTCGGAGAACCTGGCCAACGCCCAGGCCACGGGCACGACCCGCGGGGCCGATCCCTACCGCCGCAAGACGGTGACCTTCGAGAGCGCGATGAACCGGGCTCTCGGTGTCTCGCTCGTCAAGATCAAGGGCGTCGGCGTCGACAAGGCGCCCTTCCGCGTCGAGTTCGAGCCGAGCCATCCGGCCGCCGACGAGAAGGGCTACGTCAAGATGCCCAACGTCTCGCTGCTGCTCGAAATGGCCGACATGCGCGAGGCGAACCGCTCCTACGAGGCGAACCTGCAGATGATCAAGCAGGCGCGCTCGATGCAATCCATGACCATCGATCTTTTGAGGAACGGCTGATGCTCAACGCGATTTCCGCTCTCGCGCCCGCCGCGAGCCATCTCACCCAGGGCCTGTCGGGCCTCGGCGGCGCCAGCCTGCGCCAGGGCGCGGCCACTGCTGCGGGCGCCGCCCAGCCCGGTGCCGATTTCGGCTCCGTCTTCGCCAATGTGGCGCAGAACTTCGTCGACAAGCTCGCCGAGGGCGAGAGCCAGGCGGTTGCCGGAATCCAGGGCAAGGCGGCCGTTCAGGACGTCGTCCAGGCGGTGATGTCGGCCGAGCAGTCGCTGCAGCTCGCCATGGCGATGCGCGACAAGGTCGTCGGCGCCTACCAAGAATTCATGCACATGGCGATCTGAGGACCGAAGCCGATGAAAGTCCTCGCCATCGCGGCCACCGGCATGAGCGCGCAGCAGCTCAATGTCGAGGTCATCGCCAACAACATCTCCAACATCAACACGACGTCGTTCAAGCGGGCGCGGCCGGAGTTCACCGACCTGCTCTACCAGACCGAGCGTTCGCGCGGCGTGCCCAATCGCGGCGGCGACGGCTCGATCCCCGAGGGCGCTTCGCTGGGGCTCGGCGTGCGGGCGGCGGCGATCCGCAACCTGCACATCCAGGGCGCGATGACGCAGACCGGCAACCGGCTCGACCTCGCCATCGACGGGCGCGGCTGGTTCAAGGTCACGGCGCCCGAAGGCGAGACGCTCTATGCCCGCGCCGGCACGTTCAACACCAATGCCGATGGCGACATCGTCACGGCCGACGGCTATCTGCTCGATCCGGCGATCCGGGTCCCCGCCGATGCGGTCGACGTCACGGTCAACGAATCCGGGCTGGTGCTCGCCAAGATCCCGGGCGAGGTGCAGCCGCGCCAGCTCGGACAGATCACGCTGGCGAATTTCGCCAATGATGCCGGGCTCGAGCCGCTCGGCGGCAACCTCTACCGCGAGACCGTGGCCTCGGGGCAGCCGACCGACGGCAACCCGACCGCGATCGGCTTCGGCAAGCTGCGCCAGGGCTATCTCGAGGCGTCGAACGTCGACCCGGTCAAGGAGATCACGGCGCTGATCGCGGCGCAGCGCGCCTATGAGATGAACGCCAAGGTCATCACCGCCGCCGACCAGATGGCCGGCACCGTCTCCAACGGCATCCGGTGAGGCGCGCCATGGCCCGCCCGACGCTGTGCCCGAAGGGGTTCGCCGCGGCCCTTCTCGCCGCCGCTCTCGGCCTGCTCGCGACCGGCCCGGTCCAGGCCAACCCGGCGGCGGTGACACTGCCGGTCCCGGCGGTCACGCTCTATCCGGGCGACGTCATCGCCGATGTGCATCTGGTCGACCGCGCCTTCCGGGTGGCGGGGCGGGTGGCGGTGGACAACCGGCTCGCTTTGGTCGGCAAGGTCGTGCGGCGCACGCTGCTGCCGGGCCAGCCGATCCCGCTCAACGCGGTCGACGATCCCAAGGTGGTGCGCCGCGGCGTGCCGACCCAGGTCGTGTTCCGCGAGAGCGACCTCGTCATCACCGGCATCGTCGAGCCGATGGCCTCGGCCTCGGTCAACGAGATGGTCAAGGCGCGCAATCCCGACACCGGGCTGATCGTGGTCGGCGTCGTCCAGGCGGACGGCACGATCCGCGTCGGGAGCGAATGATGACGCTCGCCTCGCGACTGATCGTCGGCCTCTGCGCGTTCGCCCTGGCGCTGACGGGCGCAGCGCCGGCCCGCGCCTCGGTGCGGATCAAGGACATCGCCGGGCTGCAGGGGGTGCGCGACAACCAGCTCGTCGGCTACGGCCTCGTCATCGGCCTGCAGGGCACGGGCGACAGCGTGCGCAATTCGCCCTTCACCGGCCAGGCGCTGCAATCCATGCTCGACCGGCTGGGTGTCAACGTCCGCAATTCGGCACTGCGCACGCGCAATGTCGCGGCGGTGATCGTGACGGCGGATCTGCCCGCCTTCGCCGGCCGCGGCAGCCGCATCGACGTCTCCGTCGCCTCGATGGGGGACGCGACCTCGCTGCTCGGAGGGACGCTCGTCGTCACCTCGCTCCTGGCGGCTGACGGGCAGACCTATGCGCTGGCGCAGGGCCGCCTCAACGTGTCCGGCTTCTCCGCGCAGGGCGAGGCCGAGCGGCTGACGCAAGGGGTGACCACGGCCGCGCGCATTCCCGGCGGCGCGCTGGTCGAGCGCCAGATCCCCGACCAGCTCTCGACGCTGCATGTGCTGTCGCTGGAGCTGCGCAATCCCGATTTCGTCACGGCCGAGCGCGTCGCCGGCGCGATCAACGCCTTCACCCGCGAGCGCTACAAATCGACCGTCGCCTTCGCGCTCGACCACCGCACGATCAGCCTGACGCGGCCGCCGAACATGTCGACGGCGCGCTTCATCGCCGAGATCGAGCGGCTGACGCTGGAGCCGGATTCGCCTGCCCGCGTTGTCGTCGACGAGCGTACCGGCACGGTGGTGATCGGCCGCGACGTCAAGATCTCCACGGTCGCCGTGACCCATGGCAATCTGACGGTGCGCGTCACCGAGACGCCGATGGTCTCGCAGCCGGAACCGTTCAGCAATGGCCAGACGGTGGTGGTGCCGCGGACGCAGATCGAGGCGCAGCAGGGCAATGGCCGGCTCGCCATCATCAACGGCGCGAACCTGCACACGCTGGTGCGCGGCCTCAACCAGATCGGGCTGAAGCCGGC
>LNFM01005060.1_pt1 | contig 23340 bp, 22 predicted proteins | sample 596031 | NCBI WGS metagenome assembly LNFM01 (sample SAMN04254537, study PRJNA301005) | activated carbon metagenome | isolation source: dual media filters at the Ann Arbor, Michigan drinking water treatment plant | place: USA: Ann Arbor | reverse complement strand
GCGATGGCAGTGCCTGGGGCATGAACCTGCAGTACGCGGTGCAACCCAGCCCGGACGGCCTGGCGCAGGCCTTCATCATCGGCGCGGACTTTGTAGGCAACAGCCCCAGCGCGCTGGTGCTCGGCGACAACATCTACTACGGCCACGACTTCACCACGTTGCTGGGCGACGCTGACAGCCAGGCCAGCGGTGCCACCGTGTTCGCCTACCACGTGAACGACCCCGAGCGCTACGGCGTAGTGGCCTTCGACGCACAAGGCAAGGCCCGCAGCATTGAAGAGAAACCCGCCAAACCCCAGAGCAACTACGCCGTGACCGGCTTGTACTTCTACGATCAGCAGGTGGTGGACATAGCCAAAGCCGTGAAGCCCAGCGCACGTGGCGAACTCGAAATCACCGCGGTGAACCAGGCCTACCTGGATCTCGGCCAGCTCAACGTGCAGATCATGCAGCGCGGTTATGCGTGGCTGGACACCGGTACCCACGACAGCCTGCTCGAAGCCAGCCAGTTCATCGCCACGCTGGAACACCGCCAAGGGCTGAAAATTGCCTGTCCGGAAGAGATCTCCTGGCGGCACGGTTGGATCGACAGCGCGCAGCTGGAAGCCCTGGCGCAACCCATGCTCAAGAACGGCTACGGCCAATACCTTGTGCGCCTGCTCAAGGATCCGGTTCTCCGATGAAAGTCACCCCCACTGCCATCCCGGACGTGCTGATCATCGAACCCAAGGTGTTCGGTGACGAGCGCGGCTTTTTCTTCGAGAGCTTTAACCAGAAGGCCTTCAATGTGGCCACCGGTCTGGACGTGACCTTCATGCAGGACAACCACAGCCGCAGTGCCAAGGGTGTGCTGCGCGGGTTGCACTATCAGGTGCAGCAACCGCAAGGGAAACTGGTGCGGGTGGTGCGGGGCGCGGTGTTTGATGTGGCGGTGGACATCCGTCAAGGATCGGCGACCTTCGGCAAGTGGGTGGGAGTTGAGCTCTCTGAAGAAAACCACAAGCAACTCTGGGTGCCTGCTGGTCTCGCTCACGGCTTTCTGGTCCTGAGCGAATCGGCCGACTTTCTGTACAAGACCACCGACTACTACGCGCCACAGCATGAACGCTGCATCGCGTGGAACGACTCCAGCATCGGCATCGATTGGCCGGCAGGAATCCAACCTCTGCTGTCGGTCAAGGACCAGAACGGCAAGCGGCTGGAAGAAGCCGACCTGTTTGCACCCCAACATCCATGAACGCGAACTCGTCACCATCCCACAGGATCTACGTGGCCGGACATCGGGGCATGGTGGGCTCCGCCATCGTGCGCCAACTCTTGGCCTCCGGGCACGCTGAAAGCAACATCGTTACCCGCACCCATGCCGAGCTGGATCTCACGGATCAGGCGGCCGTGCGCAGCTTCTTCGCGTCAGAGAAGCCGGAACAGGTCTACCTCGCAGCCGCGAGGGTCGGGGGCATTCACGCCAACAACACGTACCCGGCCGACTTCATCTACGACAACCTGATGATGGAAGCCAACATCATCGATGCGGCGTTTCGTAACGGCGTCAAGCGCTTACTGTTCCTGGGTTCGAGTTGTATCTACCCGCGCATGGCGCCTCAGCCCATGGCAGAAGACGCCCTGCTGACCGGGCCGCTGGAGCCCACCAACGAGCCCTACGCCATCGCCAAGATCGCGGGTATCAAGCTCTGCGAAAGCTACAACCGGCAATATGGAAACAGCCATGGTGTGGACTACCGCAGCGTCATGCCGACCAACCTGTACGGCCCTGGCGACAACTACCACCCGGAGAACTCGCATGTGATCCCTGCGCTGATCTGTCGCCTCCACGAAGCCCGTGTCGCGAATGCTCACAAGGTCACCATCTGGGGCACAGGAACACCCTTGCGTGAGTTTCTGTACGTGGACGACATGGCGGCCGCCAGCGTGCATGTGATGAATCTCCCAAAGGTGGTCTTCGACCAGCACACCCGCCCGATGCAGAGCCACGTCAACGTGGGCTCGGGCTCTGACATCAGCATTGCTGAACTTGCCCGCGCCGTGGGCAAGATAGTGGGCTTTGAGGGTGCCATCGACTTCGACGCCAGCAAACCCGACGGTACGCCCCGCAAGCTCATGGACAGTCAACGGCTCAACGCACTCGGCTGGCATGCGCAAGTTGACTTGCAAGCAGGCTTGCACCGAGCGTACGCCGACTACCTGAACACCCACGAATCTCGTCAACCAGCATGACAAGCGCCAGCATCACAAAAACTGCTCTGATAACCGGCATCACCGGGCAGGACGGCAGCTATCTCGCCGAATTTCTGCTGGAGAAGGGCTACACCGTTCATGGCATCAAGCGTCGTGCGTCCAGCTTCAACACAGCAAGGGTGGATCACATCTACCAGGACCCGCATATTGAGAACGCCCGCTTCAAGCTGCACTATGGCGACCTGAGCGACACCAGCAATCTTGTGCGCATCGTGCAAGAAACGCAGCCGGATGAGATCTACAACCTGGGCGCACAAAGCCATGTGGCCGTTAGTTTCGAGTCTCCAGAGTACACCGCCGACGTGGACGGCTTGGGTACCCTGCGCCTGCTGGAAGCCATCCGCATCCTCGGGCTGGAAAAAAAGACACGCTTTTACCAGGCCAGCACCTCCGAGCTTTATGGCTTGGTGCAAGAGACCCCCCAGAAAGAAACTACCCCCTTTTACCCACGCAGCCCGTATGCCGTGGCCAAGCTCTATGCGTACTGGATGGTGGTGAATTATCGCGAGGCCTACGGCATGTATGCCTGCAACGGCATCTTGTTCAACCACGAAAGCCCGCGCCGGGGTGAAACCTTCGTCACGAGAAAGATCACCCGCGGCCTGGCCAACATGGCGCTCGGGCTGGAGACATGTCTCTACATGGGCAACATGGACGCCCTGCGCGACTGGGGCCACGCCAAAGACTACGTGCGCATGCAGTGGCTCATGCTGCAACAAGAACAGCCAGAAGACTTTGTGATTGCCACCGGCCTTCAGTACAGCGTTCGCCAGTTCATTGAGTGGAGTGCCCAAGAACTGGGCATCACACTGCGCTTTGAGGGTGAAGGCATTGATGAAGTGGGCATCGTCGTGAGCGTGGCTGGCGACCATGCCCCCGCCATCTCCACCGGCCAAACCATCTTGCGGGTCGACCCTCGCTACTTCCGTCCTACTGAAGTCGAAACCCTGTTGGGCGACGCTGGCAAAGCAAAGGCCAAGCTTGGCTGGGTCCCTGAAATCACGGCACAGAGCATGTGCGCCGAAATGGTGGCCCACGACCTGACCGAGGCCCGCCGAAATGCCCTGCTGAAGCAGCACGGGCACGTGGTTTCTCTCGGCACTGAGTGACCATGTACAAACCTCAGCAAGTATATCCGCCGAGCATTCATGGGACTGCTCAGCGTCACGAGAAGGCGACGCAGTGAGTAGCCGCGCAGACTCATTCAAACCGTCACGCTTTAAACGCCTGGCGCTGGAAGGTGGCTGGATCGTTCTGGGGCAGATCGCGGCGGTGGCCGGTGCCCTTGTGCTGGTGCGTGTGCTTACCGAATACCTGGCGCCAACCCAATACGGACAGCTGGCGCTGGGGCTCACCCTTGCAGGCTTGGTGAATCAGGTGGTCATGGGCGGTATCACCGCTGGCATCGGCCGCTTCTACTCGATCGCCAGCGAGAAACAGGCGCTTGGCAGCTACCTGCTGGCAAGCCGCCAGTTGCTTGGCCAGGTCACCGTTGCGGTCGTGGTCGTTGGCGCGCTTGTGATTGCTGGCCTGCTTTACGCCGGTGCATCGCAATGGGCCGCCATGGCTACCGCCGCTTTGGTGCTGTCCATCTTGACCGGCTACAACGCTGCCATCAGCAGCCTGCAAAACGCCGCTCGTCAGCGGGCGGTAGTCGCATTTCACAGCGGGCTGGACGCCTGGCTAAAGATAGGGCTCGCGGCGGGCGCCATGGCTTGGCTGGGTACGTCCAGCGCCGTGGTGATCATGGGCTATGCCTGCTCGTCCTTGCTCATCACCGCGTCCCAGCTCTTTTTCTTGCGCCGCACCGTGTCCACCACGCAAGCCCGGCCTACCGACCCGCGCGTCTGGCTCCAGCAGATCTGGACCTATTCCATGCCATTCTCAATTTTTGGAGCATTCACCTGGTTACACCAAGCGTCAGACCGCTGGGCACTGCAAAGCTTTGCGTCCGACGTTGAACTGGGGCAATACGCAGTGTTGTACCAGTTGGGGTTCACCCCCATCGCCTTGCTCACCGGTATGGCGATGAGCTTTCTGGGTCCTATTCTTTACCAACGCTCGGGCGATGCCACCGACCCAACCCGTAACGCGCATGTGCACCAGATGGCTTGGCGCATGGCCCAAGGCTGCTTGCTGATCACCCTGATGGCGTTTCTGATCACCTTGGCGGGGCACAGGTTACTGTTTGGGATTCTGGTGGCAGCTGAATTTCGCACCTACTCCTACTTGTTGCCGTGGATGGTGCTGGCCGGGGGTATCTTCGCCGCCGGGCAAATGCTTGCGCTGAAACTGTTGAGCGATATGCGGTCTGCCCAAATGACCAAGGCCAAGATCGCTACCGCAGTCTTTGGCTTGGTACTCAATGTGACGGGCGCCTGGCTTGCCGGCGTGGAAGGTGTGGTCGGCGCCATGCTCGCGTTTGCGCTGGCGTATCTAGCCTGGATGGCCCACTTGGCCCGGCAGTGGCCCCATGAAACTGACAAGACATGAAAGCTAGCCTCATCAAACTCCATTGGTTCCTCGAGAGCCAGCTCGGCTTGGATCCCCGCCGTCTGTGGCGCTCGTTGCGTGGCCTTCCCCTATATCTCCGCGACTGGCGAAAATTTCGCCAAGGTTATGAAGGCAAGTTGTCGTTTGTGCCCTGTCTGCACGACCGCTTTGAAGAGGGTGGCTCCGCCCATAACGAGTATTTCTGGCAAGACCTTCTGGTGGCCCGGTGGCTGCATGCAAGCGGCCCGAAAAAGCATGTGGACGTGGGTTCGAGGGTCGACGGCTTTGTGGCGCACGTCGCGTCGTTTAGAGAGATTGAGGTGTTTGACGTGCGCCCCATCACCTCGCAAGTTCCGGGCATCCAGTTTCGGCAAGCAGACCTCATGAACCCAGAATCGACTCAGGCCTTTGCCGGCACCAGTGGCTATTGCGACTCGCTTTCCTGTTTGCATGCGCTGGAGCACTTCGGGCTGGGCCGCTACGGCGACCCGGTCGACCCCAACGGCTACAAAAAAGGCATTGCCAATCTAGCGCAGCTTCTGCAACCTGGAGGTACTTTCTACCTGTCCATCCCCATTGGTCAGGAACGGGTGGAATTCAACGCCAACCGCGTTTTTGATCCCCACCACATCGTGCACTGTGCCGAAACCGCTGGGTTGAAGCTGGAGAAGCTGACCGTCATATCCGCTGAACATGGTCCGAAAGAATCCACTTTTGACAACGCCGCAATGGCCACGCTGGCGAAGCACGCCTACCGGCTGGGCATCTTCACCTTCACCAAGGCCGAGCCGCGACAGGAGCCCCCACACGCATGAAAGACGTCAACGAAATCAACCGGCAGCACTGGCTACGGCAATCCCTGGCTGCCCTTCCCGCGGGCACTCGCCTACTTGACGCGGGGGCCGGCGAGCTCAAGAACCGCCAGTACTGCCAGCATCTGGACTACGTCTCGCAAGACTTTTGCCAATATCAGGGGAGCGAACAAGGCGCCCCGGCCGAGGGTCTGCAACAAACCAGATGGGACACTACCCGCATCGACTTGGTGAGCGACATCACCTCAATACCCGCGCCTGGGGCAAGCTTTGACGCCATTCTGTGCAGTGAAGTGCTGGAACACGTGCCCGAGCCCACTCATGCGCTGGACGAATTTTCCCGCCTGCTCAAACCCGGCGGCAAACTGATACTCACCGCGCCCTTTGGTTCGAACGTGCACATGGCTCCTTACCACTTTTGCAGCGGCTTTTCCAAGTACTGGTATGAGCACCATCTGGCTCAGCGCGGCTTCAAGATCGAAACCTTAGCGCCCAATGGCGACTGGTACGCCTTGCTACGGCAGGAAATCACGCGGCTGGGCGGGCTGGAGCGGCAAAGCGGCAACTGGACTTGGCCCTTGGCCTATGGGTACGCCTTGCTTGGTTTGCTTTACTTCAAACTCCGCACCAACAGATCGAATGCAGATTTAGCCTGCTTTGGCTGGAACTGCATTGCGATAAAGCTCTGAATCCAAAAAACCCCCACTTACCCATGATCAGAAAGACGATTCGGTCGATCCTAAGGCCCTTCCCATTCATCACTCTTGTGCTGAGAAGCACACGGGATTTGCTTGGCCAACGTGCTCCGTCAAAACCAACGCCGTGGGGATTCACCATAGTGGGGAACGATGCCATGGCAGCTGGAACTTTCGAACCAGAAGAAACCAAGCTGGTTCGTGAATTGCTCAAGAGCGCAGACCTGCTCATTAATGTTGGCGCAAACATTGGGTACTACTGCTGCCACGCACTCAGTCTAAGCAAGACGGTTATTGCAATTGAGCCGAACGCACAAAATCTTCACTATTTGCTTCGCAACATGCGACAACATGACTGGCCTGAGAAGGTGCAGGTTTATCCTGTGGCACTAGGCAGGAGTACCAATATCCTGCGAATGTGGGGTGGCGGTACTGGTGCATCACTAATTGAAGGATGGGCAGCCATTCCGGAAGACTTCGTTACCCAAGTCCCAGTACTTTCACTTGACAGAGTACTTGGCGATTCGATTCAAGGAAAACGCAGTTTGATACTGGTCGACATTGAAGGCTCAGAACTAATGATGCTTCACGGAGCAAAACAAACCCTGGCACTAAATCCAAAGCCAATCTGGATGGTTGAAATTGCATCAACCGAGCATCAACCCGCAGGCATTGATTTGAATCCCGATTTCAAGTGTTCATTTGATATTTTTTTTGATGCTGGTTATAAGGCCTTCACAGCTGATGACTCACAAGAAGAAATCACGCCAGACCTAGTTCAAGCTATAGTGCGCGGAGATCGTCAAATGAAAACGCACAATTTCATATTTCGCTAGGCCGCTTCAATGGTTGACATGCAGACCAGATCGTATAGGGATTGTGTTCAAATCCCCTTGCAGTCTCCAAAAGCGTTGTATCCGTCGCGGCGGAACAAGCAAGGCATGAAGAAACAAGTCGAAGTGGTACTGAACGTGAGCACGAGGCGCACACGCAAGGCAGTTTTCTTGGACGAGATGGAGTTGGTAGTGCCGGGGCGCGAAATCAGCGCGTTGATTGCTACAGCCTCGCCGTTGGCCAGCACGGGATGCCCACCGTTTGCACACGAATCCATGCTGCGCAGTCATTTCTTGCAGCGGTTTTCCGGACTATCGGACATGGCCATGGAAGAGGCCCTGGTAGAGGCTCCGTTGTACCGCGACTTCGCTAGCCTCTCTAGGGCTGAGCGCATTCTGGATCGCGTGAGCATCCTGCGCATTCGTCACTTACTCGAAGAGTGTCAGCTCAGCATTCAGATACTGACTACTGTTCACAGCACGTTGGCCGCCAAGGCCCTGCTGATCAAGAACGAACAGCAGTCGATGCTATCTTAATCGCCGCGCCTAGGTCGCCCAAGTGCAGTCGCGGCGAACTTGACCCGGAAATGCACCGGCCAAGAAGGGAAACCAATGGTATTTGTGGACGAAGGCCCACGTTGGAGTGGACGCTGATTTGGGTTTGGCGCACGGCGGAGAGAGCGATGTTTTCGCGAATGCGGGCTACTTGAGTGTGGCCAAATACGATGAGACGCAGAGCATAGAGGCCAACTGACAGGTTGCCACGCGCCCGAGCTACCGAAAAGCGTTAGACGTGTGCACTCCCAAGGACGGGCATATCGACAAGCCTGCGCATGTGAAGGCGCCCATTCGGGCCAAAGGTGGAGCATCCGTTTCGTATGATCAAGCCCTAGTGCGGATTTATGAAGGTGCGCTACAGCGAGATGATGAAGAACACAGCAAGCGTACCTTCACACGCTGTTCGCGCTCTACAACTTTTGGTTGGCGCTGGTTCAGGCCTCTCCAAAGGACACGGGGACGAGTGCGCCTACAGCCCGCCCAGAGGACAGAGTGGGCCCTAGAGAGGCCGAGAAATCGATCTAGTTGGCGTTGAAATCGATCGAAATGAGCGCGGCAGTTTCATGTCGCGAGATCCATGTCCTCAGCGGGCCTCGTTGTACCGGTGTTTAACACCGTCCCTAGATTGTGCTATCGAAAATATGCCGAAGAATCAATGAACAAAAATATCTTGGTGGTAACGTGGGCACTATTGATTGCCTCAGGTATCTATCAAATACCTTTTCTGGGATTGCCCCTGTTATTCAGCGTAATTCTGAAGAAAATACTTTTCGGACTGTATGGAGGGGTATTAATTGTTCTGAACCGATCAAAGATTTGGTTTTCTTGGGGTTGGCCATTCATTGCTTGGGGGTTTATAAACTCTATTTCATGGCTCCTACATGACGTGGGCAGTCTAGAGGTTGTTTATCGAATGATTCAGCTGTTATGGATCTTCGGATTCGTTAGTTTTTTTGCACACATCCGGGTTTGGGACGTGCTCGAAAGATTCCCGATCAAATACTTTTCATTTGCATGTCTTCTATTAGTCGTGAGTGCATGGCATCCAGAAATTCACAAGCAGATTGTAAATGGGTTCGGAGGTAATAGATTCGGATTTTCGATTTGGCTTTCGCAATTTGTTTTCATTGTTTTTCTGGTAATGCTTGATCGTCAAGACTGTAGGTTTGTTTATGGATTGATGCAAGTGACCCCGATTATTCTTTTGCAGGTAATCTCTGCCGGCAGGACCGGACTGCTAGCCTCGTTCCTTTTGGTATTGTATTTTTGTCATCAAAGCCAACGAAGGAATTATCTACTCGCTATCTTTTACCTCGTTGGAGTTACAGTATTCGGCGCTTGGTATGGCGGCTTGGTTGGTTCCGACAATGTGCAGTCGATTTATCGATTGACTCCTCAGTTAGGCAACGACTATATATTCATAAAATACGATTTTTTGAGTTTCTTGGATCGTTTTCTGAGTTATCGTTTATCAATTATAATTACCGCCTTTTCTGATTTCGATCTTTGGAATGTGATTATCGGAAAGGGAGTTGGTAACTTTCAAGGCACCATGCTTTCTGAAGCGGCGCAAGTGCATAATATCTATTTACGATCCCTTGGTGAGCTTGGTGTAATCGGATTCTTGGTGTTATTGTGGATTTTTTATCTCCCTTTCACGTTCCGAAGCGACTCTCCAGCAGTTCGGGCCTCAAAAGTATTCATGGCTGTATTTCTTCTAATAGGAGCTTCACATTCTGAAATTTTGATAACTAGTATCAGTACGTGTATGGTGTTTTGGATCTGCTACGCCAAAGTTATGCATCATCGGTCACAGTTTCTTGGCCAACTAGGTTGAAAGGTAAGGACTCGATCAGGCGTAGCTTTTCTCCCGAAGGCGTCACAACCTGTATATGAACCTACTTCTAGTATCTGACGATATACCCTGGTAAGTGTGATGTATTGGACGTCTTTCTATATCGAATGACCGCGAGATCATTCCGCCTTGTGACAGCAGTTTTTTCTATAATCAAGCCTATTGAAGATAGCGATTTTCATATCATTGGTTCGAGCTGACAGTTTGACTGAATTGATCACATGTGTTACGTCTCTGCCCTCCGAAATGGACAACAGTACGAATATAGTTTATCGAACTCTTCTTTGATAAAATTAGCGTCCGATAGCAGGCAGAGGAAGCCAAATTAGAAAGTATAATCGGGAAAAAAGAAATCAACTTGGATTAAAAACTTGGCGCCCTTCGCGTGTTTCAAAATCTCTATATGAAGATGGTAGTTTCGAGAATTCTTGGTGGTCTTGGAAATCAGTTGTTTTGCTACGCTGCGGCCAGGCGCATGGCGCTTGTCAATGATGCGCAACTCGTAATTGATCATGTGAGTGGTTTCGTGCGTGACCACCACTACCAACGCCACTATCAACTGGACCATTTCTGCATCCCTTGCCGCAAGGCATCAGGTGCCGAGCGACTGGAGCCTTTTTCCCGCGTACGCAGATACCTTAAGAGGCGGCTCAGCATGCTTCTCCCCTTTGCTTCTCGCAATTACGTGCAGCAGGAGTTCATAGATTTCGACGAGCGGCTGCTAGACCTAAAAACCCGTGACACGGTGTATCTGGAGGGGTATTGGCAAGGTGAGGGTTATTTCAAGGATGTGGAGGATGTGATCCGCGCAGACCTGCGCATCCAGCCTCCTGCCGATGTCGTCAACCTGGAGATGGCTAACCAGATCGGTGCGTGCGTCGCCGTGGCACTGCATGTGCGGTTTTTTGACGCTCCGGCAGAAGCGGGCACCAACAATGCTCCTGGTGACTACTACACGCGTGCCGTGTCCCACATGGAAACGGTGGTGCCGGGTGCTCACTACTTTCTGTTTTCAGATCAACCCGAGGCGGCGCGCCAGCGCATCAATCTGCCTGACGACCGGGTGACGCTGGTGGCGCACAACCAGGGTGACGAAAACGCCTATGCAGATTTATGGCTGATGACGCAGTGCCAGCATTTCATCATCGCCAACAGCACCTTCAGCTGGTGGGGCGCGTGGCTGGCAATGGCCCCTAACAAGCAGGTGATAGCTCCCGGCTTTGAAATGCGCCAGGGCAAGATGTGGTGGGGCTTCGCCGGGCTGTTGCCGTCGGAATGGATCAAGCTGTGAAACGAGCCATGGCCTTAATGCCGCTGCTGCAAGAGGCCGCCTGAACGATGTGCGGAATCTACGGCGCCTATTCCTCCCGGGGCGACCTGCGGGTCGATGACCTGACGGCCCACAGGGACCGGTTGTTGCACCGGGGGCCGGACGACGGAGGCACATGGGTGTCCGCCGACGGGCGCCTGGGGCTGGCGCAGCGGCGACTTTCCATCATCGATCTGAGCCAGGGCGGGCACCAGCCCATGATGAGCGCCGACAGCCGTTTCGTCATCGTGTTCAACGGCGAAATCTACAACTACCGGGAAATCCGGGCAGCTTTGAAATCTCAAGGCGCAGTGTTCGCCAGCGACTCGGACACCGAAGTTTTGCTGCAAGCCTATGTGACCTGGGGCGAGTCCTGCCTGGAACGCCTGAACGGGATGTTTGCGTTTGCCGTGTTCGACCAGGGAGCGGCGCAAACGCCACCTTCGCTGTTTTTCGCCCGCGACCGGGCTGGCGAGAAGCCGTTTTATTACGCGCATGAGACTGGCTACTTCAGCTTTGCGTCTGAGGTGAAGGCGTTGACGCGCACTGGGCAGATCGATCTGCAGGCGCTCAATCACTATCTTTCTCTGGGCTATGTGCCGGGCGACATGTGCCTGTTTGCCGGGGTGAACAAGTTGGCCCCCGCTCATTGCGGCCGGCTCGACCTGGCCAGTGGGGCGGTGTCCATTCGTCGTTACTGGTCGCTCCCGACTCACCAGCCAGCGGCATCAGTCGAGGGTGAGGCATTGGCCCAAGAAGCGGGGGCATTGATCGAAGATTCGGTGCGCCTGCGTCTGGTCGCCGATGTGCCGGTGGGTGTGCTGCTATCTGGTGGGCTGGACTCCAGCTTGGTGGTGGCCGCCGCCGCCCGCGTGAGCAGCACACCCGTGGAGACGTTTACAGTGGCGCTGCCTGGCTCGGCGCTAGACGAAGCGCACCACGCACAAAAGGTGGCCAGCTTCTTTGGCACACGCCACCATGTGCTTCCGCTGGACAAGCCCAGCCTGAGCCTTCTGGACGGCTTGGCGCCCTACATCGACGAACCCATTGCCGACTCGTCCATTCTGCCGGCCTGGCTGGTGTTCGGTCTGGCCCGCAAGAAAGTGACGGTCGCACTTGGGGGCGATGGAGGCGATGAGCTGTTTGGTGGATATAGCGACTACATGACCAGCTATGCAGACGCAAGGCGCTGGGGCGCGGTGCCGGCTCCGATGCTCCGGGGCCTGGCCACTGCGGCGGCCTTGCTGCCCGCCGGGGTGCGTGGGCGCAACCGTTTGTCTTCGTTGCGCGGCGGGCCATTTCAGCAACTGATCTGGGGTCGCCCCTATTTCGACAGCAGCTTGCGCCGCAGGATCCTGAAGCCCGCGGCCGCTGAATTGCTGGGCACTGCTCTGGAAGCACCTGAGCAATTCTTGCTTGCCCGCTTTAACCAGGGAGCCGACCCCCTGGACGCCATGACCCGTACCCATTTCGGCAGCGTTTTGCCGGACGATTTTCTGGTGAAGGTGGACCGGGCCAGCATGATGCACAGCCTGGAAGTGCGCGCCCCAATGCTGGACCACCGGTTGATCGAGTTCACCTTTGGCCGCGTGCCATCACACTGGAAAGTGAGTGGCACGGAGTCAAGGCGTCTGCAGCGATTGCTGGCGAAGCAATGGCTCCCTCAAGACCTAGACGTGAATCGCAAGCAGGGCTTTTCTATCCCCATCAACGAATGGCTGCGTGAAGAGGGCGAGGCGGGTCTCATGGCCCGCATGGGAGGCTTGCCAGACATCATCAATATGGAGGAAGTCCAGCGTCTGGTGCGCGGGCACATCGCCGGGCGGGCCAACGGAGGGCGCCTGTTTTCACTGATCATGCTGGCCATCGCTATGAGAAACTTGAATTCATGAATCTCACCAGACCACTGCTCACGGTTTGTATTCCTGCCTACAACCGTGCTGCGCTTTTACCCCCTTTGCTCGATTCCATTCTGAGCCAGGCGTATGACGACTTCGACATCCTGATCTGTGAAGACGGCTCGCCCGAGAGGGCAGCCATTGCGGATGTGGTGTCGCGATACAAGGAGATGCAGCCGACACGTATCCGCTATCAAGAGAACGCATCCAACCTGGGATACGACGGCAACATCCGCCAACTGGTGCAACTGGCCACCGGCCAATACTGCGTGTTCATGGGCAATGACGACCTGATGTGCCCTGGTGCGCTGCAGGCCATTGCCGATGCGTTGCGACGACACCCGGAATGCGGGGTGGTGGTTCGTAGCTACGCCACTTTTGACGCCGATCCGGCGGTGCACAAGCAGATGTTTCGCTACTTCCCCGATGAAGTTGAAATACCGGCTGGCGCACAGGCCATCGCCACAGGCTACCGCCGCTCAGTGGTGATTCCCGGCATGGTCATTCACCGCGATGCGGCGCTGGAAATAGCCACCACGCAGTTTGACGGCACCCTGCTCTACCAGCTGTATTTGGTAGGCATGATTCTGGCCCGGTACAGCGTGGTCTTCACCCCGCAGATCATCGCCCTGCGACGGGACGGCACGCCACCCGACTTTGGCAACAGCGCGGCCGAGAAGGGCAAATTTGTGCCACAAGACCAGACACCGGAATCATCCATCCACTTCATGCGCGGCATGCTGGACGTAGCGCGCCACGTGCAAGAGAAGACCGGATTTGCGGTGTTTGCCGCGATTCGCGCCGATATCGGTAGCTATTCTTATCCGATTCTTTCGATTCAGGCAAAACGCCCCCTCGGCGTTTTCGCCAGATACGGCCTTTCTCTGGCAAAACTGGGGCTCTGGCGATACCCATTGTTTCTACTGTACTTCGGTACATTGTTGGTCTTGGGTACTAACCTATCGGACAAGATCATCCATCAAATCAAACTACGCCTAGGCTACACACCACGGCTTGGTGCAGCCGGCAAGCAGCAAACATGAGGCTGCTTGTTGCTGGAGACTGGCACTCCGAACTGCATGAAGAAGTGGCGGCGCGATCACTCCGGGCACTCGGTCATCAAGTCGAAGAGTTCAAGTGGCACCCGTACTTCCAAAAGCCGAGAGGCACTTTTAGAGGATTGGTCCATCTGCTCCGACGGATACAAAATAAATATATATACGGCCCTATTATTAATCGAATCAATCAAGATTTGATCGCACATGTGATCGCCTTTCAACCCGACGCATTGTTCGTCTATCGCGGCACCCACATCACGGCGGCTTCGCTTAGAAAAGTAAAAGAACTGTTACCGAACTGCATTCTAGTTGGCTACAACAACGACGATCCATTTGCACCAGACCATGCACGACTTCTGTGGCGTCACTTTTTGCGAGCATTGCCAGATTACGACCTGATGCTGGCCTACCGCCATGCAAACCTTGAAGAGTACAAACAATCGGGCACTAAGAAGGTAGAACTGATGCGTTCTTGGTTTGTGCCTGAAAGAAATCATCCCGTCGGTTTGACTGATGATGAGCGACAACTGTTCGAGTCGGATGTTGTGTTTGTGGGACACTATGAAACCGATCAACGCCTCGAATATCTCGAGGCAATTGCGGATATGGGATACTCGCTTCGCATTTTCGGACCGGGGTATGATTGGGATCCAGTTCTCAAAAAATCCTCAGCGTTATCCCACTTGGTCCCCATCAGCCTCGTCTGGGGAGAGGACTACAATAAGGCCCTCTGCGGTGCGAAGATTGCTCTCTGCTTTTTCTCCAAACTAAACCGAGATACCTATACCCGGCGGTGTTTCGAAATTCCAGCTACCAAGACATTGATGCTGTCTGAACACTCGAGTGATCTCGCCAATCTGTATCAAGAAGGTATAGAGGTTGAATTATTTGATTCAAAAGAGACCATGCTTGCCAAGATTGAAAAGCACTTGTCTGACCATGAAGGAAGGAAAAAAATAGCCTGCGCCGGATTTGACAGAGTATGGAAGGATGGACACGACGTAAACTCCAGAATGCGGCAGTTGATCGGCTGGATCACTCAGCTTCAACACTCCATATATCGCTCAAAAGTCTAGAGAAAAGAACATGAAGATATCAAGATTCATCATTGATAAAACGGTTCACCTGTTGGGCTTTATATTGCAGTTCCGAAAAATTTCGACTACTCATCAAAGAGTAGGAGAAAAGGTGTATGTCAACCTAGGCTGCGGATTGGCTGTTGCACCAGGCTGGATGAATGTCGATGCCAGCCTAAATGCTCTATTTGGAGGCGCGCCTGTTGGACTACTCAATATTTTGTACAAGGCGTCAGGAGCAAACCGTTATTACGAAAAATCCGTGTATTGCAACTTGCTACGGGAAAACAAATTCTTCTTTCATGATCTGGCCCGCAGTTTGCCATTTTCAAGCGGCACAGTTGATGTATTTTATTCATCACATTTTTTTGAACATCTTTTCCGGGATGATGCCCTTAGACTCCTCAAAGAGATGCGAATTGCGTTGAAGCCAGGAGGCATTGTCCGAATTGCAGTACCCGACTTGGCCCATGCCATTCGGCTGTATGAGGCCGGAAAAAAAGTTCAAATGCTTGAAGACTATTTTTTCGTCAACGATCTATCAAGTTATTTGGCACGACACAAGTATATGTACGATTTTGAATTGCTCAACACGCTTCTCACTGAGGCCGGCTTCTCCGAAATCAAACAATGCAAATTCGGAAAAGGCAATGCTCCCGACCTGCAAATCCTAGATAATCGACCAGAAGATACACTTTTCATCGAGGCCTATTTCCTGTAGTAGCCCGGCAGCACTTTTATTTTAATAGATTTTCTGTTGAAAGATGGAATAGATATGGGATATCAAACTGAATCATGGCAAATGAAGCTTTTGTCTCTCATCGGCATGGACGGGATCGCTTGGTCATTGAGGCGTCTCCACTGCCCAGTAGATGCAAATGCACTCGTTCTCGATGTTGGTTCTGGAGGTAACCCATACCCACGTGCCAACGTACTACTTGACGCCTATGAAGACACCTTTGAGAGATACCACTTGAAGCTTGTCAAGGATCGGCCGTTGGTTTTCGGTATGGCAGAAAACATGCCCTTTAAAGATAAGGCGTTCGATTTTGTTATAGCCTCGCACGTGTTAGAGCACGTTAGCGACCCAGCCAAGTTTCTAAACGAAATGATGCGCGTTGGAAAATCAGGATACATAGAGACTCCCGACGCGTTAATTGAAAGACTTATTCCGTTTAGATTTCATCGTCTCGAGGTTACTGATCATCAAGGCCAACTAATCATCTATAAAAAGCCATCTTGGCGTCCGCACAGCGAGATGGTCGATTTGTTCGAGAGAAAGATGAAGAACAGGCGATTCATACAACTTATGAAATCTCACCCCGCTCCGTTTTACACTAGATATTACTGGACAGAAAAAATCGACTTCAGAGTAGCCAATCCGGAAGTTGACGCGGCATGGGTCCACCCTCCAGTCAAAGAGCAGGACTATAGCGGCAGGAAAGTAACAATCAGGCGCCATATTACGAACTTTGTCCGTACTTTGTTTTCCCAGAACGCTAGAAATCGCTCACTGGATATCACTCCTTTGTTACGCTGCACGAAGTGCTATTCTGAAACATTGACACGGCATTCTGAACATTTGGAATGCATTAAGTGTGGTAGCAGATTTTCATTGAAGAATGGCAGCCCTATGATGAGCGAGCAGGTCTCTGCCTAAACCCGAGATGCCCGAAGCGTGCAGTCTGCATTTGGGTATAGATGCCACGAACATCCGGCAAGGCGGCGGCGTCACCCATCTGGTGCAACTGCTGAATGCATGCCGGCCATCTGATGCGGGCATTTCAAAAGTGACTGTGTGGACGAGCCGCTTGACAGCGGAACTGCTGCCTGAACGACCCTGGCTCGACAAGCTGAGCGCTCCTTGGATGGATGCCCCGCTTCCATTGCGATTACTGGGGCAACAACTGGCGTTGCCGCGCGCCCTTGCAGAGGCGGGTTGTGATGTGTTGCTGTCTCCCGGTGGTACTGTGCCTTCCCTCTGTGCACTCCCGGCGGTGGCAATGTGCCAGAACATGCTGCCGTTCGAGCCGGTTGAAGCGGCGCGGTTTGGACGCTTCAGCCTGATGCGCCTGAAGATGTGGTTGCTGCGGTACTCGCAAGGCCGGTCGTTCTTGCGCGCGGACGGTCTCATATTCCTGTCTCGTTATGCACAGGCTGCCGTGTGTCAGGCACTGGGCCTGGCCGCCTCCGCTACGGCGCTGATCCCGCATGGGGTCGAATCGAGGTTCTCGATTCCCCCACGGCCAGCCCGCACGCTGGCGAGCTGCACCGAAGCCGAACCTTTCAGAGCTTTGTACGTTTCCATCCTGATGCCCTACAAGCATCAGGTGGCTGTGGCGCAGGCGGCAAGCCAGCTTCGGACCGAGGGCATCCCGATCGAGGTGCGCTTTGTGGGGTCGTCATGGGGGCGCTACGGGAAGGAATTCCAGATTCTGCTCAATCGCCTGGATCCGGACCGCGAGTTCCTGCTGTGGGCCGGAGCGGAACCGTTCGAAAGCTTGCATCACCACTACCGCAGTGCAGACGCGTTTGTGTTTGCCTCCAGTTGCGAGAACTTGCCGAATATTCTGATCGAAGCCATGGCTGCCGGCTTGCCAATTGCCTGTTCAGACCGGGGGCCAATGCCCGAGGTTCTGGGCAGTGCCGGTGTGTACTTTGACCCTGACGACTCGATCACAATCGCAAACGCATTGCGCCAACTTGCCAAAGACACTGCACTTCGCACACAGCAGGCCGAGCAGGCGTGGAGAAAAGCCCAAGCTTTTTCCTGGGAACGATGTGCGCAGGAGACACTTGAATACCTCGCCATGGTGGCGAAAAAGCGAGAAGAAACCATTCATGTTTAGCGGACAGACTCTCCTCATCACTGGCGGAACAGGATCTTTCGGGAACGCCGTACTTCGTCGATTCCTTGATTCAGACTTGCGAGAAATCCGCGTGTTCAGCCGGGACGAGAAGAAGCAAGACGATATGCGCAAGCGCTACAACAATGCCAAGCTGAAGTTCTACATCGGCGATGTACGCGACGCGCGCAGCCTGTCCACCGCCATGCGTGGAGTGGACTACGTGTTTCACGCCGCAGCGCTCAAGCAGGTACCTTCATGCGAGTTCCACCCAATGCAGGCGGTACGTACCAACGTGCTTGGAACGGAAAACGTGCTGGAGGCTGCCATTGCAGCGGGCGTGAAGCGTGTGGTGTGCCTGAGCACGGACAAGGCGGTGTATCCCATCAACGCCATGGGCATCAGCAAGGCCATGATGGAGAAGGTGATGGTGGCGGCCAGCCGCAACCTGGAAGGCACGGGCACCGTGATCTGCGGTACACGATATGGCAACGTGATGGCCTCTCGCGGTTCGGTGATCCCGCTGTTTGTGGAGCAGGTCTTGGCGGGCAAGCCGATCACAGTGACAGACCCGAGCATGACTCGCTTCATGATGACGCTGGACGACGCCGTGGACTTGGTGCTGTACGCCTTCGAGCATGGGGAGAACGGCGACATTTTTGTGCAGAAGGCACCTGCAGCCACCATAGAGACGCTGGTGAAGGCGATCCTGCAAATGATGGGCAAACCGGGACACGAGGTGCACGAAATCGGCACGCGCCACGGCGAGAAGCTCTACGAAGCGCTACTTAGCCGCGAAGAGATGGCCTGTGCACATGATCTGGGCGACTACTTCCGCGTGCCGCCGGACGGCCGTGACCTTAACTACGCCAAGTTTGTGGAGCAGGGCGAGCCAAAGCTCACCCAAGCCTTGCACCATGAGGAATACCACTCGCACAACACCATCCGGCTGAATGTGGAGGGTATGCAGGCTCTGTTGCTGAAGCTGGATTTCATGCGCAAGATTGTCGCCGGTGAGCATGCCACCGCAGAGGATTGACCGTCATGCGCATCGTTGTGACCGGCGCGGACGGCTTCATCGGCAAGAACCTGAGGGTGCGCCTCCGGGAGGCTGGACAGACCAACGTGGTCGCCATCACCCGTCAGAGCACTGACCAGGAGGTACAAGACGCGTTGGCTGAGGCGGACCTTGTTTACCACTTGGCAGGAGTCAACCGCCCGCAAGACCCTGCCGAGTTCTCAACTGGGAACGCGGGCCTGACGGCGATGCTGTGCGATGCGCTGGCGAAGGCTGGGCGCAATGCACGGTTGGTGATTTCATCGTCTACACAGGCGGCGGCGAACAACCCCTATGGACTGAGCAAACGCCAAGCCGAGGCGCATGCATACGCCTACGGCGCCACCACTGGCGCACCGGTTTCTGTATTCCGCTTGACCAATGTGTTTGGCAAGTGGGCACGCCCAAACTACAACTCGGCGGTTGCCACGTTCTGTCACAACCGGGCGCACGGCTTGCCGATCCAGGTGAAGGACCCGCATGCGGCGCTGCGGCTGGTGTATGTGGACGATGTGGTCGACGCCTTCCTGCGCGTGCTCGCCGAGCCGGTGGCCTCGACGGGGTTCGCCGAGGTCGGGCCGGTGTACGAAACGACGGTGGGGGAAGTGGCGGAAATCATCGAGTTGTTCCGCGAGAGCCGGCAGAACCTGACGACGCCGCGCGTGGGAGCGGGCCTTGCGCGCGCGCTCTACAGCACCTACCTGAGCTATCTGGAGCCTGCAGCGTTCGAATACAGGGTGCCGGTGTACACGGACCCGCGAGGTGAGTTCGTGGAAATGCTCAAGACACCCGATTGCGGGCAATTTTCATATTTCACCGCGCGCCCGGGCGTGACGCGGGGCGAGCACTACCACCACACCAAGACCGAGAAGTTTCTGGTCATCAAAGGCACAGCGCATTTCGGCTTCCGGCACATAGTGAACGGTGAAATGCACGAACTGATCGCCCGTGGCGGCGAGGCGCGCATCGTGGAAACGGTGCCGGGCTGGACACACAACATCACCAACGTAGGCGAGGACGAATTGATTGTCATGTTGTGGGCCAACGAGATTTTCGACCGCAGCCGGCCCGACACCGTAGCCATGAAAGTCCAGGCATGAAAAAACTAAAAGTCATGACGGTGGTGGGAACGCGCCCGGAGATCATCCGCCTCTCGCGCGTCTTGGCCCGGCTGGACGAACACTGCGAACACGTACTGGTGCACACCGGCCAGAACTACGACTACGAGCTCAACCAGATCTTTTTCGACGACCTGGGTGTCAGGCAGCCCGATCACTTCCTCAACAGCGCGGCCAACAGCACGGGCGCAGCCAACACCATTGGTAACCTGATCACGGCGATGGACGGTGTGCTGGCCGAGGTCCAGCCCGAGGCCATGCTGGTTCTGGGCGACACCAACAGCTGCCTGGCGGTGATTCCGGCCAAGCGGCGCAAGATTCCCATCTTCCACATGGAAGCTGGCAACCGATGCTTTGACATGCGCGTGCCCGAGGAAACGAACCGCCGCATCGTCGACCACACGGCGGATGTAAACCTGACCTACAGCACAATCGCACGCGACTATCTGCTGCGCGAGGGTCTTCCACCCGATCTGGTGATCAAAACGGGCAGCCCGATGTTCGAGGTGCTGACGCACTACCGGCCGCGTATCGAGTTGTCAGACGTGCTTACCCGCCTGGGCCTTCAGGAGCGAAGCTACTTCGTGGTCAGTGCGCACCGCGAGGAGAACATCGAGTCAGACCGCTCGTTCACCAAGCTGGTAGCGGTGCTCAACGCTGTGGCTGAAGACCATGACCTTCCGGTGATCGTGTCGACCCACCCGCGCACACAAAGGCGCATTGACGCTACGGGAGCAAGCTTTCACCGGCAGGTGCGTCTGCTCAAACCACTGGGCTTTCTTGACTATGTGAAGCTGCAACTGTCGGCCAGAGTTGTCCTGTCGGACAGCGGCACGATAAACGAGGAGGCGTCGATATTGAACTTCCCCGCGCTGAACCTGCGCGAGGCGCACGAGCGCCCGGAGGGCATGGAAGAAGCGGCGGTGATGATGGTGGGCCTTGAAGTTGATCGCGTTCGCCAGGCCCTGGCGATTCTGACTACCCAGCCTCGTGACCATGAGCGATTGATTCGCGAGGTGGCTGACTACAGCATGCCCAACGTCTCCGACAAGGTGGTGCGCATCATCCACAGCTATACCGACTACGTGAACCGTGTCGTGTGGAAGAAGTGAGCCAGGAAAGCTGTGAGAATTCTTGTCGTTAGCCAGTATTTCTGGCCTGAGAACTTCCGGATCAACGATCTTGTCAAGGAATGGGTCGCCCGGGGGCACGAGGTCACAGTTTTGACGGGCAAGCCCAACTATCCGGACGGGCAGGTGTTCCCTGAGTTCGCGCGCGAGCCCGAGCGCTTCAGTCGCTATGAGGGCGCTCGGGTGCACCGCGTGCCTATGCTGGCCCGCTCGCAGGGCTCGGCACGGCTGATCCTCAACTACCTGAGCTTCACGATCGGTGGCTGCCTCTGGGGACCGTGGCTGTTGCGTGGCCTGCGCGCCGATGTGATCTTCGTGTACGAGCCGTCACCGATCACGGTCGGCCTCCCGGCCATCCTGCTCGGACGACTCAAGCGGGCTCCTGTGGTCCTGTGGGTGCTCGATCTATGGCCGGAGACCTTGGCGGCCGTCGGGGCCGTTCGCTCACCCGGTGTGTTGCGAATGGTCGGCCACTTGGTGAGCTTCATCTATAACCGGTGCACTCTGGTGCTGGGCCAGTCGCGGGCCTTCCTCGACAGCATCGGCCACTATTGCCGGGACCGCTCCAAGATCCGCTATTTCCCGAGCTGGGCGGAGAACCTGTTCCTGCAGACCAACGGGGAAAGAGCACCGGAAGTGCCTGAAGCGGCCCATACCTTCAACATTCTTTTCGCAGGAAACATCGGGGAAGCCCAGGATTTTCCCGCGATCCTGGAGGCGGCAGAACTGCTCCGGCACAACGAGCGTGTTCGCTGGTTGATCGTGGGCGATGGGCGTCGCTTCGAGTGGGTTAAAGGCGAAATTGTGCGGCGGCACCTCCAGGACCGAATGCTGCTGCTCGGCCGCTTTCCAGTCGAAAGAATGCCGTCCTTCTATGCACACGCCGACACACTCATCGCCTCGTTGAAACCAGATCCGACTTTCAGCATGACGATACCGGGCAAGGTGCAGTCATACCTGCTGGCAGGCAAACCTATCCTGGGCATGCTCGATGGCGAAGGGGCCAGCGCCATTGCGGCAGCGGGAGCCGGCTTGGTGTGCCCTGCCGGGGACGCGCGTGGACTGGTGAGCGCCATTGAGCAAATGGCAGGCATGAGCCACGCTGAAAGGCTGGCCATGGGTGCGCGTGGCCGCCAGTACGCCGAGCGCGAGTTCGATCGGGATCGCTTGATTGATCGGCTGCTGGACTTCTTTTCCGAAGTCGTTGCGACGTCGCCGCACACGGCGAAACCCCGATGACACTGCTTGTCACTGGTGCCGGCGGATTCGTCGGTCTTACGCTGTGCCATCAAGCCCGCAGTCGCGGCTTTGTGGTTCTTGCGGTCGCTCGCGCGTCGGCGCATGCGCCAGCGCGTCCCGACACGGTGTCGATCGCATCCATCGATGAGGAGACACCCTGGACTTCGGCGCTTGAGGGCGTGCGGACGGTCCTCCACCTCGCTGCCCGTGTCCACGTCATGGACGACCACTCGGCAGACCCGCTGGCGGCGTTCCGCCAGACCAACACCGCCGGCACGCTCCACCTCGCCCGCCGGGCCGCCGCCGCAGACGTGCGCCGTTTCGTCTTCATCAGTTCGGTCAAGGTCAATGGCGAGGGCACGGCGGCAGGCCACCCCTTCACCGCTGCCGATGCCCCCGACCCGCAGGACCCCTACGGCATCTCCAAAACAGAAGCCGAACAAGGCCTGCGCCAGATCGCCGCGGAGACAGGTATGGAAGTCGTCATCATCCGCCCAACCCTGGTCTACGGCCCAGGCGTCAAGGCCAACTTCGCCGCCCTGATGCGCGCCGTGCAACGGGGCCTTCCCCTGCCGCTGGCCAGCGTCACCCACAATCGCCGCAGCTTCGTCGCCCTGGACAACCTGGTCGACCTGCTCATCACCTGCATCGACCACCCCGCCGCCGCCAACCAGACCTTGCTGGTCAGCGATGGCGAAGACCTGTCCACGGCCGACCTGCTGCGCCGCTTGGGGCATGCCATGGGGAAGCCGGCACGCCTCTTCCCGGTACCGCCTTCGCTGCTGCAATTCGGCGCCAACCTGCTGGGCAAGGGCGACATGGCGCAGCGCCTGCTCGGCAACCTTCAAGTCGACATCTGCCACACGCGCAACACCTTGAACTGGACTCCACCGATTTCGGTGGACGAGGGATTGCGGCGCGCGGTGGCGGGGCTCGCGCCGTGATCAAGCGCCTCTTTGACCTGGCCCTGGCCATCCCGGCGGCGCTGGTCTTGCTGATGCCCGTGGCCAGCATTGCGCTGGCCGTGCGGCTCACGTCACCCGGCCCTGCGCTGTACTGGAGCGACCGCGTTGGCCGCCACAACAAGATCTTCAAGATGCCCAAGTT
>LNFM01005058.1_pt1 | contig 23363 bp, 16 predicted proteins | sample 596031 | NCBI WGS metagenome assembly LNFM01 (sample SAMN04254537, study PRJNA301005) | activated carbon metagenome | isolation source: dual media filters at the Ann Arbor, Michigan drinking water treatment plant | place: USA: Ann Arbor | reverse complement strand
GTTGGTCCTCGACAAGACCGGCACGCTCACCGAGGGCCGCCCTGCCCTCACCGAGGTGGTGCCGGCGGTGGGCTTCACCGAGGGCGAGGTGTTGCACTTCGCCGTCACGCTCGAGAACGGCAGCGAGCACCCGCTGGCCCGCGCGATCCTCGACGGCGCCGCGGAGCGCAACGTGGCCCCGGCCGCGGTGGAAGGCTTCGCGTCGACGCCCGGCGAGGGCATCGAGGGGCACGTGGCGGGGCGACGCGTCGCGCTCGGCAACCAGCGGTGGATGTCGCGCGCCACCGTCGACACGGCGCCGCTGGCCGATCGCGCCGAGACGCTGCGCCGCGAGGGCGACGGCGTGATGTGGCTGGCCGTCGACGGCCGCCTCGCGGGGCTGTTGGCCGTCGCCGATCCGATCAAGGCGACCGCGAAGGCGGCGCTCGACGAGCTGCGCGCCGACGGGCTCGAGATCGTGATGCTGACCGGGGATCACCGCACGAGCGCCGAGTCGGTCGCGCGGCGCCTGGGGATCACGCGCGTCGAGGCCGAGCTGCTGCCCCACGACAAGCTCCGCGTGATCGAGGCCCTGCAGCGCGAGGGCCGGGTGGTCGCGATGGCGGGTGACGGCGTCAACGACGGCCCCGCGCTCGCGCGCGCCGACGTCGGCGTCGCGATGGGCACCGGCACCGACGTCGCGATCGAGAGCGCCGGCATCACGCTGGTGAAGGGCGATCTGCGTGCGCTGCTGCGGGCGCGACGGCTGAGCCGCGCGACGATGCGGAACATCCGCCAGAACCTCGCGTTCGCGTTCGGGTACAACGCGCTCGGCGTCCCCGTCGCCGCCGGCCTGTTGTTCCCCGTGTTCGGGTGGCTGCTGTCGCCGATGCTCGCGAGCGCCGCGATGAGTCTCAGCTCGGTCTCGGTGATCGGCAACGCCCTGCGCCTGCGCCGGGCCCGGCTCTGACGCGGGCCTCACCCCCGCGTGATCAACCACACCCCATAGCCGAACGACGCCGCGTTCATCAGCAGCGCTGAGCCCCACGCGGTCGTCGATCGCAGCCCGAGCGCGAACCGCAGCACCGCGCCCTCGACGACGACCACCGCGGCCTCGACCAGCGCCGCCCGCCACGCGAACGGCATCGCCTCGACCAGCGCTCGGTTGCCCCACCACGCGAACGGGTGCGTGATGAGGCTGCAGCCCGCGAGCACCAGGGCCATGCGCCACCACGCCGGTCGATCGGGGTCGCGTCGCGTCGCGGCCCACAGGCACGCGAGGCCCACCGGGAGCTCCACGGCGAGCGTGCGCAACAGTGCGTCCGTCTGCGTCGTGGCGCCCCCGCGACGACGCTACCAGTTCCCCACCCGCGCGGCTGCTACGCTCTCGCGGTGGGCCGTCGTGGCGCCGATCCCGAGGACGCGGCGCTGTTCGCCGAGGATCGAGTCGCGACGCTGCGCACCGCGACCGCCGAGCTGTCGTGGCTGCTGTCGCGCGGATACGCCGAGGCCTCCGCGACCGAGCTGGTCGGCAACCGCCACGCGCTGCGTCGCCGCCAGCGCGACGCGGTGCGGCGCTCCGCAGCGGCCGACGACGCGCTCGCCGATCGGGCCGCACGACGCCGCGACCCCCACGCAATCGCGGGCGAGCCGATCGCGATCGACGGGTTCAACTGCCTCATCACGCTCGAGGCCGCGCTCGCGGGCGCGCCGATCTTCCGCGGCCGCGACGGTGCGGTCCGCGACATCGCCAGCGTCCACGGCAACTGGCGCGCCGTCGACACCACGGAGCGCGCCTTGGCGTGCCTCGCCGACGCGCTGGTGCGGCTGAACGTCGGACCGACGCGGTGGTACCTCGACCGACCGGTGTCGCGCAGCGCCGAGCTCGCGCGAACAATCGACCGCCTCGGCGCCGCGCGATCGCTGCAGTGGCAGACCGAGGTCGTGTTCGACCCCGACGGCGCGCTGGCGATCGGCACCGAACTCGTCGCCACCGCCGACGCCGGCGTGCTCGATCGCTGCGGCCCGTGGTTCGACCTCGTCTCGCACGTGCTGCCGTTCGACGTGCCCGACGCGTGGTGCCTGCAGCTGGCCTGAAGGCCCCGCGACGCGCCGCGATCCGCCCCCTGATCCGGCGATCGCTCGGACGCCCGAGGCGCGACAGTGGTGTCGCGGCCCGAGCCATCGGCGCGCCGTATGTCTGCCATCGACAGGTTCGTGTGGCGTCTTCGGCGTCTTCGGCGACATTGAAGCTGTTCTCCTGCCTTTTCTACCGACCCCTAGGACTGACATGCATCGATGGACCGCGTGGAAGCTTCCCCTGTTCTTGCTTGCAACCTCGACCGCCGGATGTGTCGGCGATCCCCCCGCCGGTGGCGGCACCGGCGACAGCGGCGACACCGACGGGAGCTCCGGATCGGCGACCCAAGGCCCGACAACGTCGGCGACCGCCACCGATCCGACCGTCGATCCGGACTCGACTTCATCGACGCCCGAGGACACCGGGAGCACCGGCGACACTGGGGATGATCCCGATGTCGCGCTGCCCGGCCCGACCAAGGGCGGCCCCATCGCGGTGTCGCCCGACGGCACGCGGCTGGCCGTCGCGAACCACGGCACCGGCGAGCTGACGTTCTTCGGCCTGCCCGATCTCGTCGAGCAGGCCCGGCTCGACGTGGGCTCCGAGCCCGACTCGGTGGCCTTCTCGCCGACCGGCGACACCGTCTACGTGGTGCTGCGCGGCTCGGGCGAGGTCGTGCGCGTCGCGGACGTCGACGGCAAGCCGGCCGTCGACGCGACCGTCTCCGTCGGCGCCGAGCCCGGCCGCGCCGCGCTCTCGCCCACCGGCCGCGCGCTGTGGGTCCCGCTCTGGAGCGAGGGCTACGTCGTGCGCGTCGACACCGGCACGATGACGATCGACGCCGAGATCGAGACCGGCGGCGCGCCCTATGCCGCGTGCGTCACCAACGACCTCGACCTCGACGCCGACGACGAGACGGTGTTCGTCACCGACTTCTACGCGGTGGCGGCCGACGGCGAGAAGGAGGCCACCGACTCCGCCCGGCGCGGGCGCGTGTTCACCATCGCCACCTCCAACGACGGCGTCGACGAGGTGCTGCTGGCGCCCCTGGCGAGTTCGTCGACTGCGGGCTTCGAGGCCACCGGCGCGTACCCCAACCAGCTCTACTCGTGCGCCATCAACGGCGCGGAGCTCTACGTGACCAGCGTCGGCGCCTCGCCGGCCTCGTTCAACGGCGCGACCGACTTCCACCAGAACCTCCAGGGCCTGGTGCACCGCATCGCCGTCGACACGCTCGAGCCGGTCGACGCCGGCCCGATCGATCTCAACGGCCTCGTCGACGATCTCGCGGCGCCCAAGCGCTTCATCCCGGTGCCGACCGACATCACCTTCGCGCCGAACAGCGACTTCGCGTACATCACCTCGCTGGCCTCGGACAGCGTGCTGCGGGTCGACTTCTCCGTCGATCCGCCGGTGGCGGGCTCGCCCTCCGGCGCGAGCTTCCTGCCGACGGGGCGATCGCCGACCGGCATCGCCATCGCCGAGACCAACGCGTACGTGGTCAACCAGGTCGGCCGCAGCCTCTCGCACATCGACCTCGCGCAGCAGACCACCGTCGAGACCGACATCGCGTCGGCCAGCCCGCCGGCCGGCGCCGCCGAGGAGGCCATCGTCCAGGGCGAGCGCTTCTTCAACACCGGTCTCGGTCGCTGGTCGACCAACGGCTGGGTGAGCTGCGTCGGCTGTCACCCGTTCGGCACCACCGACAACATCACGTGGTCGTTCCCCGCCGGACCGCGGCAGACGGTCGACACATCGGCCTCGTTCGACCAGGGTGGCCTCGAGCAGCGCATCTTCAACTGGACGGGGATCTTCGACGAGGTCCACGACTTCGAGCTGAACACGCGCGCCGTCGCCGGCGGCACCGGGGCGATCGTCACCGACACGGCGCTCAACGACAACGGCACGGCCAACGCGGCGGTGCGCATCGACATCACCGGCCCCGGCGGCGCCGGGAACCCGCTCAACGCGTTCAACCTCGGCTCGGCCCGCGGCGCGGCGCAGACCGGGGCGCTGCCCGACGACTGGGACGCGATCGAGGCCTACGTCGCGTCGCTGCGCTCGCCGCAGGGCTCGACCCGCCTCGCGGGCGACGCGGTTGCGGGCCGCGCGGTGTTCGAGGACGCTCGCTGCGACGCGTGCCACAGCGGCTCGCTGTGGACGATCTCGCGCCGCTACTACACGCCGGCGTTCAACCCCAACGACGGCAGTGACAACGACGAGCGGCTGATCTCGCTGCTCGACGCCGGCATCGCGTCGCTCGGCGAGGTGCGTGCCGACCAGGTGCCCTCGACCGATCCCGCCGAGCTCACCGTGCTCTCCGACGACGCCAACGGCCCGCCGGCGCGGCACACCTGCGTGGCCCGCATCGTCGGGACGTTCGACGCCGACGGGCCTGGCGGCCACGGTGCCGACGAGATCCGCCAGAACGGTCCCGCCGCCCAGGGCGTCGACGGCTTCAACGTGCCGTCGCTGCTCGGCATGGCGACCGGCGCCCCGTTCCTGCACAACGGCGCGGCCGCGAGCCTCGAGGAGCTACTCGATCCGCAGGGTGACTTCACGACGCACCTGCGCGCGGGCAACCAAGTGTTCGCGCCGACGGAGCAGGAGCTCGCGGACCTCATCGCCTTTGTCAAGAGCATCGACGACGACACGGAGACCTTCGCCATCGACCCCGAACAGGACTTCTGCCCGGCCAACGTCCCCCAATAGCCAGTCACGACTCGCCCGACCCCAACCCGACCTGACGGCCAGTGTGGCGCGTGCCCGGCCGGCGAGACCCAACCCTCGCCGGCCGGGCGCTTTTCGCTGCATGATCGTCGTCCATGGACCTGGTCCACCTGCGGTACTTCCGCACGATCGCCGAGGTCGGCAGCCTGACCGCGGCCGCGCGCAAGCTCGGGGTGGCCCAACCCACGCTGACCTCCGCCGTGAAGAAGCTCGAGGACTACCTCGGCAGCACGCTGCTGCTCCGCAACGCCCGCGGCGTGACCGTCACGCCGACCGGCGCCGCGCTCGCGGCCGCCGCGTGGGAGGTGTTCTCCGTGCTCGACGATGCCGAGCAGCGCATCCGCGGGCTCGAGCGCGACGACGTCGGCGACTTCGCCATCGGCTGTCACGAATCGCTGGGTGCGTACTTCCTACCGACCTTCATGCGCAACTTCCTCGAGCACGCCTCGGGGATCGAGATCCGGGTGTGGAACGGCACCTCGGCCGAGGTCCGCGAGGCGGTGCTGCGGCGCGAGGTCCACTTCGGCCTGGTCGTCGCGCCCCCGCCCCACGACGAGCTCGTGATGCTCGACGCCTTCGCCGACGCCGTCGCGGTGGTCGGTCGTCGCGATCTCGTCGGCCGTGGCGGACCCGAGCGCGCCCACGAGCTGCTGCGCCGCGGGCCCCTGGTCCACGCGCCGCGGGTCGATCAGTGCCGGCGGATCGTCGAGAGCCTCGGCGGCCTGGATCTGCTGCCGTCGCGCGTCGTCGCGACCGGGGATCTCGAGCTGACCAAGAGCCTCGTGCTCGCGGGCGTCGGCGTCGGCATCCTCCCCCGCCGCGTCGCCGACTACGGCCGCCCCGGCGAGCTCGTCGTGCTGGATCCGTCGCTCCCACAGATCCCCGATCGCATCGTGCTGTGCTGGCGCTCGGACGCCCACCGCACCGCGGCGTGGATGCGGGCGAAGAACGCGTTGGTCGAGCACGGCAACGCGATCGCGCCGATTCCGTGCGCGTTCGACCCGCGCACCGTCGTCCCGGAGTAGCTGGGTCACCGCGCGTCGCCGCGGGCCTGCTGCGGCACCAGCTGCCGGAGCTGCCACGCGAGCACGGCCAGCCGCCGCTCCGCGTCGCGCAGCGCGTCGCGGGTGCGCGACACCAGCATCGCCGGCACGACCACCGCCGCGAGGCTCGCGGTCCACAGCAGGACCATGCTCTGCAGCTCGGGCAGCTCGGTCATCCGCGGCAGGATCGCGAGCGTCCCGCCGACGAAGCCGTAGGACGCCGGCAGCACGCCCGCCAGCTCGAGCGCGGCGGGCACGGCGATCGCGAACGTCGACACCGCGACGTAGGCGACCCGCCGGGCGCCGCGGCTCTCGAGCGAGAAGCCGATCGCGTTGGCCATCGCCATGCCGGGCACGAGCACGAAGGGCCCGAACACGCGCGACAGCACCATGAGCGACAGCGTGCTCACGGCGAGCGAGACCGGCGCGGCCCAGACCTCGGGTCTCGCCGCGCGCGCGCCGAGGATCGACACGATCATCCCGACCGCGATGAGGGCGACCAACGTCCCCAGCGCGATCGGATCGCGCAGCCCCATCCATGCCACGACCGGCACGAACGCCAGGTACGAGGCGAAGGCCGAGACGCCGCCCCGGGCGTTGGTCCGCACGGTCTCGCGTTCGCTCTGCACGAGCTCGCGCTCGACCGACGCCGGCGCGCGCTCGGGCGGCGAGAACAGCAGCTCGACCAGGGTGGCGCGGGCGCGGACGTCGTCGGGATCGAGGGCCAACGCGCGGCTGCACGCGGCAAGCGCCCGGCTGCGCGCCTCGGCGTCACCGTGCTCGAGGGCGGCCTTGGCCGCGGCCTCGGCCTCGTCGGTGGCGACGCGGGCGAGGCCACGGCGCAGCTCGAGATCGCGGTCGCCCTCGAGGAACCGCTCGATCGGGAGCAGCAGCGCCCGCACGTCGGGGTAGCGCTCCGCGGCTTCGAGCCGGGTCGCGCGCTCGCAGATCGCCGCGAGCTCCGGCGGCACCGCGTCGCCGCACCCCCGCAGGCGCTCGGCCAGATCGACGCCCGCGATCGTCGAGCCGAGCACGGCCGCGAGGTTGTGCCGGGCGTGCAGCGGCTGCAGGGCGAGGATCTCGAAGAGGATCGCCCCGAGGGCGTACACGTCGGCGGCGACGCCGACCCGGGCGCTCACGCCGTCGATCTGCTCGGGCGCCATGTACCCCGGCGTGCCGAGCAGGTCGCGGCCCTCGGTCGCCGCGAGGGCCGTGTCTGCGGTCAGCGCCGCCTCGTCGTCGACGGCAACGGGCGACCGAGGCGCGGTGGGCCGATCGTCGTCGGCCTCGTCGACGAGCTTCGCCACGCCCCAGTCGAGCACGTACACCTCGCCGAAGTCGCCGAGCATGATGTTCGACGGCTTGAGGTCGCGGTGGATCACGCCCTGCTCGTGGGCGTACTGCACGGCCTGCGAGACCTGGGCGAAGGCGTTGAGCAGGCGTCGCCGCGTCCACCGCTCGGCCATCGCCGCGTCGCCGGCCGCGATCGCCTCGAGCACCTGCGCCAGCGTGTGCCCGCCGATGCGCTTCATGGTGAAGAACGGCCGCTCGTCGCCGGCGACGCCGAGGTCGTACACCGGCACGATCGCGGGGTGCTCGAGGCGGCCCTGCACCCGGGCCTCGCGGAGGAACCGCGCCCGCGACACCGAGCGCGAGCCCTGACCCGCGCGCAGCAGCTTGAGCGCCACGCGGCGACCGATGCGGTGATCGAGGCACAGCCGCACCTCGCCCATGCCGCCGCGTCCGAGCTCACCCTCGTCGTGGTAGCGATCGAGCAGGCCGGGGCCGGTCTCGGTCGCGCGGGGCTCGAGGGGGATCCGCGCCGACACGGTCTCGGCGTCGGCGACCTCACCGGTATCGATCGGTCGAGGCACGGCATCCGTCTCGTCGGGCGCAGGGACCATGCCGCCCAGGGTACGGCGTCGCGTCCCGCCGCGCCTCTACCAAGCAGCGGGGAAGGGCGGCCCGCCCTCCCCATCCCTCATCGCTTCGCTCCTCGCCTTCGTCGCGGGTGAACACTTCGCCTTCATCCGCGACTACGTTCATCCCGCGGGCTCGACGACGACGAGGGTCTGCCGGAGCTCGGGCGCGACGACCTCGCTCGTGGCGCCGGACGCCCAGCGCACGCGCACCGCCGCGATCGTCTCGGCGTCGCCGAGACCGAAGTGCGCCGTCAGCTCGCCGTGGCCGTAGAGCCCCGCGCCCGCCCCGATCTGCTGGACCACGACGCGACCATCGCCGGGCCGGCCGTCGTCGAACTCGAGCTCGACGATCGCGTGGCGCCCCTGCACGTCGCCCCGGGTGCCCACGGTCCGTACGCGCAGCCACGCACCGGGCGGGTCGTCGTTGCGGAACAGCCGCGGCGGCGCGGCCCAGTGCGTGACGAGCAGATCGAGATCGCCGTCCTCGTCGTGGTCGAGCGTGACGAGGCCCCGGCCCTGGCCGACATCGACGAGGCCGAGCGCGCCGGCGACGTCCCGCAGCTGCGGCGCGCCGGGGTTGTCCCACAGCACCAGCGCGTCGTCGGCGAACTCCGCCTGCGTCCAGCCGGCGGTCATCGCGACGTCGAGGTCGCCGTCGTGATCGTGATCGAAGATCGCGGCGCCCCAACCCCAGCCGCCGTCGCGCACGCCCCACGCATCGGTGCCGTCGACGAACCCCGCCGCGCCATCGTTGAGGTACAGCCGATTGCCGAGGTCAGGGCGCGCCGCGGGGTAGATCGCGGTGACGAACCAGTCGAGATCGCCGTCGGCGTCGATGTCGGCGAAGCTCGAGCCCATGCCGTTGCGCTCGGCGCCGACACCGGCCGCCGCGGTGACGTCCTCGAAGCGGAGCTCACCGAGGTTGCGGAACAGCTTCGACGTCCCGAAGTCGCCGGTCATGACCAGCTCGGGGAGGCCGTCGCCGTCGAGGTCGACGAACGCCGGCGCGAACACGTAGACCCCGGGCTTCACCCCGTGCTCCGGGGCGAACGCGCTGGGGTCGAGGCCCGCCGCGAGCGTGACGTCCTCGAACCATCCCGGGGCCCCGCCCGGACCCTCCGTCCCGAGGTTGCGCAGGAGCGCCACGTGGTGGCTGGCGTCGCCGAGCTCGAGATCGGGGCGCCACTCGCCGACGAACAGATCCAGATCGCCGTCGAGATCCGGGTCGCCGAACGCCGCGCTCGTGCCGACGTGGATCGCGTCGCTCGCCACCGCGGCCCCCCGCTCGACCCCGACCTCGCGGAACCCGGCCGCGCCGTCGTTGAGGTAGAGCAGGTGCCGCGTGCCGCCGAACACGGTCAGGTACAGATCGAGATCGCCGTCGCGATCGACGTCGCCCAGCGCGGCCCCCGAGGTGCGCGCGGCCCCGTCGATGCCGCTTCGCCCGGTGGCGTCGGCGAACGCGCCGGCGCCGTCCCCGAGCATCACCCGCGTGCCGCCATCGAGCGCCGGGAACACCAGGTCGACGTGGTCGTCGCCGTCGAGGTCACCCGCGGCGACCCCGGCGACGAGCCGCTCGGGGACGCAGTAGTCGCCGGGCGCCTCCGAGTACGCACGGTCGAGCAGGCACCACGGGGCGCTGCGCGCCTCGGCCTGCACGATGCCGCCGAGGTTCGCCGCGGCGGTGACGTCCACGAAGCGGTGCACCGGCGCGACGGGCCGCATCGGCTCACCGGTGCTGGAGCCCTCCGGCTCGGTGGTGGTGTCCGTGCGCGACGTGGCGTCGACGGAGGAGCCGGCCTCGCTGCCGGTGTCGGCCGGGTCACGGTCGATCGTCGCGTCGTGGCCACACGCCACCGCCCCGACCAACCATCCGGGCCACCGCCTCCCCACGGCCCGAGTATTCGGGGCGCCGCGGCCCCGCGCAACTCACCAGGGGGCGACGGTCACCGCGCTCTGCTCGTGGTGCGAGCGCTGCGAGCAGGCGCCGCACACCAGGCGCTCGGGGCTGCGCCGCAGCGTCGCCGCGTCGAGTGCCTTGCCGCAGACCCCACAGCGCCCGTAGTACCCCGACGCGAGCCAGTGCAGCGCCCGCTCGACCCGGGCGAGGTGCCCGGCGGCATGGGCCCCGGGCTCGCGGCGCAGCGTGGCCTGCATGCGCTCGAGTTCGGCACGGCAGTGGGCGAGCAACTCGGTTCGCGTCTCGTCGGTGTCGTGGTCCATGGTCAGCCCCGGGAGAACAAGCTACAGGGCGGCGCGTCGCTTGGCCTGTGCAACGCTTGCGTCCGGGGGCTGGCAGGAACGCGCAGGTTAGTGGGCGGCCTTCTTCGGCCGCAGCGGCTTGCCCTGGGCGACGTGGTCGTTCCACGACGTCCTGGCGAAGCCGTTGTCGACCTTCTCCATGGAGATGCAGCCCGGGACCGGGCACACGATCTGGCACAGGTTGCAGCCGACGCACTCGGACTCGTCGACCGCGGGGGCGCGCGCGCCCGCGACCGGGTGGATGCACTGATGCGCCCCGTCGTCACAGGCGACGACGCAGAGGTGACAGCCGATGCACTTGTCGGCGTCGATCTTGGCCACCGACTCGAAGTTGAGGTCGAGCTCGCCCCACTCGGTGAAGTTGGGGACGGCCTTGCCGATGAAGTCGTCGAGCTTGTCGAAGCCCTTCGACGCCATGTAGTCGGTCAGGCCCTCGATCATGTCCTCGACGATGCGATAGCCGCGGAGCATGACCTCGGTGCAGACCTGCACCGACGACGAGCCCAGCAGCATGAACTCGACCGCGTCGCGCCAGTTGGTGATGCCGCCGATGCCGCTGATCGGCAGCCGGAACTCGGGCTCGCGGGCCAGCGCGCCGACCATGTGCAGCGCGATCGGCCGCACCGCCGCGCCGCAGTAGCCGCCGTTGGTCGAGCGCCCGTCGACCAACGGCTGCGGCACGAAGGTGTCGATGTCGACGCCGATGATGCTCTTGATCGTGTTGATGAGCGAGACGCCGTGGGCCCCGCCCTTCTGCGCGGCGAGCCCATGCGGCACGATGTTGGCGACGTTCGGCGTCAGCTTCACCAGCACCGGCACCGTCGAGTACTCGACCGCCCACGACGTGATCTCGGCGTTGACCTTGGGCTCCTGGCCGACCGCCGAGCCCATGCCGCGCTCGCACATGCCGTGCGGACAGCCGAAGTTGAGCTCGAGGCCGTCGGCGCCGGCGTCGATCGCCCGCTTGATCATGTCCTGCCACTCGGCGCGGGTCTCGACCATCAAGGACACGATGATCGCGTGCTTGGGGTACTTCAGCTTGGTCTCGTAGATCTCGCGGAAGTTCGACTCGAGCGGGCGGTCGGTGATGAGCTCGATGTTGTTGAAGCCGATGTTCTTGAGCCCGCGGTAGTCGACCCCGCCGAAGCGGCTCGACACGTTCTGGATCGGCTGGCCCAAGGTCTTCCACACCGCGCCACCCCAGCCGTGGTCGAACGCCCGCTGGATCTGGCCGCCGGAGTTCGCCGGCGGCGCCGAGGCCAGCCAGAACGGGTTGGGCGAGCGGATGCCGCCGCAGTTCGCACTGATGTCAACCATGGTCCCCTCCGCTGCGCACCCCGAGTTGCCGATGGATCGCCTGGGCCGCGCGCTTGCCCTCGGCCGAGGCGTTCACGACCTCCTTGCCGCCGTTGGCACAGTCGCCGCCCGCCCAGTACTTGGGCCGGCCGCACGCGCCGTCGGCATCGACGACGACGCGGCCGCGCTCGACCTGCACACCGGGCAGCGCAGACACGAGCTCGCCGAGCTTCGCCTGGCCGATCGCGACCAGCACGAGGTCCGCGTCGACGTCGAACTCCGTGCCCTGCACCGGGCGCTTGTCGTCGTCGACCCGCAGGCACCGGACGCCCTCGACGCGATCCTTGCCCAGGAACTCGACCGGCTGGGCCTGCCATACCGCGCGGGCCCCGTCGACGCGCGCAGCCTCCCACTCGTGCTCGTAGCCCGACATCGCCGCCTCGGTGCCGCGGTACAGCAGCGTCACCGTGCGGGCGCCGAGGCCCAGCAGCTCGCGCACGGCGTCGAGCGCCGTGTTGCCGCCGCCGACGACGACCGCGTTGCGCACGGTGCTGACCGAGACCCGGCCGAGCTTCATGCGCTCGATGAACTCGACCGCGCCGTGGATGCCCGTGAGTTCCTCGCCGGGCACGCCCATCGGCGTGTCGACCCCGAGGCCGAAGCCGAGGAAGATCGCGTCGTGCTGCGCCTCGAGCTCGGCCCACGTCGGCGAGACGCCGACCTCGACCCCGGTGCGCACCTCGATGCCGCCGATGCCGAGGATCCACTCGACCTCGTCGAGCGACCGATCGGCGCGCATCTTGTACGGCGCGACGCCGGTGGTGTTGAGCCCGCCGACCACCGGACGCTTGTCGTAGATCGTGCAGGCGTGGCCGAAGCGGCGCAGCTCGTGGGCGCACGCCAGCGACGCCGGACCGGCGCCGACCAGCGCCACGCGCTTGCCCGTGGGCGCGCCAGCCTCGAAGAACCGCCAGCCCTTCGCGTACGCCACGTCGGTCGCGTAGCGCTGCAGCTTGCCGATCTGGATCGGCGGCACGCCCTGGTGGTTGTGCACGCAGGCCCCGACGCACAGCACCTCGACCGGGCAGACCCGGGCGCAGCTCATGCCGTGGATGTTGGCCTCGAGGATCGTCTTGGCGCTGCCCTTGATGTTGCCGGTCGAGATCTTGCGGATGAACTCCGGGATCTCGATCGACGTCGGGCACGCCGTGACGCACGGCGCCCCGTGGCAGTACAGGCACCGGTTGGCCTCGATGACCGCCTGCTCGGCCGTCAGCGGGCCCTTGAAGTCGTCGAACACACACTCGCTGCGGGTCTCGTCGATGCGCGTCATGGTCCCTCCTATCCGCTGACCTTGCCCCACGGCAGGCCCGAGGCGCCCGGCTCGCGCAGCTCGTACAGGGCCACCGTGATGGCCTCGAGCCGCAGCCGCAGGCAGGTCTTGCACGCGTAGGTCTCGGGCCCGATCGAAGCGACGCCGATCGACGCGACGGCGTCGACGACCTGCTCACACAGATTGCACTTCGCCACGGTGGCGGCCGCGACGTGCTTGCGCCCGTCGACGACCTCCCCGCGCGCATCGACCTTCACCGCGATGATGGCTGGCATGGTGGTGCTCCCCTCGCGATCAGCGGTTCTGCGGGAACCCGAGGTCGACGCCGCGGAACCGCGGGTCGGGCCACCGCGCGGTGACGACCTTGCCGCGCGTGTAGAAGTGGACGCCCTCCTTGCCGTGGACGTGCGTGTCGCCGAACAGCGACGCCTTCCACCCGCCGAAGGAGTAGTAGGCCATCGGCACCGGGATCGGCACGTTGATGCCGACCATGCCGACGCGGACCTCGTGCTGGAACTTGCGCGCGGCCCCACCGTCGTTGGTGAAGATCGCGACGCCGTTCGCATACTGGTTGGCGTGGACGAGCTCGAGCGCCGCGTCGTAGGTCGCCACGCGGACGATCGACAGCACGGGGCCGAAGATCTCGTCGGCGTAGATGGTCATGCTCGGGGTCACGCGATCGAACAGGCACGGCCGCAGGAAGAAGCCGCGCTCGTGGCCCGGGATCTTGGGATCGCGGCCGTCGACGACCAGCTCGGCGCCCTCGGCGACGCCGGTGTCGACGTAGCCCCGCACCTTGTCGAGGTGCGCGCGGGTGACGAGCGGCCCCATCTCGTTGCTCGGATCGTCGCCGGGCCCGACCTTGAGCTTGGCGATGCGCTCCTTCAGCAGCGGGATCAGGCGATCGGCCGCGTCGCCGACGGCGACCATCACGGAGATCGCCATGCACCGCTCGCCGGCCGAGCCGTACGCCGCGCCGATGACCGCGTCCGCGGCGAGCTCCATGTCGGCGTCGGGCAGCACGACCATGTGGTTCTTGGCCCCGCCGAGGGCCTGCACGCGCTTCCCGTGCGCCGTGCCGGTGTCGTAGATGTACTTGGCGATCGGCGTCGAGCCGACGAAGCTCACCGCGCCGACCTCGGGATGGGTCAGGATGCGATCGACCGCGACCTTGTCGCCGTGGACGACGTTGAACACGCCCGGCGGGAGCCCGGCTTCGGCGAGCAGCTCGGCGCAGAAGTTCGCCGCCGACGGATCGCGCTCGGAGGGCTTGAGCACGAAGGTGTTGCCGCACGCGAGCGCCAGCGGATACATCCACATGGGCACCATCGCCGGGAAGTTGAACGGCGTGATGCCGGCGACGACGCCGACCGGCTGGCGGATCGAGTAGCTGTCGACATCGGACGACACGTTCTCGGAGAACTCGCCCTTCAGCAGCTGCGGCAGGCCGCAGGCGAACTCGACGACCTCGAGCCCGCGGTTGACCTCGCCCAGGGCGTCGGCGGCGACCTTGCCGTGCTCGGCGGTCAGCAGCGCGGCGAGCTCGACCTTGCGGCGCTCGAGCAGCTCGCGGTAGGCGAACATCACCCGCGCGCGCTTGGCCAGGGACGCCTCGCGCCACGCCGGCAGGGCGGCGGCGGCGGCATCGACGGCCGCGTCGACGTCGGCGGGCGTCGCCATCGCGACCTTCGCGGTGACCTCACCGGTCGCCGGGTTGAACACGTCGGCCGTACGCTCGACCGCACGCGGTGAAGGCCCACCGCCGATCCAATGGTTGATCGTTCGCATGCATCCCCCTTGCAGCCCTGGCGCATCCACACGGTGCGACGAGGGCGAGCGGTCCGCATACCACGGACGCCGGGGACATGCGGGTCCGCCGCCCGGGCTCCGAGTTTTTTCGGGCCGCGCCCTGGACAGCCCCGCGAGGGTCCATGTATCTTAGCAATATGCGGTATGTTGTTTTTCTCGTCGCCGTGGCCGGTTGTGATGTGGACCGGGCCCAGGAGCCCGAGGAGGAGGGTTCTACGGGGGAATCGGGCGGCTCCGAGGGGCTCGAGCCGGAGCCCGAGCCGGACGACGGGAGCTCCGAGTCGTCGGGCGAGCCGGCCGTCGAGGCGGAGCGCGAGGCGCCCGCGGACCTGGCCGGGGAGGCCTGCGGGGCCGAGGCCAACCTGCGGTACTGCGGTCTGTCCGGGCCGAACGGCCTCGAGACGGGAATCCAGGGCTGCGCCGCGTCGGAGCTCGTCGACGACCCCGCGCTGTCGTGGAGTCCGTGCGTCGAGGCCCTCGCGTGCACGCCGGGCGAGACTCTCGACTGTGGCGCTGGGGGCACCGCGGCGTGCGTGCTGCTCTCGGACGGCACGCTCGGCATGCAGGAGTGCGGCTTCACGCCGCTGGCGATCGACCTCGACGACGCGGGCATCCGCTTCGAGCCCGCCGCGGGTCGGGCGTTCGACATCGCGGCGAACGGCGCGTGCCTCGACGTCGACTGGCCGATCGCGAGCGTCGCGTGGCTCGCTTTCGATCGCGACGGCGACGGGGCGATCGCCGACGGCAGCGAGCTGTTCGGCTCGGGCACCCCGATGCCCGGCGGCGTCGCGGCGACCGACGGCTTCCTCGCGCTGGCCCCCCTCGACGACGACCGCGACGGGGCGATCACGGCGCGGGATCCCGCGTTCGCGAAGCTGGTGCTGTGGACCGATCACGACGGCGATCGCCGCGGCACCGCGGGCGAGCTCGTCGGCCTCGCGCAGGTCGGCATCGCGACGCTGCCGCTGGCGTACGAGCGCCGCCGCGAGTGCGACACCCGGGGCAACTGCATCGTCGAGCGCGCGACGGTGGCGACCGCGGAGGGTCCGCGGCCGCTGGTGGATCTCCACCTGACGTGTCAGTGACGCGGCGACCGGTCCGGGCGTCACGCGGGCTTCCGCCTCGCGGAAGTGCGGCGAGGAGAAGCGTCGGTTCGAGGGCGCTCGGACCGGCGGCGACGGTCGAGTCGCCGCCGGTCCCGAAGGTCGTGGATTCGGCGCTGGATGTCGCGGGCAACGGCGGCGACCTCGTGCGGAGGATCGACGACCTCACCTGCGTCCCACCGCAGGGCGACGACGATCGGCTCGAGCGAGGTCGCAAGCGCCGTGCCACGCACGACGTCGAGCAGCTGGGCACTCTGCCCCGCGACCGCAGCACGGGTGAAGAACGCGGTCGCTGACCGCTGCTCCTCCTCGTTCGGCGCCACTCGACGTCGCGGCGCCAAGCGTTCCTCGAACATGGTGAGGACGCGCGGCCAGTGTTCGACCGGCATGCCGCTGGCCGCGGCCGCCGCGAACACGTCGAGCTGCTCGGACCACGTCTCGGCCATCCAGAACGCATCGTCGATCCACTGCGGCACCCGATCCGCGAGTGCTTGCCAATGGGCGCGCCACGATCCGCCGATCAGGTCCAACAGTCCGAGGAGACTCTGCCCATTCATCGCCAGCCACTCGTCCGCCAGGCCGCTGATCTCTTCGTCGGCAGCCTGGCTTGCGACCCGATCGAACTGCTTCCACTGAATCTGGTTGGATGGCTCGCGCAGGAACTCCGCCAGCGCCGTCGAGTTGCGGTGGCCACGCACAGCCGACAGCTCCAAGAGCGCCTCGTCGTACTCGCGGAGCCTCCAGTGCGCGATTCCCCGCACGTAGTGGGCCTCCATCGCGAGTGACGCGATCTCACGACATTGTTCGAGGTACCGCAACGCGACCAACAGACCGCGCCCGGCGAGCACTCGCACCCCAGCGACGCTGTGGTACGTCGCCGCGGTCCATCCTCCGAGTTCCTCGGCTCGGTCCAGCGCCTGGACCATCTCCTTGCGGCGTTCAGCACGGAACGCCACCCCGGCGAACAGGACGAGCAAGTCGACGTCATCGGGTGCATGCTCGAGCTCTTGCTCGAGATTCCGAAACGCTTCTTCGGTGCGCCCCTCCTCGACCAACCGCAGAGCATCGGCGAAGATCTGCGATTTCCGCCGAGACCGGTCGTTCGCGGGAGTCGGGCTCGTCGGGATCTTCGGCCAGAGCGCGGTCAGCTCGGCGCCGCAGCGCTCTTGCAACCGCTCCGCCAGCTCTGGGCGTTTGGAGAGTAGCCCGGTCACGACATCTGCGTGGTCCCCATCGGTCGAAGCCCCTCCCTCCGCCACCACGCCTTCCGCGATCTCGACGAGTTCCTCGTCGGTGTACCATCGCACCATGAACTCCACGACCGCGCGCACCCGGCCCCGCCCGGGACCGCGCAGCAAGTAGTAGAGGTTCAACATCCGTTCTGAAAGCTCGAAGAGCTTGACGCGACCGATCTCTCGGACCTCGCGCACGAGGCCTCGCTCGCAAAGGCGCCCCATCTGCGCGCTCGCGAGATTGACATCCATGCCGGCCTGCTCCGCCACCTGGCGCGACGATGAGGGCTCCCACCGCTGGGCAAGCGTGACCAGTACCTTGCGGGCCTGCGGCGGCACGCTCTCGATGATGCCTTTGAAGTAGGCAGTGTGATCGTCCACGAGTTGTTCGAGATCGGCCATCGTCTCCCTGACACTGCGGCGCTCACCGAACCCGGCGAGGATGGCAACCAACCGCGGACTACCGCCGGTGAGAATCTCGAGTGGGCGTCCCATGTGCAGGTCTTCCGTGGACGACGTGACCTTCGACCACAGCGCGATGCACTCGTCGGCGTCGAGCGGGCGCAGTTCCACCGTCCGGAACATCTCGTACGTGGCGGCCTTCGCGTCGTGCAGGACATCCGAGCCCCGGATCGCGCTGCCAACGAGCATGATCTCGGGCTCGTTCTGCAGCGTGTGGCGCAGCGCCCAACCGTCGTCGGCGGTGAGTTGCTCGCCGAGTACGGTATCGAGATTCTCCACCATGAGCAGGATCCGTCGCCCACACTCGCGGCTGAAGTCGAGCACTCGCCGCAGCGCCATCTCGCCCGCGCGCCGGCGGTCAGGCTCGAGCACGAGTTGGTCATGGCCATCACGCCATCGCGCGTCATCAGACGCGTCGCCCAGCGCGCGCAGGACCTCGAGCCAGAGGTCGCCGATCGACGTCACGTGGTACGTCTCCTCGGGCAACACGACCGGGAACCATGCGGCGGCCAGGTCGTCGTGCCTTTTCACCGCGATCGCGAGGCGGCGCAGGAGGGTGGTCTTCCCCGCACCACGAAGACCCGTGATGAGGATGTGCTGGTTGGACCGAGCACCGATGTTCTCCCGCACGACGTCCTCGAGCTGCTCTAGCTCTCCGTGGCGAACCACGAACCCCTCGACGAGATCCGATTCAGCGAGGAACGCCGGGTTGTAGCGTGCCACCCTCAGGGTCACCGGCGCCTCCGATTGGCCGTCGCGCCGGCCTCGGCGCAGTAGCGCTTCGCCCACCAGTCCCGCAGGAGAGTGGACACGAAGACATGCCCGAGCCCGCGCCGCTCGAGGTAGCCATCGTGCTCGAGGACCGCCATGACCTCGCGCAGCGTGTCCGCCGGATCTTCGCCTCCCCTAGGGTGACGCTGTGCGAGCTCCAGCGCCTCCTGGGAGCCCAAGGCGAGCGACGTCGCCGCCGCAGACAATAGGTCGACCGCGAGCGACGTGTCCTCGCCAAGCACCATCTCTAGACGTTCGACGTGGTGTTTGAGCGACGCTTGGTCCGCGCCCCCGCAGAGCCGAGTCTCGTACACGCGGTCGACATCGACGAGAGTCACCAGCGTTCGACGCGATGTCCGCGCGTCGGCGAGCAACTCGCTGAAGAACAGCTGCACGTAGTAGGGGACACACGCGCCGAGGCGTTCGCAGGCGCGTTCCCTCGCGGGCAGCTCGAGCTCGATCCCGTAGTTGTTCGCTAGCGCTGCAAGGCACGCATCCGCCGTCTGCCGATCCCACGGTCCGAGTCGGAACGGTGTCAGGTAGTTGATCGTCGCGCTCAGCCGGGCGCGACCGAGCAACGGCGCCAGCCCGATCGAGCCCGAAACGACGAAGCGGACACGGCCACGATGGCGTTGCGCCGCCGCACGCAACCATGAAACGAACGCGTCCACATCGTTCCGGCCGCGCTCCGACATGACCCGCCCGCCCCCGTACAGCATGCGACTCAGCAGGATCGGCACCTCATCGAGGAAGACGATCGTCGGCAGCTCGGCCTCTGCGAGGTCGTCGAGCAGACGATCGCCCTTCGCGGGCCAGTCCCCCGTGATGGCGTCCAAGAAGCGCTCACGTAGGTCTCCCTCGACGGACGGTTCCCGCCGCGGCACGACGCGCTCCAACCACGCACGGATTCGGCCGCCGACACGTTGATGGGGCTGGGCCGCGAGGGCGAGATCGACGATGGCGTCGACCGGACCCGAGACCCGCTCGAGATCGACGAAGACGCAGTTGTACCGATCGTCGAGCCGACGCAGCGTCTCGCGCATGAGGCTCGTCTTCCCGGTCCGCCGAGGCGCGGCGAGCAACACGTTCGGCCCCTCGTCGAGCAACTCGGTCAGCTGCGTCGATTCGAGCTCACGACCGACGAACTTGTCGCCATCGACCCAGTTGCCGACCTCACGGACGAGCTTGTTGCCAACAACCATGTTGGCAACAAGCTTGTCCGTGGGGTCAAACTGGTGTCAACAATTTTGTTGGCAACGAATTCGCTGAGACTCACAAACCGCAGGAATTCATGACGAAGTTGAGGGACGACGACCCGGCCTATCGGCCCGCCAGCTCGTCGTCGATGATGTCCGTGAACGCGTCGATCGCCTGGCTCCCCACCAGCAGATCGCCGTTGATGAAGAAGCTCGGGGTCCCGCGGGCGCCGGCGTCCGTGCACACGCCGCGCTGATCCGCGACGGCCTGCGCCGTGGCCGGATCGGCGAGGTCGCGGGCGAAGCGATCGGCGTCGAGGCCGAGGGCGCGCGCCTGCTCGACGATCGCCGCCTCGGTGCGCACGTGCTTGTCGTCGAACAGCGCCTCGTGCATCTCCCAGAACTTGCCCTGCAGGCCCGCGGCCACGGCGGCGCGCGAGGTGAGCTCGGCGGTGGGGTGCATGTCGAGGGGCATCTGCAGGAAGTGGAGCGACAGCGCCTTGCCGTAGCGCGCCTGGAGCTCGTCGATGGTCTCGCGGGCGCGGTTGCAGAAGCTGCAGTCGTAGCCGCCGCACTCGACGATCGAGACCTTCGCGTCGGCGGGCCCGCGACCAGCGAGGCCGAAGTGCGCGATGGCCCCCGCGGGATCGACCTTCTCGATCGCGGACGAGGGCTTGGGCAACGCCGGGCCCGGCGGCCGTGCGACGAGCGTCGGGTCGCGGAGCACCGCGACCATCGCCCGCCGCTCGCCGGCGGGCAGCGACTCGACGAAGTCCGCGGCGAGGTGCTCCTGCACGCACGCGCTGACCGGATCGAAGTGCACGACGTCGGGCCCATCGGGCTCGTCGAAGCCGGCGTCGGGATCGATGCACGGCAGCTTGCGTCCGCGGGTGACGGAGGCCCCGAGGATCGTGTTGTGATCGGCGCCGCCCTCGACCAACACTTCGACCTCGTAGCGGCCGCTGCGGGCGCCGCTCGGCACGAGGTGCTCGCACGCCGCGAGCGCAGCCTCCAGCGCGTCGTCGTCCGGGACCACGGTCTGGATCGCCGCGCCCGGGGGCAGCTCACAGCTCCCGTCGCACGCGCCGTCGTCGGGGGCGTCGGGGTCGCGTGCCTCCGCGGAGGCGGGGTCCTCGGCGCGGGCGAACACCGCGGCCTGGGGCAGCACCGCCGCCGGTGCGGCCTCGAAGACGCGCTCGGCGGGCGGCGCCGGATCACGGTGCGCGGGGGTCTGTGCGGCCGCGGGCGCCGAGCCCTGGGCGACGGCGACGGCGACGGCGCCACTGGCGATCGAGAGGCCGGCGAGCCACTTCAGTGCGAGGGGGAGGTGGAATTGGGTCATGGTGGTCGTCTCCGCGGCCCGGGTTCGGGGCCACGCTCCAATTGCCAATGCACCGCCATGCCAATGGCGGCGGTCCCCGTAGCGAGCGTCGAGCCCCTCGCGGATCCTGCGTAAGCCCTCGTGGAGCTGCCAGCGCACGGTCGCCGGCGGCGTACCGCGATCGATCGCGATCTCGGCGGGGCTGCGCCCGACGAAGAAGCGGGCGTGCACCACGGCGCGGTAGGGCTCACCCAACGCATCGACGGCCTCGTGCATCGCGAGCACGAGCTCGGTGTGCATCGCCTCGTCGTCGGGGCCGGCGACGACGGCGTCACTCGGCACGGCGAGCTCGCGCGCCCGCCGACGCCGACTGGTCCGCAGCGCGCCGCGGTACTCGTTGCGCATCACCTGCCGCAGCCACACCCCGACGCTGCGCGGCCGGGTGCGGGCCTGCAGCGCCGCGACCCACGTGTCCTGCACGAGGTCGGCGCCGTCGTCCCGGGCCAGGCACCACGCCAGCGCCCGCAGCTCGTCGGTGTGCCCGAGCAGGGTGCTCGGGCGGAGGTCGGCGGCGTCGTGCATCGTCTGTCCCCCAAGATGCCGCGGGAGCGCGGGCGTTGGTTCGACCCGACGATTTTCTTCGCGGGGGTCGCGGGGCCGCGGGACTGCGGGGGATCCGGTCATCGACGGCCAGAACGTCGCGCGGGGACGGAACGTGCGGGCACACCGACCGCCGGGGTCCCCGCGGCCGCCCTCCGCGGCCTCGGCAGGCCCGCCCCGAAGGTCTCGAGCACCAGGCCGCGGAAGTACTGCGCCCCCGCGTCGCGGTCCGTCCGCTCGTGCCACGCCAGGCTCATCGAGAAGTTCACGTCGGGGAACGGCAGCACGAGCGCACGCAGCGGGAGGAGCTCCGCGATCGCGGTCGCGAAGCGCTCGGGGAGCGTACCGATGCAATCGCTGTGGGCGACCGCGATCGCGACGGCGTGGAAGTGCGGCACGATGATCGCGACGTTGCGGGTGATGCCGAGCCGCGCGAAGTGGGCCTTGGCCAGGCGCGCGCCGATGCCGTCCTCGCCGACGACGCGGACGTCGACGAACGGCAGGCGGCTGAATTGCTCGAGGCTGATGCGCCGCCCGAGCTCGGGGTGATCGCGGCGCGCGACGACGATCGCCGCCTCGTCCCAGAGCCGCGTCTTGTGCACGCCCGGCTGGACCAGCGCCTCGGGGACGACGGCGGCGTCGACCTCGGCCGAGGCCATGCCGCCCATCGCGATCAGGCGCTCGGGCGTGATGATCCGGAGCTGCGCCCGCGGCATCGCCCGGCGGAAGCGCTCGACCAACCGCGGCAGATCCGAGAGCTCGTAGCTGTCCGTCAGCGACAGCGTGAACGTGCGCGTGCTCGCGGTCGGCTCGAAGCCCTGCGGCGCGACGATTCCCGCGAGCCCACCGAGCGCGCCGTCGAGCGCTGCCCGCAGCTCGCGGGCCCGCGGCGTCGCGGTCAGGCCCCGACCGTTGCGGACCACCAGCGGGTCGCCCAGCAGCGACCGCAGCCGCGCCAGCGCGTTGCTCACGGCGGATTGCGTGACGTGCAGTCGCTTCGCCGCCGCCGTCGCGCTGCCCTCGTCGAGCACGGCCCGCAGCACCACGAACAGGTTGAGGTCGAGCCCCCCGGCCTCGCCGAGGACGTCGTCCAGGAATCCCTGCTGCGTGTGCACCTCGCCCGCGACCGATTCCGCGGCGGCGAGCCCGGGCGTGCCCGCGACTCCCTGGTGCGCTGGTGCCTCGGCATCGCCCGCAACACCGCGATCGACGGCGTCCGCGGCGAGCAGCGGCACCACCGTCGCCGCGTCGTCCAGGCGATCGAGCCCGCGGGCCCTCACCCCGAGTCGGAGTGGATGGACGCCGAGCGCGGGCACGACGAGCGCCGACGCCTCCGCGCCGCGATCGCGACGCTGCCCCCGGGCGCGCGCGAGGTCGTCACGCTGCACCGACTCGACGGCCTGTCGATGGCCGAGATCGCCGCGCAGCTCGGGCTGCGTCCCGGCACCGTTCGCGTCCGGGCGCACCGCGGGGCGGCGGCGTTGGCCCGCGCGCTCGGGCACTCTAGCCGCCGACGCGCGCCGTGACATCGCGCCCCACTGCGCGCACGGGCACGGGACATCCGCGGCGCCGCGTACCCGATCGCGTGCAGTCGCGCCGTCGCCATCGAGCACGCGGGTTGCATCGCCGCGTGCCTCGCATGTCCACCGCTGCACCCCGACCGTCGCCCGCCTCCGCGTCCCCTTCCACCGAGATCCGCGGCGCTGGCGGTGAGCTCCACCAGCGCTGCGGCGGATCCCACCCCGCGCTGACGACCAACCAGGGGACGCCGGTCGCCGACGACCAGAACTCGCTGCGCCCCTCGCCGCGGGGCCCAGGGCTGCTCGAGGACTTCATCCTCCGCGAGAAGATCACCCACTTCGATCACGAGCGCATCCCGGAGCGCATCGTCCACGCCCGGGGATCCGGCGCCCACGGCACGTTCACCCTGACCAAGTCGCTCGCGAAGTACACGCGCGCCGCGGTGCTCACCGAGGTCGGCAAGACGACGCCGGTGTTCGCCCGGTTCTCCACGGTGGCCGGCGGCGCCGGCTCCGTCGACACCCCCCGCGACATCCGCGGCTTCGCCGTGAAGTTCTACACGACGCAGGGCAACTGGGATCTGGTCGGCAACAACGTGCCGGTGTTCTTCATCCAAGACGCGATCAAGTTCCCGGATCTGATCCACGCGGTGAAGATGGAGCCCGACCGCGGCTTTCCCCAGGCCGCGAGCGCCCACGACACC
>LNFM01005054.1_pt1 | contig 23365 bp, 22 predicted proteins | sample 596031 | NCBI WGS metagenome assembly LNFM01 (sample SAMN04254537, study PRJNA301005) | activated carbon metagenome | isolation source: dual media filters at the Ann Arbor, Michigan drinking water treatment plant | place: USA: Ann Arbor | reverse complement strand
GGCATGTTCTTGTGCAGGATGCCGAGCCCCCCTTCCTGGGCAATCGCGATGGCCAGCCGGGACTCGGTGACCGTGTCCATGGCGGCGGACAGCAGGGGGATGTTGAGCTGGATGCTGCGGGTGAGGCGGGTGTGGAGGCTGACGTCCTTGGGGAGGACCTCCGAATGCGCCGGGACGAGCAGGACGTCGTCGAAGGTCAGCGCCTTCTGGATCACTTGCATGTTTCTGATCCTTCACGCAAAAAGCTATTATACAGAAACGACTTTCCGAGCGGAACGACGCGCGTCACAGCGCTGTCGTCCGGTCAGGCCCGATGGAATCCCGACACCGAAACCCCGATTCAACGCCTCGCGCGTTCAAGCGTTACTCCCTGGCGACACTGCTGTGCGCTGGCATATTGCTAGCTTCGACAGGGACTTGCGCTGACGCCTCCGCGGAAGCGGCGGAGGCAGCGTTGGCTGAAGCCGAAGTCGCCGTGGCCAAGGCCCGCGTGCGCGGCGCCCTGTGGTCAACCGCCTGGAGCGCATTGCTGGAAGCACGCCGTACCCGGAATTCGCAGGACTACGCAGTATCGATGCGCTGGAGCGCGCGCACCGCAGAACTCGCCGGCCTGGGAATCACCCAGGCGGAACACGAAGCGCAAGCCCCTCAAGGGGTCCGCGCCGGCAACACCGGAGGAAATCCATGACACCACGTCTCATCGCCGTCCAGATCGCCACCGCCCTGCTGCTGTGCAGCGCGGGGCAGGCGTTTGCCATCTGCAAGTGGAAAGACGCGAACGGACGCACGCAATACTCCGACGCGCCGCCGCCTGGCGTTCAATGCGAAGGTACGATCAAGGCCCCGCCGCCGGCGAGCTCGGGTGCTGCGCCCGCCGCCCCGCAGAGCTACCAGGAAAAGGAAATGGAGTTTCGCAAGCGCCGCGTGGAAAAGCAGGAAGCGGAAAAGAAGGCGCTCGAGGACAAGCAGAACGACGATGCCAAGCGTCAGAACTGCGAGAACGCCCGCAACCGCGCAGCCGGCCTTGCGGCCGGCGGTCGCGTCGCACGCTTTGACGCGAACGGCCAGCGTTACTACCTAGGCGAGGAAGAGTTGGCGAAGGAGCTGGCCGAAGCCAAGAGGCAGGCCGAGCAGGCGTGCAAGTAGCCTACCTGGCGCGTGCGCGACGGCGCCGCGCCTCTTTCGGATCCGCCGTCAGCGGCCGGTAGATCTCGATCCGGTCGTCGGCGCGCACGGTCGCATCCAGGCTGGCGCGGCGGTTCCAGATGCCGACCTTGAGTTGGGTCGGATCAATTTCGGGATGGTCTGCGAACCACCCCGATCGCGCGATGGCCTCGCGCACGCTGGCCCCCTCGTTCAGCGCGACTCGCTTCGACCATTGCCGCTGCGGCAGCGCATAGACCACCTCGACTTCGATGGTGCCGGGTTCAGCGGGCACCGTAGATCTGTTCCGCACGCTTGACGAACGCTTCGATGAAAGTCGTCGCGATGTGCTCGAACACCGGCCCCACGAGCTTGCCCAGGATGTGGCTGGCGAATTCGTAGTTGAGCTGAAAGCCCACCTTGCAGGCGCGCTCGCCCAGCGGTTGAAAACTCCAGGTGCCGTCGAGGTGCCGAAACGGCCCCTCCACCAGCTTCATGTCGATGCGTGCCGGTCGCACCTTGGCGTTCTCGGTGGAGAAGCGCTTCTTCACGCCGTGGTAGTCGATCAGGATGGCAGCGCGGGTACGCTGCTCGTCCCGCGCTTCCACCGTAGTGCCGCCGCACCACGGCAGGAACTCCGGATACGCTTCGATCGCATCCACCAGCGCGAACATTTCTTCCGGGGTGTAGTTCACCAGCACCGAGCGTTCGACTCGAATCACGCGACTTCGTCTTCCGTGTGGAGTGCGGTACCGGGTGGTACGCGCCATCGGGTTGGTAGAATAGCGAATTGAAGTTGACCCGGCACGGCCGCAATGAGCATCGCCCAGAACAAGAAGGCCTTTCACGACTATTTCATCGAAGAGCGCTTCGAAGCCGGTCTCGCGCTCCAGGGCTGGGAAGTGAAATCGATGCGCGCCGGTCGCGTGCAGTTGCAGGAAGCCTACGTGATCGTGAAGGGTGCCGAATTGTTCCTGCTCGGGGCGCACGTGAGCCCCCTATCGACCGTTTCGACCCATGTCGAAGCCGACCCGACGCGCACCCGCAAGCTGCTCATGCACGCCGAGGAGATCGGCAAGCTGATCGGTCAGGTGGAGCGGGCAGGCTATACGTTGGTGCCGCTCGATCTACATCTGAAGAAGGGCAAGATCAAGCTCGAGATCGGGCTGGCAAAAGGCAAGAAGCAGCATGACAAGCGAGAGGTCGAGAAAGACCGCGAGTGGCAGCGGGAGCAACAGCGACTGATGCGCAACAAGCGCTAGCTTGCCCCCACCCCAACCCTCCCCCATCGGGGATGGGGGAGGGAGTGCGAGCGTTCGCGGCCGTGCCTCAATCGGAGGCACTCCTTCCCCCATCTTCGATGGGGGAAGGCTGGGATGGGGGCGAGCATCACCCCGCTCTCACCGCTTCCCGAACAACCCCCGCAACGCATCCTGCAAGTCGGCCGGCACCACAACGACCTTGGCATTGTTCGAGGTCGCCATCTTCTCCATCGCGGCGATGTACTTCTCGCCCAGCAGAAAAAGCATCGGCGCATCGCGATCCTGCACCGCGGCCGTCACCTTCTGGATCGCCTGACCCGCGGAATCGGCCAGGGTCACCTGCGCTTCGGCATCGCGCCGAGCACTTTCCAATCGGCCTTCGGACTCCAGGATCATCGCCGTCTTCTCGCCCTCGGCCTTGGTCACGGCCGCCTTCCGCTCCCGCTCCGCGCTCGCCTGCAGCTCCATCGCCCGCTGCATGGACTCGGACGGCTTGATGTCCTGGATCTCCACCGACTTGACCGTTAGCCCCCAGTCGATCGCCTCATCGGCAATGCTCTCCTTCAAGCGTGCCTTGATCTGGTCACGCGACGAGAGGGCCGAATCCAGCTCCATCTCGCCCACGATCGAACGCAAAGTGGTCTGGACGAGCTGGCGGATCGCCTCGGAGAAATCGGTCACGCCGTACACCGCCTTGACCGTATCGGTGACCTTGATGAACGCGAGCGCGTTGGTGAGGATCACCGCGTTGTCGCGCGTGATCACTTCCTGCTGCTCGATGTCGAGGATGATGTCCTTGGTGACGACCTTGTAGGCGACGCGGTCGATGTAGGGAATGATGATGTGCAGGCCGGGCTCGAGCGTCTTCTGGTACTTGCCCAGGCGCTCCACCACCCATTCCATGCCCTGCTCCACCACTCTCACGCCCTTGGCGATGGTGATGGCCGCGAAGATGAACAACGCGATGACGACGACGGTGACGGCTGTCATGAGCTCCCCCGGATGACGACTGACGGCTACGGCCGGGCGACGCGCACGATGTGACCTTCCACGGCCAGAACCCTCGCGCGATCGCCCACGTTCAATTCCTCGTCGGACCGGCACTCCCATGTGTCGGCCCCGAGGATCGGCTTCTGGAACTTGATGCGGCCCATCTGGAACGGCACCGTGCGCTCGGTCACGAGGCCGACCTCACCGACCAGCTGGCCGGTGGACATGCCCACCTTGGTCTTGAACACGCTGGTCTTGAAGACCTTGAACCAGAGCCAGACGAAGACCAGCGAGGCAACGGTCCACAGGAACACCTGCGCTGCCACCGACATCGTCGGAACGAGCGCCAGGCAGACGCCGGTGATAAGCGCACCCAGGCCGAACCAGATCACGAAGAACGCCGGAATGGCGAGCTCGGCGACCACGAGCACCAGACCGAGCACTACCCAATGCCACCAGACTATCTCCATCGCCATCACCCCTGAAGGCGGGACCATCCCGCCGCGATTAGAGCATGGACCTGCGAATTAGTGCCAGGCAGCTTCAGCCGTAGCGCAATCCCATCGCCTCGCGTACTTCGCGCATGGTCTCCGAGGCGAGCTTGCGGGCACGTTCGCAACCGTCGGCGATGATGTTGCGCACCAGCGTCGGGTCTTCGACGTACATTTCTGCGCGCTCGCGCATCGGCTTCTGCTCTTCGAGCACGGCGTCGATGACCGGTTGCTTGCATTCGAGACAGGCGATGCTGCCGCTGCGACAGCCCTGCTGCACCCATTCCTTGGTCTTGTCGTTCGAATACACCTGGTGCAGCTGCCACACCGGGCATTTCTCCGGATCCCCCGGATCGGTGCGGCGCACACGCGCCGGGTCGGTCGGCATGGTGCGGATCTTCCGGGTCACGCTGTCGGCATCTTCGCGCAGCGTGATGGTGTTGTTGTAGGACTTCGACATCTTCTGGCCATTGAGGCCGGGCATCTTCGAAGCCTCGGTGAGCAACGCCTGCGGCTCGGACAGGATCATCTTGCCGCCGCCCTCGATGAAGCCGAACAGCCGCTCACGATCACCGATCGAGAGGTTCTGCGCCTCTTCGATCAGCGCGCGCGCGGCGGCGAGGGCCTCCTCGTTCCCCTGTTCCTGGAATTTCTTGCGCAGTTCCACGTAAAGCTTGCTGCGCTTGGACCCGAGCTTCTTGATCGCGGCCTCGGCCTTTTCCTGGAATCCGGGTTCTCGACCAAAGATGTGATTGAAGCGGCGCGCGATCTCGCGGGTGAATTCGATGTGCGGCACCTGGTCCTCGCCCACCGGTACCAGATTGGCGCGGTAGATGAGGATGTCGGCGCTCTGCAGCAACGGATACCCGAGGAAACCGTAGGTCGAGAGGTCCTTCTCGACCAGCTTCTCCTGCTGATCCTTGTAGGTCGGCACGCGCTCGAGCCAGCCGAGCGGCGTGATCATCGACAACAGCAGGTGCAGCTCCGCATGCTCGGGAAGCTGCGACTGGATGAAGAGTGTGGCTTGCGCCGGATCGACGCCGGCCGCGAGCCAGTCGATCACCATGTCCCACACGTTCGCCTCGATCACCTCGGGGGAGTCGTAGTGGGTGGTGAGCGCGTGCCAGTCGGCCACGAAGAACAGGCACTCGTACTCGTTCTGCAATTGCACCCAGTTCTTGAGCACGCCGTGATAGTGGCCCAGGTGCAGGCTGCCCGTGGGGCGCATCCCCGACAGTACGCGATCGACGAACATGTGGCTTTCCCGAATTCGAATGCGTGAAGTTACGACCGTGGCGCGCCGCTCATGCTACAGGCGCCAGACCGAATATGCCCGGATCACCCTTGCCGACGCGCGTCACCACCGGCACCTCGCCGGTCAGATCGACCACCGTCGTGGGCTCGACCCCGCAGGACCCCGAATCGAGGATCAGGTCCACGCGGCGTTCCAGTCGCGCCCGGATTTCGGCGGCATCGTTGAGCGGCAGCGCGTCTTCGGGCAGCACCATGGTGGCGGATATCAGCGGCTCGTCGAGCGCTGCCAGCAGCGCCTGCGCCACCGGGTGATCCGGAATTCGCAAGCCGATGGTGGCGCGTTTGGGATGCTGCAACCGGCGCGGCACTTCGCGCGTGGCCTGGAGGATGAACGTGTAGCTGCCCGGCGTTGCGCTCTTCAGCAGGCGAAACTGACGATTGTCCACCCGAGCGTATTGCGAGATCTCGGACAGGTCGCGACACACCAGAGTCAGGTGATGCTGGTCGTCCACCTGCCGGATGTCCCGGATGCGCTGCACCGCCGCCTTGTCGCCGAGATGACAGCCCAGGGCATAACACGAGTCCGTCGGATAGACGATGACCGCGCCCGTGCGCACCTGCTCGGCCGCCTGTTCGATCAGCCGGCGCTGCGGATTCTGCGGGTGAACCGAGAAAAGCTGTGCCATGCCCGGGGGCGCTCTGGGTCGATGGGCAGGAACTCATCCGGCGATCCGACGGGATCGTGGTGCGCGAGGCACGGCAGGCGCGAACAGAGTCGGAAGCGGCACGAGGTCGGCGGCTGGAGGGGAAGCGGCGGATGATAGCAAATGGCACCCGAGACTTCCGAGTGACGAATCCGGCGGCGGCGCGCGCTCGTATTTCGCAGGATCGAGCGGAAGGAGCCCTCATGCAAACACGTGGATCTGGTTTGGTCCTGGCGGGAACACTGGCGGTGCTCGTGGCCACCGAGGCTGCGGGGGTCGATTGCTCTGCGCGGAGCGGCCCGCTGCGCACGGTTCTGCTGGAACTCTACACTTCGGAAGGCTGCTCGAGCTGCCCGCCGGCGGATCGGTGGCTGTCGGGTCTGCGGGCAGCCGGCATCGGCGCCGATGCGGCGATTCCGCTCGCCTTTCACGTGGACTACTGGAACAAGCTCGGCTGGCCCGACCGCTTCTCGCAACCCGCCTACAGCGAGCGCCAGCGCCTGTCGGCACAGCGCAATCGGCTCGACTTCGTCTACACGCCACAGTTCATCATCGACGGCAGGGACACCCGCTCGCCTGGCACCTACGACGCTCTGAAGCGGCAGATCGCGCAACCGGGCCGCGAGCGGGCGTCGATTGAGCTGTCGGCGAGCACCTCGACCAACCGTCTGGAGATAGCTGCTTCGGCAGGCCTCGCAACGGGCGAACGCAGCCGGGGCCCGGAACTGTTCGTGGCCGTCACCGAGGATGGGCTGTCCACGCAGGTAGCAGCCGGCGAAAACTCGGGCCGGCGCCTGCGCCACGACGCCGTGGTGCGCACCCTGCTGGGCCCCGTGGCAGTGACACCCGACGGCCGCACCAGACTGGAGCACAACCTCTCCATCGGCTCCGACTGGAACGCGAGCCAACTGTCGCTCATCGCCTTCGTCCAGGACCGCTCCACCGGTGAGGTGCTGCAGGCGCTCGCCCTGCCCGTCTGTCGCTGAACTGCCGGGCCTGTGAAACAATAACCCCACCATTCGACAAGAAAGTGGGGAGGAGATGGGCCGGATCGTGCGCGCCCCGGGAGATTTCCTGGCCGGCGTCATCTTCGTTGCGGTCGGTGTCGCGTCGCTCATCATCGGGCGCGGGTACCGGCTGGGCAGCCTGCTCAGCATGGGGCCGGGCTACTTTCCGCGGATCATCGGCGCGCTGTTCACGGCGCTCGGCCTCGCCGTTGCCATCGCCGCTCTGCGCAGCGACGGCGAACGCCTCGAGGCCTGGCGCCCGCGTCCGATCGTCCTGATCACGGCCTCGATCCTGGCCTTCGGGTTCTGCCTCGAGCGCTTTGGCCTGATTGCAGCATCGATGGTGATGCTGGTGATGGCGAGCTTTGCGCAACAGGGGCGCAAGGTACCCGAAGCCATCGGCCTTGCCGCACTGCTGACCCTGATCGCGTGGGTCGTGTTCGTGAAAGGCCTCGAGATGCCGCTGCTGGTCTGGCCCGAATTCGGCAGCGATAGGTGATGGACCTCCTCACCAATCTGGGGCTCGGCCTGCAGGTCGCGCTGACCGCCGACAACATCCTGTACTGCTTCGTGGGAGTCGCGCTGGGCACGCTGATCGGCGTGCTGCCCGGCATCGGTCCGGTGGCGACCATCTCGATGCTGCTGCCGATCACGTTCAAGCTCGAACCGACGTCGTCGCTCATCATGCTGGCCGGCATCTACTACGGCGCGCAGTATGGCGGCTCGACCACGGCGATTCTGGTGAACCTGCCAGGCGAAGCTTCGTCCGTGGTCACTTGCCTGGACGGCTACGCGATGGCGCGGAAGGGCCGGGCCGGTCACGCGCTCGCTGTCGCGGCGATCGGGTCGTTCATCGCCGGCTGCGTCGCGACCCTGGTGCTGGCGGGATTTGCCCCGCCGCTATCGGAACTCGCGCTCAAATTCGGTGCGCCCGAGTATTTCTCGCTGATGGTGCTGGGTCTGGTCGCGGCCGTGGTGCTCGCGCAAGGCTCGATACTGAAGGCACTCGCCATGATCGCCTTCGGCATCCTGCTGGGGCTCGTCGGCATGGACACCACCACCGGCGACCAGCGCTTCACGTTCGGCCTGCCGGAACTCTCGGACGGCATCGGCTTCGTCGTGGTGGCCATGGGGCTGTTCGGCTTCGGACCGATCATCGCCAATCTGGAAGCCGTCGGCGGCCGCGACATCTTCACCAAGGCGATCGGCAAGCTCTGGCCACCACGCGACGAGATGCGCCGCGCCTGGGGTGCCATCGCTCGCGGCACAGGTGTCGGATCGCTGCTCGGCATCCTGCCGGGCGGCGGGGCGGTACTCGGGTCGTTCGCCGCCTACATGCTCGAGAAGCGGATTGCCAAGGACCCGTCGCGCTTCGGCCAGGGCGCCATCGAAGGTGTGGCCGCGCCCGAGTCGGCCAACAACGCCGCGGCCCAGACCTCGTTCATTCCGATGCTGACGCTGGGTCTGCCCACCAATCCCGTGATGGCCCTGATGGTGGGCGCCATGATCATCCAGGGCATCCAGCCCGGCCCCATGGTGATCACGAAGCAACCGGAACTGTTCTGGGGCATCGTCGCCAGCATGTGGCTGGGCAACCTGTTTCTGGTGATCCTCAACCTGCCGCTGATCGGCCTCTGGGTGCGGTTGCTGTCGGTGAGCTACCGGCTCCTGTACCCCGCCATCCTCATCTTCTGCTGCATCGGCATCTACAGCCTGCAGTCGAGCGTGATGGACGTCTACATCGCCGCGGGCTTCGGCCTCCTGGGCTACATCTTCATCAAGTTGAAGTGCGAGCCGGCACCGCTGCTGATCGCCTTCGTGCTCGGCCCCATGATGGAGGACAATTTCCGTCGGGCCCTCACCATCGCCAAAGGCAACCCGGCGGTCTTCGTGAGCCGGCCGATCTCGGCGACGATCCTGGTGATCGCGGCGATCCTGCTGCTCATCGTGATCGCACCGTCGGTGCGCAAGCGGCGCGAAGAAGTGTTCAAGGAACCTTAACTGCTCATGGCCGCCTTCGATTGGGATTTCCCGTACGCCTCTCGCCGCATGCCGGTGCTTGCGGCCAACGTGGTCGCCACGTCGCAACCACTCGCCGCGCAGGCTGGCCTGCGCATGCTGCTGAAGGGTGGCAATGCGGTCGATGCCATCATCGCCACGGCGGCCGCGCTGACGGTGGTCGAACCGGTGATGAACGGCCTCGGCTCGGACGCATTCGCCCTCGTGTGGGACGGTCAGCGGTTGCGCGGCCTGAACGCATCCGGGCGTGCCCCCACCGCCTGGAAGCCCGATCGTTTCGCCGGCCGCGGTTCGATGCCCGTGAAGGGTTGGGACACTGTCACCGTTCCAGGTGCTGTGTCCGCCTGGGCAGCATTGTGGAAGGCACACGGCAAGCTCCCTTTCGAAGAGCTGCTGGCACCCGCCATCGAATACGCGCAGGATGGTTATCTCGTGTCGCCCACCATCGCGCGCCAATGGCAAGGGCAAGTGGGTGCGTTTCGCGATCAGCCGGGCTTCGCCGACGCGTTCACGCGCGGTGGCCGTGCGCCACAAGCCGGCGAGCGTTTCAGCTTTCCGGATCAGGCCGCCACCTTGCGCGAAATCGCGAGCAGCACCGGCGAGTCGTTCTATCGCGGGCGGCTGGCGCGCGCCATGGTGGACTTCAGTGATGCCACGGCAGGCAGTTTCACGCTCGGGGATCTGGCTGCTCACTCGGCCGATTGGGTGGAGCCGATCGCGCAGGCCTACCGCGACTACACGCTGCACGAGATTCCGCCGAACGGCCAGGGCATAGCGGCACTGATCGCGCTCGGCCTGCTCAAGCATTTCGACCTCGCGTCGACACCGGTGGACTCGGCCGCGAGTGTGCATCTGCAAGTGGAAGCGATGAAGCTCGGCTTTGCCGACACCTATGCCCACGTGGCTGATCCGGCTGCAATGCAGGTGAGCGCGGCACAGATGCTGGACCCGACCTATCTCGCACAACGGGCCCGGTCGATCGATCCATCGCGCGCCCAGGATTTCGGGCCGGGCGTCCCGCCGCAGTCGGGCACCGTCTACCTCACGGCTGCCGACAAGGACGGGATGATGGTGTCCTACATCCAGTCCAATTACATGGGGTTCGGTTCCGGCGTGGTCGTGCAAGGTACCGGCATCAGCCTGCAGAACCGCGGCGCCTGCTTCACCCTGGAACCGGGCCACCCGAACGAGGTCGGACCGCACAAGCGGCCGTTCCACACCATCATCCCGGCATTCGTGACCCGTGCGGGCGTTCCGGTCATGAGTTTCGGTGTCATGGGCGGCGACATGCAGGCGCAAGGTCACCTGCAGATGCTGGTGCGCCTTGCCGACTACCACCAGAACCCGCAGGCGGCCGCCGACGCACCGCGCTGGAAGGTGTCGAAGGATGGCTCACTGCAGGTGGAACAGGCGATGCCCGTGGAAACCGTGCACGGGCTCGAAGCGCTCGGGCATCGCGTGGTGGTGATGCCGTGCGACAGCCTCGACTTCGGCTCGGCCCAGTTGATCCACCGCCTCGAAGGTGGCTACCTCGCCGCCTCCGAACCGCGTCGCGACGGTCAGGCCGTGGGCTTCTGATCCTCTGCCGTCGCCGCGGCCTTCTGCGCTTCGAGCGATTTCGCGCGGATCGCCGACAGGGTGGTGCGCGTGGTGATGACGTCCGGATCGATTCGCAGTTCGATCACCGCGGGTTTGTTCGCCGCGATCGCGCGCTGGAACGCCGGCACGAACTCGGCGTTGGTGGTGACCGTTTCACCGTGGGCTCCGTAGGCGCGGGCGAGCGCGGCGAAATCGGGATTGCGCAGCTCGGTGCCATGCACGCGATCGGGGAAGTCGCGTTCCTGGTGCATGCGGATGGTGCCGTACATGCCGTTGTTCACGACGAAGATGACGACGGGCAAATCGTACTGAACGGCGGTGGCGAGCTCCTGCCCGTTCATCATGTAGTCGCCATCGCCTGCGAACACGACGACGGTGCGACCCGGATAGGTCGCCTTCGCCGCGATGCCCGCGGGCACGCCGTACCCCATGGCGCCGTTGGTCGGCGCGAGCTGGGTGCGATAGGTCTTGTACTGGAAGAAGCGATGCACCCAGCCGCTGAAGTTGCCGGCACCATTCGCCACGATCGCGTCCTCGGGAAGCGTCTGGGACAGCCAGGTCACCACTTCGCTCATGTTGAGGGTGCCGGGCATCGCGACGGGTGCCACGTTGTTGACGTAGTCGGCGCGTGCGGCGCGCGTCCACGCTTCCCAGTTCTGCGTTTCCACCGGGCCGAGGATCGCCGACCATTCCGCGAACTCCGGCATGCCGGAGTTGATGTAGAGATCGGCCTGGTACACGCGACCCAGTTCTTCGATGCCCGGATGGATGTGGATACGCCGTTGCTCGGAATGAGGGAGTTCGAACAGCGAGTAACCGCCGCTCGTCATCTCACCCAACCGCGCACCGGCCACGATCAGCAGATCGGCCTGCTTCACGCGCTGTTGCAACGCCGGGGCGATGCCGATGCCGATCTCGCCGACGTAGAGATCATGGCGGTTGTCGAAGAGATCCTGCCGTCGGAAGGTGCACGCGACCGGCAGGAGGTTGCGCTCGGCGAAGCGCTGGACCTGCTTGCACGCATCCGCCGTCCAACCGCCTCCGCCCAGGATCAGCAGCGGCTTGGTACCCGCGATCAGCATGTTGCGGATCTGCGCCATATCGCGCGAGCCGGGGTTCGCGGCGATGCGCCGGTACGGGAACGCCACGGGTGCCGCGACTTCGCTCATCAGCATGTCTTCGGGCAACGCCAGCACCACCGGACCGGGACGACCCGACACCGCCAGATGGAATGCGTGACTCACCATTTCCGGAATGCGCTCGGCGCGATCGATCTGCGCGACCCACTTCACCATGGAACCGAACATGCGGCGATAGTCCACTTCCTGGAACGCTTCGCGCTCGACCACGTCGCCGCCGATCTGGCCGACGAACAGGATCATCGGGGTCGAGTCCTGCTGAGCCGTGTGCACGCCGATCGCGGCGTTGGTGGCACCGGGCCCGCGGGTCACGAAGCAGATGCCGGGCTTGCCGGTCAGCTTGCCGTAGGCTTCCGCCATGAACGCGGCGCCGCCTTCCTGCCGGCAGACGATCAGTTCGAGCTGGTCGCGCACGTCGTAGAGCGCGTCGAGCACAGCAAGGTAGCTCTCGCCGGGGACACAGAAGGCACGATCGACGCCATGGGTGACCAATGCATCGACGAGGAGCTTGCCGCCGCGGGCGGCACCGGATGTTGCGGTCATGGAGGAGATCCCCGAAAAGCTTGTTGGAAGCCCACCGGCGGCGGGCGCGCGGAATTATAGGGGGCCTCGGCAAGGGAGCATGCCGCTATAATCCGCACCCGTCGCGTCGGTGCCGACCTCGAGCCCACGACGACACCGAAAAGACCGGGGACTGGGGAGGGGAATCGAGATGATCTGGTCGCAAGTGTACGACCCGCTGGGCAGCGCCATACTTTCGACGCTGTGCGCAGCGATACCGATCGTGGTCCTGCTTGGCGGGCTCGCGTTCTTCCGCCTCTCGGCGCACGTGGCAGCATTCGCGGGGCTGATTGCCGCCTTGCTGGTGGCCGTAGTGGTCTACGGCATGCCGGCTTCCATGGCGGGCATGTCGGCTGTCAACGGTGCGCTGTTCGGCCTGCTGCCCATCGGCTGGATCGTGCTCAATATCATCTTTCTGTACCAGCTCACCAAGGACAAGGGCTACTTCAAGGTCCTGCAGGACAGCATCGCCAACATCACCGACGATCGCCGCCTGCAGCTGCTGCTGATCGCCTTCGCGTTCGGCGCGTTCTTCGAGGGTGCGGCGGGATTCGGCACACCGGTGGCGGTGACGGGCGCCATCCTGATCGGGCTGGGGTTCTCGCCGCTGGCAGCATCCGGGCTCTCGCTGATCGCGAACACGGCACCCGTGGCCTACGGCGCCTTGGGTACCCCGATCATCACGCTGGCAAAGGTGACCGGGCTCGACGAAATGGCACTTTCAGCGATGGTCGGCCGGCAACTGCCGTTCTTCTCGTTGCTGGTGCCGTTCTGGCTGATCTGGGCGTTCGCCGGATGGAAGGGCGTGAAGGGCATCTGGCCTGCCATTCTCGTGACGGGCGTCAGCTTCGCGATTCCGCAGTACCTCATCTCCAATTTCCACGGCCCGATGCTGGTGGACGTGGGCGCCGCGATGGTGTCGATGGCATGCCTGACGATGTTCCTCAAGGTGTGGAAACCGAAGGACGTCTGGCACACCACGAAGCTGAAGGGTCACGAATCCGACGGCGGCGAGGAAGCGCAACCGACCGCGTTCACCAAGCACGACTCCGGTCTGGTGCTGCGTGCGTGGATTCCGTGGTTCATCCTGACGGTGTTCGTGTTCGCGTGGGGATTCCCGACGGTCAAGGATTTCCTGAACGGCGTGTCGCAGGAGAAACGCGTCGTGGTCGTCGACGGCAAGGAGAAAACCGAGCAAGTGCCTTACGCCTGGAAGGGCGTCACCAAGCTCGACTTTCCGCTGAACGGACTGAACGAACTGATCGAGAAGGTGCCGCCGGTGGTCGCCAAGCCGATCAAGGAGAAGGCGGTCTATACCCTCAACTGGCTCTCGGCCACGGGTAGCGGCATCTTCCTGGCGGCCATCCTCGCCGGGCTGTTCATGGGGTACTCGCTCGGAGCCTTGTTCAAGAAGTACTGGGACACGATCGTCCTCGTGCGCTATTCGCTGATGACGATCTCGGCGATGCTGGCACTGGGCTTCGTGACGCGCTACTCGGGGACGGATGCGACCCTGGGCCTCGCCTTCGCCCACACCGGCGTGCTCTACCCCTTCTTCGGCACCATGCTGGGCTGGCTCGGCGTGGCGTTGACGGGCTCGGATACGGCATCGAACGTGCTGTTCGGCGGCCTGCAGCGGGTCACCGCCGAGCAGTTGAACCTGAGCCCCGAACTGATGGCAGCGGCCAACAGTTCCGGCGGCGTAATGGGCAAGATGATCGATGCGCAGAGCATCGTGGTGGCCTCCACTGCGACACGCTGGTACGGACACGAAGGCGACATCCTGCGCTATGTGTTCTGGCACAGCATCGTGCTGGCGGCGCTGGTCGGTGTCGTGGTGACGCTGCAGGCATATGTGCCGCCGTTCACGGAAATGGTCGTGCACGGCGTGGCGTCCGCAACGACGCACTAGAACCGTAACTCAAGAACAGCGCAAAGCGCGGAGGACGCGGGAGACGCGGTGCAAGGCGACTCCCAAGCCCGCGTGGCCCTGGGGTTTACTCCGCGTCCCCCGCGTCCTCCGCGTTGAGAGCTTCATTCAATTCGGTACGACAAACAAAAAGCCCACCGATTGGTGGGCTTTTTCTCGAACTGAGGTCGATCAGCCTTCGGCTTCAGCCGCAGCCTTCATCGACAGGCGCAGGCGACCCTTCTCGTCGGCCTCCAGCACCTTCACGCGCACGGCCTGGCCTTCCTTGAGATGATCGGCCACGCTGGCGACACGCTCGTTGGCGATCTGCGAGATGTGCAGCAGGCCGTCCTTGCCCGGCAGCACACTCACGATGGCACCGAAGTCGAGCAGCTTCAGCACGACGCCGTCGTACACACGACCGACTTCGACTTCCGCCGTGATCTCCTCGATGCGCTTGCGTGCGGCCTCACCGCCTTCGGAAGACACAGATGCGATCGTGACGGTGCCATCGTCCTGGATATCGATGGTCGTTCCCGTCTCTTCGGTCAGAGCGCGGATGACCGCACCGCCCTTGCCGATCACGTCGCGGATCTTCTCGGGCTTTATCTTGAGCGTGATCATGCGCGGCGCGAAGGTGGAGATCTCCTGGCGCGGCGTCGCGAGCGCATTCTTCATGAAGCCCAGGATGTGGAGCCGCCCTTCGCGCGCCTGGCTGAGCGCCACGTGCATGATCTCCTTGGTGATGCCCTGGATCTTGATGTCCATCTGCAGCGCGGTGATACCGTTCTCGGTACCGGCCACCTTGAAGTCCATGTCGCCCAGGTGATCCTCGTCACCGAGGATATCGGACAGCACGGCAAAGCGATTGCCTTCCTTGATGAGCCCCATCGCGACACCAGCCACGTGATCCTTGAGCGGCACGCCGGCGTCCATCATGGCGAGACTGCCGCCGCAGACCGAGGCCATGGAACTGGAACCGTTCGATTCGGTGACTTCCGACACCACGCGAAACGAGTAACCGAACTCTTCCGGTGTCGGCAACACTGCGATGAGCGAGCGCTTCGCGAGGCGGCCGTGGCCGATCTCGCGGCGCTTGGGCGTGCCGACGCGGCCGGTTTCACCGGTTGCGTACGGCGGCATGCTGTAATGGAGCATGAAGCGGTCGCGGTACTCGCCCTGTAGCGCGTCGATGATCTGTTCGTCGCGGGCGGTACCGAGGGTCGCCACCACCAGCGCCTGCGTCTCGCCGCGGGTGAAAAGCGCCGAGCCATGGGCACGCGGCAGCACGCCGGTGCGGATTGTGATCGGGCGTATGGTGCGGGTGTCGCGACCGTCGATGCGCGGTTCGCCATCGAGGATCTGGGTACGGACGATCTTCGCTTCGAGGTCACTGAACAGGTTCTTGACCGTACGGTCATCCGCCGGCGTCGCTGCGTTCGTTACCAATTCGCCCACGACGCGGCCACGCAACTCATCCACCTTGTGTGAGCGGCTCTGCTTCTGCTTGATGCGATAGGCATCGCGCAGATCGGCTTCGACGATGGCAGAGACGCGGCTCACGAGGGCTTCGTCACGAGCAGGCGGCTGCCAGTCCCACAGCGGCTTGCCGGCTTCATCGACCAACTCGTTGATCATGTTGATCACGGCCTGCATCTGCTGGTGGCCGAACACCACGGAACCCAGCATGACGTCCTCGGAGAGCTCCTGGGCTTCCGATTCGACCATCAGTACCGCTTGCGCCGTGCCGGCGACGACCAGGTTGAGCTTGGATGTCTTGAGCTCGGTCGCGGTCGGATTGAGGATGTACTGGCCGTCCTGATAACCCACGCGAGCGGCGCCGATGGGGCCGTTGAACGGGATGCCGGAAAGTGCCAGCGCGGCGGAAGCACCGATCAGGGCGCAGATGTCGGAATCCACTTCCGGATTCGACGACATCACCGTCGCTATCACCTGCACTTCGTTGTAGAAGCCGTCGGGAAACAGCGGCCGGATCGGACGGTCGATGAGGCGCGAGGTGAGCGTTTCTTTCTCCGACGGGCGGCCTTCACGCTTGAAGAAGCCGCCGGGGATCTTGCCCGCGGCGTAGGTGCGCTCCTGGTAGTCGACGGTCAGGGGAAAGAAATCCTGACCCGGGGCGGCGTCCTTCTTGCCGACGACGGTCACGAGGACGACGGTGTCGTCCATGTTGACCATCACGGCGCCGGAGGCCTGCCGCGCGATCTCGCCGGTCTCGAGCGTGAGCTGATGCCGGCCGTACTGGATGGTTTTCCTGACGAGATTCAAGGGGAGGATCCTTCGTGGAGGCGGACACCCAAACACGACGGCCGCATTTCGCGGCCGTGTGCTCTCGTCGGGAGATGACGCTGCGCTACTCGCAGGGGCGTCCAGGTTGGACGGTGATGACGGTCGTCCACGGAAGTTGCGGACGAACTCAGAATCAAGGGCGAGTTACTTGCGCAGGCCGAGCCGGTCGATCAACTTGCGGTAGCCGGCGGTATCGCGGGAACGCAGGTAATCGAGCAGCTTGCGGCGACGGCTGACCATCCGCAGCAGACCCCGGCGCGAATGGTGATCCTTGAGGTGCGACTTGAAGTGGTCGGTGAGACCATTGATGCGTGCCGTGAGCAGCGCGATCTGCACTTCGGGCGAGCCGGTATCGGCCTTGGCGCGCTGATAGTCGCTCACGATCTGCGCTTTTTGCGTGACGGGCAGAGCCATTTCGGCAATTTCTCCTTTTCGAAAGGCGGGCATTGTACTCTGCGACCGCCTGCAATCCAAGTCGATTGAGAGGCTTAAACCAAGGGCATCCACTCTACGAGCCAAAGGCTGCCTGCCGGGGAGCACAGGCTCCCTGACCTCAATCCGGCGGGTGGGCTAAAAGCGATGATCGGCCTTGGCCGCGGCCTGTCCGGTGGCCATCAGGCGTACCGGCACCAGGCGGCCATCGGCGGTCACTTCGGCAACCCCCAGGAATTGGCCGGAGCGCTCGTAGATCTTTGATTTTCCAACGGACTGACCCACGGGAGCACCAGTGCGCCGGCCATGGAGCAGGTCTGCGACAGTACTGTCGTCCAACTCCAGGCGCGGCAGGCCGTACAGCATCGTGTCCGGTGGCAGCAGTGCAGCGAGCCGCTGTACGTCGGTCAGGGTCTCCAGCGTGTCATAGCGCACGGCCATCTGCTCCGTCAGGGGCCCGGAAGCCACGCGCCGCAACTCTGCGAGATGGGCACCGCATCCGATCGACCGGCCAATGTCTTCGGCGAGCGAACGAATGTACGTGCCGCCGCCGCAAGTCACCGCGAAGCGCAGCCGATCCGGCGCCTCGAACGCCAGCCGCAGCTGTTCGATTCGCACCTGCCTCGGTTTCGCGGAGACAGCCGCACCTTCACGGGCATAGGCGTAGAGCGGCCGTCCGTCGACCTTGATCGCGCTGTAGTTGGGCGGCGTCTGCGTGATCTCGCCGGTGAACCGGTGGCACAGCCCGGCGACGTCGATCGCACCGGCGTCCACCCTGTGGCGCTCGGTCACTGCACCTTCGGCATCGCCCGTGGTCGTCGTCACTCCGAGCTGGATGACACCCGTGTAAGTCTTGTCGCCTTCGAGCAGTGCGGAAGAAAACTTGGCAGCTTCACCGAACACGATCGCGAGCAGGCCGGAGGCCATCGGATCGAGTGTGCCGCCGTGCCCTGCCTTCGCCGCGTTGTACAGACGCTTCACGCGCTGCAGCACCGCATTCGACGTGGGGCCGGCGGGCTTGTCGACCAGCAGCAATCCGTCCACCCGGCGAGGCGGCACACGCTCGGCCATGGGCCGCGTCTTCAGCCTGCGCCGGGCCGCCCCAAGCGGGCTGGCCCCCTCGGGGGGAAGGGCCGCAGGCCCATCGGGGGGGGCGTCACCTTCAGCCTGCGCCGGGCCGCCCCAAGCGGGCTGGCCCCCTCGGGGGGAAGGGCCGTGAGGCCCATCGGGGGGGGCGTCACCTTCAGCCTGCGCCGGGCCGCCCCAAGCGGGCTGGCCCCCTCGGGGGGAAGCCCATCGGTGGGGAGGTCATGCTAGTCGGGCTCGTGCCGATCGGAGGCCACGGCCTCGTCGATCAAACGCGAGAGCCTCGACCCGCGTTCGACGGATTCGTCGTACTCGAAATGCAGCTGCGGCACGGTACGCGTCTTCAACGCGTGTGCCAGTTGCGAGCGCAGGAAGCCGGCCGCATGGTCCAGCGCAATCTTCGTATGCTTGCGCGCGCCTTCGTCGCCCAATGTGGTGTAGAACACCTTCGCATGAGATTGATCGGGACTCAGCTCGACACCCGTCAACGTGATCATGCCGACACGCTGGTCCTTCAACTCCAACCGGACGATCTGCGCGAGATCGCGCTGGATCTGTTCGGCGAGCCGCGAAGCCCTGGGTCCCGAGCGTGCCATCGAAACGGGCGAAGGCCGTATCGCCCTACAACGTGCGCGCGACCTCGACCACTTCGTAGGTCTCGATCTGGTCGCCGACGCGGACATCGTCGAAATTCTTGATCGACAGACCGCACTCGAACCCTGCCTTGACTTCGCGCACGTCATCCTTGAAGCGCTTCAGCGAATCGAGCTCGCCGGTGTGGATCACAACGTTGTCGCGCAGGATGCGAACCAGCGAGCTGCGCCGCGCCAGGCCTTCGAGCACGTAGCAACCGGCGACGGTACCGACCTTCGAGATCTTGAAGACCTGGCGCACGTCGATGAGGCCGGTGATGTTCTCCTTGCGCTCGGGAACGAGCATGCCGGAGAGGGCCGCCTTCACTTCGTCGACGGCATCGTAGATCACGTTGTAGTAGCGCACGTCGATGCCGTGCGCAGTAATCAGCTTCTTCGAGGTCGCGTCGGCACGGGTGTTGAAACCGATCACCACCGCATTGGAGGCGAGAGCTAGGTTGATGTCGGACTCGGTGATGGCCCCCACACCGCTGTGGATGATATTGACCTTGACCTCGTCGGTCGACAGCTTCTCGAGCGCATTGGCAAGTGCTTCGTACGAACCCTGCACGTCGGCCTTGATGATGAGCGAAAGCGACTTGATGCCGCTGGCTGCCATCTGGTCGAACATGTTGTCGAGTTTCGCGGCCTGCTGGCGCGCGAGCTTGACGTCGCGGTACTTGCCCTGGCGGAACAGCGCGATCTCGCGCGCCTTGCGTTCGTCCGTGACGACCAGCACTTCTTCGCCCGCGAGCGGAATTTCAGATAGGCCGAGGACCTCGACCGGAATCGAAGGACCGGCCTCCTGCACGGTGCGGCCGGCTTCGTCGATCAACGCGCGCACGCGACCGAACACGGCACCAGCCAATACCACGTCGCCACGCTTCAACGTTCCGGACTGCACCAGCACCGTTGCCACCGGACCGCGGCCCTTGTCGAGCCGGGATTCGATCACGATGCCCTTGGCCGGCGCGTCCTTCGGCGCCTTCAGCTCCAGCACTTCGGCCTGCAGCAGGATGGCGTCGATCAACGCATCGATGCCCTGTCCGGACTTGGCGGACACCTCGATGAACATCGTGTCACCACCCCAGTCATCGGGTACCACCCCGTGCGAGACCAACTCCTGCCGCACCCGCTCGGTATTGGCTTCCGGTTTGTCGATCTTGTTCATCGCCACGAGTACGGGCACATTGGCCGCCTTCGCGTGATTGATCGCCTCGATGGTCTGTGGCATGACACCGTCGTCGGCCGCGACCACCAGGATCACGAGGTCGGTCACCTTGGCACCGCGCGCGCGCATGGCCGTGAACGCTTCGTGGCCCGGGGTGTCGAGGAACGTCACGGTGCCCTTCGCAGTATCCACGTGATACGCGCCGATGTGCTGCGTGATGCCGCCGGCTTCGCCGCTCGCGACGCGCGTGCGGCGGATGTAGTCGAGCAGCGAAGTCTTGCCGTGGTCGACGTGGCCCATGACGGTCACGACCGGCGCGCGATGCTCGGCCACCACTTCGGCCTGCTGCGGCCCCGCTTCCACCAGGTAGGCTTCCGGATCATCGAGCTTGGCACGCTTCGCGACGTGCCCCATCTCCTCGACGATGATCATGGCCGTGTCCTGGTCGAGCACCTGGTTGATCGTGACCATGGTGCCCATCTTCATGAGCGCCTTGATCACTTCGGCAGCCTTCACCGACATCTTCTGCGCGAGGGTGGCTACCGTGATGGTCTCGGGGATCAGCACGTCCTTGACCATCGGCTCGGTCGGCAACGAGAACTGGTGCGCACCGGCATCGCCCTTGGCACCCGAACGGGCGTGGTCCTTCTTCGAACGCCAGCCATCGGCACCGCCGACGTCACCGCGGGTCTTGATGCCACGTCGTTTCGCGGCTTCGTCCTTCCACGTGCCGCCGGCCTTTGCGGGCTTCTTGGCGGATTTCTTGTCGGCCGCCGTCTCGGCCGGTTTGACGGCGGGACGGTGCAAGGTTCCTTCGGTCGCGGCGGCGGCAGCGCCAGCCGGGGTTGCCTTGGCATCCGCCTTCGCGGCCTCCGCCGCAGCCTCCGCCGCGGGTGCTGCGACTTCCGGTTGCGCAGCCGGTGCCGGTTCGGCCACGGGTTCCGGCTCCGCCACCTTCTTCTTTTTCGAGCGTGCCTGCTTGGCCTTCGCTTCTTCGGCCTGGCGGGCGATCAACTCCGCCTGCTTGCGGGCTTCTTCTTCACGCAGGGCGACCTGGGCCTCGTCGATTGCCGGCGCCGCGGGCGGTGCAGGCACCACCTCGGGGGTTTCGATTTCCGCACCAGTGGCAGCGTCGCGCTTCACGAAGACGCGCTTCTTGCGGACTTCCACCTGGATGGTGCGGGCGCGGCCAGTGCCGTCGGCCTGTTTGATCTCGGTGGTCTGACGGCGCGTCAGCGTGATTTTCTTGCGCGGTTCGGCGGCGCCGTGCACGCGATGCAGGTAGTCGAGCAACTGAGCCTTGTCCTGCTCGGTCAGGCTGTCGTTCAGCTTGCCCTTCTCCACGCCGGCAGCACGAAGCTGCTCGAGCAAGCGAGCGGGCTCGAGCTTGAGTTCGGTTGCGAACTGGGAGACGGTCATCTGCGCCATAGGGGACTCTATATTGTACTCAGGCAAACCACGGCGCGCGCGCCGTCATGATCAACTGCTTGGCGCGCTCGGCGTCCATGCCGGTCAATTCGACGAGATCGTCGACCGCGAGGTCGGCAAGGTCGTCCTGGGTGTGCACGCCCTTGGCGGCGAGCACGCGGGCAGTCTGGTCGTCCATGCCTTCGAGAGTCAGCAGGTCCTGCGCAACGTTCTCCACCTGCTCCTCGCTGGCGATGGCCTGATTCAGCAGCGCGTTGCGGGCGCGGCTGCGCAGTTCGTTGACCGTGTCTTCGTCGAACGCATCGATCTCGTTCATCTCGTTGATCGGCACGTAGGCGACTTCCTCGAGCGTGTTGAAGCCCTCCTGCACGAGGATTTCCGCAACCTCTTCGTCGACGTCAAGCTTCTGGATGAACAGCGACTTCACCGATTCCATCTCGGTCTGCTGTTTTTCGTTCGATTCGGTCTCGGTCATGATGTTGAGCTCCCACCCGGAGAGCTCGCTCGCGAGCCGCACGTTCTGGCCGTTGCGGCCGATCGCCTGGGCGAGATTGTCCTCGTCCACGACGATGTCCATGCTGTGCGAGTCTTCATCCACGACGATGCTCGACACTTCGGCCGGCATCAACGCGTTGATCACGAACTGCGCCGGATCCTGCGACCAAAGCACGATGTCGACGCGTTCGCCGGCCAGTTCCTGCGTGACAGCCTGCACGCGCGAACCGCGCATGCCAACGCAGGTTCCGATGGGATCGATGCGCTGGTCATTGGATTTGACCGCGATCTTGGCACGCGAACCCGGGTCGCGGGCAGCCGCCTTGATCTCGAGCAGGCCTTCCTCGATTTCCGGCACTTCGAGTTCGAACAGCTTCACCAGGAAGTCGGGAGCGATGCGCGACAGGATCAACTGCGGGCCGCGGGCGCCACGGTCGATCTTCAGGAGGAAGGCGCGCACGCGATCGCCGATGCGCAGATTCTCCTTCGGGATCATCTGATCGCGCGGCAGGACCGCTTCGAGGCGGCCGGACTCGATGATGGCGCTGCCCCGCTCCATGCGCTTGATGGTGCCGGTCACGAGGTGTTCCTTGCGCTCGAGGAAGTCGTTCAGGATCTGCTCGCGCTCGGCGTCGCGGATCTTCTGCAGGATGACCTGCTTCGCGGTCTGCGCGCCGATGCGGCCGAACTCCTCCGCTTCGAGCGGTTCCTCGACAAAATCGCCGATCTTCGCTTCCGGATTCTCGCCGATCACTTCGTCGAGCAGCATGTGGATGCCCGAATCGGTGAATTCCTCTTCCGGCACGATCTGCCAGCGGCGGAACGCGGAGTAGTCGCCGGAGGTGCGATCGATCTCGACCCGCACGTCCGTCTCTTCGCGAAAGCGCTTCTTGGTAGCCGATGCCAATGCGAGTTCGAGAGCGCCGAAGACGGTCTCCTTGTCGACGTTCTTCTCCCTCGCGAGAGCATCGACGAGCAACAAGATTTCCCTGCTCACGACATCCTCCAGTCAGACTTCCGGGACCAGGCGCGCCTTGTCGATTTCGCTCAAGGCGAACGACAGGTGCGTCCCGTCCATTTCCATGTTCAGGGTTCCGTCGACCACTTTCTCGAGCTTGCCGACGAAGCGTTTCCGGCCTTCACGCGGCAGCCGCAGCGTGATCGCAGCCATCGAACCGATGAAGCGCTCGAAATCGGCCGGCTTGCGCAGCGGCCGATCCAGGCCCGGCGAGGACACTTCCAGCCGGCCGTAGTCCACGCCTTCGACTTCCAGCACGCGCGAAAGCTGGTTGCTCACGCTAACACAGTCATCGATGTTGATCCCGTCGGCCTTGTCCAGGAAGACGCGCAGGAGCCTGGTTTTCCCCGACACCTCGAGGTTGACCAGTTCGTACCCCTGCTGCCCGACGGTTCGTTCGATTAGCGTGTGCAGATCCACGTTGAGTTGGTCGCCCAAACAAAAAAATGGGCCTCGGCCCATTTCGTATTTTTCACGGCGGCGATGATAACAAACTGTCATCACAAAAGAAATTGACCGACGGGAATTCCGCCCCGGCTTGGCTTCCGACCCGGCTACGCCTGCCCGAAGATGGGGGCGTCATGGCATTTTCACAGCTCACGATCCGCGATCGTGACTTGCTCCAAACGCCAACGCCCCAGGCTACTGGATGTGTAGCGAGGGGCGTTGGTTGTTGATGGGAGCCTTGCGGTGACCTACTTTCGCACGGGTTGCCGCA
>LNFM01005053.1_pt1 | contig 23367 bp, 14 predicted proteins | sample 596031 | NCBI WGS metagenome assembly LNFM01 (sample SAMN04254537, study PRJNA301005) | activated carbon metagenome | isolation source: dual media filters at the Ann Arbor, Michigan drinking water treatment plant | place: USA: Ann Arbor | reverse complement strand
GCCTGCGCTGCCCCAGACGATTGCCGAACAGGCGCGTCTGCGCCCGGACGCCATCGCCCTGGTGCATGGCCAGCAGCGCCTGAGCTTTGCCGAGTTGGAATCCCGCGCCAACCGCTTGGCCCATCACCTGATCGGCTGTGGCGTCGGTGCTGAAGTACGGGTGGGTGTGGCCCTGGAGCGCGGTGTCGAGCTGTTTGTCGCCTTGCTTGCGGTGCTTAAAGCCGGTGGTGCCTATGTGCCGCTGGACCCGGATTACCCCGGCGAACGCCTGCGCTATATGCTCGAAGACGCCGGCGCCGCCTTGCTGCTCAGCCACGATGCGGCCCGGGCACGACTGCCCCAGGTGGCCGGTATCGAGGTGCTCAACCTTGATCGGCTCGACCTGGGCGCCGAGTTGCAAAGCGCACCTGAGGTGGCGATCCATCCCGAGCAACTGGCCTACCTGATCTACACCTCCGGCTCCACCGGCAAGCCTAAAGGCGTGGCCGTGGCTCACGGGGCGATTGCTCTGCATTGCCAGGGTATCGGTGAGCGCTATGAGCTGAGCGCCGAAGACCGCGAGCTGCACTTCCTCTCGGTGAGCTTCGACGGCGCCCACGAGCGCTGGCTTACCCCGCTGAGCCACGGCGCACGGGTGGTAATCCGCGACCAGCAGTTGTGGAGCGTGCAACGCACCTATGACTGCCTGATCGAGGAGGGCATCAGCGTGGTGGCGTTGCCGCCAAGCTACCTGCGCCAACTGGCCGAATGGGCCGAGCAGTGCGGCCAAGCACCAGGGGTGAAAACCTACTGCTTCGCCGGTGAGGCCTTTAGCCGCGAACTGCTGCAGCAGGTGATCCGTAGCCTGCAACCGCAGTGGATCATCAATGGCTATGGCCCAACCGAAACCGTGGTCACCCCGACCATCTGGCGAGTACCGGCGGCCACGGCCGACTTCAGCACGGCCTACGCACCGATTGGCGACCGTGTGGGCGCGCGTCAAGGTTATGTGCTGGACGCCGATCTCAACCTGCTGCCCCAGGGTGTGGCCGGGGAGCTGTATTTGGGCGGCCTGCTGGCCCGGGGTTATCTGGACCGTCCAGCGGCCACCGCCGAGCGTTTTGTGCCCAACCCGTTCCGAGCGGGCGAGCGCCTGTACCGCACCGGCGACCGCGTGCGCCTGGGCCAGGACGGTCAGCTCGAATACCTCGGTCGCCTGGATCAACAGGTCAAGCTGCGCGGCTTCCGTATCGAGATCGGTGAGGTGGAAGCGGCGCTAAAAGCCTGCCCTGGCGTGGGCGAGGCGGTGGTGCTGCTCAAGGACAGCGCCGCCGGCAAGCGCCTGGTTGGCTATGTCAGCGGCCAGGGCCTGAGCGAAAGCGCACTCAAGGCCCAGCTCAAGACCAACCTGCCGGCGCATATGGTGCCCAGCCATATCCTGGCGCTGGAGCGCTTGCCGCTGCTGCCCAACGGCAAGCTGGACCGTCAGGGCCTGCCAGAACCGCAGGTCGAGGCGGGTGATTATCAGGCACCGCGCACTGCTCAGGAGCAATTGCTGGCTGAGCTGTGGAGCGAGTTGCTGGGTGTCGGGCAGGTCAGCCGTGAGGCGCAGTTCTTCGAGCTGGGCGGCGATTCGATCCTCTCCCTGAGCCTGGTGACTCGGGCACGCCGGGCCGGTTGGCACCTGACCCCTAAGGCGGTGTTCCAGCACCCGCGTCTGGCGGATCTGGCGGCTGCCATGGGGGCTGTTGCCCCTGCGCAACAGGTCGCTAAACGCGCCAGCGGCGCCTTGCCGTTGACGCCGATTCAGGCGCATTTCTTCTCCCTGCCCATGGCCAACCGCGCGCACTGGAACCAGGCGCTGCTGCTCAAGGTGCTGCGGCCCTTGCAGGTCGAGGTGCTGCAGACCTCCCTGCAAGGCCTGATCGAGCACCACGATGGCCTGCGCCTGGCATTCACCCAGGACGCCGCCGGCACCTGGCAGGCGTACTACCGGGACGAGGAGCGTGCCGAACGCCTGCTCTGGCAGCGCTCGGTGGCCAGCGTCGAGGCGTTGGAGGCGCTTTGTGAAGAGGCCCAGCGTAGCCTGGATCTTGATCAGGGGCCGCTATTGCGGGTGCTCCTGGCGCATATGGCGGATGGCAGTCAGCGCCTGTTGCTCAGCGGCCATCACCTGCTGATGGACGGCGTGTCCTGGCGCATCCTGCTGGACGATCTGGCCCGTGCCTATCAGCAGGCCGCGGCGGGTCAGCCGGTGGACCTGGGCGAGCGCTCCAGCAGCTACCAGGCCTGGGCCGAGCATGTGCAGGCCCATGGGCAAAGCCCGCAACTGGCCGGTGAGCTGGCCTACTGGCAAGACCTGGGCGCGACGCCTGGGCAAACGCTGCCGGTGGATAACCCCACAGGCGCGGCGACCCATGCCGAGGTGCAGAGCTGCACCTGGCAACTGAGCGAGGCGCAAACCCTTCGTCTGCTGCGCGAAACCCTGGTGCAACAGGATGCGCGCATCGACGAGGTGCTGCTCACGGCCCTGGCCGAAGGCCTGCGCCAATGGGCCGGGGTGAGCGACAGCCTGATCGCCCTGGAAGGCCATGGCCGCGAAGTGCTCGACGAGCAGGCCAACCTGGACCTGGGCCGCACCCTGGGTTGGTTTACCAGCCTCTATCCGCTGCGCTTACAGGCGCAATCGAGCCTGACGCAGAGCCTGAGCGGCATCCGCCAGACGTTGCGCGAGCTGCCCAGCCGTGGCCTGGGCTTTGGCCTGCTGCGTTACCTGGGCACGGCCGAGCAGCAACGCAGCCTGGCCGCCCTGGCCGAGCCGCAACTGGCCTTCAACTACCTGGGGCAGTTCGATGCGCAGCTGGGCGACGGCCATTTCGCTCCGGCGCACGAGTCGCCCGGCAGCCTGGTCGACCCGGCTACGCCCTTGAGCCGCGAGCTGGAAATCAACGGCCAGGTGTTCGCCGGCCGTTTGAGCCTGAGTTGCCGATTCAGTGGGCAACGCCATGCGCCTCAGCGTATCCAGGCGTTGCTGGCGGCCATCGGTGAGGCGCTGGGCGAACTGATCGACAGCGCGCCGCTGGCATCAGCGCACAGCCTTGAGCCGGTGCACAGCCTTGAGCCAGTAAAGAGCCCCGACGCGGGCACGCCTAACCCGCTGTTGCGCCTGAATCAGGCCGCTGCCGAGCGCCCGCGGTTGTTCTGCGTGCACCCGGTGAGCGGCACCCTGGTGGGCTACTACCCGCTGGCCAGGGCGCTGTCAGCGGACTGGCAGGTGTTTGGCCTGCAGAACCGGCAACTGCTGCAGCCCAGCTGGCGTGACCAGAGCCTGGAACAGATGGCCCGCGACTACGTCAAGGCGATCCTTGAGGTGCAGCCCCAGGGGCCGTATCACCTGCTCGGCTGGTCCATGGGCGGAGCATTGGCGCTGGCCATGGCGCGGTTATTCGAGCGCCTGGGCAAGGCCGTGGCGTTTGTTGGCCTGGTCGATGGCTACGTACCCGGCGCCGGCCTGGTGCGTGCGCCCCAGGCGCCGGCGGCAGAGGTCGCCAGCGTGGCAGATGACGACTGGCAGCAACTGCTCGCCCTGGAGCGGCACATGCACAGCCTGGCGCGCCAGCACCAGCAGATCCAGCCGCTGCGCAGCCCGGTGCAGGCCTGGTGGGCAGCCCTTTCACCGGAAAACAACCGCAATGGCGAGGCGCTGCTACAGGCCGGCCTGGAGCAAGCGCTGCAGCTGTCGAGCTGGGTGCAGGCCGACCACCTGGGCATCGTCCGCGACCCCCTGTTTATCGAACACCTGAGCCGGCAACTCGCCGCGCTTGCTTATCCCGCACAGCCTTTGAGCCTGGAGCATCACGATTATGCAGATTGAACAGCGCCATGAACCCCTGCTGCCGACCGCACTGGACCTCGGCCCCCAGGCCTCGCTGCGCGATGCCGACTACCGCTTTACCGGCACCGCACGCTTGCGTCACCAGGCTGAAGTGGAGTCCAACGCCCGCAGCTACCCGCGGCGTATTCCTCTGGAGCTGCGCCGCGCCGAAGGCATTCATGTGCAGGACAGCGAGGGCCGCTGGTTTATCGACTGCCTGGCGGGGGCCGGCACCCTGGCCCTGGGGCATAACCACCCGGCGGTGTTGCAGGCCATTCGCGGCCTGCTCGATGGCAAGCGGCCGTTGCATACCCTGGACCTGATGACCGAGGCCAAGGACGACTTTATCAACGAACTGTTCGCCAGCCTGCCCGCCGAGTTTGCCCGGGACGCGCGCATTCAGTTCTGTGGGCCGGCCGGCACCGATGCGGTGGAAGCGGCGTTGAAACTGGTGCGCACGGCCACCGGGCGCAGCCAGATGCTGGCGTTCCATGGCGCCTACCACGGCATGACCCAAGGCGCCCTGAGCCTAATGGGCAGCCTGGGACCCAAGCAGTACCTCGACGGCATGATCAGCGGGGTGCAGATGCTGCCGTTCCCCTACAACTACCGCTGCCCGTTCGGTTTGGGCGGTGCCCAGGGTGAGCGGGTCGGCCTGCATTACATCGAGAACCAACTGAACGACCCGGAAAGCGGCGTGCTGCCCGCCGCCGGCATGATCCTCGAAACCGTGCAGGGCGAGGGCGGGGTGATCGCCCCTTCGGCCGATTGGCTGCGCGGTATTCGCCGGATCACCCGCGAGGCCGGAGTGCCGCTGATTCTCGACGAGGTGCAGTGCGGTGTCGGCCGCACCGGCAAGCTGTTCGCCTTCGAGCATGCCGGCATCACCCCGGATGTGCTGGTGCTGTCCAAGGCCATCGGCGGCAGCCTGCCATTGGCGGTGGTGGTCTACCACAAGGACCTCGACAGCTGGCAGCCCGGCGCCCATGCCGGCACTTTCCGCGGTAACCAGATGGCCATGGCGGCCGGTGCCGCGACCTTGAAAATCGTCCGCGAGGAACGCCTGGACCTGCACGCCGCCGCCATGGGCGAACGCCTGGCTGGGCACTTTCTGAGCCTGCAGGCGCGCTACCCGCAGATCGGCGAGGTGCGTGGCAGGGGGCTGATGCTCGGGGTGGAGATGGTCGACCCGCACGGCCCCCGCGATGGTCTTGGCCATGCGCCGCACAACCGGGCGCTGGCGTCGGCGATTCAGCAGCAGTGCCTGCGCCGCGGTTTGATTCTGGAGGTCGGGGGTCGGCATTCCAGCGTATTGCGCTTCCTGCCGCCGTTGATCATCACCGCCGAACAGGTCGATCAGGTGGCCGACATCTTCGCCGCAGCCCTGGCCAGCGCCGTGCTGGAGCAGGGCACACGACCGCTGGTGGGACACAACGACGTGCGCTGAAGCGGTCGGTTGATACGACCGCCTATCAAATGATAACCATTATTGTTTATTTTCTTGTTTGTATTGGTTAGGCTTGCAAGCGATTTTTGCGGGCCAGCGGATTGGCTGGCCTATAGGGACCATGGGGAGGATCGAGATGTCGAAGGCAGTGCAAGGTGCGGGACGTTTTCAACTGAAGTGGCTGGCCGTAGTGGTGGCCGCGACCTGTCAGGGCGCGGCGTTCGCCCAAGAGGCTGCCGCGGTGGACCCGCTGGCACTGCCGGAGCAGACCGTCACCGGTGTGCAAGATCAGCCGCAGGGACCTGATTTTGGCTACAAGGCGGCCAAGAGCCTGACCGCCAGCAAAACCAGCACGCCGCTGTCCGAAACCCCGCGTTCGGTCTCCGTGGTCACCCGCAAGCGTATCGAAGACCAGAAGTCGCAATCGCTGACCGACGTGCTCGGCTACGTGCCGGGCATCTTCGCGCCACCCTTCGCCGCCGGCGATGGCCTGGCCGGTGACCTGTTCTTTATCCGCGGCTTCAACGCCACTGACTACGGCTACGGCCTGCTGCGCGACGGCCTGCGCGTGCAGGGCAACCGCTATGACACCACCAGCGAGCCCTATGGCCTGGAGCGCGTTGAAGTGTTCCGTGGCCCGACCTCTATTCTCTACGGCGAGAACGCGCCGGGTGGCCTGGTCAACCTGGTCAGCAAGCGCCCGACCGCAGCGCCCCAAGGCGAAGTGCAGCTGAGCTACGGCTCCAATGACCGCCGCCAGCTGAACGTGGACGTAGGCGGCCCGCTCGATGAAAGCGGCAACATTCTCGGCCGTGTGGTGATGGTCGGCCGTGTCGCCGACACCCAGGTCGACCACGTACAGGACGATCGCCTGTATATCGCGCCGTCGCTGACCTTCAACTTCGACGAGTTCAACACCCTGACGCTGCTGTCCACCTACCAGAAGGACCGCACCAAGCTCGAGCTGGGCCTGCCGGCGGCGGGTACGCTGTTGAGCAACCCGAATGGCAAAATCGACAAGGACACCTTCCTCGGCAACGAGGACTGGAACACCTTCGAACGTGAGGGCTGGACCGCCGGTTACGAGTTCACCCACCGCTTCAATGACGATTGGCAGTTCCGCCAGAACTCGCGCTATATGCAGTCGCGTATTCAGCGCAATGAAATCTGGCCGGGGAATCTGGATAACGGCGGATTTGGTACGACAGTGGGCATGACGGCTTACGATCGCTACAACAAGTCCATCACCTATTCGATTGATAATCAGCTCGAGGGCAAGTTTGACACTGGCGCCCTGCAACACACCTGGCTGTTGGGCGCGAGCTTCGACCGCACCTCATTCAATCAGGACTGGAGTGCCGGCTTCGCACCTTCAGTCAACGTCTTTAATCCAATCTGGGTGCGTGAGCCAACTACACCGTTCACTATCCAGAACTCCCAGCTCGACCAGCAAATGGCAGGTCTCTACAGCCAGATCCAGAGCCAGTACGAAAACTGGATTTTCCTGCTCGGCGGCCGTTTCGACTCCGTCGACAGCCAGTACCGTAACAAGCGTGATGCGAGCAGCCCGGTCAGTAATGCCGAGTCCGACCTGGACTACACCGACCGCGACTTCACCTGGCAGACCGGTGCGATGTACCAGTTCGAAAATGGTCTGTCGCCCTATGTCAGTTACTCCACTTCGTTCGTGCCGGTGCAGCAAACCAGCAGTGCCAGTGGTCCGCTCGACCCGATCACGGCGGAGCAGTACGAGGTGGGGCTGAAGTACGAACCCAAGGGCTGGAACACCATGTTCACGGCCGCTGTGTTCGACCTGCGTAAAGAAAATGACGTCTATTTCGAATCGGCAATCAGCGATTATCGCCAGGTCGGCGAAAGCCGTTCGAAAGGCGTCGAGCTGGAGGTTAACAGTGATATCACGACCAACCTAAATATCACCGCGGCCTACACCTACACCGACGCACGCATCACCAAGGATGCACCAGGCTCGCTGCTGGAAGGCAACCAGATGACCGGTGTGCCGCGTAATCAGGCATCGGTCTGGGCCAACTACCGCTTCCTCGATGGTTCTCTGCGCGGCCTGCGTTTGGGGGGCGGCGTGCGTCACTTCGACAGCACCTTCGGCTACACCGCTGAGAGCCTGTACGGCACCCTCGACACCGGCGACGTCACCCTGGTCGACGCGGCCATCGGTTACGACATCGACAAAAACTGGTCGGTGGACCTGAACGCCAAGAACGTCTTCGACCAGGAATACGTGGCCGGTTGCAACAACGCCGGTCGCTGCTACTGGGGTGACGAGCGCACGGTGCTGGGGACGGTATCGCTGCGCTGGTAATGCCTGATCGGGGCTGAGTCAATCAAGGCGAGGGGGCAACCCTTCGCCTTTTTGCATGTGTGGGGGAATGCAATGACGACTGTGAGGAGCGCCGTACAATCCGCGCGCCAGCAGGGCTTTAGCCATACGGGCCTGGCACTGCTGGGCCTTGGTTTGTTAGCGGTTTTGCTGCTCTGGCAGGGTGTGCTGCGCTATCCCTGGCCGAGCGCTGAAGCCTGGTTGGCGCCGTTCTCGGATCAGCCGTCGCTGGAGGGCTTGCTGCTTTGGTGGACCCAGTTACCACGGGCCTTCGCCGGTGTGGTGGTGGGCGCCTGCCTGGGCGTGTCGGGCGCGATCATGCAGTTGATCACGCGTAACCCGCTGGTCTCGCCCGACCTGCTGGGCATCACGGCCGGCGCCCAGTTGGGAGTGATCCTCGGCATGCTGTTGCCCAGCGCCTTGGGCCTGCCGTTGATTTTTATCGGCGGGTTGCTGGCCGCGCTGTTCACCTTTCTGATGGCCGGCGGTTGGAACACCTCACCTCTGCGCCTGACCCTGGCCGGGGTGGCAGTGGCGCAGACGTTTGCCGCGCTGATCGCGCTGTTTCTCAGCCTCAATGACCAGGCCGCCATGGTGGTGTCGTTGTGGAATACCGGCTCCTTGCAGCAACTCGGCTGGGGGGCGCTGCAACCGGCGCTGGTCTTGCTGCCGCTGGTGGCGCTGGTGCTGTTGGTGCTGCTGCGGCCGCTGAACCTGGCGTTGCTCGGTGATGCGCAGATGCGCACCCTGGGCTTGTCACCGGCCTGGCTCAAGGGCTTGAGCATTGTACTGGGCAGCCTGTTGGCCGCGTTGGCCATTCACCTGGCCGGCCCCTTGGGCTTTATTGGCCTGATCACCCCGAACCTGTTGCGGTTCGCCTTTTCTGTGGTGCGCCCGTCGCGCCTGGTGCCGCTCTGCGCGATTTGGGGGGCGCTGCTGACGGTGTTTGCCGATGCCTTGGTGGCCGCCATCGAGCCCTGGTTTCACCTGCCGCTTGGGGTGTTGTCGGCGATTATCGGCTCCCTGGCCATTCTGCTGTTGCTGCGCTACAGCCGCAGCGCGCCGACGGCGGCGGTGAGCGCCAGCATGCCGGGCGAAAGCCAGCAGGCGCGCGTGCCCCTGGCGCTGTTCGCAGGCTTGATGGTGCTGCTCTGTCTGGCCTTGCTGCTGTTCGGCAGTGCCCTGGGTGAAGCCAGTGCCTGGTCGTTCTGGCAGCACGTGCTGGCGGGTGAGCCAGGCGCCATGACGCTGTTCGACCTGCGCGTACCGCGCCTGTTGGTGGACATGGCGGCCGGCGCCTTGCTGGCCACCGGCGGCCTGCTGTTGCAGGCCGTGACGCGCAACCCCCTGGCCGGCCCGGAGATTCTTGGGGTCAGCCAGATGGCGGCGCTGGCGGTGCTGCTGGCGCTGATCTTTATGCCGGAGCTGGCCACGGCGTGGCGCTTCCCGCTGGCCTGGGCGGGGGCGGTGCTGGCGTTGCTGATCGTTATCGGCCTGAACCTGCGTCATGGATTGGAGCCGCTGCGGGTCACCCTGACCGGTTTTGCCATTGGCGGTGTGGTGCTGGCCGTGGTCAGCCTGCTGGTGGCGCAGTTCACCAGCAATATCGCCCAGGCGCTGATCTGGATGGTCGGCAGCAGTTACGGACGCACCTGGGGCGACCTGTCGGCCATGTTGCCCTGGCTGCTGATTGGCATGGCGCTGTGCGCGGCGACGACGCGCTGGATGGACCTGCTGCAACTGGGCGATGGTGTGGCCGGTAGCCTGGGCCTGTCGGTGGTCAGCCGGCGGGTCTTGCTGATTGCCCTGGCCAGTGCGCTGATCGCCGCCGCCGTTGCGGTGGTCGGCCCCGTCGCGTTCGTTGGCCTGTTGGTGCCCCATGGTGTGCGTCTGCTGGGCTTTCATCGCGCTCACCAGCGCTTGCTGGCCGCGCCGTTGCTGGGTGCGGCGCTTTTGGCTTCGGCCGACTTGCTGGGTCGCGTGTTGTTGGCGCCGCTGGATATTCCCCTGGGGATCGCCACGGCAGCGATTGGCGCACCGTGCTTCTTGCTGCTGCTCAGCCGTGTGTATTTCACCGCGAATCGGAGGTAACCCGGTGCTGATAAGTCGAATGAGCTGCGCTGCCCTGTTGCTGGGCAGCCTGTTGTACGCCGCCTGGGCTGGTGCTGCCGAGCCGCTGGTGGCCAGGCAGTCTGCCAACCTGGGCGCGCAACCGCTGCGCATCGTCAGCCTGGACGAGTTGAGTACTGAGCTGCTGGTGTCGCTCGGCATCGAGCCGGTGGGGGTGGCCAACCTGGCGAACTACCGGCGTTACATCACGATCGGTAACGAGCGCCTTGAGCACAGCGAGGCGCTGGGCAGCGCGCAGCAGCCGAATCTGGAAGCCATCGCGCGGCTTAAACCGGACCTGATTGTTGGCGTGGCGTACCTGCACCTGCCGCTGTTCGAGCGCCTCGACGGCCTGGCGCCGACGCTGATCTACCAGGTCTCATTGGCCTCGAACGGCCGCGACGGGGTGGCCATCGGTGAAGCCATGCTCGAACACCTGGGTCGATTGACCGGGCGCGGGGTGCAGGCCCGCGACGTCGTGGAGGAGGGCCGCACCGCCTTGGCGGCAGCCCAGCAGCAGGTGCGTGACCGCGACCTGGCGGGCGAGCCGGTGGCCGTGCTCTATCCGTTGGTGCAGCAGGGCACCTTTATCGCCCTCAACCAGCAAACCCTGATCGGCAGTTTGATGAACCGACTCGGCGTGCACACGCCCTGGCCGCTGCAGTCGGCCCACAGCCTGCACCGGCGGATCGATATGCGCACCTTCGCCCGTGAAGAGCGTTTGCGTGTGTTGTTTGTCGGCGGCCAGGGCGAAGCGCCGTTTTTTCGCAGCGCCCTGTGGCAGGCGTTGCCCGTGGCCAGGCAGCAGCATTATGGGTTTTTGCCGACGCCATACTGGACCTTTGGCGGGCCGCGTTCGGTCGCGATCATTGCCAATCAGATCAGCGAAGCGCTCGGCGCGATGAGCCCATGACGGTTGCCTTTGCACGCGCGCCAGGCAATCGCTGCAGGCTCAGTCCCAGCCTGCTGGGCAGGCTACGCAGCCTGCCATGTTCGCGCCCTGGAAGTTGCCATAGTGGGTACGGCTGCCGCTGAGGTTGGCGTCTGCCAGGTTGGCGCCGCCCAGTTTTACTTCTTGCAGGTTGGCGTCCTGCAACTGTGCGCCCTTGAGGTCGGCTTTGCTGAGCCAGGTCATTTCCAGGTTGGCGGCGTGCAGTTGGGCGTTATGCAGGCTGGCGCTGGAGAGGCGGGCGAATTCCAGGTTGGCGGCGCGCAGGTTGGCGCCGTTGAAGTTGGCGGCCTGGGCGAACAGCCCCCAGCCGCGGATGGCCACCAGGGTGGCGCCGGAAAAATCGGCCACGCGCAGGTTGCTTTGTTGCAGGCTGGCGCGGGTGAGGTTGGCGCCGCGCAGGCTGGCTTTTTCCAGGTTGGCCAGGTCGAGGTTGCTGTGGCGCAGGTCGGCGCCGGCAAGGTCCGCACCGGCCAGGTTCATGCGGCGCATATCGAGGTTGCGCAGGTCGGCGCCGCGCAGGTTGGCGTTAGCGCATTGGCTGTCGGGGGCAATGCGGCAGCCGTTGATTTGGGGCACGCCGTCGTCTTCGGCGCCGATGGCGTGGCTGCCGATGACCAGCAGCAGGACCGGGATCAGCAAGTGCAGGTAGTTCATGGTTAGTCCTCGGGTGATGGTGGGTGAAGCTGTCGCGGCTAAAGCCCCTCCCACGGGAGATGGGTTAGGGTCGCGGCTACGATGCAATGTCGGTTTGTGGGAGAGGCCGGGCGGCGTTCCGTCGGGCGGCGATCCGCTTTAGCCGCGACGTTTTCAGCGCATTCAAGGTTTATCGCGAATAAATTCGCTCGTACGGGGATGGTTGCTTTCCCCAAATCTGCTTTTGTGGGGCATGGCGCACCCTAGGTGCGCCATGCGGGGCGGTTAGCGTTGTGCGGTTTTGTTGTCCCAGCTGGGCAGTTTGAAGACCCAGAAGGAGCCGCCCTGGGCGACCGGCTTGGTCAGTTCGGCCATGTCGCCGCCCCACAGGGGTACGGCGCCGCCGTAGCCGGTGGTCACGCCGATGTACTGCTCGCCGTCCTGTTCCCAGGTGATGGGCGGGGAGATGATTCCGGTGCCGGTCTGGAACTTCCACAGCTCCTTGCCGTTCTTCGCGTCGAAGGCTTTGAAGTAGCCATCGCCGGTGCCGGTGAACACCAGGTTGCCCTTGGTCGCGAGCACGCCGGCCCACAGCGGCAGGCGCTCTTTGTGCTCCCAGACGACCTTGCCGGTGGTGGGGTTCATCGCGCGCAGGATGCCGACGTGGTCGTCATACAGGCGCTTGATGCGAAAGCCCATGCCCAGGTAAGCGGAGCCGGCCTTGTAGGTGGCTTCCTCGGCCCAGTAGTCCTCTTTCCAGTGGTTGGCCGGCACGTAGAACAGGCCGGTGTCCTGGCTGTAGGCCATGGGGTTCCAGTTTTTGCCACCGAGGAAGGGCGGCGACACTTCCACCGACTTGCCCTTAGTTTCGCCCGGTTCTGGCTTCGGCGGGCGTTGGCCGGCGTTCTCCACCGGGCGCCCGGTTTTCAGGTCGATGTGGCTGGCCCAGGTGATCTTGTCGACGAAGGGGAAGGCGTTCTGCAGTTTGCCGTTGGCCCGGTCGACCACGTAGAAGAAGCCGTTGCGGTCGGCGTGGGCGGTGGCTTTGACGGTTTTGCCGGCGGCGTCTTTGTAGTCGAACAGCACCAGTTCGTTGTTGCCGGAGAAGTCCCAGGCATCGTTGGGCGTGTGCTGGTAGAACCACTTCACCTCGCCGGTGGTGGGGTCTACGCCGACTTGCCCGGAGGTGTAGAGGCTGTCGAAGTCTTTCGGGTCGCCGCCTTCGGCGGTGCGTGCCCAGCCGTTCCAGGGGGCCGGGTTGCCGGCGCCGATGATGATGGTGTTGGTTTCGGCATCGAAGCTGGCGCTCTGCCACGGTGCGCCGCCGCCCTGGCTCCAGGCCGGGACTTTACCGGTGGGCGAGTTGGGGTCATCGGGCCAGGAGGGCGCTTTGACGTCGCCGGTGGGGGTGCTGTCTTTGCCGTTCAGGCGGCCCATGTGGCCTTCGACGAAGGGCCGCATCCAGACTTCTTCACCGGTGTCCGGGTCGCGGGCGAACAGCTTGCCGACCACGCCGAACTCGTCGCCGGAGCTGCCGTGGATCAGCAGGGTCTTGCCGCTCTTCTGGTCTTTCACCAGGGTCGGCGCACCGGTCATGGTGTAGCCGACGGCGTGGTCGCCGAATTTCTTGTTCCACACCACTTTGCCGGTGTCCTTGTTCAGCGCCACGACGCGGGCGTCGAGGGTGCCGAAGTAGATCTTGTCGCCGTAGATGGCGGCGCCGCGGTTGACCACGTCGCAGCACGGGCGAATGTTGTCTGGCAGGCGGTGGTTGTAGGTCCACAGGCGTTTGCCGGTTTTCGCGTCGAGGGCGAACACCCGCGAGTAGGAGCCGGTCACGTAGATCACGCCGTCATGGACGATGGCCTGGGATTCCTGGCCGCGCTGTTTCTCGTCGCCAAAGGAGAACGACCAGGCCGGGGTCAGCTTGAACACGTTGTCGGCGTTGACCTGGGCCAGCGGGCTCCAGCGCTGGGCGTTGGTGCCCATGCCGTACTGCAGCACGTTGCTGGTGGTGGTGTGGTCGTTGGCGATGTCGTCCCAGGTGACCGGTTTGGCCACGGCCTGGCCGGTCAGGCTGAGGCTGCCGGCCAGCAGCAGACAGTGCAGGGTGAGCGCCAAGGGGCGCGGCGAGCTGGGTAACGATCTTGTTGTCATGGTGGGTTCCCATCGTGGTGAGGAGGCTGCCGGTGCAAGCCGAGTGGCGACCTGGCGGCTGCATGATGGGAAGTCCGCGGCCCTGGCGGATACGGAAAAACGCCCGCACTTTCCGGGAAAAATCCCCAACGCCCCTATGACTTGGCCTTGCTGCCGAAGCACCGTGCCAGGGGGCCTTAGGCCCTACTACCAAGGGACGAGACGCGAGCCACCAAAGCAGCATTCGTCCTGCTGGGCGGCCTTTCTAAGATGCCTGCAAGCAAGCTCCGTGCGGGCTGTTGCGTGCACTTATAAGACCGAGGTAGTGATCATGACGAGCAAACTGAAAAGCGCGATGGCCGTAGCATTGCTGGCCTGCTCCAGCGGGCTGTGGGCCCATGGCGATGTGGTGCCGCAGGCGGTGAAAACTGATGGTCTGGAGCCGCTGGGCACTGAATGGCGCGACGAGAATCCCTACCGGGGCAATGCGCGGGCCATCGAGATCGGTTCGTCGGCGTACAACCAGAACTGTGCGGCCTGCCATGGTCTGGAAGCCAAATCGGGCGGTATTGCTCCGGACCTGCGCATGCTTGAAACCGGCTCGCTGGGGGATGAGTGGTACAAGGAACGGGTGATCCACGGTGCGGTGCGCGACGGCCGCGTCTACATGCCAAAAATGGCCGATTACCTGAGCCAGGAAGCACTCTGGGCAATACGCAGCTACCTCGACAGCGTGGCCGTTACGGAGTGAGGCGCATGGCGCTGCGCCTGCTCGTCTGTTGCCTGCTGCTGTGCCTGCCCTGGCTGGCTCAGGCCCAGGTGCGCAGCTATGACTCGATCATCGACTCCGGCGTGCTCAAGGTCGCACTGTACGACGACTTCGCGCCCTACAGCTTCCGCCAACAGGGCGAGCCGCGCGGAGTCGATTACGCCCTGGCCAAGGCGCTAGCTGACGGCCTGGGTTTACGTCTTGAGGTGATCTGGGCGCCGCCGGGGGAGAAGCTTGACGACGACCTGCGTGACTACATCTGGAAGGGCCATTACCTGCGTCCCGATGTACTCGCCGACGTGATGCTGCGGGTGCCCTACGACCGGGCGTTTTCGTTCAAGAGCAACGAGTTCGGTGAGCTGGTCAACGAGTTGGTGGTGATGTTCGGCCCCTATCAGCGCGAGCGCTGGCAGGTCGCCTACGACACCCGGCGGCTCAAGGCCGTGCCCAGCATCGCGGTGTTCCAGCGCCACCCCATTGGCGTGGAGGTCGAGAGCGTGCCGTCGTTTTACCTGTCGTCGGTGTTCGACGGCCTGGTGCGCGAGCAGGCCCATCACTACCCCAACCCGCAGCAGGCATTTGCCGGTATGCAGCGCGGTGAGGTGCATGCGGTCATGGCCATGCGTGGCGAAATCGACTGGCAAGTGGCCCAGGCAGCCGACCCGAATCTGGCCCTGGCCGAAAACGCCTACCCAAACATGGGCAAGCAGGTCTGGGACATCGGCATGGCGGTGCATGAAAGCAACCGACAATTGGCCTACGCCCTGGAGGAGCAGCTGGAGACGCTGATCCTCGACGGGCAGGTCAAGGCAATCTACGCCGAGTACGGCTTGCGGTACGAATTGCCGGGGCTGTACCAGGACGTCGAGTGATGCCCTACACACTGCGGAGGTGGACGATGGACCTCGACTGGCGCTGCTACCTGATGCTGGCGATCTTGGCGCTGCCCTGGGACAGCTGGGCTGCACCGCAGGACCCCGTGCCGTCGGTGATGTGGGATTACTACCATGCCCGCCTGCTCGACGGCGCACCCTTTGTCTTCGATGAACGGGTCAAGGTCCAGGTGCCGCCGTTTGCCGAAGATGCCCGGCAGGTGCCGGTGCAGGTTGATGCCAGCGCACTGGCTGGCGACGTCGAGCGGATACTGGTATGGGCCGAACTCAACCCCATCGCCCAAGTGGCGGACTTCGCCCCCGGCGAGGCGCTGCTGCCTCGCCTGGCGATTCGTATTCGGGTGGAGCAGGCCACGCCTATTCGTGCCGCGGTGCTGACCGCTGACGGCCTCTGGCACGTCGGCTCGGCACAGATCGAGGCAGCGGGTGGCGGCTGCAGTGCGCCCAGCGTGGTGCGTGCCCAGGCTGGCTGGGAGGAACGGTTGGGTGAGGTACTGGGCAAGCGTTACGTGCGGGCCGACAGCAGCCGCTTACGCTTGCAGGTCGCGCACCCGATGGACAATGGGTTGATCAGCGGTATCCCCGAGTTCTACATCGACCAGGCCCAGGTGCGCACGCCCGGCGGCCAGGTATTGGCGACCTTGACGCTCTACCCGGCAGTCAGTGAAAACCCGACCCTCAGCCTCGACCTGCGCCAGGACCAACCCACCGAGTTGTGGCTGCGTGACAACAACGGCAACGAGTTTCGCGCCGCGTTTTGACCGGGGTGCACAGGCCAGCCGGTGCGCACCGCGTGGATGATGTGCGCACAGGGCGCGATCCGCAGGAGAGTGCAATGCGTTGGATACTGCTGCTGTTAAGCCTTACGGTCGGCCCGGCGCAGGCCGAGTTAAGTTATGCCTTGCAGCCCCGGCAGATCGCCGAGGACGTCTGGCTGCTCGAGGGCAGTACCGACAACTTCTCACCGGTCAATGGCGGGAACATCGTCAACACCGCGTTTATCGTCACGGCTGAGGGTGTATTGGTGATCGACAGCGGCCCCTCGCGGGCCTACGGCGAGGCGCAGCGCGCCGCCATTGCCACGGTGACCGACAAACCGGTCATCGGCCTCTGGCTGACCCACCACCACCCCGACCACGTGTTGGGCAACCAGGCCTACCAGGACGTGCCCATCGCCGCGCTCGCGGGTACCCGGCAGTTGCTGGCGGAGCAGGGCGACGCCATGGCGGAAAACATGTACCGCCTGGTGGGCGACTGGATGCGCGGGACCGAGGTGGTGTTGCCCACCGCCGAACTGACCGCTGGAACCCGCAGCGTCGGTGGTCGGGCCATACGTCTGTTGGCGTTGAGTGGACACACAGGTGCGGACCTTGCGATGCTCGATGAGCGTAGCGGCGTACTTTTGGCCGGCGATCTGCTGTTCTACCAGCGGGCGCTGACCACGCCGGGTACGCCGAGCCTGGACACCTGGCTGGCCGACCTCGATCAGTTACAGGCGCTGCCCTGGACGTTGCTGGTGCCGGGCCATGGCCCGGTGGCGGACAGCACGGCACCGTTCACCCAGATGCGCGATTACCTGGGCTGGCTCGATGGCGTGCTGCGTGAGGGCGCGGCCGAGGGCACCGAGATGAACGAGCTGATTCGCACGCCGATACCCGAGCGCTTTGCCGCGATCAGCCTGACCCGCTACGAGCTGATCCGCAGCGTCAGCCACCTGTACCCGCGTTATGAGCGGGGGGTAATGACGCGGGTGGATCAATAGTGTCGTGACACGAATCAAATGTTGGTCAATGCTAGGTCGCGTGGGAGGGGGCGGGTGGCGTTTCGCATTAGTCGCGACCTTTGCGGCGCCTCCGCGATCAATCGCGAATAAATTCGCTCCTACGACAATCAATCGTGGCGGTTGCATCCATGTCGGCGTGCCTTCGGCCTGAGTGCCTGAATGCAACACGGCCAGGGTGCGCGTCCCGTAGGCAGATGCTCTACGAGGCGCGGCCCTGGCCGCGAGGTGACGCTATGGGGACGAAGGATTACAGCGTGGCTTCAACCGCCGGCACGTTGTCTTCCAGCTCCACGGTGTCTGGGGCGACCGGGGTGAAGGTCAGCTCCAGGCGCTCGCTGCTCCAGGCGCGGGTCTTGTTGGTCAGCTCAAGGTTGCCTTCCAGTTTCTGGCCGTAAGAGGGGATGATCTCCTTCAGCTTGGTCTGCCAGGCTTCGCTCTGCAGCTTGTCCTTGAAGGTGCGCTCCAGCAGGTGAAGCATGATCGGCGCAGCGGTCGAGGCACCTGGCGAGGCACCCAACAGCGCAGCGATGCTGCCGTCTTCAGCGCTGACAACTTCGGTACCGAACTGCAGCACGCCGCCTTTGTCCGCGTCCTTCTTGATGATCTGCACGCGCTGACCGGCTTGCATCAAACGCCAGTCTTCGTTTTTGGCCGCCGGGAAGTAGTTACGCAGCGACTCCATGCGGTCGTCCTGGCTCTGCACCAGTTGGCCCATCAGGTAGGTGGTCAGCGACATGTTATCCAGGCCAGCGTGGGCCATCGGCATGACGTTGTGGGTGGTCAGGCTGCCAAACATGTCCAGCCAGGAGCCGTTTTTCAGGAACTTGGTGGAGAAGGTGGCGAAGGGGCCGAACAGCAGCGCCTTCTCGCCATCGATTACACGGGTGTCCAAGTGCGGGACCGACATGGGCGGCGAACCGACCGAGGCCAGGCCGTAGACCTTGGCTTGGTGCTGGTTGACCAGCTCCTGGTTGTTGGTGACCAGCCACTGGCCGCCTACCGGGAAGCCCGCGTAGCCGTCGGCTTCAGGGATGCCAGACTGCTGCAGCAGCTTGAGGGCGCCACCGCCGGCACCGATGAACACGAAGCGGGCATTAACGGCAATTTCTTTCTCGCCATTGGCCAGGTCCGCGACCACGACCTTCCAGGTGCCGTCATCGTTACGCACGATGTCGCGCACTTCATGCTGCAGGTGCAGGTTGAAGGTGTCGGTCTTGCGGTTCAGCGAGTCGACCAGCTGGCGAGTGATTTCGCCGAAGTTGACGTCGGTACCGAAGGTTACGCGGGTGGCCGCGAGCTTTTCGTTGCCTTGACGCTCGGCCATGACCAGCGGCACCCACTCAGCGATCTTGGCCGGGTCTTCGGAGTATTCCATGCCGCGGAACAGGGTGCTGTGCTGCAGGGTTTCGTAGCGCTTCTTGAGGAACGCGGCGTTCTTCTCACCCCAGACGAAGCTCATGTGCGGGACGTTGTTGATGAACGACTTGGGGTTGTTGAGGATGCGCTGCTCGACCTGATAGGCCCAGAACTGCTTGGAGATCTCGAAGGACTCGTTGATCGCCACGGCTTTGCTGATGTCGATGGTTCCGTCGGGTTTTTCCGGGGTGTAGTTCAGCTCAGCCAGGGCCGAGTGGCCGGTACCGGCGTTGTTCCAGGCGTTGGAGCTTTCATCGGCGACTTGATCGAGGCGCTCGTAGAGATCGATGGTCCAGGTCGGCTCCAGCTCGGTGAGGTAAGTGCCCAGGGTGGCGCTCATGATCCCGCCGCCGATCAGCAGTACGTCCACGGTTTTTTCGGGCTCGGGCTGCTTGGCGCAACTGATTACGCTCAGGCATAGCAGGGGTAGTAGCAGTTTTTTCATTAGGCAGACCATTTGGCAGATGAATGTGGCACACGACGGCCGGGCCGACGGGCAGTGAAGCGGCGGTGCAAGGCAGGCGCGTGGGCGACCGGTGCGGACTGTCGTGGCGCCCCTGTAAAGCAAAAGCGATGCCGAAACGTTTCAGCTGCCCGTATTCGTGGGTTGTCGCGGCAATCTGCCGCAATCGCGCAGGCCGCTCTGGCGGAAAATCGCCAGCAAGCTATCGATTTTCCCGAAATGCCTGGCGAGATCTCGCCACTCACCGCGAGGTGTGGGTACTGCTACCAAGGGATGAATGAAATCGGCACTGCGTTCAATTGTTGGACACCCGGCGCAAGCCAAGAATTCCGGGCAGGCCGGGAAAACTTCCCGGTGATAACAATGAACCCGCTGAGGTAGCCGCAATGAAACACCACGGTCTTCGCAAGCCCTTCGTTCTCACGGCACTGTGTGCCGCCATGCTCGTGCCTGGCGCCGCAGCCTGGGCGGCGGTCACTGATCAGGAAATCCTGGGTGACGCCACCACCACCAACGAGATCGTCACCAACGGTATGGGCCTGCAAGGCCAGCGCTACAGCCCGCTCGACACGCTCAACACCGAGAACGTCAAAGACCTGCGCCCGGTGTGGACCCTGTCCTTTGGCGGCGAAAAGCAGCGCGGCCAGCAGGCCCAGCCGCTGATCAAGGACGGCGTGATGTACGTCACCGCCTCCTACTCGCGGGTGTTTGCCGTGGATGCGCGCACTGGCCGCGAGCTGTGGCAGTACGACGCGCGCCTGCCGGAAGACATCCGCCCCTGTTGCGACGTGATCAACCGTGGCGTGGCGCTGTACGACGACCTGGTGATCTTCGGCACCCTGGACGCCAAGCTGGTGGCGCTGAACAAGGACACCGGCAAAGTGGTGTGGCGCAAGAACGTCGCCGATCACAAGGCCGGCTACTCAATCACGGCCGCGCCGCTGGTGATCAACGGCAAGCTGATCACCGGCGTCTCCGGTGGTGAGTTCGGCGTGGTCGGCAAGATCGAAGCCTACGACCCGAAAAACGGCGAACTGCTGTGGACCCGTCCGACCGTCGAAGGCCACATGGGCTATGTCTATAAGGATGGCAAAGCCATCGAGCACGGCATCACCGGCGGCGAAGCGGGCAAGTCCTGGCCAGGTGACCTGTGGAAGACCGGCGGAGCGGCGCCGTGGCTGGGTGGCTATTACGACCCGGAAACCAACCAGCTGCTGTTCGGCACCGGTAACCCGGCGCCGTGGAACTCGCACCTGCGCCCTGGCGACAACCTCTACTCGTCTTCGCGCCTGGCGCTCAACCCGGACGACGGCACCATCAAATGGCACTTCCAGACCACGCCGCATGACGGCTGGGACTATGACGGTGTCAACGAGCTGATCTCCTTCAACTACCAGGAGGGCGGCAAGACCATCAAGGCTGCCGCCACGGCCGACCGTAACGGTTTCTTCTACGTGCTGGACCGCACCAACGGCACGTTCATCCGTGGCTTCCCCTTCGTCGACAAGATCACCTGGGCCAAGGGCCTGGACAAGAACGGGCGCCCGCTCTACGACGACGCCAACCGTCCGGGTGCGCCTGGCAGCGAAACCAAGGGCACCTCGGTGTTTGTGGCGCCGGCCTTCCTCGGCGCGAAAAACTGGATGCCGATGGCCTATAGCCAGGACACCGGGTTGTTCTACGTGCCGTCCAACGAGTGGGGCATGGACATCTGGAACGAAGACATCGCCTACAAAAAAGGCGCGGCCTACCTGGGCTCGGGTTTCACCATCAAGCCGCTCAACGAGGACTACATCGGCGTGCTGCGTGCCATCGACCCGAAAACCGGTAAGGAAGTCTGGCGGCAGAAGAACTTCGCGCCGCTGTGGGGCGGGGTGATGACCACCAAGGGCAACCTGGTGTTCACCGGTACGCCAGAAGGCTTCCTGCAGGCGTTCAATGCCAAGACCGGTGAAAAAGTCTGGGAATTCCAGACCGGCTCCGGCGTGCTGGGCTCCCCCGTGACCTGGGAAATGGACGGCGAGCAATACGTATCGGTGCTCTCCGGCTGGGGCGGTGCGGTACCGCTGTGGGGCGGCGAGGTGGCCAAACGGGTGAAGAACTTCAACCAGGGCGGCATGCTCTGGACGTTCAAACTGCCCAAGGATCTGGTCGCCAAGCACTGAGTCACCCCACCGGCGGACCGCTGACCCGGTCCGCCGCGGTCAAGCCTGACCGACGCCGCCACCACCCTTACCGGTGCGTGGCGGCGTTGGCCGTTGCCGTGGAGGCGTTATGTCCCGTCTTGCCATCAGTCGCCGGCAATTGCTCGCCGGCCTGGCGTTGTTGCCCTGGCTGCTGCCCGGGCAGGTGTCTGCGGCGCCTTTACAGGCGCGGGTGCTGGTGATCGGCGGCGGTTTTGCCGGGGCCACCGCCGCGCGCTACCTCAAGCGCCAGGCGCCACAGTTGGCTGTTTCGCTGATCGAACCGAAGACGGTGTATCACACCTGCCCATCGAGCAATTTGGTGCTCGGCGGGCTCCTGCCGTTTGCCGCGCTGCGCCAGGATTATCAGGCGTTGCAGGCGCAAGCCATCGAGCACTGGCGGCAGCGCGCCGTGGCCATCGACCGCGAGCGCCGTCAGGTCATGTTGGCCGATGGTCAGCGCCTGGTGTACGACCGGCTGATCCTGGCGCCGGGCATCGCCATGCGCGAATCGGCCCTGGAGGGCTACCACGCAGCCGTTGCCGAGCGCATGCCCCACGCCTGGCAGGGCGGCAGCCAGACCGAGCGCTTGTGGCGTCAGTTGCAGGCCATGGAGGACGGTGGGCTGGTCATCATCAGTGTGCCGGAGGCGCCGTACCGCTGCCCGCCTGGCCCCTATGAGCGCGCCAGTCTGATCGCCCATTACCTCAAACAGCACAAACCGCGCAGCAAGCTGCTGATCCTCGATGCCAAGGACACGTTCTCCAAACAGGCACTGTTCCAGCAGGGCTGGGCCACGCATTACGGCGCCGCGGTGGAGTGGGTCGGTCGGGCTGGCGATGGCCGGGTGGTGGCTGTCGATGCGCCGGGCAACGCCCTGCTCAGCGAGTTTGGTGAACGCCACCGTGCGGCGGTAATCAACCTGATACCGCCGCAGCAGGCTGGCCAGATCGCCCAGCAGGCGCAGCTGTGCGATGCCACGGGGTGGGTGCCGATCCGCGCGCAGACGTTCCAGAGCCAGGTCGATCCGGCGGTCTACGTCATCGGCGACGCCTGCATCGCCGCGCCCATGCCCAAGTCCGCTTACAGCGCCAATGCCCAGGCCAAGGTGGCAGTAGCCGCGCTGCTGGCGGATTTGGCGGGCCAGGCGCCGCCAGAGCCGGCCTGGCGCAACACCTGTTACAGCCTGCTGGCGCCTGAGGAGGCGGTGTCGATTGGGGCGGATTACCGGGTGCAGGCCGAGCAGTTGATCGAAGTGCCCGGCAGCCTGGCGCTCAGCCCCTTGCAGGCGCCGGCAGGTCTGCGCGCCCACGAGGCTGAACTGGCCCAGGCCTGGTACCAGGCCATTTGTGCTGACACCTGGGGTGCCTGGGGTTGAGCGGGCGGCTGTGGGCCGTGCTCGCCTGGTTGCCGATGCAGCTGGCAGTGGCCGGTGCCGGTGCGGGGCTGCCAGAGCAGATCGCAGACTGGCTGGACGGCGCCACACTGCAAGCCACGGGGCTTGATGTGCAGGTGCAGCCCTGGGTCGAAGACGGCGCCTTTGTGGCCATCAGCGTCAGCCTGCAGGGCGCCGAACCACCGGTGCGCCTGGCGCTGCTGCGCAGTGCCGAGGCCGACCCGCGGATCGCCCAGCTCACCCTGAACCGCTGGCAGCCACCGCTGCGCCTGACCACCCGCGTGCGGCTGCCGGTCAGCCAGGAGGTGATCGTGTTGGCGCGTGACAGCCGTAACCGGGTCTGGCAGGCCCGCCGTCACGTCAAGGTGCTGGCCAGCAGTTGCCAGGCACAGGCTCAGGACAATGGCCTGACGGGGTTGGGCGAGATACAGGCGAGCTGGCGCGCAGGTGTGCTGACCAGCTTGCTGCGCCACCCGATGGAAACCGGCCGGCGCCTGGATGCTGCCGGGCAAGTGCTACCGCGCCGTTTGCTGCAACGTTTTGAGGTGCATTCGGCCAACGGTGTGGTGCTGCGCGTGGAACCTTTCGAAGGCTTGGCGGCCAACCCCTACTGGCGGCTGCAACTACCGGGTGATCTCGGGCCGCTGCAGCTGCGTTGGGAAGACGCCGACGGCAGCCTGTACCAGAAGCGACTACGCTGAGCGATACAGGTTGTGCCCGCCGAGCCGCGTTGTTGAGCTACTACCAAATGACGAGACGTTCTGTGCCATGGGCGCATACCGACCGCCGCGGCGGCTTTCTACCATCCCGTCATGCCCTGTTCCATGTTCCCGGTACAGGCTCCGACACCACGAGAGGACACCTCCATGATTTACGCGAAACCCGGTACCGCAGGCGCTGTCGTCACCCTCAAGCCGCGCTATGGCAACTACATCAACGGTGAGTTCGTCGCGCCGGTGGGTGGCCAGTACTTCACCA
>LNFM01005052.1_pt1 | contig 23371 bp, 21 predicted proteins | sample 596031 | NCBI WGS metagenome assembly LNFM01 (sample SAMN04254537, study PRJNA301005) | activated carbon metagenome | isolation source: dual media filters at the Ann Arbor, Michigan drinking water treatment plant | place: USA: Ann Arbor | reverse complement strand
GACCTTGAGCACTTCGTGCATCACAAACTGCATGTCTCGCAGGGGCGGGTTGTAAACGGGCATGGGGAAACTCCTGTGCTGGGTTTGCGAAAAACGAAAGGGAAATCAACCCTGCTTGTGGGCAGCGGCTGGCGATTTGGTGGCTGTCTTGCGGGGCGCAGTTGCCTGCGCGTTGCCGAAGCGGGTGACGATGTTCTCGAACGCGCGCACCGCGCGGCTGGCCGAGTCGGGACTGCGCAGGAAGCGGGCCTCGTAATGCAGCGCAAGAATCAGCGCGTGGATCTCGAACGCCATCTGCGCGGCGTCGGTGTCGGGCGCGAGATGCCCTTCTTCAATGGCGATTTCCACCGCGCGACGCATGGCCGAAAGCCAAGTGTTGACCGAGCTGGCGAGAGCATCGCGCACCGGGCCGGGCCGGTCGTCGAACTCGACCGCGCCGCTGATATAGATGCAACCGGAATCGATCTCCACCGAGGTGCGCTTCATCCAGTTGTCGAACAGCATGCGCAAGCGCGGCAGGCCGCGAGGCGCGTTGATGGCAGGGTAGAACACCTCTTCTTCAAAGCGCGTGTGGTACTCGCGCACCACCGAAATTTGCAGTTCTTCTCGCGAGCCAAAGTGGGCAAACACGCCCGACTTGCTCATCTGCATGACCTCGGCCAGCGCCCCGATCGACAGGCCTTCGAGCCCGATCTGCGTGGCCAGGCCGAGCGCGGCATCGACGATGGCGGCTTTGGTCTGTTGGCCTTTTTGCAGCGGCTTGTGGGCCGAGGTTTCGGCGCGTGGGCGGCGGGCGGTGGCGGTAGTGCTCATGCGTGGCAGGTAGGGTTTTCCGCATAATCGAACGGTCGTTCTATTTTTACCGCAAAACCTGGTCCGTGCACACAAGGGGCGCTTTTTGTGGGGACTTTGTTTAGGCCTGTGGCCCTAAAACTCAGCGCCGTGGATCGGGCAGCTCTCGCACCGCCTCATCCGCCACCGCCCACACCCGGTCACCCGGGCGCTGCTGAATCGGGTGCATGCCGGTGAAGTCGCCAAAGGCGGGCAACACACCGACCGCGTGGCGCGCGGGGTCGCCGAACCAGAAGCACGGCAGGCGCAGTCGCTCGCGCGCGCTTCCTCTCAAACCGATGCAGGGATGCAGGTGGCCGGCCAAGGTGTAGGCGCCGGCCACCGGCTGGGGCTCGTGGCACAAGGCCCAGGACCCCATCACCCACGGTTCTGTTTGAAGTTCGATTCCCCATTCGGCCGGTGGGTCCCCGGCGGCGCGGTCGTGGTTGCCGCGCACCAGGTGCACGCGCAGGCCGGGGGTCCTGCCGCGCCAGGCGGTCAACGCCTGTTCGACCACCTTGCTCAGCTCCGGGCTCCGCCCTCGCGCGGCGTGCAGCAGATCGCCCATAAACACAAGGTGCTGCACCGGGGTGTCGCCTAGTGAGGCAAGTGCATCACCCAGAGCCTCCAGCGTGGTGGCGGTGGAGCCAGCCGGCACCGGCACGCCCAAGCGGCGAAAACTCGCGGCCTTTCCCAGGTGCACGTCGGCCACCAGAAAGGCGGCGTGGTCGGGGAGGAAGGCCGCTCCGGAGGGATGCAAGCCGATCGTCAAACCGGCACCAAGCTGGGCCAGCACCCAAGGCGCGGGGAGCGCGTCGTGTTCGATCAGAGTCGCGTCACCGGCAGCAGCAGCGCCAGGCTGTGTTCAAGGTTGTCGCTGGGTGGGCGCTTGAAGCCGCTGCGCGCGAATCGCTGCAATCGGCCGACACAGAAAGCGGTGATCACCGACGCGTCGGCCTGCGCATCCACCGTAGGTGTGGCCACACCGGCGACCACGGCCGATTCGCGCAGGTTCTGCCGCAGGACGGATTCGATCTTGTCGAAAAACAGGTTCATGCGCTGCTGCAGGCGCTCGTTTTCAAACACCAGGGCGTCGCCCACCATCACACGCGTCATGCCGGGATTTTTCTCGCCGAACTGCAGCAGCAGCGTGACGAGCTTGCGGCTGCGTGAATTGGCATCGGGCTCACGCTCGCCGAGCTGATTGACCAGGCCGAACACCGACTGTTCGATGAACTCGATCAGGCCTTCGAACATCTGGGCTTTGCTGGCGAAGTGGCGGTACAGCGCGGCTTCGCTCACGTCGAGTCGCGCTGCGAGGCCTGCGGTGGTGATGCGCTCGGCGCCCGGCTGCTCCAGCATGGTGGCCAGCGCCTGCAGAATCTGCACCCGGCGCTCACCGGGTTTGGGCCGCTTGCGACCATTGCTCTCGGCGTGTGCGGCGGCTTCGATCACGCTCGCTGCTTCAAGGGCTGCGGCCTCTTCCGGCGATGGAGACTCGGGAGCGTTGGTGGTCATGGGCAGGCGGTCCGATCGGTGTGAGCTGATGGGTGCTGGTGGCCGCAGTGCCGGCCCGGTTTGTCATCCTGTTACGAATTTTCGCATATCGCCGGCGCGGCAAAAACCCAACCGGGGCGGGGTACCCGATGTCAGTGGGTGATCGCATCCAGCGTCACGCGGATGCGCAGACCTCGCCCCTGCGCGCCGTTGTCCAGTTGCAGGTGGGTGCCGTGCACGCGGGCGATCTCGTCGGCAATCGCCAGGCCCAGCCCGTTGCCCTCACCGGTGGTGCCGGGCACGCGGTAGAAGCGCTGCAGCACGTGCAGCCGCTCACCCGCAGGAATGCCCGGCCCGTCATCCTCCACTTCGATCCAGACCCGCTCGCCCTGTGGCGACTTGCTGCTGCCACTGCGCAAGGTGATGCGCCCTCCGGGCGGCGTGTATTTCACCGCGTTGTCCACCACATTGATGAGCAATTCGCGCAGCAACCACGCATGACCCAGTGTCTGGGCAGGCTCGACCTCCAGCCCCAGATCCATCTGCTTGCTGCTGGCCGCGTCCAGGTAGAGCGCCAGGATGTTTTCGCACAGCTCGGCCAGATCCACCTGCTGCAGGGCCTGGGCATCACCGCCCATGGCGTCGACCCGCGAGAGCGCGAGCAACTGATTGGCCAGCTGCGAGGTGCGGCGCGTGGCGTCGCGCAGCCTCAGCACCTGGTCGGCCCGCAGGCTGAGCATGTCGCCCCCGCCAAGGCTGCGCGCGGCCTGGGCCCAGGCTTCCACTTGCGACTGCAGGCCCGCCAGCGGCGTGCGCAACTGGTGCGCGGCGTCGGCCACAAACCGGCGTTGCGCCTCGGTCTGCGCATTGACGAGACCAAACAGTCGGTTGAGCGAATCCACCAGCGGCTGCACCTCCACCGGCGCCGTCTCGGCGCTGATGGGACTGAGGTCGCGCGGCGAGCGCCGCTCCACCGCCTGCTTGAGTTCGATCAGCGGGCGCAGCGCACGCGCCACGCCCCAGGTCACCACACCGGCGGCCACGAGAAACAGGATGAGGTTGGGCAGCATCACCCGCATGAGCACCGAACTGGCCCAGTGTTGCTGGGCGTCAGAGCCATCGGCCAGCATCACGATGAGTTCGCCCGCCGAGGAACGCATGCGTTGCGCCACCACCCGGTAGGTCACACCGCCTTCCACCACGCTGAGGAACTCGGCCACCTCGGTGGTGGGCAGCACAGTGGGCAACCAGCGGTCGCCCAGGAGCTGGCTGCCCTGAGCATCGAGCACACCAAAGGCTGCGAAGCCTTTGCGCTCCTGGAGAAATTCCTCGACGGGTGGCGCCAGCAACAGCGCCAACGCGGGCGCTTCCAGCACATCGTTGGCGCTGAGCAGGGGTTCCTCCAGCGAAGCAGGGCCGCGCGCGGCAATGTCCATCACCACCACCGAATCGGCCAGCAGCGGCACCAGCCGAAGCAAGCGCTGGTCTTGCTGCAGCGCAGCGGTGCCTGCACTTTGAAAGTGGAACAGCACACTGACGGCACCGATGAGCGCGATGGTAAAGAGCAGCAGCACCAGCAAGCGCCGCTGCAGCCCCCAGATCATGCCGGGGGCGGCGGGGCCATCAGGTCTGGGCCACATCGCCCGATGCCCTGGTCATCTCCAGCCGGTAACCGAAACCGCGGATGGAACGCAGACACACACCAGCCGGTTCCAGACGGGCGCGCAAGCGGGAGATGTAGACCTCGATCGCGTTGGGCGTGATCTCTTTATCCCAGCCGGTGAGCGCCTGCAGCAACTTGTCTTTGGCAGCGGGCTTGGGTGACTGCATCAGCAGGTATTCGAGCACGGTCCATTCGCGCGGGCCCAGCTCAAGGGGTTCACCCGATAGCGTGATGCGGCGCAGCGCCGTGTCCATCTCGACCGGACCGAAACCCAGCACGGCCGACGTGGCGGCCTGCGAGCGGCGCAGCAAGGCGCGCAAGCGCGCCAGCAGTTCGGGAAGTTCGAACGGTTTAACCATGTAGTCGTCGGCCCCGAGGTCGAGCCCGTGCACCCGGTCGTGCAGTGCATCGCGCGCCGTGAGGATGAGCACCGGCATTTCCAGCCCGCGCGCGCGCAAGCGCCGGGTGAGCTCCAGTCCGTCAATACCAGGCAGGCCGATGTCGACGATCGCCAGGTCGAACGTGTCGCTGTCCAGTGCCTTCTCGGCCCGTTCGGCGCTGGGCACCCAGTCCACCGTGTAGCCAGCATTGCACAAACCCAGCTTGATGCCGCTGGCCACCATCACGTCGTCTTCGACCAGGAGCAAACGCACGGTCAGTGGCTTTTGATCATGGTGCCGAAGGGCTCGTTGCCAAGAACCTCCAACAGCAGCGCATGCGGCACGCGGCCATCAATGATGTGCACCGCGTTCACCCCGCTCTTGGCAGCGTCCAGCGCGCCGGCAATCTTGGGGATCATGCCGCCGGAGATGGTGCCGTCTTCCACCAGCCCGTCGATCTGCCGGGGGGTGAGCTCGGTGAGCAGCTGGCCCTCCTTGTCGAGCACGCCACGGATGTTGGTCAGCATGAGCAGCTTTTCGGCCTGCAACACGGTGGCGAGCTTGGCGGCCACGACATCGGCGTTGATGTTGTAGCTCTCGTTGTTCTCGCCAAAACCGATCGGGCTGACCACGGGAATGAACTGGTCGTCCTGCAAGGCCTTCACCACGCTGGGATCGATGCTCACGATGTTGCCCACCTGGCCCACGTCGTGCTCAAGGCTCGGGTCTTTCTGGTCGGTCATGCGCAACTTCTGCGCGCGGATCATGGCGCCGTCGCGCCCGGTCAGGCCCACCGCCTTACCGCCGGCCTGGTTGATCAAGCCCACGATGTCCTGCTGAACTTCGCCGGCCAACACCCACTCCACCACCTCCATGGTCTCGGCATCGGTCACGCGCATGCCTTGAATGAACTGACCCTGCTTGCCCAGACGCTTGAGCAGCGTCTCGATCTGTGGCCCACCCCCGTGCACCACCACCGGGTTGATACCGACCAGCTTGAGCAGCACCACGTCTTCCGCGAAGTCCTGCTGCAGAGCCGGGTCGGTCATGGCGTTGCCACCGTACTTGATGACCATGGTTTTGCCGTGGTACTTGCGGATGTAAGGCAGTGCCTGGGCCAGGATCTCGGCTTTGTCACGGGGCGGGATGGTGGTGACGTCGGGGGGGGTGGTCATGGGTCTTCTGCTTTGTTGAGTCTCGAAATTGTAGGCTTCGAATGTTGTGCTTTATCTGCCGCGGCGAGCCGGGTCTCGGCCCGGCAAGCAACCGGAGCAAGCACACTACGAAGAAGAAGAAAGCCCGTCCACAGCCTGAAACAAAGCCTGCCGCGCCTGCACAACCACACTCGCCTTCCACTCATCCGTGTCCACATAAAACGCCGCCAACAACCGCGCCTTGATCGCGGCGCGCAACGCCTCGGGCGCATCCGGATGCAGCCGCAACCAATGGTCCCCCCTCAGGGCGCCGATCACCTCGTCGATCGGCACTGTGCCGTATTCCATGGCAATGCCGGTGTACTGCGCCTGCAGGCATTCCTCGTAGACCACGTTCCACATCAGGCCGGTCAACAAGGCCGAGGTGGACGAACCGTCGTAGATCGACGTCACCGGTGTCTGGCCACCGCCGCCCCACCATGCGCGGGCACGATCGAGCGCCACTGCGTCGTCGCGGCAGGCGCAGATGCGCTCACCCAGGCCGCTCTCGCCCAAGCCGGTGTGCAGGTCGATCCAGGCCAGGTGGCGGGCTTGCTGGCCGTGGCGGCGCAGCACCTCGCGCAGCGTGCGGTTGCTCCAGGTGGCTTCAACGCCTCCGTAGAACAGACCATCGGCAAACGCGTGCTGGCCTTGCGACACGGCGGCCTGAAACCGGGTCAGGCCATGCTTGTGGATATAGGCGCCAATGGCCGAAGCATTGTCCGGGCCGGGGGGCCAATGTTCAGGCACGAGCAGTTCGTGCAACTCGGCATAAGCCTCGTTGACTGGCAGCGGCTGGCTGAAGTCCTGGAAGTTGCGGTTGAGATCGACGTTCTCGTGCGTCACTCTGCGCACCCACGAAAAACCGTGCGGATTCAGCGCGTGGATGTAGAGCACCGTCACACCGGCCTTGCGCGCATGTTCGCGCCACTCGGCATCGTGCGCGACGAACACCTGCACACCTGAGCCACAGTGGCCTTCAACCCCGTGACAGGCACTGCTGACGATGAGCAGGCGTTCGGCGGCGGGGTCGCCGTCGAGCGCCACGTCCATGGCGAGCGCCTCACCAGCGCGGCCCGGCAGCGGGTGGTGGTGGCTGCTGATGGACATGCCGGCGGTGGCGGCCGCCTCCAGAAACTTCACCCGTGCTCGAGCATAGGAGGCAGAAAACGCCTCGGCCGGTGCAATCAAACAGTGGCTCCGGCCCGGGGGGTGTTCAACCACTTTTCCGCGAGTTGCACCCAGAACGTGGCGCCCAGCGGAATCAGGTCATCGTTGAAGTCGTAGCTGGGGTTGTGCAACATGCACGGGCCACCGCCGTGGCCCATCTCGCGGTGCGCGCCGTCGCCATTGGCAATGAAAGCGTAGCAGCCCGGGCGCGCCTGCAGCATGTAGGCAAAGTCTTCAGCGCCCATGGTGGGTTCCTGGTCCACCACACGGTCGGCGCCCACGATGTCGGCCATGACGGCACGTGCAAACGCAGTTTCGGCAGCGTGGTTGATGGTGGGCGGGTAGTTGCGCTTGAACTTGAACTCGACCGTGGCGCCAAAGGCGGCGCAGGTGTGTTCGGCAATCTCCTGCATGCGGCGCTCGATCATGTCGAGCACGTCAAAGGTGAAGGTGCGCACGGTGCCCTGGATCACACAGCTGTCGGGCACCACGTTGGTGGCTTCACCGGTGTGGATCATGGTGACCGAGATCACGCCGGCATCCACCGGTTTCTTGTTGCGCGTGATGATGGTCTGGAATGCCATCACCATCTGGCAAGCAACCGGCACCGGGTCGATGCCGTTGTGGGGCAGCGCGGCGTGCGCGCCCTTGCCGCGGATGGTGATGTGGAACTCGTTGCTCGACGCCATGACCGGGCCGGCACTGGCGGCGAACGTGCCCACCGCCATGCCAGGCCAGTTGTGCATGCCGAACACCGACTCCACCGGGAATTGCTCGAACAGGCCGTCCTTGATCATTTCGCGCGCACCACCACCGCCCTCTTCGGCCGGCTGGAAGATCAGGTAGACCGTGCCGTCGAAGTTGCGGTGTTGGGCAAAGTGCTGTGCTGCGCCGAGCAGCATGGCGGTGTGCCCGTCATGCCCACAGGCGTGCATCTTGCCGGCGTGCTGGCTGGCATGGGCGAAGGTGTTGTGCTCCTGCATGGGCAGGGCGTCCATGTCGGCGCGCAGACCGATGGCGCGACCGCTCTTGCCGCCGTCGCGGCCGTGCACGATACCCACCACACCGGTGGTGCCCATGCCGCGGTGCACCGGAATACCCCATTCGGTGAGCTTGTTGGCCACCACATCGGCGGTGCGAACTTCCTTGAAGCACAGCTCGGGGTGGGCGTGAATGTCACGGCGCACAGCAGCGATGCTGGCAGCCTGCGTGAGGATGGAATCGATGAGTTTCATGATGACCTTTGCACGCCGTACTTGCGGCGGGAAAACCAAAGGCACATCGTAGCCATGAACGGCGACCGGGCAGGGCCGCGCGGGCGACAGCCCCACGACCGCACAGGTCGAGTGCGGTCAGGTGCGTGTCACTCCTTGCGGCGGATCACGCTGGCTCTCGCCGCATCGTCCTTGTAGACATACGTGCGCTCACCGCCCTGCCAGGTGCCCAGCCAGAGCATGTTGGCGGAGATGGCGTCGTGGTCGGTGTTGCTGAACGGCCGGTCGTAAGTCGTGACCACGCCGCGGTAAGGCTGTTGCAGGTTCTCCAAAGCGTTCTTCAGGCTTTTGCCATTGATGTTGCCCTTGGTCAGGAACATCGCCCGCAGCAGCAGATGCACCGAGTCGTAGGTCTGTGCGGCAGACATCATGGAGCCGATGGGGCGCTCCTTGGATATCTTGGCGTAGCCGCGCAGGAACGTGCTGTTGCGTTCCATGAAGGTGTTGGGCAACACGGTCTGGACCACGAAGGTCCCTTCGACCGCTCCCTTGGACGCCTCGAAGGCCGAGGCGTGCGACAGGCCCCATGGACCGTACTGCGGCACGTTCCAGCCCGCCGCAGCGCGGCTGGCCGAGATCACGCCCTGCTCGGGACCCACGGTCCAGCCGATCAGCGCGTCGGCACCGGAGTCCTTGAGCTGCTTCATTTCGTCGGCCAGGGTTTTCACGCCCACCTTGAAGCGCACGACGATGTGGGGCTTGAGGCCCACGGCCTGCAGCGCGGCCTCCAGATCCTTCAGGCCGCCGTCGCCGTACCCCGTGGTGTCCACCAGCAGGGCCACCTTCTTCAAGTTGCGCTTGACGATATCCGCCACCAGAAACTGCGACTGCAATTGATCGCGAGCCGAGGTGCGGAAGATATAGCTCTCGGCAGCCGGGTACTTGGCGGTGATGGCGGTGCCGGTGGCACAGGGCACGATCAGGATGTGCTGGTTGTTCTGGAACACGTCCAGCGCCTTCATGGCCACGCCGGTGTTGCAGAACCCCACCGTGGCGGCCACTTTCTCGGTGAGAACCAGTTCTTCGGCGTGCTTGAGGCCCAGGTCGTTGTTGGCCTGGTCGTCGCGAATCACCAGCTCCAGCTTGCGCCCGAGGTAACCGCCGACGGCGTTGATCTCGTCCACCGCCACCTGCGCCCCCACACGCGCACTGTTGCCCATGTCGGACGAACCTCCGGTGAGCGGCAGGATCAGCCCGAGCCGGATGAGCTTGGGGTCGGTTGCTGCGGGCGAGGCACTGGAAGGCGCAGGCGCCTGGGCCCAGGTTGACGTCAGACTGGCCGACAACGCAAGCGCGACCAGATGGCGAAAAGGCAAGTGCATCAGGAACCTCCAGAGCGACGGGGTGAGACATCACCCAACTCCGGCAGGCTACAGCGCATCGCTTTGCGGTGGCAATCGGGCCGAACGATCTGTCGGGTACAGCGCCACCGGTGTGAACGCGGGACGAATCCGGTCCGATCGGGCCGCCTTGTCGCGTGGCGATCGATCGGCTTACTTCAAATCAATCACACCAGGGGCATGCATCCGAAATATTCCGATACGAAGGTATTCATCAAGTCAGATGCAGCTGAAGGGTCTTCGCCGCAGCCGGGCCTGCCTGCTTTCGGACGAACACCCCCCATTCGCCGACGACCTGTGATGCAAAAGTGCAACGCGAGCGCCGCAGCAAGCTCAGCGGCGTATGCGGCCGTCTTCGGTGAGCAGGGTGAGTTCGACAAAACGCGATCCCATGTGTTTCGCGGGGCCGAAGTCCACCGGGAAGCCGCCCAGGTTCACGTTCTGCATGCCCTGCACGGCGTTGATGAAGCCCTCACGCGTGAGCGACCTCCCTGCACGTCGCAGGCCTTCGCTGAACACCTTGGCCGCCACGAAGCCCTCCATACCCGAGTAGTTGGGCTCCACGCCACGCTTGTCCTTGATGGCCGCGAGGTACTCGCCCGACAGCGGCGTGGCCGGCGTGTAGGGAAAGGGCATCACCTGGCTCACGGCCACTCCGCGAGCCTCGGCGCCGAGTTCGTCCATGAGAGCCTGAGTGCCCACGAACGACACGTTGTAGAAGTTGCCGTTGAAGCCGGCGCGGCGCGCCTGACGCACAAAGGTGGCCACCGCCTTGTAGGCCCCGATCTGCACGATGGCCTCGGGCTTCTGGGCCATGATGTCTTTCACGGCCTGCGTCACTTCGACCGTGTTGCGCTCCACCGTGCCCAGCGCCGATGGCTCCAGGTTCAATGCGGCCATGGCCCGCGAGACACCGTCCAGCCCTGTCTTGCCATAGGCATCGTTCTGATAGAACACCGCGATTTTCTTGATGCCGGTGGACGTGATCTGGCGAACGATGGCGGCGGTTTCGTCAAAGTATGAGGCGCGCACGTGAATGGCGTAGCGGTTGAACGGCTCGCGCAGCGCCTGCGCGCCGGTGAAGGGTGCGAAGAACGGTACCTTGGCAGTGGTTGCCAATGGCAAGGCCGCCAGGCTGGTGGGCGTGCCGATGTAGCCGAACAGCGCAAACACGTCGTCGGCAATGAGTTGACGGGTGTTCGCGGCACAGCGCTCGGGCTCGTAGCCATCGTCCAGCCGCTTGATCTCGATGGTCCGGCCATTGACGCCGCCCTTGGCGTTGACCGTGTCGAAATACGCCTGTGCACCCAGGTGAAACTGCAAACCCAACTGCACGGCCGCGCCGGTGAACGGAGCAGACTGCCCCAGCACGATGCGCGTGTCGCTCAGAGCAGCGCTTTGCGCCTGGGCACCTGCGCCCAAAGAAGCCAAGGCCCCCGAACCGACGAACTTGCAAACGGTGGTTAGGGCTTCACGACGCTGCATGCGAACACTCCTGATATGCTGATTTGGGAAACCCGCAGGGTAAAGCAAGCGCCCTGCCAAAGCCGAGCCACAAGCCCCCCGAGCCCACCATTCCGATGAACTCCACCGTGCACACGATCCGCGGCGCCTGCCCTCACGATTGCCCCGACACCTGTTCCCTTGTGACCACAGTGGAGAACGGTGTGGCGGTGCGGGTGCAGGGCAATGCCGCTCACCGACACACCGACGGTGCGCTGTGCACCAAGGTGTCGCGCTACACCGAGCGCACCTACCATCCCGACCGGTTGCTGCATCCGCTCATGCGCACTGGTCCCAAAGGCAGCGGGCTGTTCAAGCGTATGGGCTGGGACGAGGCCCTGGACACCATCGCTGCGCGCCTGAAGGCCATTGCCGCGCGCGACCCGCAGGCCATCGTTCCCTACAGCTACGCCGGCACCATGGGCCAAGTGCAGGGCGAGGGCATGGCAGCGCGTTTCTTCCACCGGCTCGGCGCTTCGTTTCTGGACCGCACCATCTGCGCGTCGGCCGGTGGCGAAGGGCTGACCCAGACCCTGGGCGGCAAGGTCGGCATGAAGGTGGAGCACTTTGCCGAGTCGAAGCTCATCCTCATCTGGGGCAGCAACTCCATCGGCAGCAACCTGCACTTCTGGCGCCTGGCGCAGCAGGCCAAACGCAATGGCGCGCGCCTGGTCTGCATTGACCCGCGGCGCACCGAGACCGCGGAGAAATGCCACGAACACATTGCCCTGCGCCCGGGTACCGACGCAGCGCTGGCGCTGGCGCTCATGCACCAGCTCATCACCCACGACTGGCTGGACCACGACTACATCGCGCAGCACACGCTGGGCTGGGAAGCCCTGCGCGAGCGGGCGCTGCAGTGGCCGCCCGAACGCGCGGCCGAGGTGTGCGGCATCCCGGTGCAGCAAATCACCGACCTGGCGCGCGACTACGGCACCACGAAGCCAGCCGCGATCCGCCTGAACTACGGCATGCAGCGCGTGCGCGGTGGCGGCAACGCGGTGCGCGCTGTGGCCTGCCTGCCCGCGCTGGTGGGCGCGTGGCGCCAACCAGCAGGTGGCCTGCTGCTCTCCAGCTCGGCGCAGTTCCCGGTGAACCGCACCGCCCTGCACAAGCCCGAGCTGCTGGCTGGGCGCACGCCGCGCACCATCAACATGAGCACCATCGGCAACGACCTGTTGAACCCGGGCTCGGCTGCCTTCGGCACGAAGATCGAAGCGCTCATCGTCTACAACAGCAACCCGGTGGCCGTGGCGCCGGAGTCGGGCAAGGTGGTGCAGGGCTTCCTGCGCGAGGACCTGTTCACCGTGGTGCTGGAACACTTCCAGACCGACACCGCCGACCATGCGGACGTCATCCTGCCGGCCACCACGCAGCTGGAGCACTGGGACATCCACACCAGCTACGGCCACACCGACGTGCTGCTCAACCGGCCGGCCATCAAGCCGGTGGGCGAAGCCCGCACCAACACCGACATCTTTCGCGCGCTGGCCGCTCGCATGGGTTTTGACGACCCGTGTTTTTCCGACGACGACGAGACCCTGTGTCGCACGGCGTTTGGCGACACGGTGGATTTCCAGACCCTGCTGAATCAGGGATTCGCCACCCTGCCAGTGCCTGAAGCGCCTTTCGCCAACGGCGGCTTTCCCACGCCGTCGGGCCGTTGCGAGTTTTTCAGTGCCCGCCTCACGTCCCAAGGCATGGACGGCCTGCCCGACCACCTGCCCAACCACGAACTGGCTGGCACATCGGCGGCTTACCCACTGGCCATGATCTCGCCGCCGGCGCGCAACTTCCTCAACTCCAGCTTCGTCAACGTGCAGAGCCTGCGCGACATCGAGGGCGAACCCCTGCTCGAAATCCACGCCGACGACGCCCAGCTGCGCGGCATCGCAACTGGCCAGATGGTGCGGGTGTTCAACGAGCGTGGCGAATACCACTGCAAGGCCAAGGTATCGACGCGCGCTCGGCCCGGCGTGGTCAATGGGCTGGGCATCTGGTGGCGCAAGCTCGGGCCCATGGGAACCAACGTGAACGAAGTGACCAGCCAAGAGCTCACCGACATGGGCCGTGGCCCGGTGTTCTACGACTGCCTGGTGGAAGTCGAAGCCCCCCCCGCGTCGCCTTCGGCGCCACCCCCCCTGAGGGGGGCGACACCTGGGGCCGGCGGAGCCGGACCCTCGGTGTCTCTGGACTGAGGCATCTCGTGCGCTACAAGTCTCGCGAGATGACACAGAGGCGCCGGCATGTTGGCGTTGCGTTGGCTCTGGCGGCCCTGTTGGGTGCCGGCTGCGCCAGCAACACCACCGGCGTGGGCTACTACTGGCAGTCGGTCACCGGCCACCTCAAACTGATGAAGGCCGCGCGACCCGTGGACGACTGGCTCGCGGATGACGCAGCGCCGACCACCCTGAAAGAGCGGCTGGCCCTGGCGCAGCGCATCCGACAGTTCGCCGTCAGCGAGCTCGCCCTGCCCGACAACGCCAGCTACCAGCGTTACGCCGACCTGCAGCGCCGGGCTGCTGTGTACAACGTGGTGGCCGCCCCTGCGCTCTCGCTGAAGCTGCAAACCTGGTGCTTCCCGGTCGCCGGGTGTGTGGGCTATCGCGGCTATTTTCTGGAAGCCGACGCACGGGCATTCGCTGCCAGCCTCGGCACTGAACTTGAAGTGGCGGTCTACCCGGTCCAGGCGTACTCCACACTGGGCTGGATGAATTGGGCCGGAGGCGACCCGTTGCTGAACACCTTCATCACCTACCCGGAAGGCGAGTTGGCGCGCATCATCTTTCATGAGCTATCACACCAGGTGGTGTATGTGCAGAACGACACCACCTTCAACGAGTCGTTTGCCACCACCGTCGAACGGCTGGGCGGCGAGCGTTGGCTGGCGCGATCGACCGACCAGGCGCGATCGGCCTACGCAGCCTTCGACAACCGCCGCCGCGCCTTTCGAGCGCTCACCCGTTCGACCCGGGAACGGCTCAAGGTGATCTACGAAGACTCCGCACTGACCGACGCGACCAAACTGGAACGCAAGGCCCTTGTCATGAACGACTTCCGCATGCAGTACGCGCAGCTGAAGGCAAGCTGGAGTGGATACGCTGGGTACGACCCCTTTGTGGCACGGGCCAACAACGCCAGCTTTGCCGCGCAAGCGGCGTACGACGAATGGGTACCCGCCTTTGAAGCCCTCTTCGAGCGCGAAGGTCGCGACTTTGCGCGGTTTTATGATGCGGTGCGCACACTGGGCAAGCGCCCGAAAGAAGAGCGCGTGGCGGCCTTGCGCGAGCTCGCGCCCTCCGCCTTGATCACCGCCCGGCGCAATCCACACTGACCACGAACCAAGAGACAAACATGGCCGACATCCACATCGAACGCGATCACCAACTCGGCATGGGTGGCGCTCGCAAGCTCGCCTGGCGCTGGGCCGAACAGGCCGAAAACGACTTCGACATGAGCTGCACCTACGAAGAGGGCGATGACTGCGACGAAGTGCAATTCAGCCGCTCGGGCGTGACCGGCACTCTCAAGGTGTCGGCCGACAAGTTTGAACTCGATGCACGCCTGGGTTTTCTGCTGGGCGCTTTCAAGGACCGCATCGAAAGCGAGATCGTCAAGAACCTCGACGAACTGCTGGCAGCCAAAAAGCCTGCACCCAAAAAGAAGAAAGCCGGTTGAACAACCGGCCGGGATTCAACTCAAGCTCTGGATGAGGTCGATGTATTGCTGCATCGCCGTGTCCTTGTCGGTGCCCTTGAAACCATTCCAGGCGTCCCACTTGGCGCGTCCGACCATGTCGCCAAAACCGGGCTTCTTGCCCTCGACATCGCCCTCGGTGGCCTGCTTGTACAAGGCGTAGATTTTCAGCAGTGTGGCGTTGTCGGGGCGCTCGCTGAGGTTCTTGGAATTCGCCACCGCAGCTTCGAATAGGGACTTGAGATCGGCCATGAATGCTCCTGTTGTTGAAATGATCCGCACCGACAGAACGCGCCGGGCTTAGGGCTCTCCCGCTATCTTACGGTTGGCGGGCTCTGCACAATAGGGCCAGATCACAAGACCCGCACAGCCACCCGAGGAGCACCCATGGTTCAACGCGTTGCCGCCCGCAGCGACACCCCTTCGGTGCGCGCCGGTCGCCCCCGATCACCACGCAAGGCCACGTCCAAGGGCGCAGCGGCCAGCGTGCTGCCGGTGGTCAGACAAGCCATGTCCACGCTCGGGCTGGAGGGTGAGCGCATGAGCAAGGTCGACACAGCCTGGTTGCGCATGGATTCGCCCAGCAATCTGATGATGATCGTGGGCGTGTGGATTCTGAAGCCCGGCATCACCATCGAGGCCCTGAGTGAACGCGTGCGGGAGCGCATGCTGCCTTACCGCCGTTTTGTGCAGGCGGCGCGCGAAGACGCCACCGGTGCCCACTGGATCGACGACACCGACTTCCGCCTTGACCGCCACGTGGTCGCGCACCAGCTCTCGCGAACAGGCACTCAGAGCGAGCAAGACGCGCTGCAGGCGCGTGTGGCCGAGCTGGCCATGCAGCCGCTGGACCGCCAACACCCGCTGTGGCGATTCGAGCTGATCGAACAGTACGGTGGTGGCTCGGCGCTGGTCGCGCGCATCCACCACTGCATCGCCGACGGCATCGCACTCATCAGCGTGATGATGAGCCTGGTGGACGGAGGCGGCGTGCCCCCGCAGCGCAAGAGCCGCAAGACCACCAAACCCGGACTGGATGGCGCCGAAGATTGGGTGGTGGATACGCTCATCCGGCCCTTCGGCGACCTCACCGCCAAAGCCCTGGAGGCTGCGGGCGGCGGCGCCGCCAAGTCGTTCGCCCTGCTGGCCTCCCCGCAGCAAAGCCTGACGGATTCGCTGGGCCAGGCGGTGGACCTCGCGCGCATGGGTGGCCAGCTCGCCAGCGATCTGGCCGCGCTGGCGCTCATGCCCGACGACTCACCCACCCGGCTCAAGGGCCAGCCCGGCAACACCAAACGGGTGGCCTGGTGCCAACCAATCCCGCTCGATGAAGTGAAAGCGATCGGCAAGGCGCTGAACTGCTCGGTGAACGACGTGCTGCTGGCTTGTGTGGCCGGCGCCATCGGCGCCTACCTGCAAAGTCAGGGCGACGACACGCAGGGCAAGGAGATCCGCGCCATGGTGCCGATCAACCTGCGCCCGATGGAAGACGCCTGGAAACTCGGCAACCGCTTCGGCCTGGTGCCGCTGGTGCTGCCCATCGGCTGCACCAACCCGGTGGAGCGGGTGTTCACCGTGCGCTCGCGCATGAACAACCTCAAGGGCAGCTTGCAGCCGCTGCTGACCTTCGGCCTGCTCTCGGTGGCGGGCCTGCTGGTGAAACCCGCGCAAGACGCATTGCTCAGCCTGTTCGGCCGCAAGACCACGGCGGTCATGACCAACGTACCCGGCCCGGCCAACAAGCTTCAGGTGTGCGGCTCAACGCTGGAGCAGACCATGTTCTGGGTGCCGCAAACAGGCACGGTGGGCCTGGGCGTGTCCATCCTCAGTTACGGCGGTGGCGTGCAGTTCGGTGTGATCGCAGACACCACACTGTGCCCGGACCCGCAGCGCATCATTGACGAGTTCGAGCCGGAGTTCCGGCGCCTGCTCACGTTGACGTTGATGCTGCCCTGGGGCGAAGCGAAGGCTTAGGCCAAAGCGAGGCGGCGCGAAGCCATCTCCAGCAAACCATCAAAGATCAAGCCCTCGACCAGCTCAACCTGCAGCGCCATGGCGGGCGCCATCTTCCAGCCGGCGCCACCGGTCATGAAGCACACCGGTTCATCGCCGCAGTGGCGGCGCAGGTTGTCCACCATGCGTTGAACAGCACCGGCAATCGCGAAGGTGCCGCCGCTGGTGAGTGCGTCACTGGTGTTGGTGGGAAAGTCGCGAACCTCGCCGGTGGGCACGTGCAGTCCGGCCGTGCCCGATTCGAGGGCGCGCAACATGATGCCGTGGCCGGGCAGGATGATGCCGCCCAGGAACCTCCCCTCGGTGTCGATGGCTTCCACCGTCACCGCGGTGCCCACCATGACCACCACGCAAGGACGTTTCACGCCGCGTGAGAGCAGACGCTGGCGTGCGCCGATGATGGCCACCCAGCGATCCGAACCCAAGCGCGCGGGATGATCGTAGCCATTGATCACGCCGGCTTCGGCGTTGCCGGAAACCACCCACTGGGGCGTGACATCCCACAGTTCCAGCTGCTCTTCAACCCGTCGTTTGACCGCATCACCTGCCACCACGCAACCCAGGACCCAGCGCGGCGCAGGCAACTCGGCCCAGTCACCTTCGGCCAGGGTTTCGATGTTTTCCAGGAATTGCGCCCCCTGCGCGATCAGTCGGGAACCGGATCGCGGCTCTTCGTACAAGGCCCACTTGAGGCGGGTGTTGCCAACGTCCAGGGCCAGAAATGTCATGCGCGGATTATGACCACGCCAACCCCGGGGGGTTTGCGCACTGCAGCATGACTGGAAGGCGACACACGCGGAAGAGGCAGCTTGGCGGCCAATCGTTTAGATGAGCCCGATCCAGCAAGCGCGTTGCACAGCCGCGAGCTTGTTGTCGGTCTTGAGTTTGCCCATGGCGTTGGCCAGGTGGTAGTTCACCGTGCGCTCGGAGCAATCCATGCGCGATGCGGTTTCGCGCGCGGTGAGACCTTCAAACGCCATGTTCAGGCTCTCCAGCTCGCGCGGACTCAAATTCACCCGCGCTTCGGCGATGGCGCGACGCAGCATGGGCCAGATGTTGAAGGCCGACCACGCCAGTGCCGCTGCTTCGGAGCGATCGGCAAAGGCGCGCGGGCTGAACATGAAACATTCGAAGGCCCGGCCAGCCGGCAGGCTGAACGCCACACGCACCAACGTCTGGTAGCCGTGTGCAAGCCACAGACGGCGCCAGCGGCTGGATTGCTCAAACACCGACTTGGAAATATCCTGCCACGCCACCAGGGGCGCATCGCTGTCACGCCAGCTGGCGCCAAAGTCGGCGCTGTCGGCCAAGGCTTGTGCGGAGGACAGCAGTCGGGGAGGATGCACCGCCAGCACTTCGCGCTCATCCCTGCCGCCTGTGGGCGCCGGACCCAGCACCATCACGGCTTCGACGCCCTGGTCGTGCAGGGCGCACACCCAGTCGGCCAGGATGCTGTCCAGGCTGACGCTGTCAAAGTTGACAGGCAGGGTCATGCCCGGAAACACGTTGTTGCAGACACAATGTACGGGGCGACGGGGCAGCCGGCACGGACAACGGGTGTTCTGCAGTCTAAGGAGTACATATTGCCTATGGACCGTTTGAGGTTGCTCAGCGCCAAGGCGCGGTTGTTGCGGTGGTTGATGGACGAGGTGGTGCATGCACCGTTGGAGCCGATTTTGCACCCATCCCGCGCCAGGCTGCAGTACCTGGGCGCTTTCACGATCGTTGGCCACCTGGCCTTCGGCTGGATTTGGATCGACCTGCTGCCTCAACCCTACGAGAGCCTGCCCACCCGGCTCGTCATGGCCAGCCTGGGCATTCCCCTGCTGATCGGCGTGATCAACCGCGATCTCACCTCCCCGGCGACCATCTGTATTTATTCGGTGGCCTGCTGGCTGCAGCTGCCCCTGTTTTTCTCCCTCATGTACTGGCTCAACGGTGGGAACGACGTCTGGTTCGCCAGCATGGCCTGCATGCTGGTGATTTACTACCACCTCACCGACTGGCGTCTGGCCTCGGTGGGCGTTGTCGCAGGCGTGGCTGGCAGCCTTGCCCTGGTGCAGACCATGCAAGTGGCGCTCAGCAGCGAAGCGACACGAGCGGATCACCTGGTGGTGCTGGCTTTCGCGTGGGGCGCGGCCGTGATGCTGGGGGCTTCAAGTGCCAACCTGCGGCGCACCCGCCTGATCAACACCCTGAGCACCATGGGCGTGATGGCGCACGAACTCCGCACCCCACTGGCCACCGTCAACCTCATGGGTGACGTGTTGCGCAGCCTGTCCCAACACGATCTGCCGGACTCCAAGCAGAAAAAATTTGACGAACTGGCCACCCGCCTGCAGAACCTGGTGCGCAGCATGAACCGGCAGATCGACACCCAGATTTCGAACGCACAACTCACCCGCCTGCCGCGCGAGCGGTCGCTGATCAACGCGGCCGAACTGGTGCAGGAGGTGGTGTTGAACTACCCATACCGATCCTCGCGCGAGCGTGACTGTGTGCAAGTGCACATCCAGCAGGACTTTCAGTTCGTGGCCTCACGCCAATTGTTTTCGCAGGTACTGACAAACCTGATGAAGAACGCACTGCATGCGCTGGCCTCGGTCAGTCAGGCACCCAGCCCGGGCGACCTGCGACTGGATGTGGGTTTGCACCACGGCAAGGGCCGGATTGCAGTATCTGACGACGGTATCGGCATCGCCCACGAACAGCAGGCGAGAATCTTCGAGCCGTTCTTTTCAACGCTGGCGGGTGCCGGCAACGGCCTGGGGCTGACGTTCTGCAAGAACGTGGTGGAAGCAGCCCAGGGAAGTTTGAGCGTGCATTCCCAACCCGGCCTGGGTGCGGTCTTCATGATCGATCTTCCAATTTACAGCCCTGCTTCCGCCGTTTCATTTGCCCCACGTTGATGTCCCGATGGCTCTGACGATCCCCCTTTTTCACCGTCCCGGCAGCGTGCTGTTCCTCGACGACGACTCCGACTACCTCGACATGCTCGGCATGGTGCTGCCGACCCACTGGCAGGTAGAGCTGTTTGCGCGGCCATCGGGTTTCGCCAGGCGCATGCAACAGGAGCCCGCAAGGTGGGAGGCCGACGCCATGGTGCAGCTGCAGATGATCGAGCGCTGGCGCCAGGGCCAGCCCCTGCTGCCGCAGATACTGCGTTACTGGGCGGTGAATCCGGCGCGCTACCAGTTGGTCAAGACCTGCGTGGTCGACTACGCCATGCCGGGGACCGATGGCCTGAAGGTGCTCAACACCTTGCTCGACTGGCCCGGTTCGCGGGTTCTGCTCACGGGCCAGGCCGACGAACAAATCGCGATCCAGGCCTTCAACAACGGCCTCATTGACCAGTTCGTGCCGAAACAGGCCACCGACATCACGCGCCACCTGCTGGGCGTGTTGCGCAAGTTGATGCACGCACCCCATCCCCGTCTCAATACCTTGTGGCGCGGTGCCCTGCAGCCGTCGCAGCAGTCGTTGTTGCAGATTCCGTCGATCGCGCAGGCTCTGCAGGCCTTCACGAGCCAGAACTGGGTGGAATACGCGGTTGTGGGTGAGCCCTTTGGTCTGATCGGACTCGACAGCGCGGGCGACTGCCACTGGCTGCAACTGGAGCCCACCAGCAGCCTGGGCGACCTGGCCGAGCTGGCCGGATCGGCCGGGCTCGGTTTCGACGTGCTGCGCGCAGTGCAGGCGGGTCACCAGCTGGCGGCCGTCGAGTTGCATCAGCAACTGGGGCTGGCGGGTCCGATCCGCACCGCACCTGCCTTCACGCTGGGTGAAGACAAGCTGGTGACGGGTGCGGTGTTTTCGCTGGACCCGAGCGACCTGCCGCAACCGCTGTATGGCTACCGGCGTTTTCTGGACGCCGAAGGCCACCGCACCGTTCAGGACGACTGAGCGCAGGCAGCACGGGCGCGCCGCGCAATGGGCCAGTCCCATGGCTGAACCAGCGGCGCGATGTCGCGCGCCACAGAGGCTACATGGTCCAGTTCCGCGCTGGTGAGCGCGGCGTGCAACGTGAGTCGCACCATGGTGCGGTTGCGGCTGGTGGCCGGCGCACAGAACACGGCGCCGAACACGTCCCGCTCTTCCAGCAGGTCGCGCAGCACCATGGTGGCGGGCTCCGTGCCGGCTTCCAGCGCGATGATCTGCTCGGTGCCCTGGTGGATCGGATAGCCCAGATCGCTGAGTATGCTGCGCAATTGCCTCGTGTGGGCGTGCAGCCGCTGGCGCTCGGTGTCGCTGCGCCGGATCACTTCGAGCGTGGCATCCAGCGCGGCAATTTCGTGCGGCAACAGGCATGAGCTGAACATGTTGGGATAGCTCGTGCTGAGCACGTAGTTGCGCATGGCGGCGGGAACGCTCAGAAAACCCGCCCTCCCCGCGAACGCCTTGGCCAGGCTCGCGGTGATGAAGTGCACGCGGTGGCTCAGGCCGAGCTCGGCGCACAGCCCCGCCCCTTGCGGGCCATGGGTTCCCAGCGAATGCGATTCGTCCACCAGCGTCATGCAGCCCCTGCGCTCGGCCACCTCGACCACCTGCACCAGGGGCGCCACGGCGCCGGTGGTGCTGTAGACCGAGTCGACCACGATCAGGCCGGCGCCGTGGCGCTGCACCAGCCGGTCCAGGTGTTCGGCATCGTTGTGGCGAAAAGGGTGCGTGATGGCGCCGGCACGGCGGGCGCCTTCCCACAGCGACGTGTGGGCCAGCGTGTCCATGTAGATCACGGTCTTCTCGTCTGCGATCGACTGCAACAGGCCGAGGTTGGCCGCGTAGCCCGACTGGCAGATCAGCCCGTCTTCCTGACCCAGCAGGTGTGCCAGCTTGAGTTCGAGCTTGCGCGCGGGGTGTTCATCCAGCAGGAACACGCCCGACTGGATGACGAACTCGGCATCGGTCCGGATGGCCAGCGTCTGGGCCTGGACGATGGCCGGGTGACCGGTGAGGCTCAGGTAGTCGTTGCCGTTGAGTCGGACTGCCCCGGGGCCCGCCTCGCGCCCGTGCAACAGTGATCGTCCGCTCCAGAGCGTGTTCCAGCGCGTGGTGAACTCCCGCTCGATGCGCTCGGCAAGATGGCTGGAAATCGGTGGCTGGGTGGGTGGCTTCTCGCGGGTGCAGGCCAACGACGTCATGGAGCATTCCTTTGGAAATGGAAAACCCCATTGAAAAAAGAAATGTGCGGAAAATCACGTCCACCCTGTCAGGCTTGACAGGGGCTGTGCTGCTTTCTACTGAGTTCGCAGGCATGAGAACCGACCAGCGGTTGGATCTCGCCGGCACAGATTCCGGTGACTGGGTCAGTTCTGCCGCCAGGGCAGTGCGTGGTGGCGCCAGCCCCCGCGCTGCCCCCGGTGCGCCTGACCATCGGGGTCGCCCTCGAAACCTTCGAGGATGTTGTAGGCCTCCAACCCCAGCTCGGTGGCGCGCTTTGCGGCCGCAATCGAGCGCACACCGCTGCGGCAGAGCAAAACAATTTTCTTGCCACCGGCCGCCTGGCGCACCTGGGCATCAAAGTCGGGATTCATCGCCATGCCAGGCCACTGCTTCCAGGCCACCGGCACAGCGCCCGGGACAAAGCCGACCCACTCGCGCTCGGCGTCGGTGCGCACATCCACCAGCACCGCCTCGCCCGCCTGCACCCACTGCCATGCAAGCTGCGGTGTCACGTCGCCCGCGTAGCTGCCGGCGTGTGGGCCGGATGCGGGCCGTGGTTCGGTCAAAAGGGCACCGCCTGCGTCCTGGCGTTGCCCCGACATGAGATTGGCCGGCACAGCCTCATCAATACGGCGCGGCCTGGGCAGGTTGAGCGCATCCATCTGTGCAATGAACTCTGCCTCGCTCTTGCCCGCCACACGCTCGTTGTGCTGCTTCTCGTGGCCGATGGTGGAAGACTGCCGCCCTTTGTAGTCGTGCCCCGGCCACACGGTGGTGTCGTCGGGCAGATCGAACAGCACCTGAGTGATGCTGCGGTACAGGTCCCCGGCGCTGCCCGACTGGAAGTCGGTGCGCCCGCAACCTCCGATGAGCAGCGTGTCGCCCGTGAACACATGGTGTCGCCACACCAGGCTCATGCTGCCGGTGGTGTGGCCGGGCGTGTGCAGCGCGCGAAGCACCTCCCCCCCGAAGCTGAGCGTGTCGCCGTGCGCCAGTTGCACGCCCGCCGTGCCAATACCGCAGCCCTGCGGAGCCGCCGTTTTGGCACCGGCCAGTTCGGCCAGCTTGCCAGCGCTGGTGATGTGGTCGGCATGGGCGTGGGTCTCCACCGTCCACACCAGCTTCAATCCGTATTCGCGAAGGGTGGCCAGATCGCGCTCGATCTGGTCGTCCACCGGATCGATGATGAGCGCGTCGCGCGTGGTCTGGTCGAACAGCACGTAGGTGTATGTGCTGGACGCAGGATCGAAGAGCTGGATGGGTTTCATGCGCACAGCATGCCACTGGCGCAACGCTCCTGCTGAACTCGTGTTCGTGCTTCCCGAGAAAAGCAAGCTTGCACCGTGCTTACAGCCCAAGAAATGGTCGGTCCATTGCGTTGCAAAACGCGCAAACAGTTAGCATGCAAACCCTAGGTCATGAAGCTTTTCGTATGTGCTTTCGCCAATGAAAACGCCTCAAAGTAATTCAAACAAATGATGGTCGGTGAAAACCCTGTCGAGAGCATCGTCACATGGGCCTCATGATGCGGGACCCTCAACCCAGACTGGAGACAATCCCATGTCAGACAAGAAAACCGTGACCTCACGCCGCGGCATGCTCAAAGGCGCGGCCGTCGCGGCAGGCGCCATGTCGGTGCCGATGATCGCCA
>LNFM01016022.1_pt1 | contig 23375 bp, 21 predicted proteins | sample 596031 | NCBI WGS metagenome assembly LNFM01 (sample SAMN04254537, study PRJNA301005) | activated carbon metagenome | isolation source: dual media filters at the Ann Arbor, Michigan drinking water treatment plant | place: USA: Ann Arbor | reverse complement strand
TTACTTCCGCCACATATTCTTTTATTTCCTGCTCTTTATCTTTTTTGCAAATCAGCAACACATCCTTGGTATCAACTATAATATAGTCTTTTAGCCCTTGCAACAACACCAGTTTATTGTCAGGAACATGTACCATACAATTATTGGCATCCACCACCATTACATTTTTTCCAACTACTGCATTGCCAAAATAATCCTTGTCTTTATTGTCCCAGGCACTGTTCCAGGTTCCCAGATCGCTCCAGGAAAAAGAGGCGGGTATAACAAATACATTGTCTGCTTTTTCCATTACCGCAAAATCAATAGAGATATTGGTGCATTGCGGATAAATGCTTTCAATCGCTTCTTTCTCTTCGGCAGTATTAAAACGGTCTTTTTCTGCCGCAAATAATTCATACAATTCAGGTTCAAGCTTTTCAAGAGCTTTTAAAATGTTTTTTACTTTCCAGGTAAAGATGCCGGCATTCCATAAAAAATCACCGCTTGAGATGAAAGCTTTCGCAATATCAATATTAGGTTTTTCGGTAAAAGTTTTTACTTTATATACAGCAGGCGCAGCTTCGGCAGTTTCATGCTGTATATAGCCATAGCCGGTGTTTGGATAAGTTGGCGTTACTCCAATAGTAACCAGCGCATTGATATGGTCCACAAAATCAAAAGCCTTTTTGGCTGTTTTTACAAATTCATCTGTTTCAAGAATTAGATTATCAGCAGGTGCTGCAATCATTAAAGCTTTAGGATCTTTCTTAATAAGTTTAAAAGCGATATAGGCAATGCAGGGTGCAGTGTTTTTCCTGGAGGGCTCAGCTACAATATTTTCTTCGGGTAAATCGGGCAGTTGTTTTTTTACCAGTCCAACATATTCCTGGGCGGTTACTATGTAAATGTTTTCTTTTGGAACCAGTTTACTGTAGCGTTCAAATGTTTGCTGAATCAGGGTTTTGCCAATACCAAGTATATCTAAGAATTGTTTGGGATAAGCCGTACGGCTCATCGGCCAAAACCGGCTACCGATACCCCCGGCCATTATTGCTACGTAGTGATGTTTGTTCATGGTGAATAGTGAGTGGCAAATAGTGAATGATAAAGACTCATTCATTATTCACCAGGTTTTATATCAATCCCTCTCTTATTAAATCATGTAAATGAATAATTCCTAAATACTTTCCGCTTTCCATAACTGCCAGCTGCGATATTCCTTTCTTCCGCAACAATTCCAGCGCAGCAACCGCCATTTCATCCGGCCCTATTGATTGTGGGCTTTTTGTCATTATATCGTCCGCTATAATTTTATCAATAGCGGTGTTCTTTTCCAGCATTCTTCTCAGGTCGCCATCGGTAATGATGCCGAGTAAATCATTTTCCTTGTTTACCACCGCTGTTATACCCAATCTTTTTTTGGTCATTTCTACAATCACTTCTTTTAGTGATTGTCCAGACAAAACCTTTGGCTTCTCGTTCTCTTCATATAAATCAGCAACCCTTAAGTATAATTTTTTGCCCAACATCCCACCCGGGTGAAATTTAGCAAAGTCATCTGTTTGAAAGCCCTTTAACTCCATCAGGCAAACAGCCAGCGCATCACCCATTACTAACTGCGCCGTAGTGCTGGTGGTTGGAGCAAGATTGTTGGGACAAGCTTCTTGTTCAACTGTAGTGTTTAATATAATGGTTGCGTTTTTGGCGAGGTAGGAGTCAATGCTTCCAACCATTCCAATTAATATATTACCAAAATTTCTTACCAGCGGCACCAGTACTTTAATCTCCGGGCTTTCACCGCTTTTACTTATTACAATAACTATATCATCTTGTTGCACCATCCCCAAGTCTCCATGAATAGCATCTGCAGCATGCATAAAAACAGAGGGAGTGCCGGTTGAATTGAAGGTGGCAACTATTTTTTGTGCAATAACGGCACTTTTGCCAATACCACTAACAACTACACGGCCTTTACAGGCAGCAATAGCGTTTACAGATTTTTCAAAATCGTCATTGATGAATGAGGCGAGTCCAGCAACGGACCGGGCTTCTAATTCAATCGTTCTGAGAGCAACCTGTTTTATTGAAAGCGGCATATATTATTTGTAAATCTCCGGTTGACTCATTCCAATTCAAGCCCAGGAGCCGAACACAACAACCGGTAACGGCGGCAAATTTAGAGTTTTTGCAATGAAGTGTCTGTTATGCAATCGTTGTACTTGAATTTTAACTGATTCTCCTTTCGACAGCCGATAAAATAGCATAAATTTGCCATCCTCTTTTTGACGGGTGCAGTTTTGTGCAACAAGAATACTTGCCTCTTGTTTTTCATCTATAAGCATCTACCCGCCATTCAGATAGAAAAAACACTTAGTTATCCGGCGATTTTATACCATGTGAAAAAATATGTTTACCCGGTAAACTCCATTCGGGTAAAAAGAAGTATCTTAAACAATAGGCTAGAAATAAATGAGTAATGGGAACATCAACAGTGAAGAAGGCAACAACCAAATCCAATCCAACTAAAACCGTTAAAGCGGTAAAAGCAAAGGAATCAGTTGCGCCTACAAAGCGTTTTGACTTGCATAAAGCATTGCAAGAGCATTTTGGGTTTGACAAATTCAAAGGCACACAGGAAAAAGCAATCGAATCTTTATTGGCCGGCCATGATACATTCGTTATCATGCCAACAGGCGGAGGTAAAAGTCTTTGTTATCAACTACCGGCAATGGTTAGTGAAGGCGTGGCTTTGATCGTTTCGCCTTTAATTGCATTAATGAAAAACCAGGTTGATCTGGTTCGTGGATACAGCAGCAATGACGAAGTGGCTCACTTTCTTAATTCCACACTTAATAAAAAAGAAATAAAAGAAGTGCATGATGATTTGCTTTCGGGCAAAACAAAAATGCTTTATGTTGCTCCTGAAACAATGACCAAGCAGGAGAACCTTGAATTTTTCTCCGATTTAAAAATTTCTTTCTTTGCAGTAGACGAAGCACACTGTATTTCAGAGTGGGGACATGATTTTCGTCCGGAGTACAGAAGACTGCGGGAAATGATGATACAAATAAATCCTGATGCACCGGTTATTGCATTAACAGCAACAGCTACCCCAAAAGTGCAGAGTGATATTGAAAAGAACCTGGATTTGCGTAAGCCGAATATTTTTATCTCATCATTTAACCGGGCTAATCTTTATTACGAAGTATTACCAAAAATTAAGAAATCGCAGACTGATGAAAATATTGTTCGCTTCATCAAAAGCATGAAGAAGAAAAGTGGCATTATTTATACCCTAAATAGAAAAACAACAGAAGAGTTGTCGGATATTTTAAATGCCAACGGAGTTAAAGCAGTAGCATACCATGCAGGATTAGATAGTAAAGTAAGAGCAGCACGACAAGACCAGTTTTTGGGGGAAGATGTGCAAGTGATTTGTGCCACCATTGCCTTTGGTATGGGTATCGACAAGCCAGACATCCGCTTTGTTATTCATTATAATATTCCTAAGTCTATTGAAAATTATTACCAGGAGACCGGCCGTGCCGGCAGAGATGGATTAGAAGGAAAATGTGTACTCTATTACTCACACAAAGATGTAAGCAAACTTGAACACCTGATGCGGGATAAGCCACTTAGTGAAAGAGAAGTGGGAGCACAGCTGATAAATGAAACTGTTGCTTTTGCAGAAACAGGAGTTTGCCGCCGTAAGATTTTAATGAGTTATTTCGGCGAAGAGTACGAAAAAGAAAATTGCGGGCAATGCGATAACTGCAAACATCCAAAGGAAAGAATAGAAGCGAAGGACGACGTAGTGATTGCCTTAAAAGCTATTAAGGAGTTGGATGAACGTTTTGCCACGGACTATGTAGTACAAATTATCAGCGGTAAGCTTACGCCACAAATACAAATGTTCCGTCATGATGTGTTAGCGGCATTTGCAAGTGGTAATGACAGGGATAATCATTTCTGGAATTCACTGCTACGACAATTAATATTAGAAGGATTGTTGACAAAGGATATCGAAGAGTATGGTGTGTTGAAATTCACTAAGAAGGCAGAGGCATTTTTAAAAAAGCCGAAATCATTCCAAATCGTTTTGAACAAATTGTATGATGATGCGAATGCAGATGATGAAGAAACAACCGAAACAACTGGTGGCGCAGCTTTAGATGAAAAGTTGGTTGAAATGTTGATGGAGCTTCGCCAAAAAGAAGCCAAGAAAAAAAATCTTCCGCCATTTGTTATATTTCTTGAATCATCTTTACAGGATATGGCCACCTTCTATCCTATTACCATGGAAGGATTAGAAAAATGCCAGGGAGTTAGTAAAGGCAAGGCAATTAAATACGGAAAACCTTTTGTTGAATTAATTCAACGCTATGTTGAAGAGAACAATATTGAAAGACCGGATGATTTTGTAATGAAAAGTGTGGTGAACAAGAGCGGCAACAAAGTTTACATTATCCAAAATACCGATAAGAAGGTTTCTCTCGAAACCATTGCTAAAAATAAAGGTTGGAGAATGGATGAAATGCTGGAAGAAATGGAAACCATTGCAGCCAGCGGAACAAAACTCAATCTCACTTACGCCATAGATGAAATGCTGGACGAAGACGACCAGGATGAAATAATAGAGTATTTCAAGAGCTGCGAAACTTCTTCATTGCAGGTGGCACAGGAAGAGCTCTCCGACTATAATTTTAACTGGGAGCAGTTAAAAATTATGCGTATCAAGTTTTTAAGTGAATACGGGATGTAGGGAAGTAAATTCTAAATCCCGGTAGCGTATATGTGACTTATTAAAAATGGCTTTAAACTCAAACTTTATGGGCTGTAATTGTGGATTTTATGTGAATTCCCTCTATATTTGCAGCCCCGAAGCACAAAAGCGAGGATAGGGTTTCAGGAATGGTGCGGTAGCTCAGTTGGTAGAGCAATGGACTGAAAATCCATGTGTCGCCGGTTCAACCCCGGCCCACACCACTTAAGACCTTCCCGATTATTTCGGGAGGGTTTTTTGTTTTTGGAGATGAATGCCTGTTTGGTTTACAAAGCCTTGTTTTATTTCTTAAATTGTCCTCTAACAAACCCTACACCATGGACTCAAAATTCTCCCGTCGCAATGCGTTAAAACTTTTTGGAATTACAGTGGGTGGTACCTTCTTCCCATTTTCTTCCTGGGCAACCAATGAAAATGGAGAACCCTTGCTGCTTCCGGAAAATACGGAGCATCAACCTTTGGCAAAAGCTGTAACGGCTATTACATTAGGAGCCGGCTCAAGAGGCAATGTGTATGGAGGTTTTGCAGTAGAATTTCCTGATCAGTTAGATATTGTAGGAGTGGCAGAACCAATTGTTATTCGCAATGAACGATACTGTAAGAAGCACAATATAGTTGCTGAAAATCGCTTCAACACCTGGGAAGATGTTTTTAAGCGACCAAAATTTGCAGATGCGATTATCATTACCACACCCGACTACTTACATTATGGTCCTTGTATGGCGGCATTAAAAATGGGGTACGATGTGTTGTTGGAAAAACCAATTTCTCCATCAGAACAAGAGTGCAGAGATATATTGGCGTTAGCAAACAAAACGGGACGAATCGTAGCCGTATGCCATGTGCTTCGTTATGCGCCATATTTTATAAAGTTGAGAGAGTTGATTCAAAACGGTTCTATCGGCGAAGTGGTAAGTATGCAACACTTTGAGCCAATCGAACATATTCATATGAGCCATTCTTATGTTCGGGGCAATTGGCATAACAGTAAAAAAACAACACCGATCATTTTAGCAAAGTCTTGTCATGATCTGGATATCATCAAATGGATGTTGGGAAAAGAATCAAAAAAGATACAGGCTTTTGGAAATTTAAAATGGTTTCGCAAAGAAAATGCACCGGCAGGAAGTACTGAACGCTGTGCAGATGGTTGTGCTGTTGAAAGCACCTGCCCATACTCAGCACTGAAAATTTATCATCGCAAACGCAGTGGGACCTATGTATTTGATTTACCGGAAGAAAAAGAAAAACAAGGCGATGCCATTTTGAATTATTTAAAAACTACCAACTACGGCCGCTGTGTTTATAAAATGGAGAATGACCAATGCGATCATTATGTAAGTAATATTTTATTTGAAGATGGAGTAACAGCCAGTTTTAGTATGGAAGCTTTTACTCCATGGGGTGGGCGTCGTACAAGAGTAATGGGAAGCATGGGTTTTATTGAGGGGGATATGAATAAATTTACAATCCATGATTTTCGTACCGGGGAAACAAAAACCTACGAATCAAAAGCACTGGATCAGGAAAATTATAAGAACCAGGGACATGGCGGTGGTGATTGGAGATTAGCTGCTGATTGGGTCCAGGCAGTATCCAAGCAAGACGCTTCATTGCTGTCTTCGACCATCGATGCTTCTATTGAAAGTCATGTAATGTGTTTTGCGGCGGAAAAGAGTAGAAAAGAAGATAAAGTGGTGGAGATAAAAATCTAATTTATTAAAGAAGCGAAATTAACAGCTACCTCTGCGCCCACTTTCGCATTGTGTTTTATTAATGCGATGTTAGCTTCCAGGCTTTCACCTTTTGTATGCTCGGCAATATATTGTAATAGAAATGGCGTTACATTTTTGCCACTAATGTTTTTCTCTTTCGCTGCATTCAATGCTTGTTGAATATGAACTTCCATTTCAGCGGAAGCAATTTCATATTTAGCAGGAACAGGATTGGCAATTAGTACGGCTCCATTTAATTCCAGCTTCCATTTGGTATCAAGCAGCGCAGCAATTTCCTTGGCTGTATCCAATCGCAGCGGAGAAGTAAATCCACTTTTGCGGGAATAGAAACTCGGAAACTCATCTTGTCCGTAGGTAACAACAGGTATTCCCATTGTTTCTAAATATTCCAACGTTAATCCAATGTCTAAAATTGATTTTACTCCGGCAGATACAATGGCAACGGATGTTTGTCCCATCTCTGTAAGGTCAGCAGAAATATCCATTGTTTTTTCTGCATCCCGATGCACCCCCCCAATGCCGCCGGTTACAAAAACTTTTATGCCCGCCATAGATGCAATCCGCATCGTAGCGGCCACCGTTGTTGCTCCATATAAATTTTGACTGATCACATAGGGCATATCCCGCAAACTAACTTTCCATACATCTTTGGCTTTACCAAAGTATTCCAGTTCTTCATTGGTCAGTCCCACATAACAACTACTGTTGAATATGGCAATCGTTGCAGGCACTGCCCCATTATCTCTTACTACTTGTTCTACCGCCAATGCCGTTTCCACATTCTTTGGATAAGGCATACCATGAGAGATAATGGTAGACTCTAAAGCAACAACAGGCTTACCGTTTGTTAATGCTTCTTGTACTTCAGGGTGTATGGAAAGATAAGAGTTCATTAATCCGGATAATAATGGGTGACAAGTTGCAGCAGTTTATCCTGGTTTAAATGGGTGGCAATAGCACCATTGACCTGCAATATTTCAGCTGAAAGTGTATGTGCCAGTTTCATACAATCAATATCTGTTTTGCCCAAATGCTTGCCTAGTATGAAACCAGACAATGAGCCATCGCCGGCTCCGGTGCAATCAACTACATTAATGGAAGGAGCATTCAGGCTGATGGATTTTTCTTTAGTGTAAAGTGCAGAACCATGTTTGCCATTATGTAGCCAGATATTATTTACGCCACGGTTCAACAATTCCTCTACTTGTTGCTGTGTAAAGAAGGCTTTATCAGAACAAAGCACCGGTAGTTCATCTTCATTTGGGGTGATCATATGCAATCCGTTAAGATTTGCATTTTTATATTTTCTTGCAGGAGGAACAGAAACAGGTTCAATTACAAAGGGAATTCCTGTTTCGCAACTAAAATTTAATATCCATTCGGCAGTATCTACATTGATATTGGCATCGGCTAATATATAAGAAGCTGTTTTCAATAAGTCAATATGTTTTTCTAAATGCTGTGGCGTTATTAAATGATTGGCAGCATTGGTAAGAAATGCTGTGTAGAGTGAGCCATCTGGATTTAGTATACCGGTATATTTTCCGGAGAGTCCTGTCCGGGTAATTGTTGCATCCAGTTTAACCCCAGCCGAAGTACAAACCTGTTTTAACCAGTCGCCATCACTATCGTTTCCAACAGCTGTTATTAACTGAACTGGTACGCCCAATAAAGCTAATTGGTGAGCAATATTGCGACTTACACCACCGGCGGTTTTAGTTATGGTAGCATCCGTTGTAGTGGAGAGCAATAATTCTGTTGTAGTATGGAACAATTCATCAACCAGCGCAGCGCCGATACAAATAATAGGTTTTGGCATGTTGCAAATGTAATAGTGTCTTTTGTTTTTTGATCATAGAGGAAACGATAATCAGTTCATTGCGGGTAGTAAAATCCACAATACACCCCAGCACTCATCCAATTTAGGTAATATGATGGCCTGTTTTCTACTAAAACCGATTGGCACGGAATTCACATTTATATCTATAAACCTAAATACAATTTGTATGAAACAATGGGCAAACAAGAAAATCAGCTTTCTTATGCTTGGAATTATTTCATCTTTTTATTTGCTGGCGCAGGATGATAAGAAATTGGATATTGATATAGATGTGAATAAGGGAGATAATAGCACCTGGTATCAGCAGCCTTGGGTATGGGTAGTAGGCGGAGCTGTTTTTATTCTATTGCTGGTAGCTATGTTAAAAGGTAACGGGAGAAGAAAAGACTAAAGAGTTGTAATGAAGATTCACCACTCGGCCATTTTCTGAAAAGGGAATGGCCTTTTTGATTCTCTATTCTTCTTTCTTTTTTACGATCAGGAACCAATCATTGTCAAGCGGCAGGTATCCATAATCATAACAGTAGTAATAAGTCTTACCGGTTTTGGTAGTATAAATATGTGTGAGGTATTTAAACTGAAAGCCCAGCCGCTGCAATTTGTCTTTATTTGCTTTTGCTGTTTCCTCATTCTCGGGCAATATAGCCTCCAGCACTTTCCTGTTTTTTAATAATGCATTGTTGATATTTCTTACCAAACTGCTGTGACTACCCTTTGCTTTTTGAAGATTGTTGTAGTTGTTGCGGCAATAATCGTCGCAAAATTTTTTATCAGCACGGCCTTTTATTGTTTTGCTGCAGGCAAGGCAGTTTTTTGATGAATATAGCAAATATTATCCGTGTGCAAACGTTTTTACACGTTTAGCTTCGGGAGTAAACGGGTAAAAACCGATTAAGGCTTCATCGCACTATCATCTTTGTGTTGTCAATCGGCAGTTAACAAACCGGTTGGTTGAAATAAATAAATTTTAAAATCGTCTCGCAATGGCGGGGCACAAAACACAAAGTTATGTACGCATTAAAAAACAAAGTTCAATTGATTGGTAACCTGGGCAACGCACCAGAAGTGAAAACCTTAGAAAGTGGAAAAAAGATGGCCCGTTTCTCCGTAGCCACCAGTGAAAACTATCGTAATGCAAAAGGCGAGAAAGTGACAGACACACAATGGCACAGCCTTGTAGCCTGGGGTAAAGTGGCAGAGCTTGTAGAAAAGTATCTGACCAAAGGAAAAGAGGTTGCTATTGAAGGTAAACTGATTAACCGCAGTTATAATGACAAAGACGGCAACAAAAAGTACATCACCGAAATACAGGTGAACGAATTGCTGATGCTTGGTGCTAAAGCAGAAGGATAATAAATTGGTAATTATTCAGGAACATTGCAAAGGCGAGAGCCTGGGCAATGTTCCTTTTATTTTAGGCTAACTACTGTATGATAAAGTATGATACTGATAACGAAATGTTTCAACTGGCTATTCAATTAGTCAATCAAAGCAATAGAAATATATTTTTGACCGGCAAGGCCGGTACGGGCAAAACAACTTTTCTGAAATACATACGGGAGAATTGCCCAAAGCAAATGGCTGTTGTGGCACCAACGGGTGTTGCGGCTATCAATGCGGGAGGAGTTACTATACACTCTTTCTTTCAACTACCATTAGCACCATTCATTCCTGATGCAAGAGGAATGGGTTTTGGTGCGGCCGGACAAGAGATCTCTAATAAACATAGTTTGCTAAGTCGCCTTCGCTTTAATAGCGATAAAAAGAAAGTACTGCAACAGCTGGAAGTATTGGTGATTGATGAAATAAGTATGGTTCGTTGTGATACACTCGATGCTATTGATACAGTACTTCGTCATATCCGCCAGCGACCCAATGAACGTTTTGGCGGTGTACAAGTATTATTCATCGGCGATATGCTACAACTGCCTCCGGTAATTAAAGAAGAAGAATGGAGCTTATTGTCGGAGTATTAAAGTGCTGGAAGAAGATCCACCGGTATATGTGGAGTTCAACAAAATTTACCGGCAGCGGGATGAAAAATTCATCACTGTTCTCAACCAGGTTCGTAATAACGAACTGGATGAAGACGGAATGAACATTTTAGATAGTCGCTTTCAACCAACGTTTCGGCGAAAGAAGCAAGACGGGTATATTATTCTCACCACACATAATCTTAAAGCTGCAGAGATTAACTCTAACGAATTAACCAGTCTCGACACTCCCATCTTTAGCTACGAGGCAAAAGTCCTAGATGAATTTTCGGACCGGGCCTATCCTGCAGAACAAACATTATATCTAAAGGTGGGTGCACAGGTAATGTTTATAAGGAATGATGCAGCCGAAAAAGGAAAAAGATACTTCAACGGAAAGATTGGACTCGTATCTAAACTCGAAGCAGAAAGGATAATTGTGCAGTGTGAAGATGGCCCTGAAATAGAAGTTACAAAAGAAACATGGGAGAACATTCGATACACCATGAATAAAGCTACCCGACAATTAGATTCTGATGTGCTGGGTTCATTTACTCAATACCCCTTGCGTCTGGCTTGGGCAATCACCATCCATAAAAGCCAGGGACTAACTTTTGAAAAAGCAATTATTGATGCAGGGGCCGCCTTTGCTCCCGGGCAAGTATATGTGGCACTCAGCCGCTGTACAAGTTTAGAAGGAATGGTGCTGCAAAGTAAAGTTAGGGCAGGAAGTTTGTTTAGCGACAGACGTATTGTAGAGTTTTCCCAAAGAAGTGCTACAAGCGGACAGCTTCAAAAGGAATTAGCTAGTGCTAAAAAGCACTATCAGCAAGTTCTGTTACTACAAACATTTGATTTTGCCATTGCTATTAATAGCGGAAAAGAATTGATGGAATATTTGCTGGAACACACTTCTTCTTTTAACCCGGAGTCATTTACCTGGACTCAAGGCCTCTTGGATAAAATAGACAAACTTCAGGATACGGCAGTTAAATTCCAGGCAAGATTGCAATTCTTATTTCAGCAATCCGAATCGCCGGAAGAAAATGAACCATTACAGGAAAGAATAAAGGCAGCCGCTACCTATTTTGTTGCTGAAATAAATTCTGTAGTTGAAATCATACAGCAATCCCCCGCTGTTACAGATAGCCGTCTTCATTCTAAAGAATATAATGATAGTATCAAAGAAGTGTTTGCCCAATTAACCATGAAAAGATTTATGATGGAAGGGTTTACGGGTAAGTTTGATATGGAAGCATTTCATCGTCGCAAGGTGAAATTTGTAGTTCCCCCTATAGCTATAAATTCATATGCTGGTTCGGCAGATAAGAAAACGCAAAGCCCCAGACCGGCCTTACATCAACAACTAAGAAAATTAAGAGAAAGCATTTGTGCAAAGAAAGACATGCCCATTTATATAGTAGCAGGCAGCAATACTATTGATGAAATGACCATGTATTTACCCCAAACATTAGAAGAACTAAGAAAAATAAGCGGCTTTGGCGATGCAAAAGTGAAGCAGTACGGACAGCAGTTCTTAGATGTGATCATTGCTTATAGTCAAGCAAATAATCTTTCATCATTGATTCATGAGAAAAATCCCAAGCGGGAACGAAAGGAAAGTACGGGTGTGCCAAAGAAGAAAGGAAATACTCATGCCGAATCGTTTAAACTCTATAAAGAAGGTAAAACAATTGCAGAAATAGCAAAAGAAAGAAGCCTTGCCGTTACAACTATTGAAGGGCATTTGGAAAAATTTGTCCGCAGTGGCGACATTAAGATCGATGAATTAGTAAGCAGTGAAAAATTAGTTTTAATTGAGTCGGTTCTAAAAGACTTCAATGGAGGAAGTATTACCACCCTGAAGAAAGAACTGGGTGATGGAATTAGCTTTGGGGAGATAAGATTGGTAATGGCGGGATTAGGGATAGAACAGCATAAAGAATCTGAATAGGTGTATTGTAAGTTTTTATGACAAGTACTTAAATTATAGTAGTGGTTTCAACTCTTCTTATTATTCGATAGTATTATTCTAAAGTAAATATTTGTTTAGCATTATTTTAGTGAATGGTCTATGATAATATCTAAATCATAGTTCACATTAATCGTACAAATTTTTTACATTAAACAATATATCTATCTTTCTATTACAATACTACTAACCCCTTTATGGATACATTAACCGCTCCTGCTTATCGCACTATAAGCAACCATGTAATTGCCGAGGTTCGGCAAAAATTATCCAACGAACAAAACGCATTATTTGCTCTTCGGAATTATCAGCCGGGAGAAGTTATTGCGGATTTTTCTGCCGGAACTATTTCTGCCGAACCAACGTATTTAACCGTACAGGTGGGAGTTAAAAAGCACATTACCTTACAACCAGCGTTTTTGCAATACATTAATCACAGTTGTAACCCCAATGTTTTTTTTGATACAAGTGCAATGCAATTAGTTGCGTTAAAAGAGTTACAGGTAGAAGACGAATTAACCTTTTTCTATCCCTCTACCGAATGGCAAATGACACAATCATTCAATTGCTATTGTGGAAGCAACGCATGCATTGGCGATATACAAGGAGCTTCGTATCTCTCCAAAGAAATACAAGAAAGATATCGCTTTACAGATTTCATACAACAACAACTGGCCAAACGGGCGGCAAGAAAAGTAGCCTGAACTGTGATGAAGATTTCAGAAGCCTCCAGGTTATTAAAACCATATATCATTTGGGTGTTAGCGCCGCATCTCGAATCCGACGACCCCAATATTCAACACTACTACGATTTTACCCAAAGCATAAAAGAATACACGAAAGTTTTTGAAGAACTGAAAGCCGAATGGAAATGGCAGCCGGTCACCATGGATAATTTAAAAACAATTATCAAATCCATAGCGGATAGTAAGAATGGAAAAACACCATTGATTTTAAATCTTTGCGATGGCGACGAAGTAAATGGTACTCCCGGAGTATCCGTTATTCATGAATTAGAAAAATATGGATTGATCTATACAGGATCGGATGCTCATTTTTATGATATTACTACTTCTAAAATACCCATGAAGAAGGCTTTTGATAAAGCCGGGGTAGCAACCGCCAACTGGAGGGTTATTACTGATAAGAAAGGTTCGACCAGGGGTTTGGCAAAAAGAGTGGGTACGCCTATTATAATAAAGCCTGCAGTTTCGGGCGGAAGTATGGGAGTGTCCGTTAAAAACGTAGTGAATACAGAGGAAGAGCTCAATCAAAGAGTGGAAGAAATATACAAAGGTTACAGAGGGTGGAATTTATTGGTAGATGGTCTTTTTGTAGAACAATTCATAACCGGTCCCGAATACACCACTTTTATTACTGGCTCTGCGGATGATCCGGAAAACTGCATAGTGTATGAACCAGTAAAAAGGGTTTTTCATGAATCACTTCCTGAGTCAGAGAAATTTTTATCCTTCGATCGCCTTTGGGAAATATATGAAGATGAAACGCCCATGCCTCAGAACGAAAATTTTTACGAGTATCGCCCTGCTGAAGCAGAGTTAATACCCGAATTGAAAAAGCTAAGTCTGGATGCTTACAAATCATGTGGCGGAAAAGGTTATACCCGCATTGACATTCGCCAGGATTCTGCAACCGGTAAATTATATATGCTGGAAGTAAATGCCCAATGTGGTTTGAGTGAGGACGAAGACTATACTTCTATTGGCGCCATTCTTAAAGTTTCGAATGTTTCGTTTACAGAAATAATTGGTGAGATATTGAAAGATGCACTTAGGAGAAGTATGATAAAACCGGGATCAGTAAAAAGAACAACAGGCAAAAAGACTACCATAAAAAAAGCCACTTCCGTCAAGTAGCTATTTACCATTTTAATTTTTACCAAAGTGATTTATTCTCATTACAAATCTGCTTTTGGTATTGCGCTACTCATTACCTTAGCAGGGCATGAAAGTATGTGTATTACAACCTGATTATTCCACTACGGGAGTTGATTATAAAAACTTTGATCCACCCAGGGATCTTGCTCCATTGCTACCTGGCGCAGAAGTACATAATGTTTTTCTAAATAAGCTTACTACTTACAAACAACTGAAAGAACTTGGAAAACAGGGCTATGATATTTTTGTAAATCTCTGTGAGGGTTATCTGGAATGGGAGGTACCAAGTATAGATGTTATTTATACATTGGAAATATTAAACTAAACTTTACGACCCGCCAAAGGAATTAATGAAATACCTGGCTTATTGCGAAGGTGTAAAAACGCCGGGCTATGTAATCATTAATGAATTGAGAGATGCAGAAGAAGCAGCAAAACATTTAAAGTTTCCGCTGTTTGTAAAACCCGCAAAGGCTGGCGATAGCCTTGGCGTAGATGAACATTCATTGGTGCATAATACAATAGAGCTGCAACAAAAATGTATCAGCATATTGGATGAGTATGGTCCGCTACTGGTTGAAGAATATATAGCCGGAAGAGAGTTTACAGTCTTAGTTGCTGCTAATACCGACGTTCATACTTGCACTGTATTCCGTCCGGTGGAATATTTATTTCCTGAGGGAAGGGAATTTAAAACCTATGCTTTAAAGACTTCCGAACTACATCCGGACTGCAATGTGCCTTGTACTGATGAGGTGTTGGATAAGCAACTTCGCAACGCCACAGAAAAAATATTCAAAGGCTTCAATGGAGTTGGTTATGCCAGATTAGACTTCCGTGTAAATGATAAGAACGAGATTTATTTTTTGGAGATCAATTTTACCTGTTCTGTTTTTTATAAAGATGGATATGAAGGTTCGGCAGATTATATTTTGAAACATGACGGGATCGGACAAGCAGGTTTTTTAAAACATATGATAGCTGAAGGCATTGCCCGTCATAGAAGAAGTAAAAAGCCTTTTATCATGAAAGGTAATTCGATTGCGGGTTATGGTATTTATGCCAATCGGGATATAAATAAAGGAGAAGTTATTTTTAAAGGAGAGGGCCGTTCTCAACGAATTATCACTAAACGCTTCGTTGAAAATAATTGGAACGAAGATGAGAAATTACATTTTCGCCGCTATGCTTATCCGGTAAGCGAAGAACTTTTTATTCTTTGGGATGATGATCCATCTGAGTGGGCACCACAAAATCACTGCTGTAATCCTAACACTGCTTTTGATGGATTGAATGTGCTTGCACTAAAAAATATTTCAGCAGGTGAAGAGCTTACGCTGGATTATGCCCATTTCCTGGATGAAAATATGGAACCCTTTCAATGCCAGTGCGGAGCTAAAGAATGCAGAGGATTAATACAGGGAATTCCAAGTAATTCTCTAACGATTCGAGAAAGGGACATGTCGAAAACCTAATTAGATTTTATCTCCCCATAAACACCATCAATATCTGTACGTCACTTGGATTGATGCCTGAAATGCGACTAGCCTGTCCCAGTGTTTTTGGTTTTATCTTAGCTAATTTTTCCCTTGCTTCATTACCAAGAGAAGCAATTTTTTTATAATCGAATGTTTCAGGAATTTCAAGCTCTTCTAATTGCGACATTTTTTTCACTAACTCTTTTTCTTTCTCAATATAGGTAGCGTACTTGATTTGTATCGATGCTTGTTCAAGAGAATCAGTTGTGAATCCAGATAATGCATCTCTTAATTTGGGAAGAGAATTTGCCAGTTCACTCAATTCAACATCAGGCCGCAATAGTATTTTTTGAACCTTTTGTTTTTCTGTTATCGGAGATGAATTTATAGTTGTGAAATATGAATTTATTTCTTCGGGCTCAACAGCAAATTCTTTTAGAATAGTTTTTATTTCTTCTACACTATTTCTTTTGTTGATCACCTTATCCATTCTTTCTTGCGATGCGAGGCCAAGACGATAACTTAATTCTGTTAATCGAAGATCAGCATTATCTTGTCGCAACAAAGTTCTAAACTCTGCTCTTGATGTGAACATGCGATACGGTTCCTGTGTTCCTTTACCAACAAGGTCGTCAATCAATACACCTATATAAGCGTCACTTCTTTTCAAAACTACCGGTGCTAAGTCTTTCGCTTTTTGATGAGCATTGATACCTGCCATCAATCCCTGGCAAGCCGCTTCTTCATATCCGGTAGTGCCGTTTATTTGTCCGGCAAAAAATAGGTTTTGAATGAGATTTGTTTCAAGGGTGTATTTCAATTGAGTTGGAGGAAAAAAATCATATTCTATCGCATAGCCCGGCCGAAACATTTTCACCTTTTCAAAACCAACTATATTACGAAGAGCTTCGTATTGTGTTTCTTCTGGTAATGAGGTAGAAAAGCCGTTTACATATATCTCCACAGTGTTCCATCCTTCTGGTTCTACAAAAAGCTGGTGTCTGTCTCTTTCAGCAAAGCGATTGATCTTATCTTCAATACTTGGACAATACCTTGGTCCCACCCCATCAATTCTACCAGCAAACATCGGGCTTCTGTCAAAACCTGTTTTCAGTACATCATGAACAGCTTGATTGGTATAGGTTATCCAACAGCTTCTTTGAGCCTTAGGTTTTTCAATATCCAGGAATGAAAAGCCAACAACTTCCTCATCACCTGGCTGTTCTTCCATTTTGCTATAGTCAAGACTTCTTCCGTCAATTCTTGGCGGTGTTCCGGTTTTAAGCCGGTCGCTTTCAAATCCCAGGGAAACCAATTGTTCCGTAATTCCTGTAGCAGCTTTCTCTGCCATCCTACCACCGCCGAAGTTTTTTTCTCCTATATGTACAATGCCGTTTAGAAAAGTTCCATTTGTAAGTACTACCGATTTCGCTTTTATTTCATGACCTAAACCAGTCACCACACCCATACATCTACCATCTGTGATCAACATTCCTTTTACCATGTCCTGGTAAAAATCAAGATTAGGAGTTTTCTCCAGCATTTCCCTCCATTTTAAATGGAAAAGCATCCGGTCGTTTTGTGTACGGGGGCTCCACATGGCTGGACCTTTACTCCGGTTCAACATTCTAAACTGAATAGTGGATAGGTCGCTAACAATTCCAGAATATCCGCCCATGGCGTCAATTTCTCTTACAATTTGTCCTTTGGCAATACCGCCCATGGCTGGATTACAGCTCATTTGGGCAATAGTCTGCATATTCATGGTTACCAAAAGGGTTTTGGAGCCAAGATTTGCTGCTGCTGCCGCTGCTTCACAGCCTGCATGGCCGGCACCTACTACTATTACATCATATTCTGGAAACATAAGTTGGCAAAGGTAGTACAGGAATGTGTATTAAAAGGGCAAGTTTGGATTAGGACAAGGTTAAGTGTTTAAAAGTAGGGTTCCACGGGAAACCGTGGAACTGTTACAGGGTGGAACGTGTCACGTGGAACGTTGGTTAACGAGACTCTGTTCGGTTATTATTGTCGGAATGGAAAAATGACGCCTAATTAAGCCCATATTTATTCATGTAGAACCCCTCCCTTTCTCTCATCTTTAAAGTCTCGCCTTTGCTCTTGTCTTTATACCCACACAAATGAAGTGCCCCGTGGAATATTACCCGATGAAGTTCCGATTTAAAAGAAACACCCTCGGTTTTTGCATTGTCCTTAACCCGGCCAATACTGATATAGATTTCTGCCTGAGTAGCGGCTGTTTCGGACAAATCAAAAGTGATGATATCGGTATAGTAATCGTGGCGGAGAAACTGTTGATTAATTTCCAATAGCCTTTTGTCCGAACAAAATATATAATTGATAGATTCTAGTTTTTTCTTTTCCTTTTTAAACAAAGTTTCGATAAAAGCTTTCAATTCAGACCGGCTTTGCAGGCTAAATCCCTTTTCCTCGAAAAAGAAGCAAACTTTTGATTTTGAAGGCATAATTTCAAAATTCGTAAAGAAAAACCAACCAACAAGGGTAGTTTTGCTATATTAATAAATAAGGCAAATGATTGCGAGGCTATCGGAATTAAAACCAGGACAGGAAGGAATTATTAAAGAATTTAATAGTGATGAGATTTCGCTCAAATTGATGGAAATGGGCTGTGTTCCAGGTGAACGAATACTACTGGAACAGATCGCACCGTTGGGCGACCCCATTTCTGTGAATGTAGCCGGCTACCATTTGAGTCTTCGTCTAAACGAAGCGGAGCATATTCTTGTTGAAATAAAATATTGATAATCAACGAATTGTAAAAATGAAAATAGGGCTCTATTTTGGTTCGTTCAACCCTGTTCATGTTGCACATCTTATCATTGCCAACCACATTTTGAATGAAACAGACCTAGAACGAGTCTGGTTTGTCGTTTCCCCGCAAAATCCCTTTAAAACTGAAACTTCTTTACTGAACGAGTATCATCGCCTGCACTTGGTAAACCTTGCTACAGAAAATGATAATCGTATTAAAGCATCTGATATCGAATTTGGCTTGCCCAAACCATCCTACACCACTGCTACGTTGGCGTATCTAAAAGAAAAAAATCCGGAACATGAGTTTAGTATCATCATGGGCAGTGATAGTTTTCAAAATTTGCACAAGTGGAAAAACTATGAAGTAATTGTGAGGGACTATGATGTATATGTATATCTCCGACCTGGCTTTGAAGTAACCAATCATGTAAATGCAAAGCTGCATATTGTGGAAGCTCCATTATTACAACTTTCGGCTACACAAGTACGTAAGTATATTAAAGAAGGAAAATCTATCCGTTATTTAGTGCCGGAAAATGTGAGAGAAGAAATTGAAAGAGGCGGATATTATAAAAAATAATCTCAAAAAATAAATCCTAAGGCCAAACAGCCCAATACAATAAGTGGTGGTGCAATTTTAGTAAAGTTCAGCAACAAAAAAGTTCCAAGGATGGTAAGTATATTGATTATGCTGACGGTTTTAAATTCCGACATTGAAATATCTTTCATGATATAAAAAGTAGAAGCGATCATTATTCCAACTACCACTGCATTTATTCCTTCGAGAGAACGATACACGGCAGCATATTTTTTCAGATTATTCCAGATTGGAAAAAAGAACAACACCAATAAGGCACTGGGAAGAAAAATTGCGATCATTCCTATCAAACATCCTACAATTTGCATTTCGGTACCCATATCTTTTAACGCCATTCCTCCTGCGAAAGCGGCAATAGAAAAAACGGGTCCGGGAACGGCTCTTACAATTCCCATGGCGGTGTACATATCCTTTTCATCAACCTGAACTACATTGGGGTTTTTTTCTTTTACTTTTTCGATCTCGGGTCGCACACTCCACTGCTCATACATCATCGGCATTAATACTTGCCCGCCACCAAATACCAGGCTGCCCATACGATAGGTATTTTCAAATAAGTTGATCGGTTTTCTATTGGGCCACTCATCAATTCTTGCCCGTTCACTTATGAAACCTGCTGCAATAAAGATGATCCCGAAAAGCCAAAAATTCCACCATTTGATCTTTTTTGGTTTTTGCTCAATTTGTGGAATACGTTTTCGGCTAAGATTGGTCGCTATACCACCCGTAAAAATTAAAGCAGGAATTACCCAAGGCTGACCAAACAAAAAGTACGTAGCTGCTGTACTTACAATCATTATTACCCAGGTGATCGTATTTTTTATGGCCAATGGAAAAGCAACAAATGCTGCATACACCAAAAAACCGGCGGCCATCGGTGGTATGAATTTAAAAATATCAGTTCCTAATTGTCGCTTGTCGATATATTGTAATAAGAAAGATAAGGCCCCCATTAAAATGCAAGCAGGTAAGATCCAAACTAATAAGGTAATTATTGCCAGTGGTACACCGCCACGTTTATAACCAATTAATGTAAGTGTTTGGGTAGAAGATGCGCCGGGAAGTAATTGACAAAATGCATTGTATTCCATTAATTCCTGTTCTGTAACATAAGGCCGTTGTTGCACAAAAGTTTTCATCATCATACCTATATGAGCCTGCGGTCCGCCGAAAGCAGTAACACTGTGCAAAAGCACTGCCTTTAAAAATGGTATATGGCGCAGCAACATAGAAGTTAAATATAAATAAAATCAGTTTAGCAGAGAATGATAGGAGCCCAATTGCTATTTACAGTAAATTCATAAAAAATAATCTATGCATACATTTCTTTTATCTGTTCTGCTTTTATTGTCATGCTTTGACCTGGTGGCGCAGTCAGACGTTACAAAATTGAAAGAAAAAGCTGCTGCTGCCGCTGATAAAATGGAAACAAAAACAATTGCCTGGAGAAGAGATTTTCATGAGCATCCAGAATTGGGCAACCGGGAAACAAGAACAGCAAGGATCATTGCAGAACATTTGAAAAAATTAGGTCTTGATGTGCAGGAAGGTGTTGCAAAAACAGGAGTGGTAGCAATTTTAAAAGGAGGAAAGCCCGGTCCTTGTGTAGCATTGCGGGCAGATATAGATGCATTACCTGTTGAAGAAAGAGGAAGCCTTCCATTTGCATCCAAACAAAAAACGACTTACAACGGACAAGAAGTAGGAGTAATGCATGCCTGCGGACACGATACACATACAGCTATATTAATGAGTGTAGCTGAAATCCTTTCGGGAATGAAAAGCGAAATAAAAGGAACAGTGAAATTTATTTTTCAACCGGCAGAAGAAGGTCCACCGGAAGGTGAAGAAGGCGGTGGCTATTTAATGGTAAAAGAAGGAGTAATGGACAATCCGAAAGTAGATGCCATTTTCGGGTTGCATATTTGGACACATATTGAAGTGGGAAAAATCCACTATAAGTCGGGCTCATTAATGGCATCATCCGATTGGTTTACTATTAAAGTAAAAGGTAAAGGAAGTCATGGTTCGCAACCATGGCGGGGTATCGACCCTATTCAAGTTTCCGTACAAATAATTGACGGATTACAGGCAATCGTTAGCCGTCAGTCTGAATTAACAAAAGCTCCGGTTGTAATTACAGTTGGTAAAATACATGGAGGTGTAAGAAACAATATCATTCCTGAAGAATGTATAATGGATGGAACCATACGAACTCTTGATTCGGACATGCAGAAAGAAGTGCATCAAAAAATAAAATTGACAGCAGAAAAAATTGCCGAAGCCTCGGGTGCAACAGCAGAGGTAACGATTGATACTAAAACACTAGTTACTTATAACACTCCTGATTTAGTTAAGAAAATGCTCCCTACCTTACAAACCACGGTTGGAACAAATAATTTGGTGGAAACAGAATGGGTAACTGGCGCAGAAGACTATTCGTATTATGGCACAAAAGCACCTTCCTTCTTTTTCTTTTTGGGTGGAATGCCAAAGGGGAAAGATCCTAAAACAGCACCGCCACACCATACGGCTGATTTTTATATCGATGAAAGTGGAATGAAAACAGGGATTAAGGCGTTTTGTGACCTGGTGTTTGATTATATGAATATGAAATAAATTTTCCCTACGTATGAGAAAAACTATCCTCGCAGTTTTATTCTTACTTCCTTTTGTTGTTACTGCACAAAAGACGGATAAGAAATTACAATCCAAATTAGAAGAAGCCATTTATGGCTTCAAAGGAGAAATTGGTATTTATGTTAAAAACTTACGTACTGGTAAAACTGTTGCTATTAATGCCGATACTATTTTCCCTTCCGCCAGTATTGTAAAAGTGCCCATACTTGTCGGTATTATGAATAAAATAAACAACGGCGAACTGAAATACGATTCTTCATTAGTTTATAAAGACTCATTGCTATATGCAGGTTCTGATATATTAGGCTCTTTTAAGAACAATGAAAAAGTATTGCTGAAAAAAGTAATGATGTTAATGCTTACTACCAGCGACAATACTGCAAGCTTGTGGTTACAAAGCCTGGCGGGAACCGGAACAAGAATAAACGAAATAATGGAAGCCACCGGATTAAAAAGTACAAGAGTAAACTCCAGAACACCCGGTCGGGAAGAAAATAGAACCCAATATGGCTGGGGACAAACAACTCCCGCAGATATGGGAAGACTATTTGAAAAAATATACCGCAGCGAAATAATTTCTGCTACCGCCTGTGAAAGAATGATGCGTAGCCTCGGTAGAAATTACTGGGATGTTGACGAAGCGATATCAATTATACCGCCCACCATTGAAGTGTTTAGTAAAAATGGTTGTGTAAATGCATCAAGGAGTGAAGTGCTATTAGTAAATGCACCGAACAATCCATACATATTTTGCATTTTTACCAAGAACAATAAAGACGTTAGTTGGACACATGAAAATGAGGCTTGGACGATGGCAAGAAAAATTTCGAAGATGTTGTGGGATTATTTTGAACCGGGATTTTCCAAATAACTATCATTGGGAGGAGTTTTTGATAGCTTCGGCTCAAGGTTAACTTTTAAAAAAAAACTCCAAAAAATTATTGATACACTATATACAATCGTCAGGTTGTCAACTATTGAACCTCCTATAAGTTTAAAACTAATAAAGACACTAACTATGGCGAGTATATTTAATAATACTTTTATTAATAAAGCCGAGTTTGTTTTTTTAATAAGTAATAAAAAAGTAAAATAATATATTAGAATAACTGGGAAAGAGAATATAAAGCCTAATAGAACAAATAAAAAGTAAAGCTGAATAAAATCGCTTGATTCATTGTAAGGAGTAAAAATAACTTCATAGAAGAAACCAAATAAAGGTGCGGTTACTATGGCGAGAAACCAGTGTTTTATCGGATAGGAGGTGTCCATCACTTGCAAAAATAGCCTTTAGTTAAAATAAAGAGTTTCCGGGGAATTTATATTTGCGGAACAACGAATAGAACGATGAAGTTGCGACGCAAGGGACGATGCTCAGGCAACCGAACGGTGGTTACTAAATAATTACTTAAACAACTGGTAAACTACCCAACTCATCAAATACGCCAGCCCCGTCATATAGATCAATTGAATAACAGGCCATTTCCAACTTTTCGTTTCTCTTTTTACTACGGCCAGTGTACTCATGCACTGCATCGCAAATACATAAAATATCATTAGCGATAATCCCGAGGCGAGATTAAATACCGGTGTACCATCTGGTTTTACAGCCGCTTTCATTTTTTCTTTCAGTAACAAACTTCCTTCATCTTCATCACCCACACTGTACAAAGTTGCCATGG
>LNFM01005049.1_pt1 | contig 23376 bp, 20 predicted proteins | sample 596031 | NCBI WGS metagenome assembly LNFM01 (sample SAMN04254537, study PRJNA301005) | activated carbon metagenome | isolation source: dual media filters at the Ann Arbor, Michigan drinking water treatment plant | place: USA: Ann Arbor | reverse complement strand
GCATGCGATGCACGGTCAGCAGCGTGTCCTGCACCGCGTCCTCGGCCTCGGCATGGTCGGCGATGCGCCGGCGCGCGATGGCGCGCAGCAGCGGAAGGCAGTCGCGCAGCAGCCGGTCATAGGCGCGCGCATCCCCGCGCTGCGCCGCCGCCAGCCAATCATCCCAAGCCCCATCCGCGTCCCGCGTCACCGACCACCCGCCCTGTCGCAGCCGCACTCTACGCGCCCCGGTTGCGAGCGCGAAACCTTCCAGCAGGATGGCGGCACTCATCGGGCCGCCGCCGGGCACAGGCGCCGGCGCTCCACCGCCAGCGCGAAGCCGACCAGCACGGCGATGCCGGCCAGGGTCAGCGCCGGGTCGAGCCACCATACACCGGGATACAGGCGCAGCCCCGCCGTCACGATCCAGGACAGGAACAGCCCGATGCAGAAGACATCCAGGCTGTGCCGCCCGACCGCCGCCAGCGCCTGGGCCACCGCGCCGTGCATCCAGCGCGCGTCGCGCGGCACCAGCACCGCGACCAGGTAGGCGATCGCAAGGCCATGCAGCAGCGCCAGCGGGCCCAGATGCGTCTTGCCGGCCAGCGTCCAGATCGTCTCGACATCCAGGCCGCCGCCGAAGCCTTCGCCCAGGCGCTGCACGAAGCCCAGCACGATGATGAGCACGGACAGCGCGATCATCCAGCCATGACGGCGCACCGCCGCGCCCTCCAGCAGCGCCCGGCGGCCGAACCAGGCGCCCAGCATGAAGGCGAATTGCCAGGCCAGCGGATCCAGCCCGACCGGCATCCACCCCCAATACTGCCAGGCGCCCACCTGCACCCCCGCCCACAGCACGGCCGATGGCAGCAACGCCCAGGCGCCCCAGCGCGCGACCAGCCACAGCACGCCCGGCAGCGCCAGCATCGCCAGGATGAAGACCGGCAGCACGTCGATATAGTTCGGCAGGTACAGCAGCGCGGCCGCGCCCCACAGCGCCGTCAGCGGGTCGGTCGCGAGCAGTCCCCAGGACAGCCGCTCCACCTCGCCGGGCAGCGGCAGGGCCTGTTCGGCCCACAGCACCATCACGCCGAACAGCAGGAACAGCGCCATGTGCTTGACCCACAGCCGCGCCGCGCGGCGCCAGGTGTCCTGCGCCGCCGCCGCCTCCCCGTCGCGCCGCGCCTTCAGCGTGAAGACGGACGCAAGCACGAAGCCGGACAGGAACAGGAACTGCCCCGACGAGTCCGACAGCCCCCAGACCGCATGGATGCCATAGGCGCCAAAGGCCGACCCCACCGCATGGGCACCGAAGATCGACACCTGGAGCCAGCCGCGCAGCACGTCCAGCCGCAGGTCGCGCGATGGCCGGGCGAGCGGGCGCGGCGGTGCGGCCAAATCGGTTCGGGCCATGGGCAGGGGGTCTCCGGCGGGGCCGTGGAACGGCGCTAGGCCAGGGTTCGCCGGACGTCGCAAAACGGTTACGCGAGGCCGTGCCGCGAAGGGGCTTGCCGACTCGGAGGCGGGCGGGGGAGAGATGGAGCGTGCTTCACCTCATCAAGCTGTCGGTCGGGCCGAAGGATGTCGCGGCGCTGGCCGCCATCCAGTCGGAGCGCCTTCGTACCGACCCACCGCTGCGCGCCTGGACGCGCATGTTCCCCAAGCGGATCGATGAGATCGCCGATGGCGGGTCGATCTACTGGGTGGTCGCGGGCTTCGTGCGGGTGCGCCAGCGCGTGCTGGGCCTGCGCGAGGAAGCCTGGGACGACGGCACCCCCTGCGCGGCGCTGTTGCTCGACCCCACGCTGGTGCCGGTCGAGGCGCGGCCGATGAAGGCCTTCCAGGGCTGGCGCTACCTGAAGCCCGAGGAAGCGCCGGCGGATGTGGCGCAGGGCCGCCCGGCGGCGCGCGGGCTGGATTGCCTGCCGCCGGGGCTGCGGCGCGACCTGGCGGAACTCTGCCTGATCTGAACGGCGCGGTGCCGTCTACTCGATGCGCGGCAGCGCGATCTGGCCCTGCGGGTTCGACGTACGGGTGCCGCCGCCGATGCGGGTGTGCACGATCTCGACCGACTCGCCGAAGAAGTCCACGCGGCGCGCCTCGAACTGGTCGCCGCGGTCATCCTGCCAGCGCAGCGTGGACCCGCTGACCGTCGCGCGGTGGCGGCTCCAGGCCGGCGGCAGGCCGTCCGAGAAGCCGCGGGGCGACCCGACGCCAGCCGCCAGCAGCACGTCGGCCACGCCGGCCGCCGCATCCACCGAGAGCACGAACAGCATGTAGTCCCGCCCGGTCCGGTTCCACCGCGCGCTGCCGCCCCAGGCGCCGAGCAGCGGATGCGCGCCGCGGCCGGTGCCCGCGGCCGCCAGGTCGGGCGGCAGCGGAATGCCCTGCCGGTCGGCCACCTGCCGCGCGGCGGCGAAGGCCAGCACGGCGCCGGCGGGCGGCGCGACCGGCAGTGCAGCAGGCGCCGGCCCGCGTGGCGGCACCACGACCGGCGGCGCGGCAGGCGCCGGTATGGCCGCCAGGGGCGGCGGCGGCGCGGTCGGCCCGCGCCCTGGGCGCAGCACCACCTCGGTGATCAGGCTGCTGTTGTCCCAGGGCACCTGCTGCCCGCCCGTTGCTTCAACGACCGACCGGCGCACGCGCGTCATCAACTGGCGGATCTCGAGGCCAGGCGTGGCCATGTGCTGCAGCAGCGCGGCCGCGAAGGGGCTGTTGCGCCCCGCGCCATCCTGCGCCACCGACCCCGGGCTGGTGGAGAACGCGATCAGCGTCCCGAGGTCCACCGCATCCACCTGCGCCAGCCCGCGCCCGATCGACCGGCTGCCCGACAACCCGCGCACCTGCGCCGCGAGCGGATTGTCCCGGCACGCATCCAGGATGAGCACCCGCGTCCGTGCCCCCTGCATCGCGCGGGTGACGAGCTGCAGGGAGACCAGTTCGTAGTCCACGTCCCGGGCATGAGCCAGCCGGGCATCGACCGGCAGGAGGTAGTTCTCGCCGCCGACCTGGATGCCATGGCCTGCGAAATAGAACAGCGCCAGCTCCGCCTGGTCTGCCGATTGGCCGAAGCGGCGCAGCGCGGCACCGAGTGCCTCCCGCCCCGCATCGCGCACCAGCTCGACCGAGAAGCCGGCGCTGCGCAGCGCGCCCGCCACGGCCGCCGCATCCGCGCCCGGATTGGCCAGGCGGGGAACGGCGGCATAGGTGCCATTGCCGATGACGAGCGCGACACGCTGCGCCGATGCCGGCAGCACCGTGGCAGCCAAGGTCAGCAGGAGGATGATCAGGATGTGGCACGGCCTGCGCATGGCGGTCGCCTCCCGGCACGGGATCACTGTTGGGTGATACTACCCGGTTCGCGCTCAAGTTGCCGGAAATTAAGGTGCCTGCCACCACAGGGAGAGACGTGGCCTGCCATGTTTACCGGGTCGCGGCGGCTTATTCCCGGCAGGCCGCTGCTCGACTGGCCCGGTCTTCGGAGCGGGTTCTTGGGGCCGGCTGGTTCACTCCAGCCGGCCCTTATTTTTGTCCGGGTGCTGCCTCGGCTTCGATCAGCGCCAGCAGCCCCTCGAGCAGTTGCGCCGGCGAGGGCGGGCAGCCGGGGATCAGCAGGTCGACCGGCAGCACGGCGCCGACGCCGCCTTCCACCGCATAGGATCCCTTGAACACGCCGCCATCCACGGCGCAGTCGCCGGCTGCCACCACCCAGCGCGGTTCGGGCGTGCAGTCCAGCGCGCGCTGCAGCGCCTCGGTCATGTTGCGACAGGCCGGGCCGGTCACCAGCAGCACATCGGCATGCCTGGGCGAAGCGACGAAGCGCAGCCCGAAGCGTTCGAGGTCGTAGGCGACATTGGCCAGCGCGTTCACTTCCAGCTCGCAGCCGTTGCACGACCCGGAATCGACTTCGCGGATCGACAGGCTGCGGCCCAGCCGGACGCGCGCGCTGGCGGCCATGCGCTCGCCCAAGGCGACCACGGTGTCCTGTGGGGCGGCCGCGGCCTGGTCGGTCAGCGGGCGGCCGACCAGCGCGCGCACCAGGCGGGGCCAGAGCATCAGGTGCACTCCAGTGGGATCTGCGTCATCACGCTCTCTCCGGCGCGATGCATTTTTTATCACGCACCCTCCGGCGCGATCGGCACAGCGCCCCTGGCGATGGGCCGCTCACAGGTCCACCCCGCTGTAGGAGCAGTTGAAGGATTTGTTGCACAGCGGGAAGTCGGCCACGATGTTGCCCTCGATCGCCGCTTCCAGCAGCGGCCATTGCAGCCAGGACGGGTCGCGCAGGAAAACCGCGCGGATCAGCCCCCCATCATCCAGCCGCAGCCAGTGCAGGCATTCGCCGCGGAAGCCCTCGACCAATGCCGCGCCCTCGCCGGCGCGGGCGGGCAGGGGGGCCAGCGTCGGGCCCTCGGGCAGTGCCATCAGCAGGCGGCGCACCAGGACGATGGATCCGCGCAGTTCGGCGATGCGCACGCGCACGCGCGCATCGACATCGCCGCCCGCCTCGACCGCCATGGCGGGTGCAAGAAGGTCATAGGGCGCGTAGCCCGGGGCGATGCGCGCATCGAAGCGCCGGCCTGATCCGCGCCCGACGAAACCGCCGGCAGCGAAGCGCCGCGCATGCCCCGGGTCGAGGAAGCCGGTGCCCACCACGCGGTCCTGCAGGCTGGCGTGGCTGTCATAGATGCGCAGCAGGGAAGGGATGTCCTGTTCGACGGCCGCCAGGGCGGCGAGGATTGCCTCGCCCCCGCCGGGTGCAATGTCCAGCGCGACGCCGCCGGGCAACACGCGGTCCATCATCAGCCGGTGGCCGAAGGCGGCGGCGCAGGCGCGCAGCACGCCTTCGCGCAGGAAGCCGCAGCGCGCATGCGGGAAGGCGAAGGCCGCGTCGTTGCACACGAAGCCCCAGTCATTGAGATGATTGTGGATGCGCTCCAGCTCCGCCATGGCGGCGCGCAGTGCCACGGCGCGCGGCGGCGGTTCCACGCCGAGCGCGGCCTCGGCGGCGGCGGCGAAGGCCCAGCCATGCGCGACGGTGGAATCACCCGACAGCCGCGCGGCGAAGGCGGCTGCCGCGCGCACCGTCTTGCCCAGCATCAGCGACAGCGTGCCCTTGTGCTTGTAGCCCAGCCGCGCCTCCAGCCGGACCACGCATTCGCCCTGGATGTGGAAGCGGAAATGCCCCGGTTCGATCACCCCGGCATGGATCGGGCCGACCGGGATGACGTGGATGCCCTCGCCCTCGACCGGCAGGAACTCCGGCTGCGGTGGCTCCGCGCCGGGGCGCGGCGCGGGGTTGCCCGACATCGGGCCGGCGATGCCCCAGCGGCCATGGTCGAGCCAGGGCCGGTCGTCGACCGCACCGTGCGCGACCAGTGCCCATAGGTCGCGGATGGCGCGTTCGAAGCGGATCGCGCCGGGCCGCGCCGGCGACAGCGCGGCATAGCGCCCGCCCTCGGCCGGGGCGGAGGCGAACAGAATCGCACCGCTCTCCTCATCGAGGAACCCGGCGTGGACGACGCCCGGTTCCGCCCACATCCCGAGCAGCGCCAGCGCCGGTTCCGCCAGCAGCGCCGCGGGCAGTTCTGCCCAGGCCTCGGCGGTCAGCACGAAGCGTTCGAAGGGCTGCGCGCCCTGCGGCGTACCGCTGCGGATCAGGGCGAGCGCGCTCATCCGATCACCCGTGCGGCCTGCATCAGCATCGCCGCCAGCGCCGTGGGCATGGCCAGCGCCAGGATGGCGGCCAGCGCCAGGTGCAGCCAGAGCGGCGCTGCCGCCGCCGCCTCGCGCCAGCCATTGGGCGCCGCTGCGGCATCGGGCGTCGGCGGGCCGAAGCACAGCGCCTGCAGCACCGTGACCAGGGCCGCCAGCGCCACCACCATGCCGAAGGCCAGCGGCAAGGCGAGCCAGGGCATCTCCGCCGCCGCCACGCTGAGCAGCCGGAATTCCGACGCGAACAGCAGGAAGGGCGGCAGCCCCGCGATCCCTGCGATGGCCAGCGCCAGGCCCCAGCCCAGCGCGGGATGCGTGGACACCAGCCCGCCGATATCGGCGATCTTCTGGCTGCCCTTGGCCTGCGCTGCGCGCCCCACGCCGAAGAACACCGCGCTTTTCACCAGCGAATGGCCCAGCAGGTGCAGCAGCCCCGCCAGGTTCGCCGCAGCGCCCCCCAGGCCGAAGGCGAAGGCCGCCAGGCCCATGTGCTCGATGCTGCTCCAGCCGAAGAAACGCCGCGCATCGGCCCGCCGCCACAGCGCGAAGGCAGCCAGCAACACGGACGCGAGCCCCAGCGCCAGCAGGAACGGCCCCGGCGCGAGCGCCGCCGGGTTCGCGCCCACGATCGCCTTCGCCCGCAGCACCGCCAGCATCGCCGCGTTCAGCAGCAGCCCCGACAGCACCGCCGAGATCGGCACCGGCCCTTCCGCATGCGCATCCGGCAGCCAGGAATGCAGCGGCACGAGCCCCGCCTTGGTGCCATAGCCCAGCAGCAGGAAGGCGAAGGCCAGGTTCAGCGTGGCCGGGTCGCAGCGCGCCGCGACCTGCATCAGCGCCGCCCAGGACAGCCCCGTCTCCTCGCTCAGCAGCGGCTGCGCGGCCAGGTACAGCACGATGGTGCCGAACAGCGCGAGCGCGATGCCCACGCCGCACAGGATGAAGAACTTCCACGCCGCCTCAAAGGCCGCCGGCGTGCGATGCACCGCGACCATGGACACGGTGGCGAGTGTGGCGATCTCAACCGCCACCCACATGACGCCGAGGTTGTCGGCCAGCAGGGCCAGCGTCTGCGCCCCCATGAAGATCTGGTAGGCGGCGTGGTAGGCGCGGATGCGCCAATGGTCGAAGCCCTCCTGGTCGAGCGTCGCGGCGGAAAACACCGACGTCGTCAGCCCGACGAAGGCCGAGACCAGCACGAAGGGAATGTTCAGCGCATCCGTGCGCGTCCAGCCGTGTTCGGCAAACGGCATCGTCGCCAGCGCGACGGCCAGCGCGAAGGTGCCCGCGCTGACCACGACATTGGCCGCCGTCGCGCGCCGCAAATCCGGGATCGCCGCGAGCGCCAGCGCGCCCACCCAGGGGAAGAAGACGATGATCCACTGCAGCGGCATCAGCGCCGCTCCCCGCGATGTTCCTCGAGGCTGCCGGTGTCCAGCGTGTCGAAGCGCTCCCGGATCTGGAAGGCAAACACGCCGGCCACCACCGCGATCATCAGCACCAGCGCGGCGGTCGACAGCTCCACCACCAGCGGCATGCCAGCCACGCCGATCGCCGCCAGGATCAACCCGTTCTCCAGGCTGAGCAGCCCGATCACCTGGCTGATGGCGTTGCGCCGGGAGATCATCATCAGCATGCCCAGCAGCACGACGGACAGCGCCAGCGCCAGGTTCTCCCGCGCCAGCGCCCGCACGCCCTCGGTGGCCGGCAGCACCACCAGGATGGACAACGCGACCAGCGCCACGCCCGCCACCAGGGACGGGCCGATGCCGAGGGCGGTCTCGACCGTGCGATGCAGATCGAGGCGCCGCACGATGCCGTGCAGCGCGAGCGGGATGAGCACGCCCTTCGCCGCCATCGCCAGCACTGCCGTGACATAGAGCGCCGGCGCGCCCTGCGCATGCGCCGCCCATGCGGCTGCCAAGGCCAGCAGCGCGCCCTGCATGGCAAAGGCGTTGATCACCGCGCCGATTCGTCGCTGGTACAGCAGCACGAAGGACAGCAGCAGCACGCCGCCGCCCAGCAGATGCGCCACATCGTAGCCGAGCTGCCCGAAGCTCATGTCAGCCCCGTCGAGACGAACAGGTAGATCGCGCCCAGCAGCCCGAGCAGCAGCGCCGCGCCGAGGAATTCCGGCACGCGGAACACGCGCATCTTGGCGATCGCGCTCTCGAAACCCGCCAGCGCCAGGGCCAGCGCGCCCATCTTCGCGACCCAGGCCGCCAGCCCCACCACCCAGACATGCGGCGCCGCGCCCGCCGGCGCCTGGCCGAAGGGCAGGAACACTGCCGACAACAGCGCCAGCCACAAGGTCAGGCGCAGCATCGCCGCGTATTCCCACAGCGCCAGGTGCCGGCCGGAGGCCTCGAGGATCATTGCCTCGTGCACCATGGTCAGTTCCAGGTGCGTCGAGGGGTTGTCCACCGGGATGCGCGCATTCTCGGCGATCGCGACCGCGACCATCGCCACCAGCGCCAGGCCGAGGGAGACGCGCAGCCCGAGCCCGCCGTCCCGGAAGGCCGCGGCGATGGCATCGAGGTTCGTGGTGCCCGCCAGGATCGCGAGCGTCAGCGCCGCCACCACCAGCGCCGGTTCGGCCAGCGCCGCGAAGGACATCTCCCGCGCCGCACCCAGCCCGCCGAAGGGCGTGCCGACGTCCATCCCCGCCAACGCCATCGCCACGCGACCGAGCGCGAGCAGCCCCGCCACCAGGATCAGGTCCGACAGCGGCGCGAACACCATGCCGCGCGCGAAGGACGGCACCAGCGCCGCCCCCGCGACCGCTGCCCCCACCGCGATGTAGGGCGCGGCGCGCGACACGGCGGATGCGTTCTCCGCCAGCACGGGCGTCTTGCGCAGCAGCTTCAGCAGGTCGCGCGTCGGCTGCAAAGGGTCGGCGCCGCGCCGGCCCATCATGCGCGCCTTAAGCCAGCGCACCACGCCGGTCAGCAGCGGGGCGGCGGCCAGGATCAGTGCGATGTGCAGCGCCTGTGCGATGATGCCCCAGACCAGCGCCACCTCAGCGCCCCCCCAGAACGGCGAGAAGCGCCAGCATCAGCACGACGGCCCCGAAGGTCAGGCCCAGGCATTGGCGGATCGACAGGTCGCGCAAGCGCTCCGCCTGCGTCGCCAGCGCCTCCCGCGCGCGCGGCAGCGGGCCTTCCAGCGCCACCAGCGCCGGGTCGTGAAAGCCGGCATCGAGCCGCGCCGCGCCGGTCGCGCCGGGCGGCGGCATGGTCACTGCCTCGCGTGCCGCGAGCAGGCTGGTTCCCAGCATCCGCCGCAGCGGCTGCCCGAAGCCGGCCGCCGAGGGCTGCGACGCCGGGTCTCCGAAGGGCAGGTGCGCCGGGGCGGCGATGAAGCCGCAATCCCAGGCCGGCCCGCGCATGACGTGGCCGGGCGCGCCGAACCGCGCGACACCCCCCGGCGCGCGCCGCCGCACGAACCACAGCGCCGCACCGACCGCCGCCGCCAGCAGCAGCGCCACCAGCACTGGCCAGTAGCGCGCGCCACCCTCTGCCGCGCCGACCGACAGCACGCCCGCGCGCGGCGCGCCGGCCCCGGCCATGAGGCGCAGCGCCGGCTCCGCCAGGTCGAGCAGCACCCCCGGCAGCAGCCCGAAAGCCACCGTCAGCCCGGCCGGCACCAGCAGCGCCCAGCGCGCCGCCCCGCCAGCCTCCTGCGCTCCAGCAGCGCGCGGCGTGCGCGGCCGCCCGAGGAACACCAGCCCCCAGAAGCGCACCATCGCCGCCGCCGCCAGTGCCGCCGCCAGCGCGGTCAGCGCCGTGGCCGCCGCCACGCCGATCTGGAACGGCAGGTCGCCCACGCGCCAGGCCGCCAGCAGCGCCTGCAGCAGCAGCCATTCCGACGCGAAGCCCGACAGCGGCGGCAGCGCGGCCGCAGCACCCACCCCCACCAGCGCCGCCCAGGCAGTGACCGGCATGCGGTGGATCAGCCCGCCCAGCCGGTCGATGGCGCGTGTTGCCGCCCCGTGCAGCACCTCGCCCGCCGCCAGGAACAGCAGCGTCTTGAACACCGCGTGGTTCAGCGCGTGCAGAAGCGAAGCTCCAGAAGCCAACGCCGCCAGCGCCGGCAGGTCCGCCCCGCGAAAGGCCATCGCCAGCCCGAGCCCGATCGCGATCAGCCCGACATTCTCGATGGTGGAACACGCCAGCAGTGTCTTGGTGTCGTCCTCGAGGTTCGCGCGCAACGCGCCGATCACCGCGGACGCCGCCCCCAGCGCAATCAACGGTGCCCCGAGCCAGAAGGGCTGCGCCGGGCCCATCAGGTCGAAGACGAAGCGCGCCAGCACGTAGAGCGCGACCTTGGTCATCGCCCCGGACATCACCGCCGAGACATGGCTGGGCGCGGCCGGATGCGCGAGCGGCAACCACACATGCAGCGGCGCGATCCCGGCCTTCGACCCCGCGCCCGCGATCACCAGCGCCAGCACCGCCGCCGCGCGCCATCCCTCCGGCGGTGCGTCGCGCAGCACCGCGAAGGCAACATCGCCCGCGCCGCCCGCCAGCACGCCCAGCGCCAGGATCAGCGACAGCCCGCCGAACCCCGCGAAACCCAGGTAGATGCGTGCCGCGCGCCGGTTCGCCGCCTGGGCATCGTCATGCGCGACCAAGGCCCAGGAGGCCAAGGACATGGCCTCGAAGCCCAGGAGCAGGGTGAAGCCGTCCGCCGCCAGGATGGTCAGCGCCATGCCGGCCAGGAACAGCGGCCATGGCACCAGCAGCCTTGGCGCGACCGGACCATGCACCCCGCCGAAAGCGAACAGGGAGGCACAGGCCGCCGACAGCCCCACCGGCAGCAGGAACCATGCCGAAAGCGGATCGAGCGCCAGCCGCGCTAGGCCCCAGGGCGGCCCGAAGGGCAGCGTCAGGCTGGACACCCCGCCCAGCAGCCCGGCCAGCCCGCCAGCCGCCAGCAGCAGCCCCGCCAGCGCCACGCCGCCATGCACCACCCGCGCGCCCAGCACCGACCGCGAAAGCGGCCACGCAGCGACCCCGAGCACCACCAGGGCGCCGACCAGAAGGGCGAGGGCCGTCAGCACGGCCGGCACGGGCAGCGAGTCACCCCGGCAGGCTACCGCGCCGCGCCGCGCCGCGGCCAGCCTGCGAGGTCGCCAGCACCGACCGTTCCGCCGGCCGTATCGCCCGGGCCGGAACGAACCCGACCTTCCCCGACGGGCGGCGACCCGATTCCCCTTCCGACCGGGGGCAAACCGCGCTAGACGCGGCGCCGCCTCATTCGGGGGCCAATCATTCGGAGGCTCGGGCGCCATGCGCCGCCACGACCGGCCGCAGCACGGCCACCAGGCCCGGTAGAGATGCACGCGCTGCTCGGCTTCAGCCGCGGGGTGGATTGGGTGAACGCGCTGTTCGGCCGCGTGGCTGACTGGCTCGTGCTCTCGGCCTGCGCGATCAGCGCCGGCAACGCCGCCATGCGCTACGGCTTCTCGCTGTCGTCCAATGCGTGGCTGGAGGTGCAGTGGTACCTGTTTGCCGGCACCGTCATGCTGGGTGCGGCCTATACGCTGAAGCGCAACGGGCATGTACGCGTCGACATCGTCTATGGCTGGGTTGCGCCGCGCACCAGGCTGTGGATCGACGTGTTCGGCATCATCTTCTTCCTGATGCCGGCGATGCTGCTGCTGGCCTGGATGACCTGGCCCGTCTTCTGGGATTCCTGGATGCGCGGGGAGACCTCCGCCAATGCCGGCGGGCTGCTGCGCTGGCCGGTGAAGATCCTGATGCCGCTCGGCTTCGCCCTGGTCAGCCTGCAAGGCCTGTCGGAACTGGTGAAGCGCATCGCCGCCCTGCGCGGCATGGACCCGGCCGTCGTGCGGCTCGACGAATACCAGCGGCCGGAACAGTGATGCCCTCGCTCGAGATCATGCCGGCGCTGATGTTCGGCGGCCTGGTGGTGTTCCTGCTGCTGGGCTTCCCGGTGGCCTTCAGCCTGTCCGCCGTCGGGCTGTTCTTCGGCTTCCTGTCGATCGAACTGGGCTTCTTCACCACCGCCTATCTCGGCAACCTGCCGCTGCGTGTCTTCGGCATCCTGTCCAACGACCTGCTGCTGGCGATCCCGTTCTTCACGCTGATGGGCGCCATCCTGGAACGCTGCGGGTTGGCGGAGGATCTGCTGGAAGGTACGGGGCAGCTGTTCGGCAAGGTGCCGGGCGGGCTCGCCTATGCGGTGATCCTGGTGGGCGCTGTGCTGGGGGCCATCACCGGCACCGTCGCCGCGTCCGTCATCGCCATGGGCATGATCTCGCTGCCCATCATGATGCGCTACGGCTACGACATGCGCATCGCGACCGGCGTGATCGCGGCATCGGGCACCATCACCCAGGTGATCCCGCCATCGCTGGTGCTGATCGTGCTGGGCGACCAGCTCGGGAAATCGGTGGGCGACATGTACGCCGGCGCGATCGGGCCGTCGGTCCTGCAGATCCTGCTGTTCCTGATGTTCATCGCCGGCGTGTCCTTCTTCGCCCCGCACAAGGTCCCACCCCTGCCGCCCGAGGCCCTGGCGCCGCGCGGCTGGCCCCTGTGGTGGCGCGTGATCAAGGGCATGGTGCCCTCGATCGTGCTGATCTTCCTGGTGCTCGGCACCATCTTCATGGGCCTCGCGACACCGACCGAAGCCGGCGCCATGGGCGCGGTCGGCGCCGTCGGGCTCGCCATGATCAACGGCCGCTTCACCTGGAAGCTGCTGCGCGAAGCCATGGCCAACACCATGCGCATCACCGCCATGGTGATCTTCATCCTGATCGGCGCCACCGTGTTCTCGCTGGTGTTCCAGGGCGTCGACGGATCGCACTGGATCGAGGGTCTGCTGGCGCAACTGCCAGGCGGCCAGACCGGCTTCCTGATCTTCGTCAACATCTTCATCTTCTTCCTGGCCTTCTTCCTCGATTTCTTCGAGATCGCCTTCATCGTGGTGCCGCTGCTGGCCCCCGTGGCCGCCAAGCTCGACATCGACCTGGTGTGGTTCGGGGTCCTGCTGTGCATCAACATGCAGACGTCGTTCATGCACCCGCCCTTCGGCTTCGCGCTGTTCTACCTGCGCGGCATCGCGCCCAAGGAAGTGCTGTCGCGCGACATCTACTGGGGCGCCGTGCCCTGGCTGTTCCTGCAACTGCTGCTGGTCGCCATCGTCATCTACTGGCCCGAAAGCGTGACCTACTGGCTCGACCGCGGCACCGGCGTGGACCCGGCCAGCGTGACCATCGACGCACCGCCGCCGCCACCGCAGGACGACAACGCGGTGCCGGTGTTCCGGTAGGGGCGGGCGTTCCCAGGGAGGGCTTTGCCCTCCCCGGACCCCACCCACCAAAGGCCTAAGGGCCCTTGGAACCCTCGACTTGGTCGGGGAAGGCGGGGAGGGGCATCGTCGGTGCCGCCGTCGCCGCAGTTGCGCCATGCCCCCCTCCGCCTTCCCCGATTCAAACCCGCGATCCAAGGGGCCGTTGCCCCTTGGTGAGGGAAGGTCCGGAGGGGAGGCAAAGCCCCTCTCCGCGGCGCGCCCACCCTACAGCATCGCCAGCCCGCGTTTCCGGCTTGGCGGCGCGAAAGCGGCGTCGAGTGTTGCCAGGTCGTCAGCGGTCAGTCGCACGTCGCGTGCTGCCGCGTTCTGGCGCACGTGAACCGGGTCCGAGGCCTTGGGGATGCTGACGATGTTGGGGTCGCGCAGCGTCCAGGCGATGGCGACCTGTGCCGGCGTGATCACGTGCCGTGCCGCCACGTCGTGCAGCGCGCGGTGGCGCAGCAGCTTCCCGCCCTGGCCGACCGGCGAATACGCCATGACCGGAACGCCGCGCCGCGTGCAGAAGGGCAGCAGGTCGAATTCCGCGCCGCGGTGCTCCAGGCTGTAGAGCACCTGGTCCGCCGCGCAATCCTTCAGCGCCGGGCCGAGTTCATCGAGGTCGTCGACGTCGCAGTTCGACACGCCCCAGTGACGGATCTTTCCGGCGTGCTTCAGCGCTTCGAAGGCTTCGACGGTCTCGCTGAGCGGGTGGGACCCGCGCCAGTGCAGCAGGTACAGGTCGATGGTCTCGACGCCCATGCGTTGCAGGCTGCGTTCGCAGGCGGCGACAGCACCCTGGCGCGACGCGTTGTGCGGATAGACCTTCGAGACCAGGAACACCTCGTCGCGGCGGCCGGCGATCGCCTCGCCCACCACCTCCTCGGCGCCACCCTCGGCGTACATCTCGGCGGTGTCGACCAGCGTCATGCCGAGGTCGAGGCCCAGGCGCAGCGCATCCGCTTCCTGCGCCCTGGGTCGCGCGCCCTCGCCCATATGCCAGGTGCCCTGGCCGAGGGCCGGGATGATCGTGCCGTCGGGCAGGCTGGGCATGGGCGGGTCCTCCGGAGTTTTCCCGGCCACGCTACTCCTGCATGACGTAGGTATAGAAGCGCACCGTGCCGTCGGGCTGCGCTTCGCGGTGCAGGCCCTGGACTTCGCTCTCGAAGCCGGGGAAGGCGTTGGCCGCGGCTTCGAAGGCGCGCAGGTAGTCGATCATGGGGCGTGCGCGGGCGGTCAGGCGTTCGCCGGGCACGATGGTCGCAATACCGGGCGGATAGACCACCCACAGCGTGGTCGCGATGCGGCCTTCGATCGCATCCAGCGGCAGGTAGTCCACCCGGTTGCGTGTGAGCGCGCGCACCGCCTCGTGCGGCGCCAGCGCGATCTCGGGCAGGTGTTCGGCGCGGAACTGCGCGCCCTGCATCGCGGACACGCCCGCCTCCCGGTACAGCGCATGCATGCCCGCACACAGGTCGCGCAGCCGCATCCCGCCATAGCGCGCCGCGCGGCGCGCGACAAAGTCCGGGATCACCTCCTCCAGCGGGGCGTTCTGGTCGTGCAGCTTCTTGAAGGTGACCAGGTGCGACAGCAGCGTGCCGGCCTTGCTGCTCTCGACGCCGGGCGTCAGCAGGAACAGCAGGGAATTGAGATCGTTCTTCTCGCACACGATGCGGTTCTGCCGGAGGTATTCCGCGACGACGGGGGCGGGAATGCCATGCGCGGCATAGGTGCCGGCCGCGCGGTCGAAGCCCGGCGTCAGCACCGTCAGCTTGTTCGGATCGGTCATCGCCCAGCCGGGTGCGACATGGCGGAAGCCGTGCCATGCCGCGCCCTCTCGCAGCTCCCACAGCGCCGGGTCGGTCGCCAGCGCATCGGTCGGCACTTCCTCCCATGCGATGTCGTGGCCGTCGATGCGGACGGTGTCGGGCACGAAGGGGTCGAAGAACCATTGGCGGGCGGGGTTGCGTTCGGTCGCGGCGAGGTCGCGCGCGGTCATGCGCATCTTCTTCCGCAATTCGATGCCGAGGCGGATGGTGTCGTCCCACAGCACCTCGCCCGACTTCCCCTTCATCATCTGCGCGCCGACATCGAGGCTGGCGAACAGCGGATAGAACGGGCTGGTCGACGCATGCAGCAGGAAGAACTCGTTGAAGCGGCGGTGCTCGACGCGCCGGCGCTGGTCGCCCAGGTGGCTGTCCTTCACATGGATCTGCGAGGCCTGGCTGAACGACGCCAGCTGCTTGTGGGTGGATTGCGTGACGATGATGCCGGGGCTGTCCGGCCCCAGGTTCTGCAGGCCCATCCCGAAGCGCCCGCGGAACAGCGGGTGGAACTTCATGAAGCCGGCCCAGGCCTCGTCGAACAGGATGTAGTCGCACAGGTGGCCGATGCGCTCGACGATCTGGTCCGCCGACAGGATGGTGCCGTCATAGGTGCATTGCTCGACCACTGCGGCGCGGAAGGGGCGGGGCGCATCGGCGCGGGACTTGTCTGCCACCAGCGGATTGTCGCGGATGGCCTGGCGGATGGCGGCTTCGTCCAGCGCTTCCGGGCAGATCGGGCCGATCAGCCCGTGCAGGTTGCGGTCGGTTTCCAGATAGACGGGGATCGCCTGGCCGAGGAACAGCGCGCCGTGATGCGCCGCCTTGTGGTTGTTGCGGTCGAACAGCACCAGGTCGCCCTCGGCGAGCAGCGCCGAGAGCACGACCTTGTTGGATGTCGAGGTGCCGTTCAGCACGAAGTAGGTACGCTCGGCGCCGAAGATCTCCGCCGCCGCGCGCTCGGCCGCGGCCGCCGGGCCTTCATGCGTCAGCAGGTCGCCCAGCTGCAGAACGGAATTGTCGAGGTCGTCACGGAAGATCGCCTCGCCCAGGTGTTCCACGAAAATCCGCCCGATCGGGCTGCGCCGGTAGAACACGCCGCCATTATGGCCCGGGCAGGTCCACAGCATGTTGCCCTGCTCGGCATAGTCGACCAGCGCGCCGAAGAAGGGCGTCTTCAGGCTGTCGGCATATTGCCGCAGCTTCGAGACCAGGTTCTTGGCGATGAAGTCCGGCGTCTCCTCGGCGAGAAACACGAAGCCGTCGACATCGTCCAGCACCTCGACCGGGATGTCTTCCAGCCGGTGGCGCCGCACCAGCAGGATGACCGGCACATCGAGGCCGCGCTTGCGGGTCAGCGAGATCAGCTGTGCCGCGCGCCCCTGCAGCCCCTTCTTGCCCCAATCGACGATCAGGCAGCCGATCGCGGCATCGGTGCGCACCACCAGTTCCGCATCGTCGTCGCGCCGGGCGCGGACCACCTGGTAGCCGTCCTGCTCGATCTCGCGGATGATGTGGTGCAGGCGTTCGCCTTCGAGGTCGCCGGCCTCGTCGAAGGCGGGGGCACAGAGCAGGAACTTGAATCGGCGAGAATATTCCATCGGGTCCCCCGGGGGCACGCCGGCGGGACCGCCGGCGCGGCACATATGCCGCGCCAGGCGGGTTCATCAACGACAGTTGCGTGACAGGCGGGTCAGTCCGCCGCGACTTCCACCATCACGAGCTCGGCATCCTCCATCGCGGTGATGGAGAATTCCGGCTCCTCGCGGATGGCGATACCGTCCCGCGCGGCGGCTGCGACGCCGTTCACGGTCACCGCGCCCTTGGCCGGCACGATGTAGGCGGCGCGGCCTTTCGCGAGCGGCTGCACCAGCGTCTGGCCCTTCTTCAGCCTGGTGGCCAGCACCGCGCCGTCCACGTTGATCGGCAAGGCGCCATTGCCTTCGTCCTGCGGGCGGCCGGAGGCCAGCACGTCGAACCCCGCCTCGCGCTTCTCCAGCGGGAACTTCTTCGCCCCCCAGGACGGCTTGGCGCCGCGCCGGTCGGGCATGATCCAGATCTGGAACAGCGTCGTGCGGCCGGGCTCCAGGTTGTACTCGGCATGCACCACGCCGGTGCCCGCGCTCATCACCTGCACGTCGCCGGCCTCGGTGCGGCCCTCGTTGCCCAGGTTGTCGCGGTGGGTGATCGCACCCTCGCGGACATAGGTGATGATCTCCATGTCGCGGTGCGGGTGCGGGTCGAAGCCCTTGCCGGCCGCGATCTCGTCGTCGTTCCACACGCGCAGCTTGCCCCAGGCCATGCGCTGCGGGTCGTTGTAGTGACCGAAGGAGAAATGGTGGTTGGCGTTGAGCCAGCCGAAATTCGCCTTGCCGAGGCTGGCGAAGGGTCGCACGTCGATCATCGGTCCGCTCCGTCTGCTGTGCGGGACCCCGCCGGGGTCCCTGCCGTTCGCATCGGGAGATAGGGGGGCGTGCGGCCCGGCGCCACGCGCCGCGCCGGATCGCCGCCATTCAGGCCCGTGATGACGCCGCGGTCAGCGGCACATCATCACCGGGATCTCGGCGTTCTCCAGCACATGGCGGGTAACCCCGCCCAGGATCAGCTGGCGCAGCCGCGAATGCGAATACGCCCCCATGGTCAGCAGGTCGGCGCCGAAATCCCGCGTGGCACCGAGCAGCCCGGCGCCCACTTCGCGCGTCGCCGGCTTGAACGGCGTGATCTCGGCCTCGATGCCATGCCAGCGGAGGTAGGCCTGGATGCCCTCGGCCTTCGGCCCGCGCCGCTGGTATTCGTCCGACGCCAGGATGCGCACGGCCTCGGCCTTGTGCAGCCAGGGCAGGGCGGCGGCGACGGCCGCGGCGCTCTCGGCCGTGCCGTTCCATGCCACGCACACGCGGGTTCCGATATCGGCGGGTGCGACGCGCGGGGCGATGAGCACGGGGCGGCCGGAATCGAACAGGATGGCGTGCAGCGCGTCGGAGGACGAGACATCCTCCCCGGCCTCCGGGTGCGGCACCACGGCCATGTCGTACAGGCGCGACTGCTGCGCCACCACATCCTCCTCCCGCCCCGGGATGGATTCGAAGGACAGGGTCGGGCCGGCGGTCTTGGCGGCGGTGTCGGGGTTGTCGGCCAGCGTCACGCCGCCGAGGCCGGCGGTGAAGCGGTCGAACAGCGCCTTCACGCGGTCGGCGCGCTCGCCGCTCTCGCGTTCGGTGGCGGCCATCATCTCCTCGATCATGGCGCCCGACAGGCCTTCGCCCGCCAAGGGTGCGACGTCGCGCGCATCGACGCGCACATGCAGGCAATGCACGTGGGCGCCCCAGGCGCGCGCGGCGATCAGGGCGGTGGCAAGCGCCGCCTCTCCCGAGGCGGTGCCGGTCAGCGGCAGCAGCAGGCGGCGATAGGCCATGGCGATAACACTCCCCAACCGCGGTTCATTGATCGTTTCTTCCCTGCGGGATGCAGCCTAGCACACGAACCCCGCCCCCATGCCAAGGGCCGACCGCGCGGCGGCCTCGCCACCATTCGTCACGTCGATGCGATGCCAGTCGATCCGGCCGGGATCGACGGCTGCCGCGCGCAGCAGCACGGCCTCGTCGGCGTCGGAGGCGTCGTCCCGCCGCGCGGCGATGCGCGCGCGCAGCACGGGCAGCGGCGCCTCCAGCCACAACCCGTCGAAGCGGAGCCCGGCATCGCGCGCCACCTGCGCCGCGCGTGCGCGCTGCACGGGGTCGAGGAAGACGGCATCGAGCACCACCACCTGGCCGGCGCGCAGCGCCGCGGCGGCCATGGCGAACAGTTCCTCATGCACGGCGGCGCTGACCGATTCGGCGTAGGCCTCCGGCGGCAGGCGCGCCTCGGGTGCCAGGCCGAAGCGCCGCTTGCGCGCCTCATCCGTGCGCAGCACCAGCGCGCCGGGGCAACGCCCGACGCCCGGCGCCAGCGCGCGCGCCAGCGTCGATTTCCCGGTGCCCTGCAACCCGCCCACCGCCACCAGCCGCGGCGTGCCGGGTGCCAGATGCGCCACCGCGGCCGCCAGCAAAGCCTGGCTGTCGCGCCCGCGCGCGGCTTCGACATGCGCGCGGATCATCGCGCGCAGCGACAGCCACAAGGGCAGCCCCGCCACCAGGCCCGCATCGCCGCTGCGCGCGACATAGCGATTCAGCACCCGGTTCGCCGCCGCGCGGCCCACCCGCAGGTCCAGGTCCATCAGAAGGAATGCCAGGTCGTAGCCGACATCGATGCGCGCCAGTGCCTCGTCGAATTCCAGCGCGTCGAACAGGGTCGGGCGGCCCTCCAGCAGGCACAGATTGCCCAGATGCAGGTCGCCATGGCCGCGGCGCACGAAGCCGGCCGCCGCGCGTGCCGCCAGCGCTGGGCCGATGCGCGCCAGTTCGACCCGGGCAGCGCCGACCCAGGCGTCGATGCTTGCGGGGTCCAGCCCGGCGCGGCGTGCCGCGGGAACGTTGCCCTCCAGGATGCGGGTCATCGCGGCCGGGGCATCCACCGCGGCGGGATCCGCCGCGGCATGCATCGCGGCCACCGCGTCCGCCGCTGCATCCAGCAGCGCGGGCGTCAGCGCGCCGCGTGCCGCCACGGCATCGAGGAAATCATCCTCCGGAACCGGCGCCATGCGCAGCACCCATTCCACCGTCGGCCCGTCGCCGCCTTCGCGCGGCGCGCCATCCGGCCCGCGCGTGATGGGCACCACATCCCGATACAGCCCCGGCGCATGCGGTGCGTTCAGCGCCAGTTCGCGCCGGCAGAAGCGCTCGCGGTCAGCCAGGCGCGTGAAGTCGAGGAACCCCAGCGCCACTGCCTTCTTCATTTTCCACGCCGTGTCGCGCCCGACATAAACGGCCGAGATATGCGTCTCGATCGGCGGGGCGCCGGACAGGCGGGCCAGGAACGCCGCCGCCTCGGCCTGCGCCGGCGGGATGCTCACGGATACAGCGTCTCGACCCGCCAGCCCGACCCGTCGCGGTGGAAGACGCGGCGTTCATGCAGGCGGAAGGGCATGTCGCGCCATAACTCGATGCGCCGCGGCAGCACGCGGAAGCCCGACCAGAAGGCGGGGCGCGGGATCTCGCCGATCGCGTATTTCAGCCCGTATTCCGCCACCGCCTTCTCCAGCGCAAAGCGGGACTCCAGAGGCCGCGACTGCTTCGACGCCCAGGCCCCCAGGCGCGAGGTGCGCGCGCGGGATGCGTAGTAGGCATCGGCCTCGGCATCGGACACCTGTTCGACCTGGCCTTCCACCCGCACGCTGCGCGCCAGCGACTTCCAGTGGAAGCACAGCGCGGCCTGCGGATTGGCGGCCAATTCGCCGCCCTTGCGGCTTTCGAGATTGGTGTAGAATACGAAGCCCCGCGCATCGACGCCCTTCAGCAGCACCATCCGCGCCGATGGCGCGCCGCCCGGCGTGGCGGTCGCCAGGCAGACCGCGTTGGGGTCGTTCGGTTCGCTTGCCGCCGCCTCGGCCATCCAGGCCTCGAAGATCGCGATCGGGTCGTCGGTGGTGGCGATGCCGTCCATGTCGTGTGCTCCTTGGTCCCTGCCTGTATCGGGGCGCGCCGGCGTGGGGCAAGGGGCGCCCGGGTGGCGGAACCACTTGCTCCGCACCCCCTGCCATGGCACCACCGACGCCTTCCCTGCTACCCGGATGGGCCCCGCACGCGATGAATGACGCCACGCCAGAGCCCCGGATCGCGACCGGCACCCTCATGCAGGGCAAGCGCGGGCTGATCATGGGCGTGGCCAATGACCGCTCGATCGCCTGGGGCATTGCCCGCGCCGTGGCCGCCCAGGGTGCCGAGGTGGCCTTCACCTACCAGGGCGAGGCACTGGAAAAGCGGGTCCGCCCGCTGGCCGACAGCGTCGGGTCGTCGCTCGTGCTGCCTTGCGACGTGGCCGACGACGCCAGCATGGATGCCGCCTTCGACGCGATTGCCAAGGCCTGGGGCAGGATCGACTTCCTGGTCCACGCCATCGGCTATGCCGACAAGCAGTTCCTGCGCGGGCGCTACCTGGACACGCCGCGCGCGGCGTTCCTGCAGGCGATGGACATCTCCTGCTTCTCCTTCGTCGCGGTCGGGCAGCGGGCGGCCGCGCTGATGCAGGCGGGCGGGTCGATGCTGACCCTGTCCTACCTGGGCGCCGAGCGGGTCACGCCGCACTACAACGTGATGGGCGTGGCCAAGGCGGCGCTGGAGGCCAGCGTTCGCTACATGGCGACCGACCTGGGCGAACGCGGCATCCGCGTGAACGCGATCAGCGCCGGCCCGATCAAGACCCTGGCGGCGAGCGGCATCGGCGACTTCCGCTATATCCTGCGCTGGAACCAGTACAACGCGCCGCTGCGCCGCAACGTGACCATCGAGGATGTCGGCGGCGCCGGGCTGTACCTGCTGTCCGACCTGGCATCGGGCGTGACGGGGGAGGTTCACCACGTCGACAGCGGGTATCACGTGGTCGGGATGAAGAACCCCGATGCGCCGGATATCAACGTGGAGAAGTCATGAGGCCCCGGCTGGCGGTTGCCTGCGCCGGCGCGCTCGCGCTGCTGGCCGCCGCCCCGCCGGCGAGTGCGCAGATGGATGATGCCCGCTGCTGGACCGCCATCCGCGTCACCGGCCCCGATGCGATGCGCGTGAGCGAGCACGAGGCCGAGCAGCGCATGCGCGTGCGCTGCCGCGCCGGCGATGCGTTGGTGTTCCTGACCGATATCGGCCAGCCCGGCGGGTCCACGGTTGCGCGATACTGCGACATGGCGCGGCCCTTCCTGGTCGAGAGGGTGGACGAGGTCCAGCCGCTGGATGCCGACCCCAACGCCCCCAGGACAACCATCACCCTGATCACCTGTACCTATCGCGGGGCGCCGCGGGCGGATCGGTAGGGCGGCAGGACGGGCCGCGCACCAAGCGTGGCGCAGACATCCGACACCCGATCGGACGTGGAAGTAGTCCCCGATTGCTGTCCGCAATGTCTCGAACTCGAAGGCGAATGCTTCGGGGGGCATCCCTCGTGCAGGCCGCCGGTGCGAATCGCCACGCTCCCTGTCGTTAAGCCGTGGCCGTATCGGGCGCGGCTCGTTCGCGGGCCCAGCCATCAAGGCGACTTGCTCCTTTGCGGCATGCATCAGCATAAGGGGCCAGACACCAGGGTCGCATCAGCTTCGTCATGTCCCACAATACCTTCGGCCACTTGTTCCGCGTCACCACCTGGGGCGAATCGCACGGCCCGGCCATCGGCTGCGTGGTGGATGGCGTGCCCCCCCGCCTGGCGCTGACCGAGGCCGACATCCAGCCCTACCTGGACCGCCGGCGGCCCGGACAGTCGAAATTCGTCACGCAGCGCCAGGAAGCCGACCAGGTCCGCATCCTGTCGGGCGTGATGGACGGGCTGACCACCGGCACGCCGATCGCGCTGCACATCGAGAACACCGACCAGCGGTCGAAGGATTATTCCGAGATCGCCGAGCGGTTCCGCCCGGGCCATGCCGACCTGACATACGAACTCAAATACGGCATCCGCGACTATCGCGGCGGCGGGCGGTCCTCGGCGCGGGAGACCGCGATGCGCGTGGCCGCCGGTGCTGTCGCGCGCAAGGTGCTGGGCCCCGATCTGCGGGTGCGCGGCGCGCTGGTCTCGGTCGGCGGCGACTGGGTGGACCCGGCCGCCTGGGACTGGGCGGCGGTGGAGGAGAACGCCTTCTTCTGCCCCGACCGCGCGGCCGCTGTCCGCTGGGAAGACCGCCTGCTGGCATTGCGCAAGTCCGGCGATTCGGTCGGCGCGGTGATCGAGGTGGTGGCCGAGGGCGTCCCGCCCGGCCTGGGCGCGCCGATCTACGGCAAGCTCGATGCCGACCTGGCGGGTGCGCTGATGTCGATCAACGCGGTCAAGGGGGTCGAGATCGGCGACGGCTTCGGCGCCGCCGCTCTGACCGGCACCGACAATGCCGATGAGATGCGCATGAACGCGGATGGCACCGTGGCCTTCCAGTCGAACCATGCCGGGGGAATCCTGGGCGGCATCAGCACCGGCCAGCCGGTGGTGGCGCGCTTCGCGGTCAAGCCGACCAGTTCCATCCTGACGCCGCGCGCCTCGGTGGACCGGCAGGGGCGGGAGGTCGAGGTGCTCACGAAGGGCCGCCACGACCCCTGCGTGGGCATCCGCGCGGTTCCGGTGGGCGAGGCGATGCTGGCCATCGTGCTGGCCGACCACCTGCTGCGGCACCGGGCGCAGAATCCCGATGCGCCGGGGGTGGCGCGGCTGCCGCGGAATTGATTGCGAATCGAAATCCTCGTCTCTATGCTCTGGCGTATGAAGTTTCCTTGCTCTTATGTTGATGCAAATTCTCGATACCTGGCGGCACAAACAGAAATAAACTCGCGCATTGAAGTGCGCGGGCAAATTCAGATTTATCATTTCATTTCAATTTCTGCGCTAGAGCGCCTCTCGACCTGACTGAATCAAAGCGCTTCCCCGACGCGGAGCGGATCTGATTCAAGCTTTCTGTCGGGAGGGGGGCCGACAG
>LNFM01005387.1_pt1 | contig 23380 bp, 27 predicted proteins | sample 596031 | NCBI WGS metagenome assembly LNFM01 (sample SAMN04254537, study PRJNA301005) | activated carbon metagenome | isolation source: dual media filters at the Ann Arbor, Michigan drinking water treatment plant | place: USA: Ann Arbor | reverse complement strand
AAGGAGAGGAGCGATGCGGCAGAGCCGATTTAGTGAAGAGCAGATCCGGAAGGCGATCCAGCAGTTGGAGGCGGGCCGGAAGGCCGAGGAGGTCGGCCGGGAACTGGGCGTGAGCAAACACACCCTGTATGCATGGCGCGCCAAGTATGGCGGGCTGGAGAAGGACGATCTGAAACGCGTCAAGGATCTGGAGGAAGAGAACCGCCGGCTGAAGTCGCTGGTGGCCGATCTCAGCCTCGACCGGGAAGCGCTGAAGTGGGTCATTGAAAAAAACGGATGGAGCTCGCAGCTCGGCGCGAAACGGTAACGTCTATGCGCACACAGTTTCCGAAGATCACGGAACGACGAGCCTGTGGGCTGCTGGGAATCGCTCGATCCAGTTGCCGCTATCAAGCCAAGAAGCAGTTGGTCAATGAAGAGATCGAGGCCGAGTTGCGTATGCTGGCATCAGAGCGGCCTCGTTTTGGCTATCGACGGCTGCATGTGCTGCTGCGCAATGCCCGTGAACGGAATAAGCAGCCATCCAACTTCAATGCCAAGCGGATTCACCGGCTGTACAAGAAGGCTGGCCTCTGCCTGCGCCGCGTAGTGCGGAAGCGGTTGCGCCGGGACGCCCAGCCGCTGATTCGGCTGAGCGGTCCTAATCAGGAATGGGCTTTGGACTTTGTTCATGATTCTGCTGGCAACGGGCAGAAGCTGCGTTTTCTGGGGGTAGTGGACCAGTTCACGAGGGAGTGTCTGGCGCTGGTGGTGGACACGGCGTTGCCGAGTGCTCGAGTGATTCGGGAACTGACTGGGGTGGTGGCTCGGCGAGGAGCGCCGAAGCGGTTGCGGATGGACAACGGGAGCGAGCTGACCAGCCGGCGGTTCTTGGCCTGGTGTGTGGAGAACAAGATCGAGATGGTCCACATTCAGCCGGGTAAGCCGGTCCAGAACGCTTATAGTGAGAGCTTCAACGGGAGGATACGGGAAGAGTTCTTAAACGTGAACTGGTTTCCGCACCTTTGGGACGCGCGAGCTCGAGCGGCGATTTGGCGGCAGGACTACAACTACGAACGGCCCCATAGCAGTTTGGACTACCGGACGCCTGCGGCGTTCGGGATGCTGTGGGGCGTTGCTCCGGATGGGGCTGGGTCCGCTCCGTCCCCGGGCCTGACTCCGCTACCCCAGCCCCATCCGGAGCGCGTGCTATTGGTAACGGAGTAAGCTGATTTCATATTTCTAAATGGACGGTTTTGAGGGGCAGGTCAGATGGGCCTCGGAAATTTCGTGGTCGCCGTCGAGATGGGCTTCTGAGGGAGTCGGGCACTTCAGGCGCGTTGGAATCAATCGGCAGGAACCTCCCCGACACTGGGATTTTTAGCAATCCTGTTAAGTTTCCACTGAACCAAACGCGAATGGAGCGCCTTTCCGCGCTCCGGCACGCAGGCTCGGCTGCGGCATCGGCTTGGGGACCCTTGGGGGATTGCCCTGAAACTGGCTGCCGACTCTAGTAGTACCGTGTCATAAGCGGTGACACCCTTGGCGTCCGTTTTGAACAGTACAATGTCTAGAACTCATCAATCCCCAACCTTCATCACCGCAACGCGCCCGGCAATGACCACAGTCCATAGCGGGACCGTGGCACAATTATCGAAATGGTACGGCATCGTTTGGCACCACAACCACGAAATCGCCGGCCCGTACCTCAGTCCGGTAATTCCTCAAAACAGCATCTATAAAAGGAGCGCTGAAACGTCCGCGTTCGCCGGGTCTCAGCCCTTCCTCGTTTCGATCCAGGTTCAATTGGATGGATTTAAAGCTTTGATTCTGTACTAGCGAAACCAACTCGTTCTCTTGTAGACGGCCGACCTTTAATAGATTGAAAACAAAGAACGGATCGTAGATAAACGGCTTACCCGCATTGAAACACAGCAGCAAATCTTCACACAAAGCTGGTCCTGCGTGACTGCGAAGAACACCAGCGATGAAATCAGATTCATTGGCACGCTCGCGCACTACGTTCAGTTTCCAATTGCTCCATTCAGTGCGCACAATCATAGGTATCCCGATGGCGACTCCGGCTGAAGGTGCCAGTAGTAAGGCTCCCAACAAAACACAGCGCTGCTGCATCCTGACTACGTATGGAGCGAGATCAGCAAAGACAAGCGATCCGATGATTACCAAGCTGAACATCGAATCGAAGAAAATGTTTTTGTCGACGCCGATTCCACCCGCAAACACGAGCGCCACCCCATTTGCTAAAAGAAAGCACAGTGCTAGGGTGTGTCGCATCGAAACAACACCTCTGTGCAACGCCCAAACTACCGCGGTCATTAGCGGAAGCTGGAACGTTGTAGCATACTCGGTCACCCTGGTCAGCCAGCCTTTCATGGAGCGTGGCGATATCAGATGGGCAATGAAATAGGGGCCATCGTAATACTGGGTGAGCACTAAGAGTAGGGCGGACCCGCCAGCTACCGCCACTCCCCAAATGACTAAGGGCTTCCAGCTTTTCCTCAGCACCAGCTGCAAGCCCACGGCGGCCGGTAATGCAAGTAAATTATGCTTTGTGAACAGGGAAATCGAAAATAGAATGCCTGATAGTAACAGCCATACTGGCCTCTCTTCTGACCGTATGTAGAGATAGAGCCCTGCGAAGCTAAACACCATTCCCAGCAATTGTGGGTCGTTCATCCCGATCCGATCTGCCAAGTAAAACGCTATCCAAATAACAGCATTGAGCGCAGTGAAGATCGCTAGTGGTGCAGAGCTCGTGAAGCAATGGACGATCATCCCGCATAGAGTTGCCAAAAGAACCAGCGACGCAAAGGCGATCCATCGACCTGTTTGGTTCACGTCGCCTGTCAGATGGCTCATCCGCCCGATCAAGTGGAAAGAGATAGGTGGATAGTTATTAGTGGTTAGCTTTGGAGCGTCGCCATAGAGCGGCGTCCCTTGGCTAGCCGCCTGCTGGTGATAGGCGTTCCATCCTTCGTTGTAGTTGACAGATCCGGAGGCCACCATTCGCGAAAGCGGGGCAAGCAACATCGCGACAGTAACGAATGCTGCTAAGGACAACGCGACAGGCCAGAACAAACGTGGAAGGGCAGCAGCGGGCAAACGAGACTCGACTGACATAGGAGTCTCTTACGATAGCGGATTTCCCTCACACCTGCCTCCCCCTTTAACAATATTCCTTCGGTGCAAGCCAAAAACAGTGGTGATCTGACAGCATATGTCGTTGAAAATGCAGGGTGTACACCCCTGACTAAGGATGGTTTGCTAATTCATCACTGACTTTCGTGAAAAGGGTATCTGGGAAGCTGCAGTGATCGAGCCGAGCGGAACGCGTTTTGATAGTATCTGCTTCTAAGGTTGTCGCGACTGCGGAAGTGAGTCCGCCGGATCGCCCCGCGTCCGCCGGATTCCCATAGAATCGCCTTCCGCTCCGCCCCTGTGAAGCGGGCTTCCGGTTTCGTAATCTCGACGACGAACGGGCGCCTTCATCGTCATGGTCTAGGTTGCCGTGACCCTGTGCGGTTGTTTGCTGGCGATAAGGTGTTGATCAGGGATCTCTCGCAGTGTTTCGGTGCCTGATTCCACGGAAGCGACGAATTCAGTCGATACCACCTTTCCAGTGCTACGTGTTGGCCAGCGAGGCGGATTCCCTGTCAGGTGCCAGCATTACCGAGTCTGCGCGCGTTGGCTTGATCGTCGGGCGTCTTCGGGATGAATACTGCACCAAATGGGGCGGTGGAAGGAACGGAGCGGGGAGGGCCAGAGCGAGGAGAGGGCGGGAGCGTCCTTGATTAGGCCGACGACTCGGCGGTGCCGAGGTAGTATTCGTGGACGATACGGGGCTTGCCGTCGCAACGCGGGCGCTGCCCGCCGCCCGCCGCCCGCCCCCTCATCAACGGCCAAGACCCGCGACAGGGACTGCATTCATGCGCTTCAACCGTTCCGATAAATGTGTGATCGTGGGAGTACATATGTTTTTGTTTAGGCATGCGGTGTCTACTTATTTGAACGCCTTGCGTATTGGGTTGGTAACCATGCTGCGCGGACGATGGGTGGATGGCGCAAAACAACTGATCGCCCCCGTCGGCTACTGGCGGCTGTGGCCCAACGCCGTCGTCCTATCCCAATATCGGAACAAGAGTCCTCAACGTATCCTGGATGTTTCCAGCCCGAAATTACCCAGCCTGATTCTAGGGAAACACGCCGAAGTCTGGGCTACCGATCTCGATGATCCCCAATTGATGAGCCGCTGGAGAGTGACGGCCGATTCGCTGGGACTGAATCGCTACCACACACAGTACGAAAATGCCTGTGCGTTGTCGTTTCCAGACGCGGCGTTCGATCTGGTGTACTCCATCAGCGTTATCGAACATATCCCGGAACACGGGGACACACAGGCGCTGGCTGAATTCTCGCGCGTCACCGAACCCGGTGGAACCGTCATCGTCGAGGTTCCCTATCGTCGGCAACGCCAGGAGATTTCTCATCACTACGACAGTAAAGGCGCGCCATTGGCCGCACCCCGGTTTTATGAACGATACTATGACCGGGAGTGGCTCGACAGCCGACTGCAGGTACCCGGCCTTAAGAGGGAGCAGTGTTGGATTCTCGGCGAGTGGCTGCCGATTGACCCCTGGATCGCCACACCACGCCTGCCCCGACTGCTCCGGCTGCTGATTCTTCCGTTTGAGCCGCTGCTGGCCATGGTCAATTACTGGATGCGTCCGGACGATTCCGCAGGCAGACCGCTGGCAGCGTTAATCGTTTTCCGACGAACGAACTGAAGTTTTCGCCACAGCCTGTCGTTAAGTAGTGAAGTAGGAGACGAGAGAGTTTCACCGCCACACCCCATGCCATCCCGACCTCCGCCATTTTTGTTCTTGCTTTTCGGATTGCTTTATGCTCTGGGCGCCTACTGGGGAATGCCCAGTGCGTTGACGCCCGCCCTGGATTCGATCTCTCCGTTGGGACCGTTGGCCTTTGTTGCCAAGCATAAGCAAGCCGACATCACCTACATCTACCCGGCGGTTCATCAGCTGATTCAGTTCACCGCTTATATCGTTGTATTCGCCCTTGCCAAGATCACCGGATCGCTCGGTTCCGTCTCAAGCGTTTGGCCCTACGGCTTCCAGGATCCGTCAGCCATGTTTACGGTTCTGCTGGTAGTCTCGAACCTGATTTCGGCCGCTATGGCCGCTCTTCTCCTCCGCGCCCTCTGGCATATGCGCCCCAGCGCGGAGGCGGCGCAATGGTTTGCCATCCCCTTGCTGGGCCTCAGTGGCGTATACGCTTTTTATACCCGCACCGCCAACATGGATATTCCTTACCTGTTTTGGGCTGTTCTAGCCTGGCGAGAGCTTTGGATCTACATCACTTCCGTCAAGCCTCCGCTTTCCCGCCACCTTTGGCTGGCCGGTCTGTACTCGGCTCTATCAATCGGTTCAAAGGATCAGGCCTCCGGCATGGTCCTTGGCTTTGGCCTCATTCTACTAGCGGCCGCACCCGAGGGCTCTGACGGCTGGAAAGCGCGTCTCCGACAGGCAACGATATTCTCCGTTGCCACCGTTATCGCCTACGCCGTGTTCGCTATCGCCCCTCAGCCGGCCCGTTGGTGGTACCACGCCCAGTTTGTGACCTCCGATCACGTGCTACCGGAGACACCCGCGACCCTGGCAGGACTCGTCGAACTGTTCACCCGTTGCTATTGGCGGATGCACCACATCTACACTCACGCCGGATTGCCACTGGCGATGGGGGGCATCTTTCTGTTATGGTGGCGTGGCCGAAATCGGGAACTGATGCTGCTGCTGCTACCCGCGCTAACCTATTTTCTTTTCATTATCGTCCGCGTGCGGGCGACGGAAGAACGCTATCTCTTGCCCATCGTCATTCCCCTCGCTCTTTGCGCCGGCGTCGCCATGGGCACGATGCAAAGGTGGTCGGCCAAGTACCCAAAACCTATCGTGGCGCTGGGATCCGCGATCCTGGCGCTTCAAGTTGTATTCAGCTTCGTGCCCGTAACCTACTGCCAGATGTTCGATACCAAACGGGCGATGCGCCTGGAAATCAACGCCATCGCCCCGCCTGGTTCGGCCATCCTGCTGCACGGAATGCAGACCTTTAATTATCCCAACCGATATGTCTACGACCGCTACAAGATGATGGTGGCACCGGGAGCCTTGATCGTGCCACCGAGCTCCCACGCCGCCAACTTGTTACACCCCTACGACCCATCAGTGCGCTACGCCTTGACCGGCTGGCCTAACCCTCCGCCGGGCGACGACTGGAAACTGGCCGGCGAATGGACCTACCCGAATTGGATAAAGTCCCACGTGCACGTGCCTGCCATCTACGAGTTCCATCTCTACCAGAAGCCCTAGCACGGCCATCGGACCACAACCGTGCGCACAAACGCTCTGACATTTCGATCGAGTGAAGTGACGCGGATCAACCACACTCCGGAAGTGCTGCGGAAACCATCTGAAAGCCAAACTCTTGCTAAAAACGACGACCTTCAATCGGCTGATCAAACGCTCTCGTGGAGACCGCAAGAATCTTTGCAATGACGGTTTAAAGGCACCGATCGGCATCCGGGGCTTCGATGGCTTTCGGTAGATTTGACGGAATAGGTCTAAAGTGCTATACGGGCAAGTCCTTGTATTTACAAGACAAAACAACGAGAATAGAGGTTTGACGGCATTCTCGCGGGAGCGTTGATACTTTAGTGCGAACACTTCCATACCCCTCGGTCAATCACAGCGTGAATCTCGCCATGCCCAAGAAGAACCAGTCGTTTCTGTTCCAAGTCGGCTACTTTTCCTTCCTTCTGCTGCTCTTCGTCACGCACTCGAGGATGGCGGAAACCCTGGCCACTTTGGTAGGAGCGAATTTTCGCCCGGCAATGATATTGCTGCTGATTTCACTGATCGGCGCCATTATGGCCACCCCGTTCGTGCGTCGAATCGGCAACCAGATGGGAGCTGCGCTGATTCTGTTAACCGGCTGGTTTTTGATGTGTGTACCCACCAGTTTCCACAAGGGCGGCAGCATCAATCATCTGCTCTCCTATTGGGTCAGTACACTTCTGATCTCGCTCTGCGCGATGGCTTACGCCGAAGATAGCGCGACCCTGCGACGGATGTTGCATGCTATCGTCGGCTGTATCGTGGTAATCTTATTGGCTCAAGACGGGGTAGCTGCGTTCTCGATTGGCGCCCTAGGAAATCCGAATCTGTTCGGTCAACACCTTCTCTACACCCTGCCATTCGTACTTCTTGCTGTGTTTCGCCACGGTGTGTTCAGCTTAAAGGGAATCCTGGCCGCTGCTGTCGGATCCATAGTGGTAGCAGAGGTTGCTTTCACCGGTTCTCGTTCTTCACTTATTGCGATGTGTGTGGTCGGAGCAATCATTTTTTTCGTCCTGCCCTTGTCTCGCAAGGTAATGTTTGTGGCTATCTCCATCCCGTTGTTATTGGGCGTGATCGCTCTGTTGCCACCAAAGGCTTTATATCGGTATTCAACCATATTGAGTCAAGACACTCACCACGGAGTTCTAACGGACGAGGAGCTAAGCGCTATCGAATCGACTGCGGCGCGTAAACATCATTTTGATCAGAGTGTCGAGTTGATGTTTACCCACCCTATTTTCGGTGTCGGTCCGGGCATGTTTCCTGTTGCCTCCGCCGAGATGTCAAACAAGCACAACGAGAGGGCACTTTGGAAGGAGACGCATAACAGCTATACTCAGATCGGTAGTGAAACCGGCTTACCCGGACTGGCTTTGTACCTGCTGATAATCTCCCTCACCGCAAAGTCTCTCTGGAGAACATTCCGGAACGGAAGCAAAGCCAGACCAGGTTCAGAAAGCCATGAACTGCGTCTGATAGCCGTCGCACTAGGATTTTCTTTGCTGTCGATGATCATCACGGGCATGTTTTCTAGCTCAGCTTATTTGACTTATTTTCCGCTTCTGGGTTGCCTTGCCTATGGTGCCGGCAGACTATCTGCCGCTTCGCTGGTACAACAAGGGGAAAACGCCCAGCTAGGTCCCCCAAAGCAGCTTCCCCGCTTTGCAGTTAACCCATTACAGCGGCCTCTTCGGCAGGCCAGACCGGAGTCCCATGCTTAGCCGCCAGCCACGCAGTAACAGTGAACGAGCCGGAAAGGAACGCCTGTGTGTGGCATTGCCGGTTTCGTAACCACTCGCGATAGGTCCTATCCGCCGAAGACGCTCTCCCGGATGACTAATGCCATCGAACACAGGGGACCGGACTCGGAGGGATTCTGGACTGACGGCTGCGCGTCGTTGGGCCATCGCCGCCTCAGCATTATTGACATCACCGGCGGTGGGCAGCCAATGACCAATGAGGATGAATCGTTGTGGGTTGTCTACAACGGCGAAATCTTCAATCATGCCGCACTGCGGCCGCAACTAGAATGCGCCGGACACCGCTTCCGGACGCACTGCGACACCGAAACGATTCTGCACGCCTACGAGGAACATGGACCTAAAAGCCTGCAGTTCTACCGCGGCATGTTCGCTTTCGCGCTCTGGGATAAGAATAGGCGCATACTCTTCTGCGCACGCGACCGTCTGGGCATTAAGCCCTTCTATTACTGGTGGGACGGTGAGCTGTTCGTCTTCGGCAGCGAGATCAAAGCGTTATTGGAGCATCCTTCGATCAACTCCATGCTGAACCAGGATGCGGTTGCCGAGTATCTCGCTTTCGGTTATGGCAGCGGCGAAGAAACCCTGTTTCACGGCATCCGTAAACTCATGCCGGGGCACTGGCTGCAGCTGGACGCCCGCTCCGGCAAGCTCGTCATTGAAAAGTACTGGGATATTCAGCACGACAAGACGCCAGAGAAGTACGACGAAAGGGAATGGATTGCCGAATGCCGCCGCCGCGTCGAAGAAGCGGTGGAAATGCGGCTAATGAGCGATGTCCCGCTCGGGACATTTTTGAGCGGTGGCATCGATTCCTCCGCTATCACCGCCATCACCCAGCGCAAGACCGGACACCCAGTGAAGACCTTCTCGGTGGGCTACGGCGAGGCCGCTTACAGCGAACTATCCTACGCCGCACAGGTCGCGCGCGCGCTCGGCACCGAACATCATGAAGTCACCCTGTCTCGGGACGAGTTTTTCGGCAATCTGCCGCGGCTGATATGGCATGAAGACGAGCCTATCTGCTGGCCATCGAGCGTTTCCCTCTACGTGGTCGCGCGCCTAGCCGCGCGCCAAGTGAAGGTAGTGCTTACCGGAGAAGGCGCCGACGAGATCTTTTCCGGCTACCATCGCTACAGCTTCTACTTTTTGAACGAAAAGGCGTTAGGAATGTGGTGCCTGCTACCGGCCGCTTTCCGCAGCGGAATTCAACGCTGGACAGCCGCCACGCCGCTATTGCCGGCTCTCCTCCGTCGCAAGCTGGAACACACCTTCCTCGGCCGTGCCGACAATTTCGAGTCGCTCTATCTCGATAACTTCTACTCCGCGTTCCCGGAATCAGAACGCGCCGCGCTGACCGGCCCAGGCACCTCGTCGCCTTACGCCCACTACCTCCGCTACTGGAACGACTCTAAAGGGTCGCCCAACACGCTCGACCGCCTGCTTTACGCCGATCAGAAGACCTATCTCGTCGAGCTCCTCATGAAGCAGGACCAGATGAGCATGGCCGCCTCCATTGAAAGCCGCGTCCCCTTGCTGGACCATACGCTGGTCGAGTTTGCCGCCCGTGTGCCACCTTCGCTCAAGCTGCGCCGCCGGAAGGGTAAGTACATCTTTAAATCGGCGGTAGCCGATCTACTGCCGCCGGAGATCGTACACCGCCCTAAGATGGGTTTCCCTACCCCGCTGCACGACTGGCTGGCCCCGGCGACCGCAGGACCGCTGCTCACCGCGCTCGAGGACCGAGACGGTTTCCTGGCCTCCATTACCGATCGCGCCACGCTCCGGGCCTTGCTGGACCGCCATCGCCGTGGCGAAGTCGACAGCACCGACCGCATCTGGCGTCTGTTGAACTTCCAGATCTGGGGCGACCTGTTTCTGACCGGCCGCGGCACCGAACGGTGGGAATCGATTCTCGGTGCTCCTGTCTCTCCGCCCGCATGAAGATACTCTGGGTCAATCCGAACTTCCTCCATCCGACGACCAAAGGCGGGCAGATCCGTACGCTCGAAATGCTGCGCTGCCTGCACCGGGACCACGAAATCCATTACGTCGCTTTCGCTGACCCGGCCCGCCCGGAAGGCCCGGACCGCGCCAACGAGTACGCAACCGCGGCCTACCCCATCTCGCATCAGCCGCCAGTGCGCGGCACAGCCGCCTTCGCCGCTCAGGCGGTGGCCGGAATCGCCTCTTCCCTGCCCCTCGCCGTCAGCCGCTGGCACTCTGGTGCTATGAGGCGGCAAGTGGAAAGACTCTTGCAACAACATACGTTTGACTCGGTGGTTTGTGATTTTCTCGCCCCTGCCCTCAACTTCCCTTCCCTGTCCGGGTGCGTACTGTTCCAGCACAACGTAGAGACCGTAATTTGGCGCCGCCATGCTGAAGCAGCTAAGGGACTCCCGCGGCAGATCTACTTTGGCATGCAGGCCAAGCGCATGGAAAACTTCGAACGCGCCTGCTGCCGCCATGCCCGCCATGTGATCGCCGTCTCGGAAACAGACGCCAGTCGCATGCGCGATTGGTTTCAACTCCCAGAAGTCTCCTGGGTTCCGACCGGCGTCGATCTGGACTACTTCAAACGGGCCGCATCGCCGCAGGAAGCGACTTCGGATCTGGTCTTCACCGGGTCTATGGACTGGATGCCAAACATCGACGGTATTCTCTGGTTCGCCCGCGAAGTACTTCCGCTCATCCGCGCCCGCCGCCCTGGAACCCGCATCGCCATCGTCGGCCGGGATCCCGGCACGGAGCTACGCCAGCTGGCCGTCGCAGACCCTCTCATTCGCGTCACCGGCACCGTCCCGGATATCCGGCCCTGGTTGTGGGGCGCCACCGCCTCCATCGTTCCTCTGCGTGTCGGCGGTGGTACCCGACTGAAGATATTTGAAGCCGTGGCTGCCCAAGTCCCCGTCGTATCCACCACCGTCGGCGCCGAAGGCCTGCCGCTACAGCATCCGGACCAGATCTTGCTGGCCGATTCGCCGACCGATTTCTCCGCCGCATGCCTCGCTCTCCTTGAACAAAAGGACCGTCGCACCGCGATCGCACAAAAGGCACTCGCTCATGTGTCCGCTCATTTCTCCTGGTCCAGCGTTACGGCCCAGTTTGCCTCCATCCTGGAACGCTTCCCCTACTCCCGTCCATGATCGCCTGGATCACCATCGCCGCCGCCGCATCGATATTGATCTACACTCTCTTTTTCTATCCCCTGCTGTTGCATTTTCTGGCGAAGCGGGATGAGCGTCCCATACGGCGCATGCCGGTTACTCCGTCAGTCTCAGTTCTGCTCGCCGCCCGCAACGGTGCCCCATGGCTGGCGGCCAAGCTAGACTCCCTGCTGGCGCTCGACTATCCGCAGGAACAGATCCGGGAGATTGTCCTCGTCTCCGATGGTTCCGACGATGACACCGCCGCCATAGCCGCCCGCTACGCCACCCGCGGCGTCCGCTGTCTGGAGGTTCCTCCCAGCGGTAAAGCCAGCGCCATCAACGCCGGGCTCCCGCTCTTGACAGGCGACCTGGTTCTTTTCACCGACGTGCGCCAAGTTTTGGAGCCATCCTGTCTGCGCCGATTGGCCGCTTGTATGGCCGATCCAGAGGTTGGTGCCGTCAGTGGCGAACTTGTTCTTCTGCAGTCTGATTCCAGGGAAAAGGCCAGCGTCGGAGCATACTGGAAATACGAGTTTTGGATACGAACCAACTTGAGCCGCTTGGATTCCATTTTCGGTGCCACCGGCGCGATCTATCTGATTCGCCGGTACCTTACTGCTCCGCTTCCGGAAGACACACTGCTCGACGATATGCACCAACCACTACGAGCCTTCTTTCAAGGCTACCGACTGGTGGTGGAACCCGGGGCGATCGCTTACGATCGATCGGTGACGCTCAACAACGAGTTTCGCCGCAAAGTCCGCACGTTGGCCGGCAACTATCAGATAATCCGAGCTTACCCCGCCCTCCTCGGGCCTGGTAATCGAATGTGGTTACACTACGTCTCCGCGAAGTTCGCCCGTTTGCTATTGCCCTATGCGATGTTAGCGATTGCGATCGCCACGTTCTGGCTTCCCTCGCCATGGGCGCTGCCCCTGGGCGTCGGGCAGATCGGATTCTATGGCTTGGCCCTTGCCGATACGTTCGTGCCGAACGGAACCGGCTTGAAGCGGTTGACCTCGCCAGTTCGCACATTTTGCGTGCTCATGGCGGCCGCACTGTGCGCATTGGCGATCTTTGTTGTCCCGGCCGGCCGCCTTTGGTGTCCTGCCCCACGGAGCCAGACATAATGGCTGTCCTCCGATCGATCCGTCATGGTTTGACCGCGCTCGGCTTATTTCTACTCTTGGTAACAGCGACTCCCTGCACCACGTGGTGGGCGCAACAGATGGCCGGGCCGGTCTATGCCTCCGGCGGCGACATTCTCATCGTGCTAGCCGGGTCCACGGTCGACGGCCAGTACCTCGGAGAAAGTTCCTATTGGCGCTGCATCTACGCCGTATTGGCCTGGAAGCAGGGGCAGTTCTCCCGCATCCTAATCTCTGGTAAGGCAAGCGCCGGAACACCGGCTGCCGTGTTGATGCGTAATTTTCTGGTGGCTCACGAAGTTGACGCAGCCGCGATTATTGTGGAGCCAGAATCCACTTCTACCCGCGAAAACGCCCAGCGGAGCGCGCTGCTCCTCGCCGGCATGACGGGGCGCAAAGTGCTGCTGACCAGTGACTACCATATGTCCCGCGCGCTGGCCGTTTTCCGGCGGGAGGGGATCGCAGTCGAACCGCTCCCGGCGGCTGATGCCGGCAAACGTAGCTCCCGCTGGCAGGGCCGCTGGCCGGCATTTCTCGATCTCTGCGTGGAATCGGGCAGCTGGATCTGGTACCGCCTTCACGGGTGGATCTAGCGGAAGTTTACTCTGAGAGCATACAGTTGGAGCCGGGTTACAGCTGAGCAAGGGATTTGAACACAATGGCATAAAGCATCCCGCCACGGTGGTGTTCGTAGTGCCCTATATTGTGTGGCTACAGCCAGCGATAGCGATAGTCTCTGTTGCGAAAGCATGAAGGGCGAAACGAGGGTTCGGTCGATTCTTCATCACCTACAGCATTGCGGCGCCGGAGGCGCTCGAAAACCTTCAGTTCATCTGACAGATCGATAAACCTAGATTCGGCAGTTGAGCCCTTCCTGTATCGCATTTCGCCGTCGATCTGACTGATACTAAACGGGATGAGCGCGATCAAACCCGTTCCAGCCCTTCACCCAGAGGGTGACGCCTCTTCGACCCCCAACAGCTTCCCGCCGCCCCACCGCGTCGACACCTTCGGCGGCCCGGTCGAAGTCCATTGGGAGCCCGCCCCCGCCGTCACCCGCCACGGTCTCCTCGCCTACTTCATTGACTTTCTTAAAACCAGTAACACCTGGACCGAGTTCGTCGACTCCTGCCCCCTCACTTACTCCAGCCCCAACGCCCCACTCAAAGCCGAAGTCCTCGCCACGATCATCTACTCTATCCTCACCGGACAACGCCGCTACTCCCACATCACCGCCCTCAGCGGCGACTCCGTCATGGCCGGCCTGTTCGGCGTCAAGACCTTTCGCAGTGAAGACAGCGTCCGCCGCGCCTTTGAAGATGCCGACGACGATGCCGTCACCGCCTGGATCGATCAACAGATGGACCGCACCTTCGCTCCCCTGCTCGAACAAACCTGGGTGCTCGACCTCGACGCCACCATCAAAACCCTGTATGGCCATCAAGAGGAAGCCCGCGTTGGGTACAACCCCACTAAGCCAGGCAGACCCTCCCACGTCTATCAGGTGATGGTGCTCGCCGCGGGCAAACTCGTCCTCAACGTCGATGCCCAGGCCGGCAACCAATCAGCCAGTGAATACGCCCAGCCGACCCTTTGGGGCTGGCTCGACGCGCGGGATCGCAAGCTGTGGCCGACGTTGCTCCGCGGCGACATCGCGCATGCCAACGAGAAGATGATGGCGGGTGCGGAAGAGCGGCGGTTGCCGTATTTGTTCAAGCTGCGGCAGACGCACAACGTGGCGCGGACCATTGCCCGGTTGGCCAGGAACAAGAAAGCGGAGTGGCAGGACGCCGGGCAGGGATGGTCCGGAGTGGAGACGGAGCTGCAGTTACAGGGTTGGACTCGCCAGCGGCGGGTGATTGTGCTGCGGAAGAAACTGGCGGAGCAGCCGGTACGGGCAGCGGGTAAGGGGAACAAGCAAGGGCAGGCTTGTTTGCCGGGTGCGGTGGTGGAGCAGGCGGGTGGAGATTGGTATGAATATGCGGTGCTGGTGACGAGTTGGGAGCAGAGTGAGGTGCGGGTGTTGGCGCAGGCTTACCGGGACCGGGCGGATGCCGAGAACATGTTCGATGAGTTGAAGAACCAATGGGGATGGACGGGGTATACGACGAAGGATCTGAAGCGGAGCCAGTTGATGGCGCGGTTGGTGGGGTTGACATACAACTGGTGGGGGATCTACACGAGGATGGGGACAGGGGACCGGCACAAGGAGGCGATCACGACGCGGCCGTCGCTGATGGAGGGGGTGGCGAAGCAGACCGAACATGCGCGGACCGTGAAGCTGAAGATGACGAGCGTGCACGGGAAGGCGAGGACGATTGCGGCTTATCTGAGCCGGATTAGCAACTACTTACGGCGGTTCCTGGACAATGCGGAGCAGTTAGAACCGGCTGAGCGCTGGCCCACGATGTTGCGGCAGATCTTCTACAAATTCTGCGGCGGGACCGGCCCGCTCCAGGCGGAAATCAGGCCACTCGCGGCAGGCTAACTGCCGTTTTTAGGATAAACTCGATCTCGCGCACCCCTTGTACGGCAGCCGCCGCATGGCCGTCACCCTCGGCATCAACAGCAAACACACCTAGCCCATGATGGGCATCGAAGCCCATTGGCCCAGGCCCCGCCTCAGCCAGCTAGCGCCCTGCCATGCCGTCAACCCCTACCTGCTCCGCGGGGGCAATCGAACGGCAAAACCACGCCGGGAGTGGCGATATCAGCTACCTTCCGCCCTCTGGCGGCTTCCTCTGCCTGACGGCGATCAACTTGTTCGTCCTCAGTCGGGAGCGCGCCAGCACACTCGAAAGCAGTTTCTGTTCGGCGGCTTTAGTGGCGGCATTTCGCCACGGCCGACCCGAGCAGCACTTTCCCGCAACTTGGAGGGTGCCCACATCACGAAAATCGTTCTACGGATTGGAGGAGGTGACTGCACCCGGCTCGTATGAGCGCGTTCCCAAGTAAGGAGAAATCCGACATCACGTTAGACCCATTCGAGCCTGGTCGTATCTCTCAAAAGGGGGGAAACATTGTCTTCAATATAGTACTTTAGTTTCAATTCTCAAACAATTGTTTGATTTTTGTTGAGCTTGCCGGGGAGACCGTCGTAAGCTCATTTTGCACCGAAGCCTAGGGCAAATGCCCTAATTATATTGACTTAGGGGCATTGCGCGGTTCGAACCAGACAAGAACTCCGTCCGATAGACCGTCGCTTCCGCTAGTACTTTCTGGATCAATTGAATGAACCAATTTACTGACTCGCAGCCCTCGGGCTCCAATTCTATTGCCCTCGTCGAAGGGATTCTTGCAGAAGATCAAATTTCCGTAGAGCGCCTGTTTTCTACCTACAAAAGGGGCGTCATGTATTTCTTTATCCGTCAGTTCGGGCCACAAGACGCCGAGGACTTGGCAACGGAGACATTAACGATCGTCTGGGAGGCGGTTCGCGCAGGATCTATACGTGAACCCGAGCGTCTGCCAGGATTTGTGATGACCGTGGCGAGGCGACTTGGCTTTCGGGTAATCGGGGAGAGGACAGCGTCGCGGCAAAGCGAAAGGCCTATCGATCATGAGCCAGTGGTCTTCAACAACCTCTGGACTTCGGCGGAATCCCCCGAGGATTCCCTACTGAGAACCCAACAACAAAACGTGATGCTGAAGGTATTGCGGAGCCTTTCCACCAGGGATCGGGAGGTGCTAGAGCGGTTCTATCTCCACGAGCAATCTCCCGAACGAATTCAAACGGATATGGGGATGACAGAAACGCAATTCAGACTGACCAAGAACCGCGCCAAAGCAAGGTTCGGATTATTGGGGAAGCAGCTAGTAGCGCCACCGGCCGTTCGCCGATCTGCACAACGCGCCGTCAAACCGATTCGGCCCAGTGCCTGCGCTTGAGACGGCGCTCTGGTCGCATCCCTGCGGAGCCACATCCTCCGCCCAGTTGCCGCCAGTACAGCGGGACAACAGACACTTCCGAGCACTTTTCCATTGTCGCCAGTTGCGGCAGTGGGTTATAACTATCGTGTCTTGCGCGATTCCGTTGGCCGGTTTTACGGTGTCCCTCATTGGACGGTTTTCCGGTGTTCCCCAAGGTCATCGCCATCGATGAATGCCATAACTTCGCCGCCGTGCCGGCGAACAGGGCTCCTTCCACCGCGCCCAGCGGCGAAGCGTGAACGAATAGAGGCGTGGCCGCAGGCGACACGGGCGCAGACACCGGCGAAGAACCCACACCGAAGTGGGCGCGCCGAAGGGGCCGGTGACCGCTCAGTAGGGCGCGGGGACATTAGAATCGACTACGGATTCCCAGCGCCACGCCGCAAACGTAAGATGCGATGGCCCTTGCCACGACCCAAATTCACCTCGACAACATCACGGCCGCCCCGCGCGGCCACGTTGCGGTATAAGACCATCTCGCCCGTTCCGGGGCGATCGAGCATTACCCGCCCGGTTTCTACGTAGCGGCCGGGCGAGGCCGCGAGAACTCTTCGCAGGGTTGTGCGCGCGGCGGTTTCCGCGGCCAGCGAATCGACGGCCAGATACTCGACCGGCACCGATTGCAGATACGCCTCCATCTCCTCGGGTGTTCTAAAATAGCTCTCGTCGTGCCTGCCTGACCATGTCGTGCTCGCCAAGGCTTTGCTGTCCCGCAGCACCACCTCCTGCCGTTGGCGGTCTCGCTGCAAACGCGCTGCGATGAACGCTCCGGCCCCGTTGGGGTCGGCCACGACCAGCGTCACCACACCCGGGGGAACTAGTTCCGCAGCCCGCCCGTAGGCCTCCTCCCGTTGTTCGGTCCACAGCCCGACCCCGGCCAAGGAAACTCCGACAACCACGAGCGCCAGAAGTGGCCGGATTTCGCCGAGCGCCGCGCCGAATACGATCATGGCCGGCGCCATGGCCGGCGTGAGATAGCGCATGTCTCCCGTGAGCGGAAACAGGGCAATGAAAATCCATTGCGCCACCACCCAACTGAGCGCCACGGGCACGACCGCCGGCCCTTGGCCGTAGCGCCACAACGTAAGACCTCCCATCCCAATGACTACGGCCATCCAGAGCGGGGGAGCGGCGGCCGTCATGGCCACTAAGATGCGCCAACGCCCGGCCCAGACGCTGCCGACGGCTAACTGGGCCGGGTTGTCGACGTATCCGATGCCCAGCCACCACGTGAGCAGGTAGAACGGTGCGGCCAGCGCGACGATCCCGACTCCCGCCGCCAAATACCACGGTCGCCACAGGCAACGGACCTTGCCGCTCAAGAAGGGAGCCAACACGGCGAAGATGCCGATCGCCCAGCCGCTGCCTTTGGTCAGAATTGCCAGTACCGTCCAGAGGACGAACCAAGCCAGCGCGCTCGGTGAATCGCTTTCCAGATAGCGGGTCAACGCTAAGACCGTCAGCAAGACGAACAGCGCCAGTGGCAAATCCGCCATCACACGCCAGGCCAACTGTTGCATCAAGGGCAGCAGTAGGAGCGCGGCTGCCGCCGAGATTGCTACGGTGGGTCCCATGCCGCGCAATGCCCACGCGACCAACGCCGCCAGCACCAACATCAGCAGGAACGACAACGCGCGCGCTGCCCGGTCCGTGGGCCCGGTGACGAAATACCACGCTGCCTGGAGAGCATAATAGGCAGGTGGCCAATGTCCCATGGCCACCTTGGGATAGCGCACATAGTACTCTTCGGCGAAGCCCATGGGGTCGGAGTAGTTCCCGCCGCGGAGAAAATCGTAGACCATGACGCCGGTTACGAAGTGGGCCGGGTCGTCGGCCTCCGCTAGGTTGGCGCCCCAGGCCGCCCGCCCGTTCCAGGCCTGGACGGCGAACGCGACGACCAGCAACAGACCGGCGAGCCAACTCGCGAGGCGCCGTTCGGTCATTACCCCTCGTTGCACTAGCTCGCCAGCGGCGTAGTTTGTTGCACCCACAACCCAAAGTATAGTCCGTCCGCTGTGATCAACTCGTGGTGCTGATCTGCCGCGACCACCGCTCCCTACATAGATGCGGTCCGCCCCCCAGATGGTCGACAGCCACTGCGCAATTGCAATGGTGATCGCACGGCGCTGGGCGTGCAGGTCGCGGAGTGTTTGGCCACTTCGCCTTCGGTGAGGGAGTCGAGTGCGGAGGTGGCTCCGTTGAAAATCAGGCAATCCGGCTGCCGAAGCAATGCCCGCTCGATGGCCACCCGCTGCTTCTCTCAGCCGGAAAGCTATAATCCGAGCCCGCCGATGGGGGCGTGCAGCAGCTCGGGTGCCCGCACAAGCCCCACTTGAACAAGAGTCGAATAACCTTTTCCGGCAGCCCCACTAAAAAGACTACCGCGTCATCAATGTTCTCGCTGATCCGGTACTTTTGCCGCATGACCCGGATCACGCTATCCGCGATGCGAAATCCTTGAGTGACACTGCCCGCCCGCGACCACTCGCCCACCGGACCATCCTTTCTGCGCATGGCACAAGAACTGCCGTCCAGTCGGGACTGGGTATCGATTCCAGCATGCTTGCACGGCACGATCCTGTTGGGTCAGTGGCTGATTCGGTCGAACTGGAAGACGAACTCGAAGCTCGGGCTCGGACGGTCGGCCCACTCGCCTGGAATCCCCGGCCCCTGACATACCACGCCAGACGCCGCCAGCCTTGGGTACGCATTCACTCGATCCAGCCATCCCAGTAGGGGACAAACTCCGATCGCATAATTGTGTGGGTAGTCTATCGGAGCGTAAAATGCAGAACGTGGTTAATCGGATGGCGGACCGGCGAAAACTTCGCCGCCACTCCTCCTTTCAGCCTCGCCAGACCATGCCATGAGTGAGTCGCCGCCCGCTCTCCGCTTCGGCCACCGGGGATGACACATCGAGAGCTGTGAGCCGGGACAATTCCTAGATGACGAATCAGGCGTTTCACGCATGGCAAGAGCAACAATTCTTTCCTATGCTGACGGTGTGGAGAGTCATCCGGCAAAAGGTATCTTTGGAATCGCGCTAGGCGTTTGCCTTGGCACCGTCATCATCAACCGATTGATTTTCGGGGAAATCGATTGGTCGAACGTGATGATGACGACAGCCATCGCCGGCGCAATGAGCTGGTGGTTCGTCGTCCGAAAGCGAAAATCCGATTCACAGTCGCAGCAGGGATAGATCTTGTATCGGGCGGGTAGCCGGGCTCCCGCACTCGCTTGCCTCAAGCCCGAGGTTTTGAGCGTTTGCCAACGTCGCTCCCACCCACAGGACGTTCCGGAGTGCAAGTCGGAGACTCTGTTTCAACGGCGCATGCAGCGTCGCTTCTATCCCAAGTCCTCCTCGTATGCTGACCGGAACCCGCAACTTCTGCACCGCGCTGCCTGCTGGTGGCTGCGCCCAACATCGGCGGAACCATCCAGCGCTTGCCTCTCTACCAACCGCGCGACTAGTTTGGCGCGGCGCTGGTCCGTAGACGGCACTGAGTCCTCGCGGTCGACGTATTATTGGAGGCCCTCTAAGACCGGCAGGCGACGACGAAGTGGCCGGATGAAGCCGCCGGCTCCTCCATGTCTAGCATCCTAGGTACTGTGGTAAGACCACTGAGATTCGCGGCGACGAAGTCTCTCACTCGATAGAAGCAGAAGGATGTCTTTGATCTCGGACGCAGAATTCGAATTGGCTGCCCCAGATGTTTTGACAGCGCCTATCGTCGATTGCCTTGGCTGCCACACCCGCGGTCTCCTCTGCTAAACAGTTGTACGTTCGAAGGATGACAATCGCTGTATCCGGTTGGTCGGCGGCGGTTGACGTCGGTGGTCCCCACCAAAATTGGAGGCGTGCTACCGTCTGTTAGCCTACAGAAAGCCTCGGTCATCAGTCTTATGTTGCTCCCTTGTGTCCCGCTGCGACGACAAGAAGAATGTTGGGGGCGAATGGCGGTGACGGCGGAAGGTATCTGGTGGCGGTTCGCCTGCTGCACTTATATTCACCAAGCCGGTTTTTGGTCTGTTGCCGTCGGAACGCTGATTGGATACGCTCGGAATACGCACCTAGTACTTGACTTCGTCCGCCGGCCGTCATCTCGGTGTGCTTCGCGGCCCGCCTCGGCGGCATCCACCAAGAGGAGCACTTAAACCATGTATGGCAACGGCCACTACTTCCGACTGAACTGTCCACTCGAAACCCAAGTTCGAGGTGACGGACGGCGAGTCCTGCTTCCAGCAGGAAGACTTATTCGAGTGACCGAGCAAACTTCGAACGGAACCATCCACATCGATACGCCCTCCTTGCGGCTCTCCGCAGGTAGGGCTGAACTGGATATAGCTACCAGTTGCGGCAAAGATCCGGTCGAACCATATGAATGGGAACGCTCAGAGGATCCAGTCGAGTCGTCGGGATTCTTTAAACAGCTTATGGGCGATTGAGAGTGCGGATTGCGCAGGAAAGTCCGTTGGGACCGGCTCCGGATCAACCCTGAGCGCCGATGTTGGCTTCAGGCGTGAGACCTGAGTCGCCGTTCCGCCCGCTGCTGGAAGACATCGGCAAATGACAACTGGAGAGGCCGTGCGGGACCTTCGCCGGCGAACGAAGCTCTCCCAAAACCGACTGGCCCTCGCGGCTGGACTGTAGGCAGGGGCTATTTATCAATACGAGGTGGGCAGTGCTGTCCCGACCTGCGCCGGGTTGCTGCATCTCTGCGCTGTCGCCTCTGGCCAGGGCTACCACGACTTGGCACAACACTTTGCGATGGCTATCCGGTATGGCGCAGTCCCGACGGAGTCTTCGGCCTCCACACCCGCGAGTGGCTCCCACCATTCACCGGGTGAAACTGGGTAGCAGCCTCCGACAGACGATGACTCCGATTGAACCCACGCCCTCGCGCTGAGTGCCCGACTCGGGGAGGGACGGCCCCCGACTATGTACGGGGGCCGCGAAAGGCGTGGCAATTGGCGAGGTAATCGGCTGGATTTGAGGGGATTATCGGCGGGTCATCTCAGATCAATCTTACATAGAGTCACTTTATAATTAAGATCCTCTCATGCGAATTCTGCAATCGCAACCTCTGCGGTTGGGTCGCGGCGACTCAATCCAGGCGGCCTCTCGTCTTTCGACGAGACCGACGCGGGCTACCGGTGAGAGGCCCGGCCTGATAGTGCAACATCATGTTGCGAGTCTGTCACTGGAGGCTGCCGAATGCGAGTCTTGGCGTGTCGGCACGCATCAGAAACTCGCTGTCAGAGTACTACCCTTCGCGAGGATTGGAGATGGCATCCAATTCTAATGGCGGTCGTCGCAGTTATTGACGACGCGGAAGGCGACGAAACAAGTCGAATTGGGTGGCTCCAGCAGGAGCCAACTACATGCAGAATTCTGCAATTAGTTCAACGATGATGATGATGATCGGATCCATGGTGTCTCCTGGTGGAAGTCTAGACATGGGCGCGCAGCCCAGGCGCAGGCCCCGGAAGAGGTTGGTGTTTGCCATTCGCCCCGTTTGAATGTGGGGACGGCTTGCCAGATGTGTGGGCACAATCCGACACCCCTGCGCCGAGCACCTACGCGCGGTCGCGCGAGGCGTTCTGAGGGGAAGACGCTACCGATGGTTCATCGCAGCCCGGGGGAAGGCAATTCGAAACAGCGCCACGCTGAATGAACCGATCGATTGTGACAGCTGGGAGGTTCTACCCAGTTGTCACTAAATTGTGCTTTCGATGATCCTCTAGTGTGGGCTCAGCAAGACACATCTCACACTTTTTAAATGAATAATTGGTGTTAAGTCAATCTGAATTCGATGTTGGAGAATTCAGCCTGGAAGCCGCTCTAGTACTTTCTTGGCCCAGGTAACGTGTTGACAAAACAGGGTGTTGACTATCGATTTGCCGTTGTCTTCTGAGCCAGGGCAGAGAGACAGCCGCAATAATGCAGAAGACAGGATAAGAATTCGCGACATTCGGACAGTCCGGGTCCTACCCTGTTTGGATCATGTGCTGCCGTCTCTCTTTGGCCTCCGCCGCGCCCCATTCGTTCGCACGACAACCTCGCGGCGCTATGCCATAACGGCCCCAGATGATGATTCTTGCCCCGTTCCGCCCTTTCCCCTTTGGCTCCGCCACAGCGCACTACTTTTGCTCCGCCCCGGCTCCCCCACCGGCCATCCCACGCGGTGCGTTTCGCGGCGCACCTTTGCCCGTCGCACGCTCAGTCCAGTCATGATGATTTCCGACCTTGCGGGCCCACTCGTCGAACTCGCGCTGCCGGCGCTCTACGTTGACATCCTGCGCCTCTAGCCTGGCGACGAACGCTGCAAGCACGCGGCCCTCCTGCCCCCAAGGGCCACGAATGTGGCCGAGTTGTCCAAGATTCTCTTCGACGAGCTGCAGTGAGATGGTATCCTTCTGGGGCACTAGTCGGCATCCTTTGCGTCGGCCGCCTTGAGTAGCCCAATGCCGTGGCGATGGGAACCACCACTCTCGTTCACCCCTCAGTCGTATCGAGCAGGTGCGGCACCCGCCAGATCATGATGGACTTGTCCCCGAATTTGAGACACGAGACTAGACTCATAAAAATCCTCGAAGGAGAATTTGAGTCATGTCCGCAACGCGGAGGAAGTTCACGCGCGAGTTCAAACTGGCGGCCGTTAAGCGGCTGCAATCGGGCTATCCCGTTGGCCGGGTAGCTCGGGAGTTGGAGGTCAATCCGAACCAGTTGCACGCCTGGCGGCGGCAGTTCGAGGAACGTCCAAACTCAGCCTTTTCCGGCGAAGGCCGCCGTCGGCAGGAAGAGACGGCTGTAGCCGAACTGGAACGTAAGATCGGTCAGCAGGCCATGGAGATCGATTTTTTAAAGGCTTGCTTGCGACAGATCGAAGAACTGCGGAAGTCGCAGGCAGAGACACCCACTCCGCCCTCTGCCGGAAAATCCACGAAGAACGGCAAAGGAAGGGCCCATTGACGGTCCAGCAGAT
>LNFM01005047.1_pt1 | contig 23380 bp, 19 predicted proteins | sample 596031 | NCBI WGS metagenome assembly LNFM01 (sample SAMN04254537, study PRJNA301005) | activated carbon metagenome | isolation source: dual media filters at the Ann Arbor, Michigan drinking water treatment plant | place: USA: Ann Arbor | reverse complement strand
GGCCGAAGCCCGCCGCGAAGCGCCGGGCACCGCGCTCGCGAGCGGCCGGCCCGCCGACATGCTGTATGCGATGTTCGAACAGATGGGGGGCGCTGCCACCTCCGTCTGGAAGGGCATGCACGTCAACACGGTGATCTGACACCGGGTGATCTGACACCGGGTGATCTGACACCGGGTGATCTGACACCGGCGCCGCGGTCAGGCGGCACCGTCCGCGCGCTACTGCGAGGTGCTGGTTTCCTTCGGCACCTTGCCGTACTTCTGAATCATTTCCTGCGACAGCTCGGTCGCCGATTTCATCTCCGCCGTCGACAGCTTGCCCGCCGCCGCTTTCATCGCCTCCGCCGCCTTCGGGTTCCCGATGTGCGCCGACACGCTGTACCAGCTGTACGCATATTCCATGTCCTTCGGCACGCCCTCGCCGCGTTCATAGCAGCCGCCGAGCCGGAACTGAGCATCCTGCACGCCTTTCTCGGCAGCCTTGCGGAACCACTTCGCCGCTTCTTCCTGGTTGACCTCGACGCCGCGGCCTTCGGCGTACATGCGGCCGAGGAAGTACTGCGCATAGGCGTGGTCGGATGTCTCGGCGAGCGGCACGAAGGTCTTCAGCGCCTTGTCATGGTCGCCGGTCATCAGGGCCAGCACACCGTCGTTGAAGTCGGCCTGCGCCGACAGGGTGCCGCAGGCGAGCAGCAGGGCGAGCAGGCAGCGGGAGAGCAGGGCAGTGGAGCGCTTGTTCGACGGCATGGGCATCCCTCGGGGTTGGCGGGCGTCGCTTTGGAGTGCGGCATCATAGTGCAGTTCCCGGGTCATTCAAGCCGCGACGCTGCCGCCGCCGCCGCGCGCTGCTAGAATCCGCCCTCCACCCGACACCGGTGTCCTTCATGACCGCCAAGACGCTGTACGACAAACTCTGGGATGCGCACCTCGTCGAACAATTCGACGACGGTTCCGCACTGATTTACATCGATCGCCACATCGCCCACGAAGTGACGACACCGCAGGCCTTCGAAGGCCTGAAGCTCGCCGGGCGCCCGCTGTGGCGCACCGCGACCACCGTCGCCGTGTCCGACCACAACGTGCCGACCCGCGACGTCCGCAACATCACCGATCCGGTCGCGAAGATTCAGCTCGAAACGCTGGCGCGCAACTGCCGCGAGCACAAGATCACGCACTTCGACATCGGCGACATCCGCCAGGGCATCGTGCACGTGACGGGCCCCGAGCAGGGCTGGAGCCTGCCGGGCATGACGATCGTCTGCGGCGACTCGCATACCGCGACCAACGGCGCGCTCGGCGCGCTGGCGTTCGGCATCGGCACCTCCGAAGTCGAACACGTGATGGCCACGCAGTGCCTGGTGCTGCGCAAGGCGAAGAACATGCTGATCGAAGTCAACGGGACGCTCGCACCGGGCGTGTCGGCGAAGGATCTTATCCTCGCGATCATCGGCCGCATCGGCACGGCCGGCGCGACGGGCCACACGATGGAATATGCCGGCACCGCCATCAGCGCGCTGTCGATCGAAGAGCGCATGACCGTGTGCAACATGTCGATCGAGGCCGGTGGCCGCGCCGGCATGGTCGCCGTCGACGACAAGACGATTGCCTATGTCGAAGGCCGGCCCGGTGCGCCGAAAGGCGAGCAGTGGGCGCGCGCGGTCGACTACTGGCGCGGACTGAAGTCCGATCCGGGTGCGAAATTCGACACCGTCGTCACGCTCGATGCCGCAAGCATCGAGCCGCAGGTGTCGTGGGGCACCTCGCCCGAAATGGTGTTGCCGGTGTCGGGCCGCGTGCCCGATCCCGAGCGCGAGGCGGACGAGGTCAAGCGCACCGGCATGCGCAACGCGCTGAAGTACATGGATCTGAAACCCGGCACTGCATTGACCGACATCGCGATCGACAAGGTGTTCATCGGTTCGTGCACGAACTCGCGCATCGAAGATCTGCGCGCCGCGGCGAGCGTCGTGCGCGGCAAGCGCGTCGCGGGCAACGTCAAGCTCGCAATGGTCGTGCCGGGCTCGGGCCTCGTCAAACAGCAGGCCGAACGCGAGGGGCTCGACCAGGTGTTCCTGGCGGCAGGCTTCGAGTGGCGCGAGCCTGGCTGCTCGATGTGTCTCGGCATGAACCCCGATCAGCTCGCCCCGGGTGAACGCTGCGCGTCGACGTCCAATCGCAATTTCGAAGGTCGTCAGGGGCAGGGGGGGCGGACCCACCTGGTCTCGCCCGCGATGGCGGCAGCCGCCGGCATCGCCGGTCATTTCGTTGACGTGCGCGAGGTGCAATGACATGGAAGCTTTTCGCAAACTGACGGGCCTCGTCGCCCCGATCGATCGGCCGAACGTCGACACCGACGCGATCATCCCGAAGCAGTTCCTGAAGTCGATCAAGCGCTCGGGTTTCGGCCCGAACCTGTTCGACGAATGGCGCTATCTCGACAAGGGCGAACCTGACAAGGCGAACGAAGGCCGGCCGCTGAACCCGGACTTCGTGCTGAACCAGCCGCGCTATCGCGGCGCGCAGGTGATGCTGGCGCGCGACAACTTCGGCTGCGGATCCTCGCGCGAGCACGCGCCATGGGCGATTCACGATTTCGGCTTCCGCGCCGTGGTAGCACCCAGCTTCGCCGACATCTTCTACGGCAATTCGGCGAAGAACGGGCTGCTGCTGGTAACGCTGCCGGCGGCCGTCGTCGATCATCTGTTCGCCGACTGCCTGGCGACCGAAGGCTACCGGCTGACGATCGACCTCGAAGCGCAGACCGTGATCGAGCCGAACGGCACGAGCCACCCGTTCGACTACAGCGCGGGTCTGAAGCACCGCATGTTGAACGGGCTCGACGACATCGGGATCACGCTGCAGCAGGCCGACGCGATCCGCGCGTACGAGGCCCGCCGCCGCGAGATCACGCCGTGGCTGTTCGCGGACGCCTGAGGAGGGCCCGATGATCTATGAACTCGAAGACCGCCGCGTGCGTGCCGAAGGCGATTACTGGATCGCCGAGAGCGCGGACGTCATCGGCAACGTGCTGTTGAAGCACAACGCGAGCGTGTGGTTCGGCACGGTGATTCGCGGCGACAACGAGTTGATCACGATCGGCGAGCACTCGAACGTACAGGACCTCTCGGTGTTGCACACCGATCCCGGCTGTCCGCTGACGATCGGCAGTTACTGCACGATCGGGCACAAGGTGATGCTGCACGGTTGCACCATCGGCGACAACACGCTGGTCGGCATCAATTCGGTGATCCTCAACGGCGCGAAGATCGGGAAGAACTGCCTGATTGGCGCCGGCGCGCTGATCACCGAAGGCAAGGAGATTCCCGACGGCTCGCTCGTCGTCGGCGCGCCGGGCAAGGTGGCGCGTGTGCTCACGCCCGAACAGATCGCGGGCCTCACGCGCTCGGCCGAGAACTACGTGCAGAACTGGCAACGCTATCGCCGCGCGCTGCGGCCGCAGGACGTGGTCGTCAAGCCGACGTAGCCGCGCCGACTGCCGCGCTGCGGCGCGCCTGCTCCGCACTCCTCCCACGCATCTCCCTGCTGCACCCGCACAGGTCGCAGGCCTTGATCTTCATCAAGCGCCGCTGACCCCTGCGCGCTAGGCTTTGCCTGCAGAAATCGCCATGGTCCTGCCATGGTGACGAGCCGCTGCCGCGGGGGCGGGAGCCTATACGAACAAGAACAAACCTGGTTCGTCATGTGGATGGTCCCGGACCATGGTCCACGCGCTCTCCCAGCAACGCCCATTGCGGCACGGAGGATGATAGTCATGGCCAAAACCGGCATTCTCAATCAGGAACGCCTCGCCCACGCGGTGCCGACCCATCGGGTCGATTCACTCGACGAGGAACTTCAAGGTGCCCGCGACGCGATCATGCGGCGGGCCTACGAACTGTTCGAAACGCACGGCCTCGCCGGTGCGCGCGAACTCGACGACTGGCTCGCCGCCGAACGCGAACTGTTCTGGCAACCGCAGGCGACGATCTGCGAACTCGACCAGGCGTTCACGATCGACATCGCGATGCCCGGACTGACCGCGGACGACATCGAAGTCCAGGTGACCGACCGGTGCGTGCTCGTCAAATCGGACTGCTGCACCACGGCCGGTACGAATGACGAGAAGATTCACGTCGACGAAATGCCACACGGCCGCGCCTTCCGGATGTTCGAACTGCCGGCCAGGCTCGATCCCGCGGGGACCACCGCTGAACTGCGCGATGGCGTGCTGCGGATTCGCGCGCCACGGGTGGCGGAAAGTGCCGCCCGCGTGGTGCCCGTCGCGGCCTGAGCGCGCGCGACGCAACCCGGCACGGACGTCACGTCGCAGTCACGGCGCCGCGCGGGCGCCGTGACTGCGCGGCTCGATCAGGCGTGTGCGCGCCCTGAGTAGGTCAGCGGCCGGCCGAGCTTTTGCGTGCCCAGCGCCGGCAGCGCGTGGTCGTGCGCCCAGACCTGCGTGCCGGCGATGTAGACCGCCTCGACGACGCCGTCCGAGCGATTGACGAGCTGCTTGTCCTGCAGCACTTCCCGATACAGCAGCTGCCGGTTGCGATCGGTGTCATAACTCGACAGCGCGGCCGGATCGATGATGGTCACGTCCGCCTGCTTGCCAACTGCAATCGAACCGGCGTCGATGCCGAAGAACTCCGCCGGCGCGCTGGTCAGCCGCCGGACTGCTTCCGCAACGCGCGCCATCGAGCACTTCTGCGCGAACTTCAGCGTCTGCAGGTTGCCGTCGAAGAACGCCATGTTGATCAGATGCGCACCGGAATCGTTGAATCCCGGCAGCGTGTGCTTGTCGAACAGCAGCTTCTCGAGGATTTCCGGCCGGTCGTTGCCGACGACGAAGTGGAAGCGGATGTCGCGATCGAACTCGCGCAGCAGGTGCAGGAAGAAGGCCGGATGCGAGCGCATCGACTCCTTCGCGATTCCGAACGCGGCGGCTTCCGCGTCGCTGCGCGCGGCGGCCGCGTTGCCGGCGAGAAAGCTCTGCGCGCGGCGGTAGACCTGGCCCATGGTCTCGCCACACCACTCGGCGATCGGGCAGTCGTCGATGTTCATGATGTCGAGATTGCGCTGGAAGGTCAGCACGAGCTTGCGGTCGGCCCAGTCGCGTTCGAACTTCTCGATATAGGCCGGCTGCGACAGGATGCGCCGCCGCCCTTCGCGGTCCTCGAGTTCGCATTCGAGCAACGGGCGCGTCGTCGAGAACTCCTCGAACACCGGGCTGATCGGACCCACGCACCAAATTTTGAACGGCGTGCCGAGCACCTGGAAATGGAACTTGCCCTGCATCAGCCATGAATTGAGGAAGCGCGCGAGGCCGAGGAAGGTCTTCCACGCCTTGCGTTCGTGCACGAGATCGATCGCGGTCAACGCGGTGGTGCGCAGCGGTTTGCCGAACAGGCGTCCGCTCGTGTACAGGAAGCGTTTGAAGGTCGCGAGTCGGTCCAGCGTGTCCGGCGTCGCCTGCCATACGCGATCGTGCTGGCGCACGACGTCGAGCAGGCGTTTCTGTTCATCGCGCGATGCATACGGTGACGGAATCTTCGCCGCCGTGTGCGGCTGGTTTGCGAGGTAATGGAACGGGATGTTGTCGGTCGAGAAGCCGACATAGCCTTCGCGCATCGCCTGCGCGAGCAGGCTTTCCATTTTCGCGAGCTCGCTCTCGGTCGGCTGGCGCGCAATCGACTGCTCGACGCCCATCACTTCGATCCGCAGCATCGAGTGCGGAATCATCGGCACCACATTCGGCCCCAGCGGCAGGCTGGCGAGGTGTTCGAGGTACTCGCCGGTCGAGTGCCAGGTGATCGCATCGACGCAGCGGCGCAGAATGTCCTTCGGAATGTTCTCGACGCGCGCGAAGCAGTCGAGGATCGGATCGTCGACGCCCTCGCGCTGCGCGCCGAACGCGGTGCCCAGACTGCAGTTGCCGAAGACCACGGTCGTCGTGCCGTGACGCACGACCTCGCTCAGGCCTGGCGCCAGTTCGACTTCGAGATCGAAATGCGTATGGATGTCGAGCAGGCCCGGCATCACCCAGCGCCCACGCGCATCGCGCACCTCGCGCGCGCGGTTGGCATCCAGCCCCGGCCCGCGCGCCGCGATGCGGCCGTTGGCGATCGCGAGGTCTTCGATGAACGGCGCATTGCCGCTGCCGTCCAGCAGCAATCCACCCTGAATCAGCAGATCCCAGTCCTGAGCCATCGCAGCGCCTCCGCTCGAAACAATTCAACCCGCCCGTGCCCATCCGCGCCTCGGGGTAGCCCGGGTGCAACGCAGTGGAACCCGGGATCCGCCGCGCGTGACGCCGCCCGGACCCCGCTCAGGTCAGGCTGCCGAGCCCGTCGGCTTCCTGGCGCAGCTTGTATTTCTGGATCTTGCCCGTCGCGGTCTTCGGCAGTTCGCGAAACACGATTGTCTTTGGCGCCTTGAAGTGCGCCATGTGTTCGCGGCAGTACTTGATCAGCTGTTCCGCCGTGACGTCGGGCGCGTCCTGCTTCAGCCACACGAAGGCGCACGGCGTCTCGCCCCATTTCTGGTCCGGGCGCGCGACGACCGCCGCTTCGAGCACCGACGGATGGCGGTACAGCACTTCCTCGACTTCGATCGACGAGATGTTCTCGCCGCCCGAAATGATGATGTCCTTCGAGCGGTCCTTGATCTGGATGTAGTTCTCCGGATGCATCACGCCGAGATCGCCCGAATGGAACCAGCCGTCGGCGAGCGACTCGTCGGTGGCCTTCTTGTTCTTCAGGTAACCGCGCATCACGACATTGCCCTTGAACATGATTTCGCCAATGGTCTTGCCGTCACGCGGCACGGGCTGCATCGTGTCCGGATCGATCACGTCGAGATCCTGCAGCACCGGGTAGCGCACGCCCTGGCGGATGCGCAGATCGGCCATCTGTTCCTTCGTGTAAGTCGCCCATTCCGGCTGCGGCGCGGTGAACACCGCCGGCCCGTAGGTCTCGGTGAGGCCATAGGAGTGGATGACCTTGAAGCCGGCGGTCTCCATGCCTTCGATGATCGCCGCCGGCGGCGCGGCGCCGGCCGTCATCACCTGCACCGGCGTCTTCAGTTCGAAGCGTTCGGTCGGCGAGGCATTGATGATGAAGTTCAGCACGATTGGCGCGCCGCAGAACCACGCGACGCCGTAATCGCGAATCGAGTTGTAGATGTTCGAGGCGGTGATCCGGCGCAGACAGACGTTGGTGCCGCCCTGCATCGCGATCGTCCACGGAAAGCACCAGCCGCAGCAGTGGAACAGCGGCAGCGTCCACAGGTACACGGGATTCAGCGGCATGCTCCACGACAGCGCGTTGCCCATCGCGTTCAGGTAGGCGCCGCGGTGGTGGTAGACCACGCCCTTCGGGTTGCCGGTGGTACCGGACGTGTAGCACAGCGCGAGCGCCTGCCACTCGTCCTCCGGCAGCCGCCACGGGTGGGCCGGATCGCCCTCGGCGAGCAGCTCCTCGTATTCGATGTCGCCGAGCCGGTCATGGCAGGGCGCGGCTTCGTCCGCGATGTCGATGACGAGCGGCTTGACCTTCGCCTTTGCCAGCGCGTCCTTCATGACGGCTGCGAACTCGGTGTCGATAAGCACGACCTTCGCTTCGCCGTGGTCGAGAATGAAGGCGATCGCTTCGGCGTCGAGCCGGATATTGATCGGGTTCAGCACGGCACCGGTGGCCGGCACACCGAACAGCGACTCGTAGAACGCCGGGATGTTGGTCGCGACGATCGCAACGGTGTCGCCCTTGCGGATGCCGCGGCGCTCGAGCGCGCTGGCGAGGCGCCGGCAGCGGGCAAAGGTCTCGGCCCAGGTGTAGTGCGCGTTGTTGTGCACCACCGCCAGGCGATGCGGATACACCGACGCCGCGCGTTCGATGAACGACAGCGGCGACAGCGGGACGTGATTGGCGGGGACCTTGTCGAGATCTTGATCGTAGGATTGCATGTGTCTGCCTTGCAGCCTTGTGGTTCGCGCGCCGGGCGGGGTCTCGCCGGCGCTCAGGAACGGTAACGGGGTTCGCGTTTCTCGAAGAAGGCGTTGACGCCTTCGATGCCGTCTTCGGCGAGCAGGTTGCGCACCAGATCGGCCGACGCGCAGCGGTATGCCGCGTCGAGCGGCTGGTTCGCCTGCGCGTAGAACGACGCCTTGCCGAGCTTGATCGCATAGCTGGATTTCGCCGCGATCTTGCGTGCCAGCGCGTCGACTTCGGCGTCCAGCGCGTCGTCGGCGACGGCGCGATTGATCAAGCCGATGTCGGCGGCCGTTGCGGCGTCGATGAAGTCGCCGGTGAAGAGCATCTCGAGCGCGTGTTTGCGCGAGACGTTGCGCGACAGCGCAACGGCCGGGGTCGCGCAGAACAGGCCGTAGTTGATGCCGGACGTCGCGAAGCGCGCGCTGTCCGCCGCAATCGCCAGATCGCAGCTCGCGACGAGCTGGCAGCCCGCGGCGGTCGCGATGCCCTGGACTTTCGCGATCACGGGCTGGGGCAGGGCGACGATCGTCTGCATCATCGCCGAGCAGTCGCCGAGCAGCTGGCGGTAGAACGCCTCGTCGCGGTTGGCGCGCATTTCCTTCATGTCGTGGCCGGTCGAGAACGCGCGGCCCGTGCCCGTGAGGACGACGACCCGCACCGTCGCGTCGATCGCGATGTCGGCGAGCGCGGCGCTGAGCGCGGCGATGGTCTCGCTCGAGAGTGTGTTGTACTGCGCCGGCCGGTTGAGCGTCAGGGTCGCGACGCCGTCGGCATCCTGGCGCAGCACGGCGGGCGAGGGAGCGGACAGGTTTTCCACCGCAGCGCTCATTGGATGTCTCCAGGGAGGAAGGTCGGGCTATTCTCCGCAGGCGCGCGCGTGGCTGCAAGCCGCGTCCCGGTTCATTCGGCGCGCAGCGCCGCGATCGGGTCCAGGCCGGCCGCGCGGGCCGCCGGCAGGAGCCCCGCGCCTATGCCGATCGCGACCGACAAGCCCAGGGCGGCACCCGCGTAAGGCCACGCAATGGTCAGCGGCAGCGCCGGAAACGCGAAGCCGAGCAGGGTGATCAAGCCCGCCGCCAGCGCCACGCCCGTCAGCCCGCCGACGGCGCCGAGCAGCGCCGCCTCGGCGAGGAAGCTGCCGAGCACGTCGCGCTTGCGCGCGCCGACCGCGCGCAGCAGGCCGATTTCTGCCGTGCGCTCGGTGACGGCGATGGTCATGATCGTGCCGACGCCGACCGCGCCGACGAGCAGCGAGATGGCGCCGATCGCCGCGACCCCCGCCGTCAGGATGCCGATGATCGAGCCCAGCACCTCGAGCATCTTGTCCTGCGTGGTGATCGAGAAATCCTCCTGGCCGTGGCGCGCGATCATTAGGCGCGTGATCTCCTCGGCCACCTGCGTCGAGCGTTCGCCCGTGCGAAAGCGCACGTCGATTTCCATCAGGCCTTCGCGATTGAAGATTTCCTGCGCGCGGGTGACGGGAATGAACAGCGTGTCGTCGAGATCGAAGCCGAGCATCTGGCCCTTCGGTTCCATCACGCCGATCACCCGGAAGCTGTCGCTGCCGATGCGGATGCGCGCGCCGAGCGGGTTCTCGCCGCGGAACAGCTCGCGATGCATCTTCGCGCCGAGGACGGCGAACGAACGCGCTTCGTCGAGCGTGGTATCGGGCAGAAAGCGGCCGAACGCGACATCGGCCTGCCACACGCGCGGCACCTGGCCGCTGACGCCGAAGATGTTCGTGCGCCGGCTGCGCGTGCCGGTTTCGATGTTCGCGTTGCCCTGGATCATCGGCACCACGCCCTCGACGAGCGGCAGCCGCTCGATCGCGAACGCATCGTCCATCGACAGCGGGCGGGTGTTCGAAATCGTGCCGGCAGAGCCGCCGAACGTGGAATTCTTGCCCGGCATCACGCCGAGCAGGTTGGTGCCGAACTGCGTGAACTCGCCGAGCACGTACTGCCGCACGCCTTCGCCGAGCGCGGTCAGCAGCACCACGGTCGCGATGCCGACCGCAATGCCGATGACGGTCAGGCCCGAGCGCTGGCGATGCGCGCGCACCGCGCCGAACGCAAAGCCGAGCAGATCGCCGCCGCGCATCTCAGCCGCCCCGGTTCGACAGCGCGTGCACGGGGTCGAGCTGCGCGGCGCGGCGGGCTGGAATGACGCCGAACGCGAGCCCGAACACCACGGCCGTGCCGAGCGCCGATACCGTGCCCCACCAGGGCACTGCGATCGGGAAGCGCGGATACAGCGTGCCGACGACGAGCGCCCCGAGATAGCCGATCAGGACGCCCGCGCCGGCGCCGGCGGTGGTCAGCAGCACCGCCTCGATCAGGAACAGGTTGCGCACTTCGTCGAGCCGCGCGCCGAGCGCCTTCAGCAGGCCTATCTCGCCGCGCCGCTGCGCCACGGTCACCAGCATCACGTTCATGACCAGGATGCCGGCGACGATCAGGCTGACTGCTGAAATGCCCGTCAGCGCGAAGGTCAGCGCCTGGATGATGCGGTCGAAAGTCGCGACCACGCTGTCCTGCGTGATCAGCGTCACGTCGTCCTCGCCGTCGTGGCGCGCGGTCAACAGCCGGCGCACGTCCGCGATCACCTGCTTCATCGGCGCCGCGGGGCGGGTTTCGATCAGCAGGCGGAACAGGCCTTCGGTGTTCAGCAGCGCCTGTGCCGACGCCACGGGCACCTGCACCATGTCGTTGAAGTCCTGGCCGACCGACACGCCGGTGCCGGCCAGGATGCCGACGACGCGAAAGCGCCGATCGCCGACGCGCACCCACTTGCCGAGCGCCGTCTCGTTCTCGAACAGTTCGCGCGCGAGTTTCGGCCCCAGCACGCAGACGGCGGCGGCGCGATCCGCCGGCAGGTCCGGCAGGAAGCGGCCCTGGCCGACCGTCAGGTGCCGCACCTCGAGCATGTCGCTCGTCACGCCGAGCAGCATCGCCTCGCGCTCCGTGCCGCCCATCGTCGAGATGTTCGCCGCGCCGACCATCACCGGCACCACGCGCTGCACTGACGACAGTTGCCCGACGGCGGTCGCGTCGCCGATCGTCAGATCGCGCGGCGTCTCGCCCATGATCGGCGGTGGTCCGCCGACGGTTTCATTGCGGCCGGGAATGACGATCAGCAGGTTGGTGCCGAGCGAGGCGAACTCGCCGGTCACGAACCTGCGCGCGCCGTCGCCGAGCGCCGTCAGCAGCACGACCGCCGCGACCCCGATGCCGGTCGCGAGACAAATCAGCAGCGAACGCCGCCGCTGCGACAGCAGCGACTGCAGGGCGAGACGGAAGGTGTCGGCATGGCGGAGCATGGCGTGATTCTAACGCGGGGGCCGCGCGAACACGCGGGTCTTCACCGCGGCGTGGTGGCTCTCCGCTGTGCACTGACTCGGCCACAGAAAACACCGAGGAAAGCTGGGAGGGCTGCGTGCCGGCCCTCACCGCTGGCTGCCCGGGTAAGGGCGGGGAAGCTGCGCCGTCGGGCCCGGAGGGCGCCTGACTGCCGCTGCCGTATACGCGACACCATGAAGTCTGCTCACCGTTGGCACAGTGACGGGCGCTGACCAGCGGGTCCGCGAGCCAGCATGAGCATGGCGGTCCACTGTCGTCCTGTCGCGCGGCGCGTGGCGCCACCGGTAGCGGGCGCAGGCTTCGGAATAAGTGGTAGATTCCGGCCTGCTGAAGCGGGCGTGCAGGTAAAGGATCTGGCATGAGCATATCGATTGACGACACGCGGGGCTTGCCGCGCGCCACCGCCGATCGCGAGCGCACGACCTTCGCTGTCGCATGCCTGGGCTTGCTGTGCGCCCTCGCTGTCACCGTCTACGCCGCCGCGACGCGGCTCGCCGAGTTGTCCGCGTGGCGGGCGGCGAGCGAGATCTACTTCGTCGACAACCGGCCGGTGATGACGACGGCCGACGCCTACCACTCGCTGCGTTTCGCGCAGAAATATCTCGATGGCAGCTTCCAGCCGAACGCAGACGATCCACTGCGACTGCTGCAGCGGTTGCGGTTTCCCCGTGAGGTCTCGCCCGCGTGGCCGGGCGAGGCCACCCGCGACTGGCAGCCTCAGCGCCAGCAACGCCGTCTGCTGCTGCTCAGCCGGCTGATTGCGCTGGCAACGCCACTGGCCGGCAGCGTCGAACTCGCAGCGCTGATCCTCACGCCCGTGCTCGCGGCCCTGTTCGTGCTGCCCTTGTACGGTTATTTCGCGCGCCTCGGCGCACCGGCCGCCGGTCTGCTCGGGGCGCTCGTTGCTGCATTCGCACCGGTCTATGTCGCGCGCACGTCGCTCGGCGATGTCGACACGGACTGCCTCAATCTCTTCTTTCCGTGGCTCGCGGCGTGGGTGTTGATCTGCATCCGCCCGCAGGCCACTGCCGCGCGTGTCATCGGCCTTGCCGCCGTGCTCGGCGTCGTGCTGTTCGGCTACTACCGCTGGTACGACAAGCCGGCCTTGTCGATGCTCTACTGGGGCACACTCATTCTCGTGCTGCTCGTGCAGCGTCGCCCGCTGATGCTCGTCGTGGCCGCCAGCGTGGTCTGCATCATCGCGAGCCATCCCGAGCAGGCCGCCCTGTGCGTCCGCGATCTCATGGACCTGCTCGCCCGCTACGTTGGCGGCGGCAATCCGGCGGACGGCGAGTCGGCAGCGAGTGCGTGGTTCCCGAACGTGATGAACACTGTCGGCGAGTTCAGGGCGCAGGACTGGCGCGCAAGTCTCGACGATGTGCTCGCGCCGACGGCGCTCGCCGTCCTGGGGCTCGGCGTATTCGTCGTTTTCGCGTGCCGCCGCTGGCGCGACTGCATCCCCCTGTTGCCGCTGTTCGCGATGGCGTCGTTCGCCTTCACCGGCGGCGGCCGCTTCGCGATCTATCTGGCGCCCTTTATCGGCGTCGGCGTCGGCGTCGCGTTGTCGTGGATGTTACGGGCGGTGCTGGCGCGGACGGCGGGTGCGAGCCGCGGGCGCGACACTGCCATCACGATGGCCGCAGCGTTGTTGCTGTTCGGTCTCTACCTGCAGCCACTGACCGCCCCGCATGTGATCCGCCGCCCGGTTGCCGTGCCGGCCGAGTTGCAGCGGGCGCTGCACGACGCGGCAGCGCGCATGCCGGTCGGCGCGCCGGTGTGGACCTGGTGGGATTACGGCTATGCGCTGGCGCACCTGGTCGGCTTCAGCATCTATCACGACGGCGGCGCGCAATATACGCCGCAGACCAACCTGATTGCCTGGAGCTTCATGATCGACGATCAGGCTGCGCTGTCGCGCACGATGGATTTCGTCGATCGCGAAGGCAATCGCGGTATCGACGCGCTGGCCAGGAAAGTCGGCAGTCGCGAGGCCCTGCTGGCAGCCTTGGCCGCGGAACCCGCGCCGGGACAGCCGCGTCGGCCTAAGTATCTGTTGCTCACCGCCAGCATGGTCGACGCCGCGTCAGCCCTGCGCTATGCGGCCGGCCTCCCGACGGAGCTGCCGGACGGCTCGTCCACGTGGTTCGAACCGCTGCCCTGCCGGGACCTCAAGGGGCACACGCTCCACTGCGATGGCTACGATATCGATCTCGGCACCGGCCTCGGCGGCGACGGACGCGCGGCGCGCCGCTTCGTCATCGTCGATGGCGGCCGGGTCGTGAAAGCCCTCGATTACGACAACGGCGCCGGGGCCGTGCTCGAACTCGTGATCGATGCCAACCGCCAGATCCGGACGTATCGCGTACCGGACGCGGTTTATGCGTCGAACCTGAACCGCCTGTTCGTGCTCGGGGAATACGATGCCGCGTTGTTCGAAGAGGTCGCGCAGCGGCCGGGTCTGATGCGGATGTTCCGCCAGAAGTTCTGAGGGGCCGGGGTCAGGCCGCCATTCGGGGCCACTCACAGCGACGGTGATCGCAATCACGGTGTCAGCATTCTTTACAAGTTTTCTCCAGCCGCGAGCGTCGTAGACGCCAAGTCACTGAACGAGCGATAAAAGCGAGAATTGGTTCACATTTTGCTAACTACAGTTTCAAATAACGAGGCGAATCACGACCGCCTCCCAAAATCCATCCGCTTCCCGGGGGTCGCAGTCCATGTCTCACCGCTTGCACAAATTTGGCATGGCAATGGGCCTCGCGCTGGTCGCGCAGGCAGGTAGCGCCGCCCCGATCCTGACGCAATCGGTGAATTTCTGTCTGGGGGTCTGTGATGTCGCGATTGATGCCAACGCGCCCTTCAAGACGAGCGGGGACGGGGTGTTCAACTATCAGGGCTCGGGCGCTTTTGGTGCGCCGGTCACTCTGACGAAGACAGACTCGACGACGCGTAACTTCACCACCTTCGACACCTCACTCGGCATCCTGACGAAGGTGTCGTTTACGCTCACCTCCACCGTCAGAATCGGATTGGACGGTGGAGCGACCGATAATTCCGGCGATGATGCGCTGACCAGCATGACGCTTGATCCGTCGATTACGCTGGTCTCCCTGGGTCCCTTGTTGAATGACCCCGAACTCACGCCCCTCACGCTGTCGGATTTGGGTTATTTCGGTCGGAAGCTCAGCACCGCGACTCGCAATGCGACCGCATCCAAGGCGCCGCCCGACGACTTGTCTTTCTTCACGAACGGCAGCAGCTTCGTCGCCCAGTTCAAGCAGGATTTGAAGCTGGAAACGGTCGAGGACTGCGTAACTACGATCGGCAACGCGAGATGGGAAGGCACGCTGAACCTTCAGTACGAATATGAGAAACGGCCCACCACGGTCCCCGAGCCCGGCACGCTGCTGCTCGTCGGTGCCGGTCTGCTGAGTGCTGTCGCCCGACTGCGACGCAAGACGGGCGCGCGCACCGCCTGATTTCCTGCCGATCGTGTTACCAGCCCGCAGCCACGCTGCGGGTCCACCGTGCCGCCGTCGCAGGCGCCATGCTGCGAGAACCTCTTTCCACTCCGCTTCCCTTCAGCGCACCTCTCTGTGTTCGGACGAACACATGGCTCACGCTGTGTGCGCCAATGCACCAGACGCGTGCGGCTGATAAAGCTTTTGTCGACACCACAAACGAAAAAGCCGCGCACGGGGCGCGGCCTTTCAGCAGGCAACAGGCGGAAACTGGTCTACCTGAATTTGCGATCTCGCGTCCGCGGATCCTGCGTGCTGCGGCCGGGACCCAGATCGGCTGCGCTCGCCCAGGCGCTGTACGACACCTGCAGGGTCGCGACAGCCGGCAGTACGAGCTTGCCGCGCTTCAGCAGGTTGCGCTTGCCCGTATCGACAGCATCGGTCGAATCATTATCTGCGCGCTGGCTGGAGTCGTCGTGTTGCATCGTCTGCTGTCCTTGGATTCGAGATACTTTCCTGTGCAATAAGCAATCCACTTTCGCGCCCCATCGCTCAACTGCATGTTTGAGGATGAATTAGCGATCGCCGCAGGTTCGCGCTGCCGACGGTGGCTCCGATACTTGTAAAGTTTGCTAAAAAATCGGCGCCTTGCGAAGCCCGTCACTGTAAAATTCATTGACAGGGGATCGCCAGGCCCGCAGCCCTCCGCTGGCTCGGGCCTTGGTCGCGCCGATGACTGTCGCGGTTGCCGGGGATGAGCGGCGCTGCCGGCGTGATCCCGGATTTCGCTGCGATTTATCCGGGGGGCGAGAGGTCATGCTCGCGCAGCCACCGGGCACTCCCAGAGCGCCGGACAAGGCACTTTTACAGCAACCTTGTCATTGCAGTGGACGTCGCGGTCGATGCCAGCAGATCTGTCGAGTGATCTGTTTATCAAAGCGCGCGAGTGCACGCGTGACCAGCGCCGGCCCGCCGATCATCACCTGCGCGCTATCTCGCGCCATCACCGACAAGTGCGAGGGCAGTAGTCGCCCGGCAGGGAAACCCACAACCGCGCCGAGCGCGGCCAAAGTGACCGGACTCTTGCCGAGTGCGTCTGTGATGATGGCGAAGCGCGGCGCGCTGAAGACCGGTTCGCCGACGATCCGAATGCTGAGCTGACCGGCCTCTCAGGGCTGGTGGGTCAGCCAGCGATAGAGATCGGGCTCGAGCAGCTCGCGGATGAGCGCGTCGTAGCGTTCCAGCCGGACCCGGTCGAGCACGCCATCCCAGCGCGCGTTGGTGCCCTTGTGGAAAAAGTTCGCGGGATCCTTCCAGACCCCTTTGGAGGCGCCCGGCGCGCGCGTCACGGCGTTCTTCTTCATCTCGCCGAAGGTGACCGACTCGACCAGTGACGGCCACACGGCTTCATCCACCGCGATGTCGAGAAAAGCGGCGATGCGCCGCATCTGCCCGTCGAGATCGTCGAGCAGGTCGGCGAAATGCACGTGCAGGATGTTCTCGCGGTGGCGGTGGTTCCACCAGGTCTGCGCGTGATAGTGATGCGACCAGAACGGGTAGCCTTCGCGCTCCCAGGGGAAGGAGGCTCGGCTTATCCAGTCGTCGAACGCGACCTGGATATCGTCTGGCGGCGCCGGCCAGCGCGGCCCGACGCGTGCCGGATCCGCGTTGAGCGCCTCGCGCAGCGCCGGCTGGAAATTGTTCCAGTGACTCCACATCGACATGAAGACGTCGCGCCCGTCGCGGCCGACAAAGATGTAACGGGGCTCATCGAAATAGGGTAGGGCGGTCAGCGGCATGTGGGTCTTCAGATAGCGCCGGTGTGCCTGGGCCTCGATACGCGCGTAGAGCTCGTCGATGGGTTCGAACAGGGCGTCGACCCAGGGCGAGATCTCGTCGAGCGCGGCGGGCGGATCGGGCGACTGGAAGATCAGGGCGCCACAGATCGCCTGCATCCACGTCGTGCCGCCCTTGTAAGAGGTGGCGATGATCACGTCGTCCGGGCGCGGCCGGTAGCCCGCCCAGCGCGTGCTGTCCATGATGACGCTCTGGTAAGTGTCCACGACGCGTGGACGATCGGAGTGCGGCAAGGCCAACCTTTCCCCGGGGAATCCCGGCGCGCGGACATGCAACTCAGTGTGTCACTCGCGCCACGGCGCGTCCATCATGGTATTGGGTCCTGCGGAAACGGGCCGGCCTTCGATAGCCGCCGGACTCGGGCCCCGTCGAACGCCCTCCCGCAAGCGCGCGCCGCCGCGGACGATTCGAGCACGACGGCGTCGCGTCGGGGGCCCGACGCACGCTGACGAGCACGCGCCGGGCCGTAGGGGTGGAGACCAGCGAGAGGGGGAGAGGTGTGTCGGGGAAGTCATCGTCGCGTGGCGACAGCGCGTGAGGCGCCGATCCCAACGCCGATGGGCGGGCCGGGGCGGCCTGCCGATCGCAGTGAGCGATGTCGGTGAGGCAGGCCTGTCCGCGGCGAACTGCCGAACAGGTGGTTTACACTGCCAGCCCTCCGGTTTCGGATCGTGCAGCGGCATGGCGACCTGGGCGTTGACGCCGTCGCCGAACCAGTTTCGATGGCGCGCGGCGACCTTGGCTGAGAGCTTCACCCGGGGTTGCGCCTGAATCCCGGTTCGCAACGGTCGAATGTATGGCCGGCTGAAACCACGCCTTCGACTATGCTTCCGCGCACCCGCGACACGGCACCGATGAAAGCGCGCAGGACTCAACAGTAAGCATGACCGCCTTCATCAATCTCCTGCTTTCGATCTCGGTCATGATGCTCCTGTTTGGCGTGGGCTTGACGACGCCCTTTGGCAGGGTGCTGGCCGTCGCCCGGCGATTTCCGCTGGTGGCGCGTGGTCTGCTGGCGAATTTCGTGCTCGTGCCATGTCTGTTCAGCGTCGCGCTGCAAGGTGTAGCACTGGCCCCGGATGTCGTCATCGGCCTGCTGGTGCTGGCCGCAGTCCCCCTTGCGCCTTTAGCGCCGCCTTTCGTCCAGATGGCCAATGGCGACGTGCCTTTCGCCGTTGGGCTGATGGTACTCGCGGCGTTCCTCGGCCTGTTCCTCACCCCGATTGTGCTTGCGTTGACCCTGCCCGCGAGCGGGGCGGGCCTGTATATCGACATCGTGAAAATTCTGCAGACTCTGCTGATCGTGCAACTCATTCCGCTCGGTGTCGGGATGGCGCTCAATCGCCGCAGGCCTGACTGGGCGCGGCAGCTGCTACGCATCGTGCCGACATTCGCCAGGCTCGGCGTGCTGTCGACGATGACCTTGATCGCAGTGGGCCAGGCCGAACAGATCGTCGGCCTCGGCGTCTTGCCGCACGTCGTTTCACTGGTCGCGATCGTCGCGTGCCTGTTGATCGGTGATTGGGTCATGCGGGGTCAAACGCGCGATATACGCAGCTCGTCGGCCGTTTCAACGGCCATCCGCAATGCCGCGCTGGCCTTGCTAATCGTCAATACCAATCTGCCTGGGACACAGGCCGTCACCGTCGTGTTCGTCTTTGGATTGTGGTCGTTGGCCGTCGTGTTCGCCTACGGCAAGTGGCGCACTGGCGGCACTTCAGGCCAATAGAGGAAATTCGGGACAGATCTGTCGACTGCGTCCGAAAATTGGGGACCGAAAATTGGGGACAGATCTATTTACTGGGGACAGATCTATTTACTGCACGCCCATGGACCAACCGAAGCAGCCCGCCGACGGCAGAAGCGGGCGCCGATCAGGCGAGACTGACCGCTGCGTCTCACTGAATTGGCCGATGCTCCCGCCCAACCCCCACCACCCGCGCGTCTGCTGCCGTGCGCAACCGGTCCAGGCGCCCGAGGCGGCGCCACAGCCGCCAGCCGAGCAGGGGCACGATGACGGCGGCGTAGATCACGACGTCTTCGTAGTGCTGTTTGCCGCTGCGTAACCAGAGGAGATGCAGCAGGCCGAGCAGCACGATTGCGTAGACCGCCCTGTGCAGCGACTGCCAGCGCCGCGCGCCGAGCGCGCGCAGTGCATGGCGATTGGAGGTCGCGGCCAGCGGCAGCAAGGTCACGAAGGCGAGGAAGCCGACGAGGATGAACGGGCGCTTCGCGATATCGCGTGCGATGTCGGCGATGACGAAGCCCTGGTCGAACAGCGCGTAACACACCAGGTGCAGGGCTGCGTAGGCGAAGGCCAACAGCCCGAGCATGCGGCGATAGTGGCCCAGGGCCGGCAGGCGTGCCGTCACCCGCAGCGGCGTGAGCGCGAGGCCGAGGCACAGGAAGCGCAGGGTCCAGTCGCCGGTGCCGCGCACAAGGGCTTCGGCCGGGTTGGCGCCGAGGCCGTCGGTGACGGCGCCGTAGACCAGTGCGGCCAGCGGCAGCAGGCAGAGCGCAAACACGACTGGCTTCATCAGCGTCGTGCGTTCCAGCAGGCGCGCCGCGTGAGACATCTCAGTAGTGCCTGGCGAGATCGAGTCCCGCGTACAGCGGGCCAACCTGCGCGTCGTAGCCATTGAACAGCTGCGTGGGATGACGCCTGGCGAAGAGTCCGCTGCGCTTGCCGATGCGACGCTCCGTGGCCTGGCTCCAGCGCGGGTGGTCGACGGCAGGGTTCACGTTGGCATAGAAGCCATACTCGCGCGGTGCGGTTTTCTGCCAGGCCGTGAGCGGCATTTTTTCGACCAGGCGAATGCGGACTATCGATTTCGCACTCTTGAACCCGTATTTCCACGGCACCACGAGACGCACCGGGGCGCCGTTCTGATTCGGCAGCGTTTCGCCATACATGCCGAAGGCGAGCATCGTCAGCGGGTGACGCGCTTCGTCGAGCCGCAGCCCCTCGGTGTAGGGCCAGTCGATGACCGGGGAGCGCAGATTGGTCATCACCTCGGGATCGGCAAGGCTCACGAACTCGACGAATTTCGCACTGCCCAGCGGTTCGACCTGGCGCAACAGCGTCGCCAGTGAATAGCCGAGCCAGGGGATCACCATCGACCAACCCTCGACGCAGCGCAGCCGGTAGGTCCGTTCTTCCATCGCGCCGAGTTTCAACAGGTCTTCGAGGCCGAACACCCGCGGGCGCGCGACGAGGCCTTCGACGCTGACAGTCCACGGTGCCGTGCGCAGCCGGTGCGCGGAGGCAGCCGGGTCCGTTTTCTCGAAGCCGAACTCATAGAAATTGTTGTAATGCGTCGCCTTCTCCATCGGGGTCAGTTCGTCCGTCGCAAGTGCGCCAGGCACGGTGCTGCGTGGTGACGGCAATGCGGCGGGGGAGGGCGAGGCCAGGGCGCTGCGGGCCGCCCAGCTCGCAAGGGCGAGGCCGCTGGCACCGGTCGCCAGCTGGCGCAGGAATTCGCGACGGCCGGCATAGACCTCGCGCGGGGTGATTTCGCTCGGCACCGGATGTTCGAAGCCCTGGTCGCGAATTCGGCGTGTCATTGGCGATGTCTCCTGTAGGCGCTGGCCGACGGTGTCGCCGGGCGCGAAGTCGATGTACTGCGGGATGCGCAGGCCAGCGCGCCGTGTCGAAGGCTGCGCTCGAGTAGCTAGTTCGCACCGGACACCGTCATGGTTACAGGGTGAAGAGGCCTGTTTCACGCAACGGCCGGCCTGCCCGCACAAAATCGCGCGCCGGGTCGAGGCGACACTGGTATGGACGTCGGGGAAGTGCGGGCAGATCTATGTCGATCTGCCTCGCCAGCTGTCCGGCAAGCAAGAATGGGGGACTGGGATTCGGGACAGACTGAATTGCTGCCAAGCGAGCAGAGGCCGTCTTCGATGGCAGCTTGACTGCCGCGTCCCGGATGCCCCACCCCATCCCGGCGCTCGCGCGCGAAGACAGGCGCGCCGGGCGCCGAAGGCCGTGTAGGATCGGCGCGTCACTTCCTGTGCCCGGCAAACGACGTGATGACAACTGACGCACTTCAAGCAGCAAACGTCCGTGCCGATTGGTTCGGCTTCCTGTTCGAGCGCATCGCCGATCCTGTCTTCGTGGCCAGGCCCGATGGCCGCCTGCTCGATGCCAATTCTGCTGCCTGCCGTCTGCTCGGTTATGACAGGGCTGAACTGCTGCAGAAACATCCATGGGATTTCATCGAAGATGCGAGCCGCGATGACATCCTCGCGCTGATGCAGGGCCTGCACCCTGACGCCACCGCCTCGGTCCAGCGCACGTATCGCAACAAGGCCGGGGACTGCCTGCAGATGGATCTGCGGATGAACGCCTGCTGCTTCAACGGGCAGGACATCGTCATCGTTTCGTGTCGGGACGTCACGCATCAGAAAGCGCTGGAGGAGCGGCTGCGTGAAAGTGAGCACAATCTCGCGGAAGGCCAGCATCTGACGAAGACGGGCAGCTGGATTCTGTTTTACGACACCGGCGTGACGCGATGGTCGCTGGAAACCGCCCGCATCTTCGGCTTTCCCGATCCGCCGCCATCGCCACCGTATCGCGACTTCCTGGCACGCGTGGCGGACGAGGATCGCACAGCCGTCGACGACGGCCTCCGCGAAAGCTTCGAGACCGGCGAGCCGCGACCGCTCACGTATGACTATGTGCTGCCCGATGGCAGCCGCAAGCGCATCGAGACGCTGTCCCAGCCTGTGCTCGATGCGAACGGCGCGGTCCTGCACCTGGTCGGCACGGTCATGGACGTCACTGAGCGCCAGTGCCGCGAAGACGCCTTGCGCGCCTCGGAGCTGCTGGCGCGGGGCCAGCTCGAATCGTTGACGAAAACCCTCGATGCGCTGGACGCGGAGTCGGATCCCGATCGTTTCCTGCACCACGTTTTCCACAGCATCACGCAGATGCTTGGCGCCCACAGCATCAGCGCCTGGCGCTACGACCGTGATCGCGAACTGATGTCTTTCGAATCCACCTACGAACACGGGCGTCTGCTCGACCATGCCGATGCGGCACGCGGTTCGCCGCTGCGAATCGACGAGGTCGAACCATGGCCGACCATCTGCAGCAACCGGCGTCCGTGCGTGCTGGCAGACATCGCAAACGGTCCGGACTTTCCGTGGCGCGGCCGGCTGCTCGGTCTCGGTATCGTCACCGTTGTTGTGGCGCCGCTGCTGGTCGCCGGCGAGATGGCGGGTGCGCTCGAGATCCGCTTCGCGCAGCGGCGAGACCTCTCCAGTGCCGAGCTCGACCTGGTGCACGCTTTCGCCAGCCAGACAATGCTCGCGCTGGTGCTTCGTCGGCTGTCGGCACAGCATCGCCAGGCCGTCGTCATGGCGGAGCGCAACCGCTTCGCGCGCGATATTCACGACACGCTGGCGCAGGGTTTCACCGGCGTCATCGCGCAACTGGAGGCGAACCTCGGTACCAGTGCGTCATCCGATCGCGCCGTGGCGAACCGGCACATCGAACGCGCCATCGAACTTGCGCGCAATTGTCTGCGCGAGGCCCGCCGCTCGGTGCACGCGCTGCGCCACCAGGCGCTCGTCGATGGCTCGTTGCACACGGCGCTCAAAGAGCTCTTTCACCTGATGGCGAGCGGCACGCGTCTGGCAGTCGACTTCGTGCAGCACGGAGAGCCTTTCGACGTGCCGTCGCAGGTCGAGGATGCATTGCTTCACATCGCGCAGGAAGGCTTGACGAACACGCTCAGGCACGCCGCGGCCCGACAGTTTTCTGCGACCCTGCGCTACCTGCCCGGCGAACTGTGTCTGCAGATGGTCGATGACGGACGGGGTTTCGATCCGCACGCGGAATTCAATGGCTTCGGCCTGCTGGGCATGCGCGAACGCGTCGAGGAACTCGACGGCCGGCTGGCCATCCGCTCGCGCCCGGAGCAGGGCAGCGAACTCGAAGTCGTGCTCCCCCGCGCTGATGCTGCCGCGCCGGCCAGGCATGACGTCGATGGTTGATCGCTCGCGCCAGGCGCTACCACCAGACGCCACGGCGAACGGGACGCGAGCCGCGCCGCGCACCCGCATCCTGATTGCCGACGATCACGCGGTGGTGCGCGACGGGCTGGTGACGATCGTCAACCAGGAGCCTGACATGCAGGTGGTCGCCGATGTCGGTGACGGCCGGGAGGCGGTTGAGCAGTGGCGTCGACACCGGCCGGATGTGACGTTGATGGACATTCGAATGCCGGTGCTGGACGGCGTCGCCGCGATCGCCGAGATCCGGGCGCTCGATCCGGACGCGAAGATCGTGATCCTCACGACCTTCGACGCAGACGAAGACATCTACCGCGGCATCCGCGCCGGTGCGACGTCCTATCTGCTGAAGGACATCCGGCGCGAAGATCTCTTCGACTGCATCCGTCATGTCCACGCCGGTAAGACCTACTTTCCGCCAGCGGTGGCCGCGCGGCTGATCCGCCTCACCGATCGCTCGCGGCGCGACGCCCTTACGACGCGTGAAACCGAGGTGCTGCGCCTGCTGGCGGAGGGGCTGTCCAACAAGGGCATCGCGAACCAGCTGTCGATCACCGAAGTGACGGTCAAGAGCCATGTGCAGGCAATTCTCCGCAAGCTCGGTGCGCTGAGCCGAACCGAAGCCATCGCGATCGCGCATCGCACAGGGCTACTCCGCGAGTAGTCGTCACGCTGACAGCGTCTCCTTCAAAAG
>LNFM01005045.1_pt1 | contig 23387 bp, 19 predicted proteins | sample 596031 | NCBI WGS metagenome assembly LNFM01 (sample SAMN04254537, study PRJNA301005) | activated carbon metagenome | isolation source: dual media filters at the Ann Arbor, Michigan drinking water treatment plant | place: USA: Ann Arbor | reverse complement strand
CGCGGCGTCGACATCACCATCAAGGGCGGCGAACTCGTCGCACTCGTCGGGCCGAACGGCGCCGGCAAGACCACGCTGCTGCGCGTGCTTGCCGGCCTGCAGGCACCAGCGAGCGGCGATGTCAGCATTTTCGGACGAAATGTACATATGATCGAGGCCGGAGAACGCGCCCGCGCCGTCAGCTACCTGGCGCAGGACAGCAACGTCTCGTGGCCTCTCAGCGTTTCCTCGCTCGTCGCGCTCGGCCGCCTGCCCCATCGCCGCGCATCGGCTTTCGAAAATGCGGCCGCCATAGAGCGGGCACTTGCGGCGACCGGTAGCACCGATCTTGCCGGGCGTTCCATCGGCACGCTGTCGGGCGGCGAGCGGGCACGGGTATTGCTCGCCCGTGCTTTGGCCGTCGAGGCGCCGGTTCTCCTCGCCGACGAGCCGGTGGCGGCGCTCGACCCCTATCACCAGCTTCAGATCATGGAGATGCTGAGGGCAATCGCCGGCCAGGGAACCGCGGTCGTCGCCGTGCTCCACGACCTCGCCCTTGCCTACCGCTTTTCCGACCGCGTCGTTCTGCTGTCGGATGGCGAGAAGATTGCTGACGGCACGCCTGACGAGGTTCTGACCGACGCCAATCTCGCCGCGCGTTTCGGCATCACCGCCCGCCGCGGGGATGGCTATATCGTGCCGTGGCAGCGTTCCGGCGCTGTCTAGCCCCACCGGGATCGCGATCAGCCTCCGGCAGGCGGGCCGGTGCGTTCGCCGAAAGCCGCACGGCCATGCCCGTGCAAGCGGGCCTGCTTCCGTTTAGAATGATCGTAAGAGGGGCTCCGGACAACGCGAGTCCCAGCCAGGAAACGCCGCCATGAGCGCCATCGCCTTTCCCCCCGTTGATGCGGCCATTGTCGCGCGCCGCCCCGCCATTCTTGCCGGCCTCGCGGAACTCGTCGAACCGGCTGGACTGATAAGTTCCGAGGCCGAGATGCGGGCCTATGAAACCGACGGCCTGACCGCCTACCGCCGCATGCCGCTGGCGGTCGTGCTGCCCGCAACGACCGAGGAGGTCAGCCGCGTGATGGCCTTTTGCCACGCCAATGGCGTCAAGGTCGTGCCGCGCGGCGCGGGCACGTCTCTCGCAGGAGGCGCCATCGCGCATGAGGACGCGATCATTCTCGGCGTCTCGCGCATGAGCCGCGTGATCGAGATCGACTATCCCAACCGCTGCATGCGCGTGGAAGCCGGAATCACCAATCTTGCCATCACCGGCGCGGTCTCGCCCGACGGCTTCTTCTACGCGCCCGACCCGTCCTCGCAGCTCGCCTGCACCATCGCCGGAAATATCGGCATGAATTCGGGCGGCGCCCACTGCCTGAAATATGGCGTAACGACAAACAACCTTCTCGGCGTGAAGATGGTCCTGATCGACGGGACCGTGGTCGAGATCGGCGGCGGCGCGCTGGACAGTCCGGGCCTCGACCTTCTCGGCCTGATCGTCGGCTCGGAAGGCCAGATCGGCATCGTGACGGAAGCAACGGTGCGCATTCTGCGCTCGCCGGAGGCCGTGCAGCCGGTGCTGTTCGGCTTCGACACCTCGGAAGAGGCCGGAAGCTGCGTCGCCGCCATCATCGAAAGCGGGATCATCCCCGTCGCCATCGAGTTCATGGACAAGCCAGCCATCGAAATCTGCGAAGCCTATGCCAAGGCCGGCTACCCGCTCGATGTCGGCGCCTTGCTCATCGTCGAGGTGGAGGGGCTTGCCTCCGACATCGAGGCCCAGCTTGCGAAGATCGTCGCCATCGCACGGCTCCACAATGTTCGCGTCGTCCGGGAATCGCAGTCGGCCATGGAAGCCGCGCTGATCTGGAAGGGACGGAAATCCGCCTTCGGCGCGACCGGCCGCATCGCCGACTATATCTGTATGGACGGAACCGTGCCGACCAGCCAGTTGTCCTATGTTTTGAAACGCACGGGCGAGATCGTCGCGAGCTACGGATTGCGCGTCGCCAATGTCTTCCACGCGGGCGACGGCAACATGCATCCGCTCATCATGTACAATATTAACGACCCGGAGGAGCAGCGGAAGGCCGAAGAGGCCGGCAACGACATTCTGCGCCTGTGCGTCGAGGTCGGCGGCTGCCTGACGGGCGAGCACGGCGTGGGGATCGAAAAGCGCGACCTCATGCATCATCAGTTCAGCGATCTCGACCTCGCTCATCAGATGCGCATCCGCTCGGTGTTCGACAGAAGCTGGCTGCTCAATCCGGCAAAGGTTTTCCCGCTCGAATCGCGGCATCTGGAAACCGCCTGATGGCACACGTATTTACACCGAAAAGCGAAACGGAAGCCGCCGACATCGTTCGCGGGCTTGCGGCACCGGTTTCTATCCGCGGATCGGGTACGCGCAGCGGACTTGGCCGGACTGTCGATGCGGAGGATGCGCTGTCGACGCGCGGCCTTGACGGCATCTCGTTCTACGAGCCCGCCGAAATGATGATGTCGGTGCGCGCCGGAACGCCGGTATCGGTCGTCGAACAGACCCTCGCCGCGAAGGGGCAGATGCTGCCCTTCGAGCCGGCCGACCATCGCGGCCTGTACGGGACCGAGGGCGAGCCGACTTTCGGCGCCGTTGCTGCCTGCAACATCTCCGGTCCGCGCCGCATTCAGGCGGGAGCCGCGCGCGACAGCATTGTCGGCCTGCGTTTCGTCAACGGTCGCGGCGAGATCATAAAATCAGGCGGGCGGGTGATGAAGAATGTCACCGGTCTCGATCTCGTGAAGCTCACATGCGGCTCGTATGGCTCTCTCGCTGTTCTGACGGAGATCACGTTCAAGGTGCTGCCGCGGCCGGAGCGTGCATCGACGCTGGTCCTTGAAGGCCTCGACGACATGGACGCGGTCGCTGTTCTGACCCGGGCCATGGGTTCTGCTTTTGAAGTGTCTGGCGCCGCGCATCTGCCGGCCCATGACGGTGAGCCCGCACGTACCTTGCTGCGGCTTGAAGGGATGGCGTCCTCGGTCCGCGACCGGATGACGGCGTTGCAGACAGTCTTGTCGAGCACGGCATCGATCCGCATTCTGGATGACGACGCAACGGCGGCGCTATGGCGCGATGTCCGCGACGGCGCATTCGTCGCGATGCCGGCCGACAATGCGCTCTGGCGCGTTTCGGTCAAGCCGACCCAGGGACCCGCCTTGATCGCGGCGCTCGCCGATATTCCACTGGACCGCTATTTCTTTGACTGGTCGGGTGGTCTCGTCTGGCTCTCGGTGGCGCCCACCGGGGACGCGGGTGCGGCGCCGATCCGCGCCGCCGTGTCGGAACTCGGCGGTCACGCAACCCTGATCCGCGCGCCGGACCACATCCGGCGCAGCGTCGATGTGTTCCAGCCGCTGCCCGGCGCACTGATGAAGATTACGTCCGGAATCAAGCAGAGCAGCGATCCGCGCCGGCTGCTCAATCCCGGCGTCATGTATCCGGGGATCTGACGTGCAGACGAATTTCTCGCTCGCCCAGCTCGCCGACCCCGACACGCAGGTCGCGGAGAAGATTCTGCGAACCTGCGTGCATTGCGGTTTCTGCACGGCAACCTGCCCGACCTATCTCCTGCTCGGCGACGAACTCGACAGCCCGCGCGGACGCATTTATCTCATCAAGGACATGCTCGAGAAGGAGCGCCCGGCAACACGGGAGGTCGTCACCCATATCGACCGCTGCCTGTCCTGCCTGTCCTGTATGACCACCTGCCCGTCCGGCGTGCACTACATGCATCTTGTCGATCATGCGCGTGCCTACATCGAGAAGACCTATCGGCGTCCGCCGCTCCAGCGTCTCCTCCGCTCGGTTCTCGCCAACGTCCTGCCCTATCCGGCGCGGTTTCGCGCCGCCGTGCGGCTGGCGCGGCTGGCGCGACCGCTCCGGCCGGTTCTTCGCCTCATTCCCGGCACGCGCGAGCTTGACGCCATGCTGGCGCTCGCGCCGTCGAATCTGCCGGCCGCGATTCCCGCTCCGGTACCGCCGGCCCAGCCCGCCGGACGCGTCGCGCTGCTTTCAGGCTGCGCCCAGCCGGTGCTGCGCCCCTCGATCAACGAAGCGGCGATACGTTATCTGACGCGGCGCGGCATCGAGGTCGTCCACGCAAAGGGCGAGGTCTGCTGCGGCGCGCTTGTCCATCACATGGGCCAGGAGGAACGCTCGCTCGATGCCGCGCGGCGGAACGTCGATGCATGGACACGCGAAATACAGGGCGAAGGCCTCGACGCGATCATCGTCACCGCCTCGGGTTGCGGGACGACCATCAAGGACTATGGCTTCATGCTGCGGAACGATCCGGACTATGCGGACAAGGCGGCCCGCGTCTCCGCGCTCGCGCTGGACATTTCCGAATACCTGACGCGTCTGCCGGAAGCCGAATCCACTGCCCCGCGCGACATGGCTGTCGCCTATCACTCCGCCTGTTCGCTGCAGCATGGCCAGCAGGTCAAGACGGCGCCGCAGAACCTGCTCCGTAACGCGGGATTCACGGTGCGCGAGATTCCCGAGGGGCATATCTGCTGCGGATCGGCGGGAACCTACAACATGCTCCAGCCCGAACTCTCACGGCGTCTGCTGGAGCGGAAGGTCGGCAACATCAACCGGGTAAAGCCGGACGTCATCGCCACGGGCAATATCGGCTGCATCACCCAGATCGCCCAGGGAACCGGCACGCCCATCGTCCATACGGTCGAGCTTCTCGACTGGGCAGCCGGCGGGCCGGCGCCGCCCGGGTTCACATGAATTCCGCGATGCTCATTCCGCCGCCGCAGCGAGCGGGCGAACAACGGTCGGAAGCGGCCGGCGGAATGTTTCTCGTCCTGCCTTGAGTCCGAACATGGGCTGCGCGATCTCGGCGACCGCGGCGGATGGCGTCGCCGCATCGACGACGACAATATCCGCCGGGTTTCCGATACGCACCCCGTAGTCGTTGAGGTTCATCAGCCGCGCGGACTGCGACGTCACCATGTCGAAACAGCGCGCCATGCCTTCCTGATCGCCCACCTGCAGAACATTGGCATACATATTTGCCATGCGCAGCAGCGAACCGTCGCCGAACGGCGTGAAGGGATTGAGAACATTATTCGTGGAAATGCTGCAGGTCACACCCTGCTCCAGAAGGCGATGCGCCGGTGCTACGCCACGCGGAACGGAATGCGTACACCCATTTCCCATCAGGAACAGATCGGTTGCCGGAAGAACCGTCAGCGCCACGCCCGAGTCGCGCATCATTTGGGCCACTTTCTGCAGCAGGGCCGGAGGCGCCGCCGACAGCTTGGACACATGACCGACCGCAACACGGCCGCCGCGCTTGCGCGCCCCGGCCTGACGGCAGACTTCATAGAGGTCCATGGCCGAAGGTTCGAGATCGAAGTCAAGATGGAAATCGATGTCGACGTCGAACTGCTCCGACAGATCGAAGATGCGGGCGATCTGGGCTTTCGGGCTCGTATCTGTGTATGGGCATCCTCCGATTGCGTCCGCGCCACGCTTGAGCGCCTCGACAAGAAGCTCGTCCGCACCCGGATCGTTGAGCAGACCCTCCTGCGGGAAGACGCAAATCTCAAGATCCATCGCCCAGGCATAATCTCGTTTCAGTTGCGAGATCGCCTCGAATGCCCGCAGACCAACACGAGGATCGACTTCTACATGCGTGCGCATGCGGGTCGTTCCCTGAATCAGCGCCTTCTCCAGAACGCTCTGACCGCGGGCGTAGATATCCTCGACCGTGAAGTCGCGCTTCAATGCGGACACCTTGGCGATCGCGTGCGAAAGCGATTCCGAATGACCGCAGCGGCCAAGTATGCAGGCTTTGTCGAGATGGATATGGGTCTCGATGAAGCCGCCGCAAACCAGACGCCCGCCCAGATCGATCTCGCGTGCGTCGGTTGCGATTGATGGAGCGATCTCGACGACCCGCTCGGCGCGAATGCCGATATCCATCGTTGTACCATGTCCGCAGCCGTGGACGCACCCACGCCTCAGAACAAGATCCAGCACAGGTCTGCTCATGCGGGAACCTTCTTTCTCGGCTCTGAATGCACGCGGTCATTGCCGAGATAGGCATCCTCCAGAGCCTTGTCCCCGCGCAGCGCATCCGCGGTGTCGGCACGCACGACCTGACCCTGCTCCAGCACATAGCCACGATCGGCGACAGCCAGCGTCAACGCCGCCATCTGATCGACCAGCAGGATAGTGATCCCCTCGTCGCGCAGGTCGGCGAGCACGGAGAACAGTTCCTCGATCATTTGCGGGGCAAGGCCGAGCGAGGGCTCGTCGAGCAAAAGAATTCGAGGCTTTGACATGAGGCCGCGCGCGACAGCCAGCATCTGCTGCTCGCCACCGGACAGGAGCCCGGCACGTACATGCAGACGCTCGCGCAACCGCGGGAACCGATTAAGCAGGGCCTCGATTTCACCCGAATAGTCGCCCTTGCCGCGCCGGTAGGCACCGATGCGCATATTGTCCAGTACGCTGAGTTCCGGGAAAACCTGGCGGCCTTCCGGGACCAGCGCGAGGCCAAGACGCGCGATTTCATGCGCGGGAAGGCTTTCGATCATATCCCCGCCGAGCGAAATCGCGCCATCCACCGGGCGCAGAAGCCCGCTCAGAGACTTCATCGTGGTCGACTTTCCGGCGCCGTTGGCGCCAAGCAGCGCCACCATCTCGCCCGCACCGACATCGATGTTCACCGCCTTCAACACACCGACAGACCCGTAGCCTGCGGAAAGACCGCCAACCGCAAGAACCTTCTCGCCGTTATCGCTCCATCCCTTGGCGCGCGGCTTCGCCTTGAGTTCGCCGGAGCCGAGATAGGCGGCGATGACCGCCGGGTCGCTGCGCACTTTCGACGGCTCGCCGGCGGAAATCGGCTTGCCGGCGTCCAGCACCAGGATCTCGTCGGAGATGCCCATGACGAGCGCCATGTCATGCTCGACGAGCACGACGGCGATGCCGAGGTCGGCGATCTGGCGCAGAAGTTTGGCCAGCGTAATTTTCTCGCCCTGCACCAGACCTGCGGCCGGCTCGTCCAGAAGAAGTACCGACGGCCGTAGCGCGAGCGAACGCGCGATCTCGACAAGACGGCGGTCGACATGCGGCAAGTCGGCCGCCGGGCAATCCCGCAGTCCCTCGTAACCGACAAGCTTGAGAAGCCCCTCCGCAACCGCGGTGTCCCGCGGCTGGTCCAGCGCCGCCAACGGATTGCCGAGCCGTCCGCCCCGCAAACCGACCAGGACGTTGTCCATCACGCTCAGCGAGGGAAAGAGCTTGGTTGTCTGATATGTACGAGAAATGCCCGCGCGCGCGGCTACCGTCGCGGTGCATCCGGCAAGTTCTGTCTTTCCGAGACGGATCGAGCCTGTGCTCGGCTTGTAGAAGCAGCCGATCATGTTCAGCACGGTGGTCTTGCCGGCGCCGTTGGGGCCGATGATGCTGGTGACGCATCCCGGGCGGGCGGTCAGGCTCACATCGCGCGCGGCGCGGATTCCGCCGAACGTGATGCCGATATCCGATACCTGGAGAGATTCGCTTTCCTTTTCGCGGCGCAGGAATTCGGCGATAGAAACCTCCGGCAAAGCATCCTGAGTCATTCCACGGCGCTTGGGAACAACGCGCGACAACGCACCGACAATGCCGGACGGGGCGAGCCAAAGCACCGCGAGGAGCATCGCGCCGAAGAACAGCAGGCGGTACTCCGCAAGACCCGACAGCATCTCCGGCAGCAGCACGGTCACGATAGCGCCGAACACCGGCCCCAGCGTCCAGCCGATCCCGCCGACGATCACCGCGAACAGGAAAATGATCGACTGCGAGAACATGAAGGAACTCGGCGCGATGTACATCATCAGCGGCGCATAGATCGCGCCCGCCAGTCCGGTGAGAGCCGCCGAAATGGCGAAAGCCGCGACCTTGACCGTGAGCGGATGCAGCGCGACCGAGCGCGCGGCGACTTCCGCATCGCGCACCGCGATCATCGCGCGGCCCCAGCCGCTGCGCGCCAGGCGATCGAAGAATACCAGCGCAAGACCGGCGAGGACGATGGCGAGGATCGCCATTTCACGCTCGCCGAAAGCGAAGCCGCCGAGGCTTGGCCCGGCAAAACCCATGAGGCCGTTCTGGCCTCCCGTGAGTCCCTGCATCTCGATGATGCTGTGCTCGACGATGAAGCCGAATGCAATCGTCACCATCGCGAGATAGGGGCCGGACACCCGCATGGCGGGCAACGCCAGCAGCGCGCCGACCGCACCGGCCAGAAGACCCGCCGCGAGGAATGCGAGCCAGAAATCGACGCCATTGAGATTGAGAATGCCGACGGTGTACGCACCGATCGCGTAGAAGCCGACATGACCGAGAGAAATCTGGCCGGTCAGACCGACGAGGATGTTGAGGCCGACGCCGACGATCGTGGTGAGTGCGACGAGCGCAACCACAAAGGTGAAGTAGCTGCCTCCCGTGAGTGCGAAGACGACGCCGCCGGCAGTGATCGCGGCGATCGCTGCGAGCATTGCGGGATTGGACGAGCCGAACAGACGGTTCATGGCGCGCTCCTCAGACTTTGTTGACCGCGGCACGGCCGAGCAACCCGTTCGGGCGCAGCGCAAGCGCGAGAATGATGACGGAAAACACCACGATCTGGGTGTAGGTGGAGCCGAGATAGGCTGTGACGAGCGCCTCGATCAATCCGTACAGGAGGCCCGCGATCATGACGCCCGTGGCCGATGTTATGCCGCCGAGGATGGCGACGGCGAAAGCCTTGAGGCCGAACAGTGTTCCCATGTCGGAATGCACTGAAAACAGTGGCGCGATCAGCAGCCCGGCCAGGCCGGCAAGTGCCGTCGATATGGCAAACGCCGAGGCGATGACGACCTTGGCGTTGATGCCCATGAGACGCGCCGCGTCGCGGTTCTGCACGACGGCGAGAAGCGCCTTGCCGAAATCGGTGCGCCGGAAGACGGTCTGAAGCGCAACAGCGACCGCGATTCCAACGACCGGAATGAGGAGTTGCAGAGGATAGACGCCGGTGCCCAGAAACTCGATGCTGTTCGTCGCGAGCGGCGACGGCAGGCTCCGCGGCTCCTTGCCGAAGGTAAAGAGCACGATGTTGTCGACGATGATGCCGCCGGCGACGGTCGCCATCAGCCATGCGTCGGAGTTGCGCTCGACGAACGGACGGACGAGGAATCGCTCGACGATCAGCCCGAACACGCCGCAACCGGCCAGCGCGATCGGCGCAGCGATCCACAACGGCATGCCGAGCGTCACCATCAGAGTGAAGCCTAGAACGGCCCCCACCATCATGGCGCTGCCCTGGGCGAAGTTCACCGTATTGGATACGGTGTAGGTGATATGGAATCCCAGCGCGATGAGTCCATACATCGAGCCGAGGCCAAGCCCGGTAACGATCGCGGAAGTCAGGAGCATCGGACGTCCTCGTCTTAACGTTGAACGAAGGAAAAGGCGGACGGAGCCAGGCCCCGTCCGCGCAAGCCGTCAGTTGAGGGGGATGATCTCGCCCTTCACGAAATGGGTGAACACGTAGTCCTTCGCGTTCAGCGCATCGTGGTTCTCGGGAGAGAACGGCTTGTCGTAGGTCTTGATCAGCCCGTCATATCCGCCGATCTCGTAGAAGGCATCGCGCACCGCCGTGCCATCGGTCGAGCCGGCCTTGGCGAGCGCCAGCGCCGACAGGTGGAGCGCGTCATAGGCGTTGGCAATGCCGGTCGCCGGCATGACGTCCGCGAGCGAGGTCACGCCATAGTTTTCCTTCAGCTTGGCGAAGACCTGCTGGCCCTTCGGCGACATATTGTCGGTGAACGTGTAGGTCTGGATGAAATGCACATCCTCGCCGCGCGGTCCGGCCAGCTCGGTAAAGCGGCCGCCCGACGGGCCCCAATGCGAGACAACGGGTACATCCCAGCCCATACGGTCGAGCGATTTCACCACCTGCGATGATGGCGCGACATTCGCCACCATGAACAGCACGTCGGCACCGGCCTGTTTCAGGCGGGTAAGCTGGGGCACGACGTCGACATCGTTGGTTTCGAACTTCTCGACGCCGACTGCTTCGACGCCGCGCTTTTTCAGCGCGTCGTGCAGCGCGTGTTCGTTGGATTCACCCCACGGATTGTTGATGAGGATCATGCCCGGCGCCTTCGCGCCCTTCTTTTCCAGCGCGTAGTCGACCAGCGCCTCGCCGACATAGGCATCGACCGCCGACACGCGGAAGACATAGTTGTCGGCCGCCCCATTGCGCGTGATGTTGGTGCCTGCGGCCCAGACGCCCATGAACGGCACTTTTGCCTGGTTGGCGAACGGAACAATGGCCAGCGACACCGGCGTATCGAGACCGCCGAAGAGGACGGCGACTTTTTCGCGCTGAACGAGTTCACGCGCCGCCAGCAGGCCCTTGCCGGGATTGCTCTCATCATCGCGCGAAACGAGTTCGAGTTTCTTGCCGTTGACGCCGCCGGCCGCATTCACCTCGTCGATGGCGATGCTGAGGCCGCGTGTGATCGCCTCGCCCGACTTGGCCGACTGGCCGGAAAGAGCGGCGACCAGGCCGACTTTGATGGTCTCCTGCGCCTGAGCAAGGTCGAAGGGCGCGCTGAGCGCCAGAGCCGCGGTGGAGATGCCGGCCAGAACCAGGCGGCGTGTCCAACTCGTGTTCCTGCATACCATTTGATGTCTCCGTGTGCGCGATACGGAGCATGCAATGCGAATTGCATGCCAGTTTCGTTCTTTTGCACACACTCATGGCCGACTTTGCCGGTACATAAGTGTCGCGTTTCCTCTTGTTTTTATGCATGCAATTAATGCATGCGATTTTTACCGAGTCTAGTATTATATTGCCCGGCACCGAGCTTTTTCGCGACGGCAGACGGCGCCAACCACGAAGCTGCTGAAAACATTCGAGAAGGAGGAGAGATGAGCACCGCGACCCTGAAGAAGGCGGACGCCGCAAAGGACACCGAAACGGTACGCATCTACCTTGAGACGCACATGATCCCCGACCCCGAGGCGGCCGCAAAGTTTGTCGGACCGAATTTCGCCCTGACCTTCACCGGCGGGCGCAAATTCGACACGCCAACCGGCGCAACGGGCTTCAACGCGCGTCGTTACAAATGGGTCAAGAAGCAGATGGACCGGTTCGAGACCGTTCCCGGAGAGACGGAAACGATCGTCTACAGCCTTGGCACGCTTTATGGCGAATGGCCGGATGGAACGCCCTTCGAGGGCAACCGCTATGTCGACCGGTTCGTCGTCCGCAACGGGCTGATCGTTGCGCAGGATGTGTGGAACGACAGCGCCGAACGCCTGCTCACAAAGAACGGTATCGAGGCCTGAGAGAATGTACTTATTGAGGAAGGCTGCCGCCACGGCAGCCTTTTTTCATTTCTTGCGGTTTTTCGCGCCTCGCCCCGTCTTTGGGGATTTCGACGCCGCCTCCGCCGCTCGCGCGCCATTGCCGCCATTGGCGTAAGGGGCCAGCATATCCATCAGGCTCGGCGTCTGGACAACGGCCGGAGAAATCAGCGCGCGACTGGCCACCTCTTCCAGATGATGGTGCATTATGCGGATGGCCGCCTGCGCGTCGCCCTTTTCGAGGGCATCCAGAATCTCGATATGCTCGTTGATTGCGCATTCGGAGGAATGCGGGCGCGCGTATAGCGTCAGGGTAAGGCCGCAGCGGCGGCAGATTTCCAGCACGTAACGGGTGAGAACCGGGCTGCCCGTCATCTCGGCCAGGATCGTGTGGAACTCGGTCGCGAGCCGCACCGAAATCGCCTCGCGGGTGTTTCGCGCGGCGCGCTCCTTGGCGATGTGCTGGCGCAGCGCCGCGATCTGCTCCGGCGTCAGATTGCCGGCGAGCCGCGACACCACCAGCCGCTCGAGGCTCATGCGCAGATCGAACAGGTCGCGTGCCTCTTCCCAGCTCGGCGTCGCGACTTCCGCGCCCTTGTTGCGCTTGTGATCTACCAGCCCTTCAGCAGCAAGCTGCGCCAGCGCCTGACGGGCGATCGTGCGGCCGACGCCGAACCGTTCGCCCAATGTATCCTCCGGCAATTTGGTGCCGGGCTTCAGCGCCTGCTCGATAATAGCCTGGCGGAGCGCATCGCAGATGCTGCTGATGCGGTCATTCTCGGCGGCTTTGCCGGACGATTTGGACATGGAAGAGTTCGCAAGCGGAGATGGCGGAACGCCACTGTCTCATTGCGTTGTATGCAATTCAGCCGCCTCTTTGCAACTATTCCTTTCCGCCGTCTCGCTGCCCGGCACGATAGCCGATCTCAGGACCGCGACCATGCCCGCCAGACCGTCCCACGCCGACATGTGCGATTCGGCCGCCAGCGCCATCACGCCCTCGCGCAACGCCGCTTCGTCCGCCGTCAGAATTGCATTGAGCATCAGATGCTGGCGCGCCGCCAGCCGGCCCTCTGCGGCGCATCCGAGATGGGCCGCGCTGATGGCGGTCGTGAGGCTGTGGCGCTGCGGCCCGATCACACTCCAAAGAAGGCGATGCAGATTACCCCGCCCTGTTGCATGCAATGCGGCGAGCATACCGGCGAGATAGTCATCCCCGGAAGGTGTCAGCCCCGGCCCCATTCCGAGGAGGGCAGCCGCGTCGGGCACCGGGACATCCCCTCCGAGCCAGCGTATCAACGCGGCAATCGTCGGCGCTGCGGCGCGCGCCTCGATCGAGAACGGATCGGCCTCGGGCACGGCGAAGCAGCCCAGCCCCTCGTCCGGCGGGGGGTAACGACGCAGCATGTCGTCAAGGCGCGTCAGACCATCCGACAGGCTTCGCTCCGTCCAGCCGGGCACCGATGGCGCAGTCCAGATCGCGGTCCGCGCGATAGCCACAGGGACGCGGCCGACATGCAGCCGGTCCCCGGTGACACGCACCGGCTCCCCCGGCGAAACCAGCGTGCTCCAGTTGCAGCGAAGATCTACGAGGATATTCAGCGGCCCCGCCCCGATCTCAGAGTTGCCGAGACACGCCCACGCGGCACCGCAGCGGATATAGACCGAGCGGCGGAAGACCGCCGCGACCTCCCCGGCTCCGGGCGTCAGAGCGCGGAGCGCATCGACGCCGATCATCTCGGCGCGCGCGAGAGATGCGGCGATCGTCATCCCGGGACGATGTGCGTACCAGTCTTGCCAAGAATGGCCGGCAACGCATGGTCGAGATGGCTGATGATCGCCCGCTTGCCTCCCCCTTCGATGAAGCGGATCGCAGCATCGACCTTCGGCCCCATGCTTCCCGGCGGGAAGTGGCCTTCCTTGTGATAGGCCTTGATTTCCGCCAACGTGACCTCGGCAAGCTCGCGCTGGTCCGGCTTGCCGAAATTCACCGCTATGCGCGGCACGGCGGTCAGGATCAGAAGCTCCTCGATGCCGAGCACATTTCCGATATGCGCCGAGGTGAGATCCTTGTCTATCACCGCCGGAACGCCCGTGCGTACGCCTTTGTCGTCGCGCACCACAGGAATGCCGCCGCCACCGCCCGCGATGACGATCGTTCCGCGCTTCACCAGCGCGTCGACCAGAGAAATATCGCAGACATGGCGCGGCGACGGCGACGGCACGACGTGCCGCCAGCCTCGCCCCGAATCCTCGCGCATCAGCCAGCCGAGTTCTTCCGAAATCTTCTTCGCTTCGTCTTCGGAGAAGAACGGCCCGACGAACTTCGTCGGATTCTTGAATGCCGGATCGTCGGGATCGACCTCCACCTGTGTCAGGAGACTGGCGACATGCCGGGGATTGCCCTTCTGGCGCAGCCCGTTCTCGATGGCCTGCATCAGAAGATATCCGATACCGCCCTGGCTGTGGGCCACGCAGATGTCCATCGACATCGGCGGAATGCGATTCATCGTCAGCATCTGACGCATCATGATCTTGCCGACGACGGGTCCATTGCCGTGCGTAATGACCAGTTCGTTGTCGAGTTCCGCAATCGCCAGAAGCGCCTGCGCGGTCTGATCCGCCACACTCTTCTGTTCTTCGGAAGTGCCCGCTATGTCTTCGGGATGCACGGCGTTGCCGCCGATGGCGATGACGAGACGACGCGGGACTTCGTTGAGTGTGCGCATGTCATGATCCTCAGTCGCGGGAGACAAGGGCGAGGGCAAGAGTGCAGGCATCTTCATTCGATGGTGCGACGAGGATGCCGGCATCCTGCAGGCGTTTTATCTGCGCGGAGCGGACCTGCGGATCCTGCTCCGTACCGCAGACCGATCCAACAATCAGCGGAGCATTTTTGCCGCGGCCTGCGACAACCTCGGCGAGATAACCGGCGGGGTCGGCATGCGCGCCGTAGCCAATAACGAGATCGACAAGGATGACCGCAATCGACGGATCCTGCAGCGCCGCGCGCAGGGCTTCATCGCGTACGGACGGATCGATCATCGGATGCGGCTTGCCCTTGGTGTATTCGTCGGCGCCGAGATCGATCATACGCTCGCGGCCTTTGCTATCCGGCGAATCCAGATACGGGATGCCGGGAATGGCGGCATTGGATGCGACCTCGCGACCGCCGGCGGTGAGGATGACCTGCGCTTCGGCGCAAAGCGTGCCGCCGGAATAGAGCCCCTCGATCCGGCCGGCGCCAGCGCGCCTGTTGTGGCGCGAGGCCTCGGCCTGCGCGTCAAAGCCGTCACCAATACTGCGGCCGATCGCGATCTCCGCCGCTCCCTTGAGGGTAGGCGCGAATCGTGCGTTGGGGGGCAGATCAGCCGAGGCCGCGCCGATGAAGCACACCGTGTACGGCTTCGGGCTCTTCGCAATGCGCGCGATCACCGCCTTTGCCACATCGGGATGCGGCGGCTTCGAGATCAGCACGACGCGTTCGGTGGAAGGATCGGCATCGAGCGCATCGATCGCCATCAGAGTCGTGATGCCGCCGATTTCCTTCTTGAGATCACGCCCGCCGACGCCAAGGGCGTGCGAGATGCCTTCGCCCGCCTCCGAGATCAGACACGAGACCTCCTGGGTGCCCGTACCGGACGCGCCGATGATACCGATACTGCCGCGCTTCAGGCGGTTGGCGAACGCGAGCGGCGCCCCGCCGATGATCGCGGTGCCGCAGTCCGGCCCCATCATCAGCAGTCCGAGCTCGCGCGCGCGCTCCTTGAGCGAACGCTCGTCCTCGATCGACACGTTGTCGCTGAACATCATGACATGAAGTCCGCGGTTCAACGCTTTGCGTGCCTCCGCAGCCGCGAAATCGCCAGGTACGGAAATGAGCGCCAGGTTGAGACCGGGCACGCCGTTGACGGCGGCGGCAATGCTGCGCGGACGCCAGGCTTCGGTGCCGCCACCGTGCGTCTTGGGCTTATCGAGTTCCTTCTCGGCCTGAGCCAGCACCGTGCGCGCCGCATCTTCGCTTTCGGCGCGGATCGCGAGCACCAGGTCGTTGCCCTGCGGTGCGGTGGCATCCTGCAGAAGACCGGCATTGCGCATGATGGCAATATTGGCGGGCGTGCCCATCATGAGCGCCGCCTCGATAATGCCTGGCGCGCCGGCAATCTCGCGCGACAAGCGCATGAGCGCAACCGAATCGAGATAGAAGCCCTTGCGGATTTCGTTGAGTACGAAAGCTGTCATGACACACCCAAATCTTTGGCGATGGCTCGGACAGCCTGCGTGAAGCAGGCCATGGGCGCCTTGACGACACCTGCACCCACCTGGCCAACGCCAGGTTCGCGATGCGCTATGCCGGTATTGATCGTCGGCGCAAGACCGGTCTCCACAACGAGACGGACGTCAATACCGGTTGGAACGCCGGCAAAATCCATTGCCGCTATTGTCCATTCGGGATTCTGTCCAACCGTTATCTCGCCCATGGCCTTTGTAAAATTGGCCGCGGCCGAAGGCGCGCCCGCGCCAACAAATCCAGCAACCGCGGGCGACGCCGCCATCGCAAAGCCGCCGAGGCCGATGGTTTCGACAATCGCGCTGTCGCCCATATCGGGATTGGCGTCCTTCTCGGAATAGCCCGGAAAGTACAGACCTTCGGGCATCTCCACCGGAGCCGTGAACCATTGGTCGCCCGTGCCGCTGACGCGCACTCCGAACTCCGTGCCGTTACGGCACATGGCGGTCACTACCGTCGAACCGCGAATCCCCTTGGCCGGATCGGTCATCGTCTTGGCCATCGCCATGGCGATATTGAGAAAGAACTGGTCGTTCCTCGCGATGAAGGCGAGGCATTCAGCTAGCGTGTCCTTGTTATCGGACACGCGCGCCAGCGCCGGGGCGATCTCTCGCAGGAATACGCTCGAACAGGCGACATTGCGCTGGTGCAGCTCGTCGCCCATCGACAGCCCTCGCGCGACGACCGACTTCAGCTCGACGCTTCCGAGCGAGCGGATCGCCTTCGACAACTCTGGACCAAAGACGTCGCGCAACCAGCGCAGGCGCGCGATCACGCTTTCGTCATTGCCTCCAAAGCGCATGACCTTGCCGAGCCCCTCATTGATCGCGCAGTACGCACGATTGCCGAAGCGGATGTTCTCGACAACGAAGACCGGCATGGAAACCGTCGTCATGCCCGTCATCGGGCCGACGGCGTCGAAATGATGGTTCGGATGGAACTCGATTCCGCCCGACGCGGCCAGCTTCTCGGCCGCCGCGAGATCCGGCGCCCAGCCTTCGAACACAATGGCGCCGGCGACGGCCCCGCGCATCGGGCCGCACATCTGGTCCCAGGCGATCGGCGGACCGGCGTGAAGGATCATCCGCTCTTTCAATCCTTTGATCGCCGTATGGGCGGGCACGACATCCAGCAGCTTGGGCTCGCCTTCGAGAATGCGCTTCAGCGCTTCGGCGTTAGCTTCTTCGATCAGTTTCATTACCGCCTCACACGCCGAGTTTTGCCAGGAGCGTCGCCATTTCCGGATCGCCGCCGGCGGGAGGCGACCAGTCGAGATGCACCACCTCGATGTCGCAATCCTTCAGATCCTTCACGAACCCTTCGAGGCCGACGTTCACGACCTTGACCTCGGAAACGAGAAGCGCCAACGCGGGCGATATATTGCTGTCGGCCATCCTGCCTTCTCCCAATAGCAACGCATCCAGTTGATGCACGTTAGTAAGAAGTTTCTTACTTTGTCAATTGGCGGGAACGCTCATGCCAAGCGCGTGGGAAGAGCGCGCATGTCGTCCGGCATAAAGCCTAGCCGGTTTGAACCGCTGCAAAAAAATACCGCCGGGTCTTGGAGGGGAGCCCGGCGGTTCAGGGAGAGTCGTTCGAATATTTTTTCAGCGGGCGGCGACCGCACCGTCGCTGCGAGGATCGCACGCACCCTCAAGAAGTCCGTCCGGATGGCGCACGATCGCACCGGCATGGCCCATGAATTCCTCGAACGCACCGACTACCTGAACATCGTGCCCGCGCGCTTTCAGAGTGTCGATGACAGCCGGGTCGAACCTGTTCTCGATTTTCAGATTGGTGCTCTCTTCGCCCCATGTACGGCCGAGCAACCAGCGCGGCGCGGTGACGGAGGCTTGCAGATCCTGGCCATGCAGGACATGGCGTGTGAACACGGCGGCCTGTGTCTGCGGCTGTCCTTCGCCGCCCATCGTGCCATAGGCCATCAGGCGACCGTCGCTGAGTTCCGCAAGCGCGGGCTGAATCGTATGGAACGGCAGACGCCCAGGTTCGTACGCATTGATCCCGGAGGGATCGAGATCGAAACTCATCCCCCGGTTCTGCCAGGTAATGCCGGTTCCCGGCAGCACGACGCCAGAGCCGAACTCCCAGTAGATACTCTGTATGAAGCTGACGCTGAGACCGCGATGGTCGGTCGCGGCAAGCCAGACCGTGTCCCCCGGCCTCGGGGGATCGGGCCAAGGCGCCGCGCGCTCATCGGACATCGTTCCGGCCATGCGTGTTATTTCCGCATCCCGCAGAAAATCCAGAGGGTCGGACGTCATGTAATCGGGATCGGTGACATGGGCGTTGCGAACACGGAAGGCCGCTTTCGTGGCCTCCACGAGCCGGTGCAGATGATCGGCGCTGTCGGCGGCTGCAGCGGGGCGCCGTGCATACAGGGCAAGGATGAGGAGCGATGCCAGCCCTTGGGTCGGCGGCGGCAGATTATAGACCGTGTGGCCCGCTACCTCGATCGACAGCGGGCGGACCTCGACGGCCTCATGCCGCTGGAAATCCTCAAGCCGCAGCGGACTTCCGACCTTTTCGAGATCGGACGCCATCGAGCGCGCGAGTTCGCCGCGGTAGAAGTCCGAGAAATCGGTCTGCGACAGCCGCGTCAGCGTGTCGGCGAGCTTTTGCTGACGCAACCGATACCCGACCGGGACCGGAGCGCCGTCAACGAGGTAGAGATCGGCGAAGCCGGGCACATCGCGCAGTTCGGCGAGCTTCCTCGCAGCATTGATGTGCAGGCTATCGGTTACCGCAACGCCCTCCCACGCGTAATGGATCGCGTCCTGGAGCAATCGGGAAAGCGGCAGCCGGCCACCGAACTGGGTGCGGCTAAGGTAGTTGGCGCGATCCCAGCCGGCAACGGTTCCGGCAACCGTAACTGCGGACAGCGGCCCTCGCGTCGGAATGCGTGTCAGCCCCTGCGTCGCAAACCACGCGCGATCCACTCCAAGCGCGGCACGGCCGCAGCCCTGAATTCCGATGGGCGGAGTGCCAGCCCTGCCGATCAGCCAGAACCCGTCGCCGCCCAGCCCGTTCATATGGGGATAAACGACCGCGATCGTAGACGCCGCGGCAATCATGGCTTCGATCGCGTTGCCGCCCTCGCGTAGCACCGAAAGCCCCGCTTCAGCCGCGAGACGATGGGGCGCAACAACCATTCCCTTGAAACTTCGCGCCGTCTGCAGCATGGGTTCTCCCGGTCTCTATTATGTAATATTTTTTTTACTTACGGGTAAATGTCAAGATCGGATTTGAGACCGGGCAGCGCTCGGCGTACAAGGTGCTGCCGGCAGACGCAGACGGGAAAGCCTATGGAACGAACGAAGATGCCTGGTGGCCGCACGGTGACTGCGGCTATCGAGAAGCCGAAACGCAAGCGAGACGCGGTTAAATCTCGGCAGGGCATCCTGCGTACCGCCAGCCGTGAATTCGGCCAGCACGGTTTCAGCGGTGCGCGCGTCGAGCGCATCGCGACCCGGAGCAAGTCGAATATGCGGATGATCTATCACTACTTCGGCGATAAGGAAGGCCTCTACCTTGCCGTTCTCGAAGACGCATACACGCGGATTCGCAATGAGGAGGACAAGCTCGATCTCACGGGGGCCGCCCCGATCGACGGGATGCGCCGGCTTATCAACTTCACTTTTGATTTCTTTGCGTCAAACAACGACGTATTGGCGCTCATAAGCAACGAGAACACACTGCGCGCGAAGTATCTACGTCGCATTCCGAATGTACGTGCCATGACCGCGCCGCTGGTGCGCTCCATCGAGGAGATGATCGAGAAGGGTCAGCGTCAGGGGCTCTTCCGTCCGCGCATAGATGCGATACAGTTTTACGTATCGCTCGTCGCTCTCAGCCAGATCCACATCGCCAACCGTTACACACTATCGGTAATTTTTGACCGCGACACCGCGGACCCGCGATGGCTCGATGATCGCAGGAAGCATGCGGAAGAAGTCCTCATGGCTTACCTGATCCAGCGGTGAACCCGACGTTTCGAAGCTATCGATCACAGCTCTACAGCCCTGCATAAAGCATCCGCGGCAGCCACATGCTGATCGCAGGCACATAGGTCACTATCATCAGGCCGAGAATCGCAAGCCCGATGAACGGCAGAGCGCCTTTCACGGCCTGCTCATAGGAAACGCCGTCGAGGCTCGACGCTACGAACAGGTTGAGGCCGAACGGCGGCGTGAACATGCCGATGGCGCCGTTCACCGTCAATACGACGCCCAGATGCACGGGGTCGATCCCGACCTGCAGGCCGACCTTGTAGAGCAGCGGCCCGAGAATCACCATGATCGAGGCGGCATCGAGGAACATGCCGGCGATCAGCACCGCGACATTGATCAGCATGAACAGATGGATCGGATCGGTGCTGAGCGACAGGATCGCATTGGCGATCGAGACAGCCATGCCGGTCGAGGTCATGTACCAGGCGAGGACCGCGGCCGCAGACAGGATGATCATTACCTGCGCCGTCGTCGCCGCCGAATCGCGCACGGCCTCCCAGAGTTCCGCCGGCGTCTTCTCGCGATAGATGACCGCCGAGACGAACAGGGCATAAATGACCGACACCGCGGCGGCCTCGGTCGGCGTAAAGACGCCGCCATAGATTCCCCCGAGAATGAGCACGGGCACACCCAGTCCCCAGACCGCGTCCTTGAACCCGGTCCAGATCTCCGCGCTGCTCGGCGTCGGGCTGCGCGGCACATTGTGCTTGTTCGCGTGGTAGACAGCGTAGAGCATGAAAACCACGCCATAGGCGAGGCCCGCGCCGACACCCGCCATGAACAGCGCGCCGACCGAAACGCCGGTGACGGCGGCATAGACGATCATCACGATGCTCGGCGGGATGATGATGCCGAGGGAGCCCGACGCCACGATGAGGCCGATCGAGAAATCGGGCTTGTAGCCGGCCTTGCGCAGGGCCGGATTCAAGATGCCACCGATCGCCACCACGGTCGCGGGGCTCGAGCCGGAGATCGCGCCGAAGAACATCGCGGAGGTCACGGTCGTGATGCCGAGGCCGCCGGTGAAGCGGCCGACGATCAGATCGGCAAACCGGATCAGACGGCGCGACAGGCCGCCTACGCTCATCAGGTTTCCGGTGAGAATGAAGAACGGGATTGCCATCAGCGCGAATGAGTCGATGCCCGAGAACATGCGCTCGACGACGATGGCCATCGGCATCATGCCGCCGAGCCAGATCATCGCCATCACCGACAGCGCGAGCACGATGAAGATCGGCACGCTGGCGGCAAGCAGGAACGCGAACAGCGAGAAGAAGGCGGTCGTCATGCCGGGCTCCTGCGTTTCAGTTGAGCATGGTTGTTTCGGCGGCGCGCTCGCGTCCGGCGACCGTGCGCACCAGTTCCTGCGAGAAGCGCAGCCCCATCAGGGCGGCCCCGACCGGGATGGCCAGCTGCGCCCACCAGAACGGCGCCTGCATCGCCGGCGTACGCTGGTTGAACCCACGCGTCTGCAGCATGAGCTCGATGCCATAGAACAGCAGGACCGCACAGAACAGTATGCACAGACCCAACACCGCGAGGCGTACGACCTTGCGAAGCCCCTCCGGCATTACCTGCACGAGCGCATCGACGCCGATATGGATGCCCTTGCGGGCCGCGACGCTGGCACCGATGAAGACAAGCCAGACGATCTGGTAGCGGACGATTTCTTCCGCCCAGACAAAGCCCGAGTTGAACACGTAGCGGCCGACGACATTCGTGAAGAGGATCGCGGACGCGGCGATCAGCAGCGTCGAAATGAACGTGTCTTCGACAAAGGAGAGAATGCGATCGAACTGCGCAAGCATCGTCGGACTCGTAGATGAGAGTAAAAAAGGGCGGGCGGGAATCGCGCCCGCCCGCTGCCCGCTGTCCGGCGTCAGGAGCCGCGAAGCTCCTCGATCTTCTTATACGTCTTTTCCATGAGACCGGCGCCGATCGCTTCCTTGAACTGTTCGTGGACCGGCCGTGTCGCCTCCTCGAAGGCGCTGCGGTGCTCGTCGGGAAGCCGCGTCAGCTTGGTCGAACTCGCCTCGAGCGTCTTGATATAACCTTCCTCGCGGCGCGCGGTTTCCTCACGCTGGAACGCCGTGACCTCGCGCGCTGTATCGACAAGGGTTTTCTTCGCCGCGTCATCGAGCCCCTCGAACCACCTCTTGCTGAACACGAAAGCGTAACCGAGATAGGCATGATTGCTGATGATCGTGTTCGTCTGAACTTCGTGGAATTTCATGTTGACGATCGAAACCAGCGGATTCTCCTGGCAATCGACAACCCGCTGCTGCAACGCTGTGTAGGTTTCGGAGAAGGCAATAGGTGCCGGCGTCGAGCCGAGCGCTCGAAACTGAGCGATGATGATGGGACTTTCCATCACTCGCACCTTGCGGCCCTTGAAATCATCCGGCGTTTCGACCGGGTTGTTACATGTGAACTGCTTGAAACCACTCTCCCAGAATGTAACGCCCTTGAGGCCGATCTTGTCGAGGCTTGCAAGCAGTTCATCGCCGACCTCGCTGTCGAGGAATTTGTGTGCCACTTCCGGAGACGGGAACAAGAAAGGCAGATCCGGGAGCTGCATGGCGGGCTGGAAGTTCGACAGCTTCGCGGTGGGAATAATGCCGCCCTCGATGGCCCCGAACTGCATCTGCTGCGCGGCCTGCACGTCATCGCCCAACCCGTTGTTCGGGAATATCTTCACCTCGATCTCGCCCTTGGTGCGTTCGGCGACGAGATCGCGGAATTTTTCCGCCGCGACATGCTGTGCACTGTCTTCGGGCAAATCGTGATGAAACTTCAGGATGGTCTTCGCGTGAGCCGCGTCCCACGCTCCAAGCAGAAGCCCGACACTCAACAGCCAAGCACCCATTCCGTTGCTCATTTTATGCTCCCTCCGCCCGCAAGCAGCAGGCCACATGACCGCCATGGGTCGACATCGCTATAGTAAGTTTCTTCTTACTTATAAAAGCTGTCAAGCCCGCGGGCGCGACGGCCTTTTCTGTGGTTTCACCACGAGCCCGCATAAAAAGTGAGCGCGCGACCGTTGCTATCCGCAAAGCCCTCGCCCAAGTGGCACACCTTCAGTATCGCCGTATTGACAAAAAAAGAGAAACTTTGCGGCCTCTCCTGCAGCGCACGGAGCGGATGCAGTTCAGGAAACCTGGCAACTTGTACGAAGCAGTTTCGATCGGCCTCGGCTTTCTCATGCCGCCCCGCTCCAGCGGGTGATCGGGTCGGTGGCTGCACCTTGTTTCGAAGCTCGAACCGTTCTCCGGCTCCGAGAGCCGTCGTTCTGCGAACGGTGATGTCGAATGGATTGTGAATCGCCACGAACCCGACGCGACCTTGGCGGCCGGGGAGCGGCTCGCGAACAAAGGCTCCTGCTATGTCCCTTAAAACAGGGAAATCACCCGAAGGGTCGCCTCCATTGTCCGCCCTGCCGGGATGCCCGATGAAATCTAGCTATCTGCGCACCCGCGATCGTAATTTCCGTAGTTTGGAAACAGGGACTTCTCGCCGGCAAACAGGGAAGTACTTTTGCGCAAACCGGCAGCATGATGGAACCGGCAATGGCACGGATATCACTAGCCGTTCAGATCATCCCCGCGCCACGCGCCCATTTGTATTTTGCGCCGAGAACCTCGACCGGCAATTCGGTCGAGTAGGCATAGGCGGGGATGCCGCG